>Ga0307378_10000221_pt1 | contig 106830 bp, 84 predicted proteins | sample UN1MG_FD_202238 | JGI IMG/M metagenome (GOLD analysis project Ga0307378, IMG submission 202238) | Soil microbial communities from Risofladan, Vaasa, Finland - UN-1 | ecosystem: Environmental > Terrestrial > Soil > Coastal area > Acid sulfate soil | place: Finland: Risofladan, Vaasa | collected...
GCTTCAATGTCTGCGGCAGTGAACTCAATGGTTATCATGGATGCACCTCATCCACTACAGATTGTGCGCTCCATGATACAGATTTCTGTCCTGCTGAAAAGCGCGATTCATGCCCTCCTTTGGTATACTAACCGGATGCTGACTTGCCCAGGATCTCCCGCTCGATCTCCTCGATCAGAAACGGTAAATTGGGTCGGGCGAAGCTCAAGTCAGGCGCCACGATGCGGTGATGCTTGATATCCGGGGGAAAGGGTAACGCTCACTCAAGCCGTAGATGTACGCTTCATAGGCCTGGGGTGAGGACAGTGGCTCATCAGGCATAGCTCAGTTCCAGGTTGGCCTTGATCTGGAGAGCCACTGGCTCGCGAGTGACCAACTGGTGATACTTCTCATTCAGGCTCAGCCACGTCTTGTAGAGAGCCAGCCATTCAATGAACTCCATACGATACTCGTCCAGGGCATCGAATTCCTCTAATTCACCCCGTGTCATAGCCTCATAAAAGTCCGCCGATTTTACGCCGAACTTGGTCTCAAATGTGTGGAGTTCCATCTCCAGGCGACTCATATCTTCAATCAACTCTTTCATACGCATAGCAAATCTCCCCTCCAGTGCCTCATGGGTCCTGGAGACGGCCATCCAGTTTCTTCAGGGGCACGGTCCGGTCCTCCCAGGTGGGATGTTCCACCACAGCACCCTGGTAATCTTTCACTCCAGGTCCTTCAGGGATTCGGCGCTGTACCCGGCCAGGGTGTCTAGCCGATGCTGGAGCACTTGGCTTCTTCTGAGAATATTATACTCCCTCCTATCGGACGGGTCAACTAATCGAACTACAACTGCCCTCCGTCGGTGAATCACTTGCAGCGCTATCGCGGACGCACCGAACTGACCCATCCGCGAGGACAGCTTCACTTTCCGATTGGGCATCCCGGAAGATGCGCAGGCTCCATACCTGGCTTCCCCAGCACAGACGTGTGGTGATTGCACCCCGCGTCGGTGCTGAAGCCTACCCCCGCACCCGCTGCCACACCGCCGCCGCGGCCAGCGCGATGGCCCCCATCACCGCCGCGCCCGCGCACAGCCCTCCGCCTGGCTTCGTGGTCGTCTCGCCACCAGTGACCGGCGTGGCTGTCGGCCGGGCGGTCCGGGTAGGCTCCGCCGTCGGTTCCCCTGGCTCGGGCGTGTCAGCCGGGGGTATCTCCACCGGCTCCCCTTCCCCTTCCACTACCTCGTACGCGGTGCCCTCGGTCACAAAGATGACCCGCTCGCCCAGCGCCAGGTACTCCCCCCACTCCGGCCGGGCCGCCAGCAGGTCGAAGTACGCGTCTGACCCGAAGCCAACCTCCACCGTGCTCATCCGCGAGGGATCGAAGGCCGTGTCGGTCCAGACGCCGCGCTGCAGGACGAACGTCTTGCTCCCGGCCATCCGCACGACCTGCGCGGCCTCCTCCGGCATCATGCCGCCGCCACCGATCGATTCGGCCTCCCGCAGCCGGCTCTCGTCCTCGGCCTTCTCCGCCGCCGGTGCGCCGACGGCGGGCGCGGTCGGCTGGGCCGCGTATCGCTCGGCCGCCTCTTCCCGCCCGGCGTCGGTCAGGATGTCGTCCTCGTCGATGAGGAACGAGGTGTAGGGGGTGATGATCCCGTACCGCACGCTCAGTTCGACGACCGCGTCCACCCACTCCTCCCGCTCGCCGTGGAGCCGGATCTGCGTCAGCAGGTGGCCGATCTTGCGCGTGGCCCACAGCCTGGGGATGAATGCATCATCGCCCTCGGCGCGAAAGTTGCCCTCGTAGTCGAACTCCTGGCGCTCACCGTTCACCTCGCCGCTGAGCGTGATGCGGGTCGCTCCGCTATCCCGGTACCGGCCAACCAGGATCAACTGCGTGCCCGCGAACAGGTCGGGCAGCGGGTAGGGGTAGGTGTCCTCGACCAACACGTCGCCAAAGTCGAGCTCGACGTCGGCCAGGACGGGCGTCTTGATCCTGGCGTAGAAGCCGGAGACCTCCTCGTCGATCCGCTCGTGGGGGCGGACGTAGCCGGTGGCCCCTCGATGCTGTTCGGCGAGCGTGTCCAGGAGGATGGTGTTGACGTCGTCGCCGACGCCAAAGGGGAACAGGCGCACGTTGGCGGGCGCGGCGGCCTCCACGTTGGCCAGGATCTGGTCGATCTCGGTCACCCCCTCGGTCGGCAGCCCGTCGGTGAGGAAGATGAGCACCGTGGGCCGCTCACCAGTCTGCGCCAGCGCCTCCAACAGCGCCCGGTTGATGTCGGTGCCGCCGACTGCTTCCAGCCGCTTCACCCACGCGGCGGCCTCGCGCGCCTCCGAGGCGGGCCGCAGCCCGCGCGCGTACGGCCGCAGCCCGGTCGAGAAGGCGATCACGTTGAACCGGTCCTCGGCGTTCAGGTGCTCCAGCACGTAGACGAGCGCCTCCTGGGCTTGCTCGATCTTTTCCCCGTCCATCGAGCCGGACGTGTCGAGCACCAGGATGACGTCCCGGGGGATCACCTGCGCCTCGTCCACCTCGACACTGGGGGCGACCAGCAACAGGAAAAAACCATCTTCTGGTGGCCGCCGATAGGTCAGCAGGTTCAATCCCACGTCCTCCTGGCTCACGGTGTAGACCAGCTCAAAGTCGTCCTCGGGCAGGACGTCCGTCTCCTCGTAGCCGATGACCGCCCGGTAATCGCCGTCCCGCTCGACGTAGACCCGGTCCTGGTGCGTGGGCGAGTAGACCGCCCGCATCGCGTCGCGCGAGCGGATATCGACGCGGACGCTGACCTCCTCCAGCGGGCGGGCGGAGAATTTCTCGGTGTCCAGCGGGTAGACGTAGCGCACCAACCCGTTCTCGACCGGCAGCACCTGGCTGTACTCGAGTTCGATCTTGCGCGAGCCGCCGGGCGGGATGGGAAAGATGCGGGCCTGGACCGCGCTGCGGCCGACGTATTCGAGCAGCGCCGGGTCGCGCCGCCGCCGGACGATGTCCTCATAGATCTTGCGGGCCTCGTCGGCCGGGAGGATCTCCCCCTCGACCGGCCTGCCGTCCACCCACATCACGAACTCGGAGACGGCCGCACCCTCCGGCAGTGGGAAGACGTAGGTGCCCTCCGCCTCCCACTCGTGCTCGTTGAGGAACTCTTGCTCGACGTGGGTGACGGCGACCTGGTCCTCGATCGTGACGGTGACGCGGTGGTAGCGGATGGTCAGCCAGGTCTCCCGCAGCAGTGGCGGTTCGGGCCACGGGGGCGGGTCCGGAATGATGATGCCGTCGGCCAGGGCGGGGCGGGCCGTGCCCAGCAGTACGACGAGGGTCAGGACGGCGGCCGTCAGAAGGCGGTGGATCGGTGGATTGGTGGGTCGGTGGGTTGGGAATCTGGTTCTGGACATCTCTCTTTCCTCCTTGCTCTTCATGTGCTGGTGTGTGCTCTGTCCCTTAGACGCCGGAGGCGAGGGGAAGGTTCCAGGGGGAAATGACCAATGACCAATGGCCAATGGCCAATGGCCAATGACCAATGGGCGATTGTCTGGAGTTGACCAACGGCCGGATTGGTGATATGGTAAAGTGCAGTCTGTTCCGTTTCTTTCTCTATCCGCTGTAGTCTTCCTACTTGTGCTCGAACAAATGTTCTGGTACAATAAAGCTGATTGCTGACGGCTGTTAAGTCTCATTAAGTCGTGGTACCTAAAGTCTCACAAAGTCGTAACACTTGCCACTCGTTCCAGGTGAAAGGTAGAGCCAGTTGAAAGTCGTGCAGATTCGCCAAAGGCCCCAACTCACCCATCAGATCTTCTTTCGTGAGCATCTTGATCGCCAGGCGCTTGCGCAACTCGCCCTGGGGCACGTAGAACACCAGGTGCCGACCCGTTGCTCGCATCGCCAGCCCTCCTTTCGAGTGGTATGGCGAAAGAATGGCGGAAATGCATCCTTCTGTCAAGCAGAGGGGTGATACGACTTTATGAGACTTTTGGGGTACGACTTTATGAGATTTGACACGGCTGACAGCTACCGGCTGACACAGGAGGCACGATGGCCAAGACGCGCACACAATGGATCTGCCAGAGCTGCGGGCGGACGACGCCCCGCGAGATGGGCCGTTGTCCCGGCTGCGGCGAGTGGAACACGATGGTCGAGGTGATCGAGCAGCCATCCACTCCCGCGGCGGGGCTGCCCAGCTTCCCGGGCAGCGAGCCCTGCCGCTTGAAGGAAATTGAGGCGGAGGGACTGGAGCGGTTGCCGCTGCCGCTGGAAGAGTTCTCACGAGTGCTGGGGGGCGGCGTCGTGCCCGGCTCGGTGATCCTCGTCGGCGGGGACCCGGGGATAGGGAAGAGCACGCTGCTCCTGCAGACCGCCGCGCTGATGGCCGAGGCGACGGGCCGCCCCGTCCTGTACGTCTCCGGCGAGGAGTCGGCCCGCCAGATCAAGATGCGCGCCGACCGGCTCGCGATCCGCACCGACGACCTGTTCGTCGTCACCGAGACCAACCTGGACGCGATCCTGCGCCACGCCGGGCAGGTACAGCCGCAGGTGATGGTCGTCGACTCGGTCCAGACCGTCTACTCGGAGGAGCTGACGTCGGCGGCGGGCTCGATCAGCCAGGTGCGCCAGGCGGCCTCCCGGATGCAGTGGTGGGCCAAGGCCGAGGGTGTGTCCGTGTTCCTGGTGGGCCACGTGACGAAGACGGGGGCCATCGCCGGACCCAAGGTGCTGGAGCACATCGTCGACACGGTGCTCTACCTGGAGGGGGACCTGTTCCACACCTACCGGCTGCTGCGCTCGGTCAAGAACCGCTTCGGGGCCACGTCGGAGGTGGGCGTGTTCGAGATGCGCGAGCATGGGATGGTCGAGGTGCCCAACCCGTCGGAGGTGTTCCTGGCCGAGCGGATGGTGAATGCGCCGGGGTCGGCCATCGCGGTGACGATGGAGGGCACGCGCTCGCTGCTGGTCGAGATCCAGGCGCTGGCCAGCCACTCCAGCTTTGGCCACCCGCGCCGCACGGCCAACGGCGTCGACTTTAACCGGCTGCTGCTCATCACCGCCGTGCTGACCCGGCGGGTAGGGCTGCGGCTGTACGATCAGGACGTCTTTGCCAACGTGATCGGGGGATTGCAGGTGGGGGAGCCGGCGGCGGACCTGGCGGTGGCGGTGGCGATCGCCTCGAGCGTGCGCGACCGGCCGGTCGCGGCCGACCTGGCGATGATCGGCGAGGTGGGGCTCTCGGGCGAGGTACGGGCAGTGGGGCAAACCGGGGCGCGGCTGAAGGAGGCGGCGCGGCTGGGCTTCCGCCGCTGCCTGCTGCCCCGGCCGGTGCGCCGGGGACAGGAACCGCTGCCCGGAGGTATTGAGGCGGTTCCGGTGCGGTCGGTGGCGGAGGCGGTGGAGAAGGCGCTGGTGTAGCCTCGTGGGGGGAGATGTGCTATAATCAGACAGAAGGTAGGTAGGCGGTTATTACAGAGGACCACGCAGAGGGCTAGACCGATGGAACGAGATATTCAAATTCCTGAAAAGTACCGAAGAGATGTCGATCGGGCAGTGGCAATACTGCGAGAGGCCGGATGCTCCCAGATCTTTGTTTTTGGTTCGCTCACCACTGCAGAGATTCGGGATGAATCGGACATTGATCTGGCCGTCCGGGGGTGTCCCAGAGGTAGGTTCTTTCATCTCTTGGGCAGGCTCTTGCTGGAACTAGAGCATCCGGTGGATTTAGTTGATCTGGATAGACAGAATGCCTTTGCCCATCACCTAGAACGGGCGGGCGGGTTGCTCCAGGTTGGTTGAGAAGGTCGCCTCTCAGGTGCAGTTTGCGGTCGGGCAGATCGACCAACTTCTCGAGACGTACACCGATCTCTTGGATCGGGCGCAGAAGTCTTCCCCTGACTTGGTAGAAGTTACGGCTTTGGCTTCCGTGTTGCACTCGTTCTACAACGGGCTCGAAAACATATTTCTGTCCATCGCAAAGGGAGTCGACGCACAGGTTCCAACGGGTGCTCATTGGCACCGTGACTTGCTTACTCAAATGGCTGAGCCGACGTCAGGTAGAGGGCCAGTCCTGACGCCTGAGATGGTCTTTCGGCTAGGTGATTATTTGGGCTTCAGGCATTTCTATCGGCACTCGTATTCGTTCTATTTGGAGTGGGATGAGTTGGAGAAGCTGGTGACTTCGCTGGCGGAAGTCTGGGAACGTGCGAGGGAGGAAATCCGGGTGTTTCTAGAAGGATGGAGTTCGAATGATGTCTGAAGCAACCAATAACCCAATGGGCTACTATGCAGGTCCTGGCCTAATGACCGACGCGGCCGGACACGCCGACCTGTTCGACGGCCTGCCCACCGAGATCCCCGTGCTGTGCCAGGTCGTGCAAGGGCTTCTGCTGCACGTCTTCTGGGCGGAGCGGTATGGCGTCGAGCTTTCGGAGGAGCGGCAGCGGGAGGTCGAGATCCGCCAGGTCTCGGAGATGCTGGCGCGCATCCAGGGGATGGACGACCGCCCTCTGACCGTCGATCGGCCGCTGGACAAGAAGCTGGTGGGTAACTGCCGCGATTTCTCCGTCCTGCTGTGTGCGATGTTGCGCGCCCGCGGGGTGCCCGCTCGCGCGCGGTGCGGGTTCGGCGCGTATTTCACGCCGGGTATGTACGAGGATCACTGGGTCTGCGAGTACTGGAACGGGGACGAGGGCCGCTGGGTGCTGGTCGACGCGCAGCTCGACGCGCTTCAGCGCGAGGTGCTGGGGATACCGTTCGATCCCTGCGACGTGCCCCGCGACCAGTTCCTGGTCGGCGGGAAGGCCTGGCGGATGTGCCGCGCCGGGGAGGCGGATCCCGAAAAGTTTGGCATCTTTGACATGCATGGGCTGTGGTTCATCCGTGGTGACCTGGTGCGCGACTTGCTGGCGCTCAACAAGGTCGAGGTCCTGCCCTGGGATGGGTGGGGGGTGATCGCGAAGCCAGACGAGGAGCTCTCCCCGGACGATATCGCCCTGCTGGACCGGGTCGCGGAGCTGACGTTCGTGGACGCCCCGCCCTTCGCCGAGGTACGTGCCATCTACGAAGGGGATGCGCGCTTGCGCACGCCGGCTGGTTACGCGGTTGACCCGCAACGCTTCGACCTACGCACCTTGTGAAGGCCACGTTCCCCTTCCGATTGGGAGACTGTTCGTAGTGCGCACTTTGCGATCTTGGGGCGCTGAAGCGCCTACTACGAACCTGTCTTCACGGGGTTTAGCCAGACTCGATTGGGAGACTGTTCGTAGTGCGCACTTTGGTGCGATCCTGGGGCGCTGAAGCGCCTACTACGAACCTCTGATTGGTGGTATGACGAAGAGATCTTCAAGCAGACGGAAAAAGAGCAAGGGAAAGAGCAAGGGGTGGTCGCTGCCGGAAATTCACCTCACGCTCGACCAGCAGCTCGACATCCTGGGTTACGTGTTCCTCGCCGTCGCCGGGTTGACCCTCCTCAGTTTCCTCTCCGCCAACCACGGGGTGATCCCCGGCTGGTGGCTGGGGCTGCTGCGGCGCACCTTTGGCTGGGGAGCCTACCTGACGCCGCTGCTCGTCGGCGCGGTGGGGTTGTGGCTCATCTTGCGGCGCTTCGGCGACCGGCTCCCCCGCGTCACCCCCGCGCAGGTTGTGGGCGTGGTGCTGGGCTACCCGGCGCTGTTGGCCACACTGCATCTGTCTGAGGCGCTCGTTCGGTTCGAGGGCAACATCTGGGCGATCGCCGAGGCCGGCTGCGGCGGCGGCTACGTGGGCGCGGCGCTGAGCCGCTTGCTGCTCGAAGGGTTGGGCGGGGTGGGGGCGTTCGTCGCGCTGGTCACCTGGTGGCTGATCGCCGTCGCGCTCATCTTTGGTGTCACCGTCCAGGACGCGGCGCAGGCGCTCGAGCAACTGCCGGGAAGGGTGTCTCTTCGTCGCCCCAGGTCGTGGCCTCCGGCCGCGGACAAGCACGTCCCCAACCGGCCCCGCCAACCGCTGCGCGAGACCCCCGCAGACCTGAAAGAGATCCCTGCCACACCGGCCCCCTCCGGGCCTCCGGTCGCTGTCCCTCCACCGCCTGCCGCTCCATCTCCGTTGCGACTCATCGGCGGTGGTCAGGCGTGGCAGGTTCCCGCGTTCGACCAGATCCTCGAACCCGGCAATGGGCAGGACTTTAGCGCCGACATCCTGCGCCAGCAGGCACGCGTCATCGAGGCCACGCTGGAGAGCCTGGGCGCGCCGGTCAGGGTCGAGGAGATCAACCGTGGGCCGGTCGTGACCCAGTTCGGCGTCGAGCCGCTCGTCGTCACCAGCAGCAACGGCAAAGAGACCAAGGTCAAGGTCAGTCGCATCACCGCGCTGGCCGACGACCTGGCGCTGGCGTTGGAGGCCAGGACGCTGCGCGTCGAAGCCCCCATCCCCGGTAAGGGGCTGGTCGGCATCGAGGTACCCAACCCGGAGGTCTCGCTGGTCGCGCTACGGGATGTGATGGAATCGGAGAAATTCGCGGAGGTCGAGCCCCCGTTGCGGCTGTGTCTGGGGCAGGACGTGTCCGGCCACGCGATCGTCGCTGACCTGACCGGGATGCCACACCTGCTCATCGCCGGGACGACCGGCTCGGGCAAGTCCGTGTGCATCAACGCCATCATCGCCGCGCTGCTTCTGCAGTGCACGCCGGACGACCTGCAATTCCTGATGGTGGACCCCAAGCGGGTGGAGTTGACGGGGTACGACGGCATTCCGCACCTCCTGTCGAAGGTCGTGGTCGAGATGGAGCGGGTGACGAGCACACTCAAGTGGGTGCTGCGCGAGATGGATGGGCGATACCGCCGCTTCTCCAAGGTGCGCGCCACGCACATCCGCGACTACAACGAGCGCATTGCGCCGCAGTTGGGTGAAAAACGGTTGCCGTACATCGTGGTCGTCATCGACGAGCTGGCGGACCTGATGATGATGGCCCCACAGGAGACGGAGCGTTCCATCTGCCGCATCGCCCAGATGGCGCGGGCGACCGGCATTCACCTGGTGATCGCCACCCAGCGCCCCAGTGTGGACGTCGTCACGGGGCTGATCAAGGCCAACTTCCCGGCGCGCATCGCCTTCAACGTGGCCTCTTCGGTCGACTCGCGCGTCATCCTCGACATGCCCGGCGCCGAGCAACTGCTGGGCCAGGGCGACATGTTGTTCCTGCTTCCCGACGCCCCGACACCGCTGCGACTGCAGGGCGCTTTCGTCTCCGACGAGGAACTGCGCCGGTTGGTGCAGTATTGGAAGGGGCAGGCGAAGGCCGAGGCGATACCGGCCGGCAAGCCGGTGCAACAGCCGCTGTGGGAGGAGATGCGCGAGCGGGAGCAGGCGGTGGAGTTCGAGGACGAGTTACTGCCCGACGTGATCGATCTGGTATTGCGGGAGAACCGGGCCTCGATCTCGCTCCTCCAGCGCAAACTGCGCATCGGCTACACGCGGGCGGCGCGGGTCATGGATATCCTCGAGCGGCACGGGGTCGTGGGGCCACAGCCATCGGGCGGCCAGGCGCGCGAGGTCTTCCCCAGTGCGGCCCGGGTGCTGCTCCATCCCGGGGGAGAGGGACAGTGAGAACCGCGATCCATAAGCAGACCTATTCCGGTGGACGGGCATACCGCTATCGCGTCTTGGACGAGGCCGGACAAGTGTGCTGCGTCGCCGAGCCGACCGGGCTGCTGCTTCCCACTCCCACGCGTCTGGTCGAGTTCTTTGATTCCGATCACGAGCTGGTCGGTCGCCTCCAGCCAACCGACGTCGCCTCGTGGCGTCGTGTGAAGCGCTACGAGCTTTTCGTCGCTAGGGAGGCCGAGGAGCCCTGCGCCGTGATTCGAGAGTGGTCGAGGCTGGTCGACGTGCTGCTGCTGCGCCTGCCACGTTACGAGGTCCAACTAGGAACATACCGGTACGTCGTCCGGGGCAGTCGGTATGGGGAACGCTTCTACGAGATTTTCCGTGCGCGTGGAGGGAGGGCGGAAGAGGTAGATGAGGGGGTAGAGCAGGGCGAGGAGGCGGAGGCCGCGGGCAGAAGAGCGCCCAAGCCCAGGGAGGCGAGGGTGGGGCAGATCCAGCGTCCGGCGGCCGGCCCCAGCTACGTCGTTGAGACCGACGCCGCACCGCTGTGCCGGGCGCCGACCGTGCTGGCCGCGGTGGTGATCCTGATTGATTTGGAACTGACCGCCTGAAACGGCTACTCTTCTGGTGAGCGTCTGCTGCGTCCCCGCTTGAATTTCGGCCACTCTAGTTTCCGGCTCTCCCGGGGTTTGGCTGTGACCATGTGCTTCACCGCCCGCGCCAGTTCGTCGGCGTCATAGTCCTCGACCTGCGCCTTGAGTCTATCGAGCGCCGCGTGCTCACTTTCCTCCAGGCTTTTCCCGGCCTCGGCGTCCACACCGATCATTGCCAGCAGCAGCGCCCGCTCGTCGTCCGTCATGTCCTCCCCGCTGCCCTCCAGCAGCCGACTGGCGCCGCCAGGGCGAAAAACCGGCCTCTCCTGTTTATCCTTCGTTGTCATGGCTCCTCTCCGTTCGGATCACGATGGTACATTGCGGTGCACCGTGTCCCATCTGCTCCTTCAACTCCACCTCGACCGGGGTGTCTGGCAACAGTATCTCAAAGTACGCGTGCCACAGCCCCGGGCAGGCGATACAGGCCTGGTCGTGCCGCTCCAGACCGGCCTGCTGCGCGCCCGAGTGTGCCGCGCAGCGTGTGACGGTGATTTCGGTTCGATCTCCAGCGCTGACAAACCCGGCGTCAAAGCCGGCCGCCAGCACATCCCGGAAGTAAGCCAGGATGACCTGGACGGCGTCCTCCAGGTCGGCAGCGGTCCGTTTGCCCAGCGCGCGCAGCGTCCGCCGCATCTCGATGTGCCCAAAAGCGGCCCGTACCCGTGCGTTCAACCGCGCCGCCGCATCCCAGCCGTACTCCTCGTATACCTTGAGGAACCACTGCCCGTCCCAGGCCATCGCCAGGAGCGCCAGCATACGCGCCTGCTTCTCGGGCGGGATCGCGTATCGCTCCATCGCCTGTCTCCTCATCCCTCGCGCCAATCCGGCACCTGCGCCCGGTGTCGCCAGCGCCACCACACGCCCACCGGGTAGCCGACCATCTTGGCGACGTCGCCGGTGACGCGGATGACCGGCACCCACAGCGCCGCCTGCAGCTTCTGAGCGAGGCTCAGCCCTTCCCACGTCCGCGCCAGCCGCCGCCAGCTCACCCAGAACATCCCGGGTATGGCGACCAGGTAGAGGGCCCACCACCAGGGACTGGCCACCGCCCCGGCAACGGCGATGAGCGGCACGGCGACCAGGTAGGTCAGGGTGCGGATGGCGTGCCGCCTGCGCCACAGGTCGGCCTTGCCGTCGCCCCGCGCGTAGCGGTAGTACTGCACGAAGAATGCGCCCAGGCCAGGGCGCGGCCGGAAGTGAACCAGCGCCTCGGGCGCAAAGACGAACGGCCCAAAACGCTGGCGCACCCTGAGGTCGAAGATGAGATCCTCGCAGTAGTCGATCCACTCGGGATAGCCTCCCACCGCCGCCCAGGCGCTCTTGCGAAAGGCGACCGAGCGGCTGGAGGGGAGAAAGTGGAGCGGGTTGATCTCCCGCAACTCTGGGAGCACCGTCGCGCCCATCGCGGTCTCAAAGACCGTCTGGGGATCGGGAAGGAAAAAGCCAGCGACGGCCTGTGTCTCCGCACGTTGGAACGGCTCGACGATCTTTTCCAGCCACCGTGGACTCAGGCGCACGCCCGCGTCGAGCACGGCGATGACGTCACCCTCGGCGGCCTCAATCGCCGCGTTGCGCCCCTGCGAGATGTTTCCTCGCCTCTGGATGGCGCGCAGCGGCAGGCGGCTCTCATCCTTCAGCAACGGCAGCGTGCCGTCGGTCGAGCCGCCGTCGCACATGACTAGTTCATCCGGGAGGCGGGTCTGGGCGGCCAGGCTGTCCAGCAACCGGGACAAGCTCTCCGCTTCGTTCAGCACCGTGGCGACGACGGAAACGCGCATCAGCCCATCTGCTCCGCCAGTTCCTCCCGCACCGTCCGGAGCAGTGCCTCCGCCTTTAGCTCGGCCAGCGTGTAGCATGGGGCGTCGAGGTGGTCGGCCAACCCCTGCGCCAGGCCCTGGTCGAAGGCTTCGTGCTCCATGTTGATCACGATCGAGCGGATTTGAGCCTGCGGGAACATCTCCGCGAGGCGATATGCCTCTTGCTGTGGCGGCAGATTGGTCACCGAGACGTTGCCGGCACCATCGGTGAGCAGCACCATCAACGGCATCAGGTCGGGGTGCTGCATCAACTCGCGGGAGATGACCTCGTAGGCGGTCTGGAGCCCGGCTGAAAGGGGGGTCTTGCCGCCGACGGGGATGTTGGCCAGCGCCCGCCGCGCCAGCTCGACGCTGTTGGTGGGCTGGAGCACGACGCGGGCGTCGTTCTTCTGAAAGACGACCAGCCCGACCCGGTCGCGCCGCTGGTAGGCGTCCATCAGCAGCGACATGACTGCCCCTTTCGTCGCCTCCATGCGCTCGGCCACCGCCATAGACCAGGAGGCGTCCACGACGAAGAGCACCAGGTTGGCGGCACGGCGCACACGCACCTTGCGCTGGTAGTCGTCGGGGCGCAGTGCCAGCGCCGGGCCACCCTCGTGCCTGCGCTCTCTCTGGTGAGGGGCAGCGGCGCGGAGGGTGGCGTCGAACGCCAGGTCGCTGGGATCGCCGGGCGATGGGCGAGCCTGGACGTAACGCCCGCGCTTGCGGTCGGTGCGGGTCTGGCTGCGGCGACCTCCGCTGGAGCGGGTCAGCCGGTCAAGCGGTGTGTCCAACTGGCGCGGCGCGAACGGCTCGCCTACGGTGACCTCCTCGCCGCCCTCCCACCAGCGACCTTCCGACGGCCACTGGGGGATGGTCTGCAACACCGGCTCCCGCATCACCTCGGACCGGTCGGGCGGAGGTTGCTCGTCGTCAGTCTCCCCAGATACGCCTTTTTTTTTACCGGCTACTTCGGCCTGCGGGTCGCTCTCTTCCGCAACCTCGGCCTCGACCGGGTTTTGGGCGCGCGCCTCGGCCAGCCGCTGCGAGAGGTCTCCGAGCGTGATCTCCGCCTCTTGCAGCGGGTGGCGCTTCAACCGATGGGGCAACGCCAGCTCGGCGGCCAACAGAATGTCACGATCGCTCAGATGGGTGCGTCCCTCGAAGGCGGCGTGGGCGCGGGCAGCCTTGAGCACCACCAGGTCGGCCCGGTGGCCGTCCACGCCCAGTTCGCTCATCATCGTCGCGATGGCCGCCAGGTCCGAATGCGTGTACCGGACCTCGGCCAGGAGGCGGCGGGCGCGGGCGATTTCCCTTGAAAGGGCCTGCTCCCTGGAGGCCCATTCCACGCTGAACCCCTCGGGGTCGGCCTCGTAGGCCAGGTTCCGCTCCATGATCGCCATCCGGGCAGCGGGTTCGCGGATGCCCTGGATGTCCACGCACAGCGCGAAGCGGTCGAGGAGTTGGGGCCGCAGATCCCCCTCCTCCGGGTTCATCGTGCCGATGAGGATAAAGCGCGCGGGGTGGCTGAACGAGATGCCCTCCCGCTCGACGACGTTGACCCCCATCGCCGCCGCGTCGAGCAGCAGGTCCACGACGTGGTCGTCCAGCAGATTGACCTCGTCCACGTAGAGGACACCCCGGTTGGCCGCGGCGAGGACGCCCGGATCGAAATGGCGCTCCCCCTTCTGGATGGCGCGCTCGATGTCGAGTGTCCCCACGACGCGGTCCTCGGTCGCGCTGACCGGCAGGTCCACGAAGCAGGTGCGCCGGTGGGCGCGGGGCAGTTCCTCCCCTGTCTCCGCCCGCTCCTGGCACTCGGTGCACCACGCCGCCGGCTCTTCGGGATCACAGCCGTAGGGGCAATCGGCGACTGTCTCGATCTCGGGAAGCAGCGCGGCCAACGCGCGGGCAGCGGTGGATTTTGCCGTGCCGCGCTCCCCCCGGATCAGCACCCCGCCGATCTGGGGGTGAATGGCGTTCAGTATCAGGGCGCGCCTCATGCGCTCCTGTCCAACGATAGCAGTAAACGGGAAAATCGGTAGCATAGTCATCAACCTCGTTTCCCATTATACCGCAATCACGGCGAAAAAGGAACCTCCTCTTGCTCCGCCTATTCCTCCCCGAACTTTTCCACCTGGTAGGTGTACACGTCGAGCCCAGGGGAGCGGTAGGCGTCGGCAGGAAGATAAGCCTTGAGGCACAGGTGCTCCAGGAATTGATGTGGGTCCGGTAACTTTTCCCATACCTGGGGGAGGAAAGTGGCCCGGTTCCAGCCACGCTCGATGACCACGCCGTCCACGCCAGGGCGCAACTTGGCGATGAGGTCATCTGGGCCGTCGAAGGACAGCGGCTGCGGCGGGCTCAATACGGAGACCTCGACCTGCAACTCTCCCAGCTCCTCCATGTGCATAGGGGGAAAACGGGGGTCATGGAAAGCGGCGGCGACCGCGTTTTCGCGCACGTCCGCCGCCAGCGGGCGGCGCGGCTCGAGCGAGCCGATGCAGCCCCGCAGCGCGCCGTGTTTGGTCAGCGTGACGAAACTGGCTCCGTCGCGCCGCAGACCCTCCGATACCGCGTTCAGGTCCACCGCTGGTGGTTCCTGGCGGTGAGTCGCGCGCGTGATCGCCTCGCGCGCCAGCGTCAGCAATGTTTGTCGTTCCTCAGGTGTAAGGGGCATGGCAGGATCCCTTTCACTCGGCGTACGCGACCGAGGCGTAGCCCACGACCTGCCCTTTACCGCCCATCGTGTCACCGGAGGTGCGGTAGTCCAGCAGGTGGGGCTTCCAACCCTTGCGGCGGGCGATGCCCATCAGCGTCACCACGGGTGCCCGGCCACAGGCCTCGCCTCTCAACACGCCCGTCTCGTCGCCGGTCATCAGCGCCTCCAGCAGGGCGTGGTCCAATTGGTGGGCCGTGTCGTACGGGTAAAAGTGGCTGAGGTCATTGGAGACGACGACCAGGTCATCCTCGTCGATGCGGTCGGCCAGTTCCGCAGCTACCTCCCGGGGGTCCACGTCGCCGAACAGCATGGGCACCAGCCGAAAATTCGACAGCGCCATCTGGAGGAATGGCACCTCGACCTCGAGACAGTGCTCAGTGGCGTGGGCCTCGGGTGCGCGGGTGTAGAGCGAAGAACGCGCCACCATCTCTGCAACTTGATCGACGGCGACGGGGGCATCGCCCAGTGGAGTGTGGAAGGCAGAATACGCGCCTAACGCTACGCCACGGAAGAAGACGCGGTGGGCCGGGCCGAGCAGGAAAACGGTCCGTTCCTTCTGGGGCCGCGCCGCCGGTGCCTTCGTTTTTAGTGCCTTGAACGCATATCCGGCGGTAGGACCGGAGTAGATGTAGCCAGCATGGGGTGCGATGACAGCGCGGACGGTTCCCAAATTCTCCGGCAGCGTTGCTTCGTCCATGTGCTCGCCAATCACCTTTCGTAGTACGTTGGCGCCACCCGGGTAGAACTGGCCGGCGACGGCCGGTGGACGGACAGGCAACTCGGACATCATGCACCTCCCTTAATCAATGACCAACGAACAATTACCAATGACCAATGACCAATGACCAATGACCAATGACCAATCTCAGAGCAGAGCGCTGACGGCTAACTGCTGCGGGCTGATCATGACCACACTCCGGCGACGGCGTGGCTACACTGGGGACACACGCCGGGTTCAGGCCACAACGCTTTCACCCTGTACCAGTGGCGCTGAATCAGCTTGTGCCCGCACTGGGGACAATGCGTGCTCTCCCGATCCGCGTCCATCACGTTGCCCACGTACACATAGTGCAGCCCGGCCTGCTCACCGATCTCGTAGGCGCGGGCCAGCGCATGCTGCGAGGTCCGCGGCCGGTCGAGCATCTCGTAATCCGGGTGGAAGGCGGTCACGTGCCAGGGCATGTCAGGATCCACATCCGCCAGCCACTCCGCCATCGCTCGCAGTTCGTCCTCGGCGTCGTTGAGGCCGGGGATCAACAGAGTCGTGATCTCGATCCAGATGTCGGTCTCGCGGGCGATGTGGGCGATGTTGCGCTTGACCGGTTCCAGCCGCGCCTGGCACTGCTCGCGGTAGAACGGGTCGCTGAATGCCTTGAGGTCCACGTTGATGCCGTCCAGATAGGGCGCGATCATATCGAGTGCGGCCTGCGACAAGTAGCCGTTGGAGACGTAGACGTTCTTGAGCCCGTGCTCGTGCGCCAGTTTCGCGGTGTCGTACGTGTACTCGAAAAAGACGGTCGGCTCGTTGTAGGTGTAGGCGATCATCGGGACTTGGTTTCTGAGGCAGGCGTCGACGAGCGCTTCAGGCGTTGCTTGTTGACCCAGCGTGTCAAGTCCATCGTCAAAGTCGCGCACCTGCGACATCTGCCAGTTCTGGCAGAAGGGACAGCGGAAGTTGCAGCCGTACGTGCCGATGGAGAGAACATCGCCCCGGGGCATAAAGTGGAACAGCGGCTTCTTTTCGATGGGGTCCACGTGGACCGCGACGGGCTCTCCGTATACGACCAGGTGGAGTGTGCCATCCACGTTCCGGCGCACGCCGCACTTGCCTGTCGCGCCTGGCTTGACGGCGCAGAAATGCTCGCACACCTGGCACTGCACGACGCCACCGGAAAGCGGTCTCGCAAGATACGCCTCTTTGCGCATCAGGCATCCTCCCACGCTACATTATAGCACAAAAATGGCAGCAGGGGCACAAAGAAAGGTGCCCCATCCTCTTGACGACGGCGGACGGATAAGCTAGCGAAAGAGGACTGTGGTACCCTGGTACTATTGACATTATCGAGCCCGCAGTGTACACTTGAAGCTGCAGGTAACCCGCCTGGCCCGGCGGCTGAAACCGTGCCTGATGAATGGGCTGTCGCACTGGCTCGTCCCCCTGCGCGATCGGATTGAGCGTCTCTGCCGGACAAATGCTCGCCCCTTGGTCAGCGGGTAGCGTCCGTTCTTACATGGTAGGGGCGTCACACACGACACCTTGTCTGCAAAGTAACGCCACTCCCCGCACATCCCGATACTCTCGGGAACACCTCACACTCAACGGAGGACAAGATATGAAAACGCGCACGTTACGTATTGCAGTGGGCTCGCTGGTTTGCCTGGCCTTGGTGGCGGGTTTCTCGACCAGCGGCGCGCAGACACCGCTACCACCTGTGTCCCCACAGGATGGCAGCGCAGCTCCCACACGGCAACTAACCCCATCGCGGCCAGACGCATTGGAGCCCCCGTCTTACAGCAAAGGCTACGTCCCGCCGCCCATGGACCTCTCTCACCTGACCGGGCAACGGGTGCCGTCGGACGGCGTCAGCATTCAGGCGCTACCGTCGGCGTTCGATTGGCGCGACACGGGTAAGGTCACCTCGGTGAAGAACCAGAGCACCTGCGGCTCCTGCTACACCTTTGCTGCGCTCGGCAACATCGAATCCAAGCTGCTGCTAGATGGTGCAGGGACGTTTGACTTCTCTGAGAACCATGCCAAGGAGTGCAACTGGCACGAGACCGATGGCAGTGGGACCAGTTGCAGTGGTGGGAGCTACTTTGTGGTGGCTAACCTGTTCTCCAAGAAAGGCACAGTCCTGGAGACGTGCGATCCTTACGTGCCGAGCGATGTGAGTTGCAAGTCCACCTGCCCCTACCAGAAGACGCTGCTGGACTGGCGCCTCATTAACGGTGACACAGTGCCCGCCACAGGGGTACTGAAGCAGTACATCTATGATTATGGCCCGGTCTTCACTGCGGTGTACGCGGGCTACTATGACGCCTGGGACACAGAGTTCGGCTCTTACGATGGTTCCTACACACTGTACCATCCTGGCACAGAAACACCCAATCATGCGGTGCTCATCGTCGGCTGGGACGACAGCCTCACCCACAGTGGTGGCACCGGCGGCTGGATCGTGAAGAACAGTTGGGGCACCGGCTGGGGGGACAATGGCTACTTCAAGATCGCTTATGGCTCGGCAAGCATCGGCACGGACTCCTCGTTCATATACGACTGGCAGGACTATGATGCCAGTGGCGGCCTCATGTACTACGACGAGGGTGGCATGTCGGCAGCCGGTGGATATAACGACACGACCGCGTGGGGTCTGGCGAAATTCATCCCCACCAGCAACACCAACGTCACGCGGGTAGAGTTCTGGACCTCGGACGCCACGACCGACGTTGACGTCTACGTCTACGATGACTTTAACGGAACCACACTCAGCAACAAGCTCGGCGAGGTCTTGAACAATTCCTTCAGCGAGGCGGGTTATCATTCGGTAGCGTTAAGCTCACCTGTGCCGGTGACCAGCGGCGACGACGTCATCGCAGTGGTTAAGTTCACCAACGACAGTTACACGTCTCCCATTCCATTGGACGGACAAGGTCCATCGGAGGCAGGTCGCACATACGTGAGTCACAGTGGCACCAGCGGCTCGTGGAGTGCACCGGCGGATGACGTCGCCATCCGCCTCCGCACGAGCACGAGCCCCGGATCAGGCCCGACGGTGACGGGCATCACACCGAACAGCGGGTACTATACCGAAACCGTCCACATCACCAACCTGGCCGGCGCCAACTTCCAGTCAGGGGCCACCGTCAAGCTGACCAAATCGGGCCAGCCGAACATCAACGGCACCAGTGTAAATGTGGTGGGTGATTCCCAGATTACCTGCGACTTTGACCTGAACGGGGCCGCTACGGGAAAGTGGAACGTCGTGGTCACGAATCCCGATGCTCAAAGCGGAACGCTGCCCAACGGCTTTACGGTGAATGCTCCTGGTGACCAATATTTCTTTGCTTACCTGCCCCTGATAGCGAGGCGCTGGCCACCGCTCCCCGACACACCTGTGCTGAACGCCATCAGCAATCCTGACGGTGACGGAGACTACGCCGTGGGTTGGGGGGCAGCCGATCTGGCCGATACGTATACCCTGTGGGAGGACGACAACGCGGCCTTCTCCAGCCCGACGACACGCTACACTGGCTCCGGTACGTCCTGGAACGCAAGCGGCAAGGCTATAGGGACGTACTACTACCAGGTGAGGGCGAACAACTCGTGGGGGAGTAGCGGCTGGAGCACCGTTCAGTCAGTCAGCGTCACATCACAGCCTTCAGGACCCAATCCTGGTTTCTGGAAGGGGCCCGGAATGGAGTTCGATGTGACTTCGAACAGAGCTTACGTGGATGACTTTGCTATCTACATCACCGTGTCCGGCTGTGGTTCCTACAAGATCGTACACACTCGACAGGAGTCGATTTCCAACGACCAGTTCTCCTTCACAGGCTCTTTCTACGCAAACGGGAGATTCAGCGACGCCACTCACAGCAGTGGCCAGTTTGGGCTCGACCACTTTTATATCTACGGTTGTGGTTACGTCACCGGTGGGCCATCCTCTTGGAGCGCCACCTGGCAGCATAGCTCTCAAGCTACATCGGGGCCATTCGAAGTCGTGGGGGCTGAAACCGTGGAGCCCACGGTGGTAACCGGTAGCGTGTATACGGCCACCCTCGTTGAGTAGTGGCGTTCCATCATACTACGATAAAGAGGCTCCCCCAATCGGGAGCCTCTTCTGTTAGTCATATAGCCGGTAATTCAAGAACTCTACTCCTTGAGTGTGTGTCTGCTTCACCATCATCCCGGTTCCCAAGTACACGAAATCCGGGTATACTGAGTGCGATTGACACCCTCCTGGTGTAGCAGTAAAATAGCGATGGCATGAGAACGTCGGACTTTGAACTGAGGACTGAACACCATGGACATACCCAACCTGCGCTGGTGGGGATGGGGCACGCTGGACCAGGATTATTCGCTGGCGGGCCGCACTGCCTTCTGGCCGACGCTCCAGGAGTGGCTCGAGCTGCCCGACCAGGCCATCGAGCACGAGACGCCCCCTGTCTCGCTTGAGGACATCGCACTGCGCCCGCCACGCCTGGACGACCCGATGCTCTCGTTCCTGCGCGGGCTGCTGGGCGATGAGGCGGTGCGCACCGACAAACGGGCCCGCGTCGAGCACGCCTACGGCAAGTCCTACTGTGACCTGATCCGCATCCGCGCTGGCTACATTCCCAATCCGCCGGATGCCGTCGTCTACCCTGCCGACCAGGGACAGGTCGTCTCCCTGCTGGCGTGGGCTGCCGACCGCGACGTCGCCGTCATCCCGTTCGGCGGTGGAAGCTCTGTGCTGGGTGGCGTCGAACCGTCGCCCGGCGACTGCCCCGTCGTCACGCTGGATCTGGCACGGCTGGACAGCGTGCTTTCGGTGGATCCGGTCTCGCGCACGGCCCGCATCCAGGCTGGCGCGACCGGCCCAGAGGTGGAGGCCCAACTCAACGCCCAGGGTTTCACACTCGGCCACTTTCCCCAGTCCTTCGAGTTCTCGGCCCTCGGCGGCTGGATCGCTACCCGCTCGGCTGGCCAGAACTCGATCGGCTATGGCAAAATCGAGACGATGACCCAGGCCGTGCGGGTCGTCACCCCGGTCGGCATCATCGAGACGAAGGACACGCCTGCTACCGCTGCCGGTCCCAGCCTCCTGGAATTGCTCATCGGTTCTGAGGGCACCTACGGCGTCATCACCGAGGCCACGATGCGCGTCCATCCCCTGCCGGCGGTACAGGATTATCGCGGCATCCTCTTCCACAACCTGGAGGACGGCGTCGCCGCTTTCCGCGATCTCATGCAGAGCGTGGATCTGCGTCCGGCCATCATCCGCCTGTCTGACGTGCCCGAGACCGCTGCCCAGGCTGTGATGAGCCACGAGCATCACGGCCTGCGCCGCCTGGCCGACCACCTGGTCGAGCGGTACCTGGACGCACAGGAGTATGACCTGACGAAGGGCAGTACGTTGGTGCTGCTGGGGTTTGACGGTGACGCCAGGTGGACGGCCAGGCAGTGGCGTCTGGCGCTGGCCATATGCGGCGACCACCGGGGCCTCTCGCTGGGTCGGGCGGTGGGACGGTCGTGGATGCGCGACCGGTACGCCCAGCCCTACCTGCGCGATACGCTTCTCGGCCACGGCGTCATGGTGGACACGCTGGAGACAGCCACCACCTGGTCGAACCTGATGCATCTGTACGAGCGCATGGTCGGCGCGATGAAGGGAGCGATTGGTGCCGCTGACGGGGGGCCGGGGTACGTGATGACCCACATCTCTCACGCCTACGAACACGGTGCGTCGCTCTATTCGACCTTCCTGGGCCGCCAGGTGCCCGATCCCGACCCGCTGGTGAGACAGGCCCAATGGCAGGCGGTCAAGCGGGCAACGACCGACGCCATCCTGGCTGCCGGAGGTACACTGACCCACCACCACGGCATAGGCCGCGACCACGCCCCCTGGCTCGAAGAAGAAGTCGGCCAGTTAGGTATGAAGGTGTTGCACGTGCTCAAGCCAGCTTTCGATCCCACGGGTATCCTGAATCCCGGCATCCTGCTACCTGTTGAGCGAGGAGACAAGCATGGCTGAAGCTTCTCTGCATCGTGCTTTCTCCGCCGCTACCCGCCAGCAGAACCTGGAGCATCTGGCCGACGAAGAGTTTGACCTGCTGGTCGTGGGCGGTGGTATCACCGGCGCGGCTGTGGCCCGTGATGCAAGCTCGCGTGGCTTTCGCACCGCCCTGGTCGAAAAGGGCGATTTCGGCAGCGGCACCAGCAGTCGCTCCACGCGGCTCATCCACGGGGGTATCCGCTACCTGGAATATGGCGAATTCAAGCTGGTGTTTGATGCCTCCAGCGAGCGGCGGCTGATGCGCAAGGTGGCTCCCCGGCTGGTGCGCCCGCTGGCTTTCCTTTACCCGCTGTATCGGGGACAGAAACCGGCTCCGTGGAAACTCCGGGTCGGGATGGTGCTGTACGACGCACTGAGTCTCTTTCGCAATGTCCAACGCCACCGCTGGCTGCGTCCAGCAGAGGTGCAGCGACGCGAGCCGCTGGTCGCCGGACGGGGCCTCTTGAGCGCGGCGCGCTACTATGACGCCCAGGTGGACGATGCCCGCCTCACGTTGTTGACTGCCAAAGCCGCCCATCTCCACGGCGCGGTGATGGTGAACCACGCCCGCGTGGTCGGACTGATGAAAGCGGGGGGACGTGTCGTCGGTGCCCAGGTCGTGGATGAGGTCAGCGGGCGAGAGGTCGAGGTGCGCGCCAAGACCGTCGTCAACGCCACCGGTGTCTGGGTAGATGGCGTACGCGAGATGGACGAGCAAGCCCGTCGCCCCATGATTCGTCCGACCAAGGGGATTCACCTGGTTGTTCCTCGTGCCAGGTTGTACAGCCAGCACGCTGTCATATTCAGCGTCCCTCGGGATGGTCGCCACATCTTTCTGATCCCTTGGGGTGATTTCACGCTCATTGGCACGACAGATACCGACTATGACGGCGACCGGGACCATCCCGCTGCAGATCTCGATGACGTCGAGTACCTGCTGGAGGCGGTGCGGCACACGTTCCCTGGCGCGCAGATTCAGCACGACGATGTCGTCAGCACCTGGGCGGGTTTGCGCCCGCTCGTCTCCGCCTCCGGCAGCCCGTCCGCACTCTCGCGCCAGCACGTGATCCTGGAGAGCCCATCCGGTCTGATCACCATCGCCGGTGGCAAATTGACCATCCAGCGGATGATGGCGGAGCAGGTAACTGATCTCGTCCAGAAGAATCTGGCGGCTGGGTGGGGTGTCCATGCTCGGTCCGAGTGTCGCACCCGGGAACCGTTGGAGGGTGCGCAGACCGAGTCTGTGCGAGTGAGCGGCGTGGACGGGGCAGTCAGCAGGCACCTGCTGGATGCCTACGGCGGCGACGTCACGTGGGTGCTGGCATACGCGGAAGAGAATCCCAGCCTGGGGGAGCGCATCGTGCCGGGACTGCATTACCTGATGGCGGAGGCCCTCTACGCCGTACAGCACGAGATGGCGCTGACGTTGTGCGACGTGCTCATTCGCCGCACTCACGTGATCTATGAGACGTGGGACGGGGGGGTGGCGCAGGCCCGTGCTGTGGCTGAAATGATCGCTCCACGCCTGGGCTGGGATGAGGTGGAGATCGAGCGCCAGGTGTCGGCTTATGCAGCGCAGGTGGCCCTCACCCGCGATTGGCGGAAGGAGTAGACTTGGCATCTGCGGGCAGTCTGGGTATAATTGCACTATCATTGCTATATGAGGCGCGTCCTGTATGGAAATTACCTGGTATGGGCAGACCTGCTTTCGGCTGAGCGAACGCGGTCTGGCGACTGTCGTGACCGATCCCTATCCACCTGACGTGGGTCTCACCTTTCCCCGTCCACGCGCCGATGTCGTCACCGTCAGCTACGATGATCCTCAGTGTCGGCACACATCTGGCGTCCGGGGGCCGTTCAAACTCTTCGACGGCCCCGGTGAGTACGAAGTTGGTGGCGTGTTCATCACCGGTATCGCCACCTTCGCCGATGGGAAGCACGGGGCATCGCGTGGCCTGAACACTGTGTTCACCTTTGACTTCGGCGGCTTGACCGTGTGCCACCTGGGGCGGCTGGGGCACGTGCCCACCCAATCCCAGGTAGAGAACCTGGGCACCGTGAACGTCCTGCTGGTGCCCGTGGGAAGCGGCGGAAGCCTCAGCCCTGCCCGTGCCTCCGAGGTCATCAGTCTCTTCGAGCCCAGCCTGGTCGTCCCCATGTACTACAAGGTCCGGGGACTGAAGATCAGTCTGGGCACGCTGGGCCGTTTTCTGAAGGAGATGGGTTTGGAGAAGGTGGATGGCCAGCAAGTGCTCAAGGTCAGCCGGACCAGCCTGTCGGAAGAAACTCGGGTCGTCGTGCTAGAGCCCAAGCAACGAAATGGAGGATAAGATGCGCAAGTCTCATTTGCTCGCCGGTGCGCTGGTTGTCGTTGTCTTACTGGCGCTGGGCCTGGTCGCCCGCCAGATTGCCACCCGCCGGATGGCCGCTCGTCAGAGCGAAACTACGGGCCTGCAGGAATCATTGGAGACGGGTGATGCTCACCTGGAGGCAGGCGAATACGCCGAGGCCATCGCCGATCTGGAGGCCGCGGTTGAGATGGACCCGGACAGCAGCGAGGCCCATTTTCTGTTGGCGCAGGCGTACAACCGGACCGGCGACCTGTTGAAGGCGGCGGACGAGTTTCGTGCGGTGCTGGAGCTCGACCCCGACAACGCCGCTGCACACCACAATCTGGGTGTGACCTACTTCCAACTACAGGACCCCAGCACGGCCCTCGCCGAGTTCGAGGCCGCGTTGGAGTTGGACCCTGATGACCCCGATACCCACTATCAACTCGGTGCCACGTACCTCATTCTGGCGCTCTCGGGGGCTGATTCTATGGCTGTAGCCGACCCGCAGCTTCTGGAACAGGCGGTCGCCGAGTTCGAGGCCGCGCTGGAGTCGAGGGAAGATATGCCTGAGGCCCTCATTGGCCTGGGGAACGTCTACATCCAACAGGCAGACTATGCGGCCGCCGTTGCAGTGCTGCAACGGGCGATTGAGCAGGCACCGGCTTCGCCAGAGGCGTACTATGCACTGGGAGAGGCCCACGCTCAGAGCGGTGAGCAGGCGGGTGCCTGCGAGGCGTACAGTCGTTTCCTGGAGTTGGACCCGCCGGCGACCTGGCGGACCCAGGGGGAGCAGGCGATGGCGGCTCTGGGCTGCCCATGAACGACCGACGTACTTGTGAGTACAGTAAGGATCAGGAATGTTTAAACTGCTGATGTCCTGGAATATCCGGCCGGGCCGCGAAGACGAGTATTTCGAGTTCGTTATACAGGAATTTGGGCCGGGGCTGATCAAGCTTGGGGTTCGACCCACCGATTCCTGGTATACCCAGTATGGTGACCGTCCGCAGATCCTCACGGGTGGCATTGTGGAGGACCTGGAGAGCCTCCAGCGCGCGCTCGCCTCAGATGAATGGCGCAAACTGAACAGAAAGCTGCTCACCTACGTGACCGATTATAGCCAAAAGATCGTCCGGGCCAGCGGGGGGTTTCAATTGTAGGGTGTATTGTGAGGATGGTGCCTTTCGACAAAAAAGCGGGCGTGACGACTGTAGCCACGCCCGCTGGTCTGTGCGCCAAGTTGGTTATTCTTCGCTCTTTGTACTGCTCTTGTCAGAGGAATTGGAGGACTTGCTCGCCTTGGGAGTCTCTGGCGTCTTCTTGGTGCTCCTCGGCGGTGCGGTGGATGACTTGGCCCGATTGTCGGTCACGTAGAAACCCGAGCCCTTGAAAATAATGCCCACAGGATGAATCAGGCGGTGCACCTTGCCCCCACACTCCGGGCAGACCTCTATGGCTTCGTCAGTGATATGCTGCCGACGTTCAAATCGCACACCACAGTCTTCGCACTGATATTCGTACAACGGCATACCTCAAACCTCCCAACACGTTACGCTGATGGTGCATTATACCGCAGACGGCATGCTTACGCAAGCGATTATGGGGGGTGTGGGCGCATTTTACTTTTGGGGCGAGCCACCTTTCCGCAAGCTCGCACGAGCGATCCAACAACCGTTTCGGCGCTTCTTGGCAGCACCTCCGGCATTGCCGATCTATGAGTGGGCTGTCGGGAAGGGTTACCTGACGTGAACACATACGACCGTGTGTACCTCTCGCCTCACCTGGACGATGCCGTCCTCTCGTGCGGAGGGGCTATCTGGCAGCAAGTGCAGGCCGGTGAGCGTGTCCTGGTGGTGACGGTCTTTGCTGGCGCTCCTGCCCCGGACACGCCGCTCTCCCCGTTCGCTGAGGAACTGCACGCGCGATGGGGGCGTGTGGCCGATGCAGCCGCCGTGCGGCAGGAGGAGGATGGGGCGGCGTTGGCCCTCCTCGGGGCGAAGGCCGCGCATTGGCCGTACCCTGACTGCATCTACCGACAGACCCCTGCTGGTCACTTTCCCTACGCCAGCGAGGAAGCGTTGTGGGGGGAGGTGCACCCCGCGGAGCATGGCCTGGTCGCGGAACTGGCAGCCCGGCTGGCGGCGTTACCGCAGCGTCGGGACGGCATGGTCTACGGGCCGCTAGGAGTTGGCCACCACGTGGATCATCGGATTGTGCGGCAGGCAGCGGAAGCGTCTGGGCACCCACTGACCTACTATGAGGACTTTCCCTACGCGCAAGACCAGCGGGCGGTGCAGTTGGCGTTGGCGCAGGTGCGCGCGCAGGCCAGGTTGGTGTTGCTCTGTGAGGAGGCGCTGGCGTCCAAGATCGCCGCCATTGCCTGCTATCGCTCGCAACTCGGCACATTCTGGCCAGGCGAGGCGGAGATGGCGACGTCAGTGCGCACGTTCGCAGAACGGACCGGCGGTGGGGTGCCAGCGGAGCGGTACTGGAAGTTCCATCCCTGATCTCTAATCTCCAATCTCTAGTCCTCACCCTCCAGTCTTCCCTTGGCCTGCGCCTTTGCGACGAAGCGCTCCTCGCCAACGACGAACCGTTCGTGGGTGGCCTCCCCGATCTGCTCGACCTCGTCCCACGCCTCGACGCAGAACACCAACCGGCGTCCTTCCACCTCCAGCAGCTTGGCGCGAGCACGGACGCGCATGCCAACCGGCGTGGGAGCCATGTGCCGGAGGTCAATCCGTCCACCCACGGAGGTCTGGCCCGGCGGGAGATGACCTGCCAGCGCCTGCACGGCGGCGCCCTCCATCAGCCCGACCAACGCGGGTGTTCCCAAGACGGGCACGAGCCCGCTGCCCCAGCGATCAGCCGTATCGGCCTCGGTCACGACCGTCTCTGTTTCACCGGTCAATCCGGGTGCAAGTTTGTCCATCGGTCACCTCGCTAGGAATGGAATGATGAACTTGAACAGGCAGTACACGTCTAGCGTTGCCAGCCCGGCGAAAAGGGCGACTGTCGCCCAGGCGCGTGTTCGCCGTGGCAGGACTTGCGAAAGCGCGCTCAGCCCCAGCGCGGCCGCCGTCCCGATGGGAATGAGGGCCGGGAACAGGTAGCGGCCCTGATGCTGGACAAAGGTCAGGTTGTACCCGAGGAACTCGAGCAATGTGAGCAAAGATGAGGTCAAGAGCAGGATCAGGCTGGTGCGTTGGGCGGGAGCCAACCGGAGATGTCGCCGCTCGAACAACCACCACAGGAACCCGGTGATGAGGAGACCCGAGAGCAGGGCCAGCGCCTGGTAGATGCGGGCCGGAAGTACCACGCCCATCCAGCCGAACTGTCCCCAGAAACTCTGGAAAGTCGTGCGTGCCATCTGGCTTAGCAGTCCCCACCAGCCGTGGAGTGCCAGATACTCGGACGAGCGTAGTTGTCCTTCGACGATTCCGTTGTGTCGTCCCAGCCCCAGGGGGTCATACCAACCGTACGTCAGGCCATTGCGGATAAACCAGGGCGCCGATGCCAGCAGCGCTGGGACGAGGACCCAGCCCAGTTGGCCCACCGCCCACTTCCACGGCTGGCGCTCCCGCTGCCAGCGGATCAGCACCGCGACCACGGCTACCCCCGCCACGACGTAGGCTGTCGTCTTTGTCAGCAGCGCCGCTGCCAGCAGCAACCCGACCGGCCAGGGCCGGTCGCTGCCTCCACCCACGTAGACCGCCAGCGCCCACAGCGTGCCCCCCACGACGAGTTCCGCCAGTGCGTCGTTGTTCACCCCGGCGGTCATGGCCACGTGTTGGGGGATGAACGCGATGAATGCCGCAGCCATCAGTGCCAGTCCTGGCCGCGCCGGGAAAATCGCGTTCACCGTCCTGAAAGCGACGACCAGCAACACAGCACCAACCAGCACCGACAGCAGCCGTAGCGGCAGCACCGCGCCGCCAAAGAGCCAGTAGGTCGGGGTCGCCAGCAGATAGTAGAGCGGCGGCTGGTGATCCTCGTACTCCAACGGCTCGACGGAGAGTTCCGGCGGGAAGCCCTGGTCCCTGAGTTGGTCGAGTAGATCCTGGTCATAGTCGCCTGCCTCCATGACCGGGAAGCCCTGGCCCTCCGCGAGCGCACGGACATAGTTGTAGTGGGCGGGTTCGTCAGGGACCTGCCAGGTGGGGGTGAGGGCCGCGTAGAGCACGCCAATCGTGACGTAAACGGCGACGATGACGGTCAGACGGACGCGGGTTAGAAGCCTCGGATTCACGGGGGCTATTGTACCCGCATGGGGTCCAATTGACAAGCACTCTTCTCAGAAGAGACCGTCGCAGTCTGTTCGTTGGTCACATCTACTCCGCATCCTGTTCCTCGTAGACCGGCGTCCCTGGTGCTACGCCCGTGATGCGCACCAATGTCCCGACCGGAGCCCAGTCATAGAGCGCCTCTGCGTCTCCGACGTTGAGGATGATGCAGCCGTAGGATGCTGGCCATCCGAGGACACCAGCCCACAGCCGCCGTCCACTGGCTGTGATCGGCAGTTCGTGCATGCCGTTGAAGAACTCGGGTCCTTCCTGGTAGACGGCCATAAAGTAGGGCATCTCCAGGTTCCAGCGGGAGGCATAGGCGCTCGGCTCCTTGAAGAGCACCTGGAACTGCCCGGCGATGGTGGGTGTGGTCGAGATCCCGCTGGAGCAGGCAAAGTCGTAGACCAACTGCCCATCCTCGTAGGCACGCAGCCGCTGCTCCGGCAGGCTGATCTCAATGTGCTTGCCGCTCACCAGCGGCTCGGGAAAGAGGACGTCCATGGAGGGGATGACCAACTCCATCCCGATGGCCAGAGCCTCTGGGTCCACGTCGGGATTGGCTTCCTCCAAGCGCCACTGGGGGAAGCCGTAGCGATAGGCGATGTCAAAAAAGGTGTCGCCGGGCTCGACCACGTGTGTACCCTGGGGATGACGTATGCGGCCTTCAGCCTGGTGTTCTCCGGCGGTCAGTGCGGCCATTGTGCGCGTCACCGTATGGGCGACGTCCAGCAGCCGCTCTGGTTCCAACTGCGGCGCTACCTCAAGCAGCCAGGCCCGCACCGCTGCTTCTTCTGCCTCCAGCACCATGCGGGCCCCCTGCGGTGCGTATTCCGGGACCGCCCGCAGCCAGGTCGCCACTCGCTCCGGTGAGGCCTGGAACTCGGCGTGATAACCGGTCAACGGGTCGTCGGTGACGAGCGAGAAGGGCCGGGCCAGGAGCGACCGGGCCAGCGTAAGGGCTGGCTCGGGTTCAGAGAGGCGAGGCGGAACGGCCGTCAGCACCAGCTCAACTTCCGGCGCGCTGTTCGCCAGGGCCCGAAGCACGCGTGTAGTGCTGGCCTCCACGTCAAGCGCCTCCCCGGGCTGACCAGGGGCGGGAGCTGCGCCCGCTGGGCCGATTCGCAGTTGGGCATCTGTCGGTGGTACAGAAATGAGTGTGGCTGCTCTTTCCAGCGCGGCCCTGACCCGCTCGGGATCCGCCGGAGTGATGAACGGCTCGACGGAATGTCCCTGCAGCCTGACGCGCCAGGCCGGCAGGATCTGCTCATACCACCGGTCTCCATGGGCGACCTGGTAGGCTGCGATCGCTGTGCCCGCGTAGTCGTACGCCCGCCCCGTGTCGGCCCAACTGAGACGCCAGAAGTGTTCTCCCGCGCGCAGTCCGATCCCTTGAAGGGGCGAGTCAGGCAGGCTCTCGATCAGCACGACCGTGGCCTCTTCCACCGTCAGCCGTCCCACGTCCACGTCGTGCACCGAGACGCCCGGATATACCCGATCGCTGTAGGCGATCGGGTAAACCATCGCTCCGGCCCCTACCACGAGGCACGCAGCGATCATGATTGCCAGGCCTACCATCGTGAGACGAAACCACCTCGGCACGTCTTTTTGCCCTCGGATGATGATGGCCCCAAGTATAATCTGGCAGTGCCAGTTGTGCAAGTCATGGCTGGCCCTTCCGCTCCAGTGTAGACGGACTGGCGTTTTGACAAACCTTATTAACAGTGCTATCATAGCGCAGCCTCATGCGATGGAGTTGTCGAATGCGTGACATGGTTGAGTGGCGTCCTATTCACTGGGTATTGGCCAGCATCATCCTCTTGACGCTGCCGTGCTATTGCATTGGCATCTCGATGTTGGTGCTGAAGCCGGAGGTCAGCGTACCGACGCCCACGCCCACGGGTACGGCCACTGAGTCACCGTCATCCACACCCGCTCTGGAGACGCTAGAGCCGACGGAGACGCTGCTCCCAACCCCTACCCAGTGGCTTCCGCCCACGTACACCCCTACGCTCAGCGCTACACCTACCGCCACAGCGACGCCCACGGCCACGCCAACTCCGACGGCCACGCCGACCCTGCCACCTACGGTGACCTCCACATTCACGCCTACGCCCACCGATACCGCCACCCCGACGGAGACACCTGTCCCGACGGCGACGTCGACCGAAACACCCGTACCGACTGCGACACCGACCGAGACACCCCCTCCGACGGTGGTGCCGACCGAGACACCCACCGTGACGTCAACGCCCACGCTGACGCCCACGGCGAGCATCACTGCGACGCTGGAGTCTTGAGCGGTAGTCCAAGCTACCCAAAGAGGAGCCACGCGTGGAAGTAATTCCCTTGTTGAAACAACTTTCGGAAGCCAATGGCATTGCTGGCTATGAGGAGCCAGTGCGCGAACTGTTGCGCCAGACCTGGCAGCCCTTCGTGGACGAGATGCGCGAGGGTAGACTGGGCAGCCTGATTGCCCTCAAGAAGGGCACAGGGGCTGACGGCTCGGCCGCGCGTCAAGTCCCACGCCCTAAATTGATGCTGGCGGCCCACATGGACGAAATCGGGCTGATGGTGACCGGCGTCGAGAAAGGCTTTCTGCGCGTCGCCCGGGTCGGGGGGACGGATCGGCGGGTGTTGCTGGGGCTCGAAGTGGTCGTCCATGGGCGACGCGACCTGCCTGGCATCGTCGCCACGCGCCCGCCGCACGTCCTGCCGGAGGAGGAGCGCAACGAGGTCGTGCCCTGGGATAAGCTCTTCGTGGACGTGGGGTTGCCCGCGGAGGAGGTCGAGCAATTGGTCGCCGTCGGTGACCTGATCTCCATCCGGCGCGAGATGGTGGAACTGAAGAATCGCCGCGTGGCAGGCAAGGCGATGGACGATCGGGCCTGTGTGGCTGCCGTGACGCTCGCGCTCGACCAACTGGCTGGCGTGCGTCACGCCTGGGACGTCTTCGCCGTGGCGACGGTGCAGGAGGAGAGTGGGCTGAAGGGGGCCATCACCGCTGCCTATGGCGTCGCGCCGGACCTGGCTGTGGCGCTGGACGTGACCTTCGGCAAACATCCGGGCGTCTCGGAGGTGGATGCCTTCCCCCTGGGTGAGGGCCCGGCGATCGGGGTCGGTCCGAACTTTCATCCAGCGCTGGTGGCGCGCCTGAAGGAGGTGGCCGAGATCCACGAGATTCCGGTTCACATTGAACCCATCCCGGGCCACAGTGGCACCGATGCCTGGGCCATCCAGGTCAGCCGCGAAGGGGTGCCTACGGGCCTCATCTCCGTCCCGATCCGCTACATGCATCAGCCGGTGGAGACGCTGGCCGCGCAGGACGTCGAGCGGGTCGGGCGGCTGCTGGCGGCGTTCATCGCCGGGCTGGAGGCGGATTTCCTGGACAGGCTGGCCTGGGACACGACGGTGGAGGGCGAGTAGACACGCGATGATACTGAAAGCACTCTTATTGAAAGCACTGTCGGAAGCGGTTGGCGTTTCGGGGGACGAGGGGAGCGTGCGGGCCGTCGTGATTGAGGCGGTGCGTGAGCACGTGGACGAGCTCAAAGTGGACGCACTGGGCAACGTCCTGGTTTTCAAGCGTGGGACAGATGAGCCGAGTGCCTCGCCAGAGTCTGGAGGGCAGCGGTTGCGCGTGATGTTGGACGCCCACATGGACGAGATTGGCCTGATGGTCGTGGGGCACGACAGCGACGGCTTCCTGCGGGTGAGGGCGGTCGGCGGTATCGATCCCCGCCTGTTGCCCGGCACGCTCCTTCAGGTTGGCCCCGAGCGCATCCCCGGCGTCATCGGTGTCAAGCCGATCCACCTGCTTGAGGAAGGCGAGGGCCAGAAAGTACCCCAGCTCAAGGACCTGGTCGTGGACATTGGTGCTGCGAGCAAGGACGAGGCCAGCAAGCTGGCTCCGCTGGGCACCTACGCTGCTTTCGCCACGCAGTTCCGCGAAATCGGACCCACTGTCAGCGGCAAGGCGTTCGATGACCGGGCTGGGTGCGCGGTACTGGTGGAGCTTTTGAAGGGCGACCGTTTTGGCTTTGACCTCCACGCTGCCTTTACCGTCCAGGAGGAGGTCGGGCTGCGGGGGGCACGGGTGGCGGCGTACGCCATCGCCCCGGACTGTGCCTTTGCGCTGGAGGGCACCATCGCCGATGACATACCCAAGGACAAGGATGCCAGCCCCACGACCGCACTGGGCAAGGGGCCGGCGATCACGGTGATGGATCGCTCTTTCATCGCCGACCGGCGGCTGGTGCGGCTATTGACTGACACGGCCCGAGAACTTAAAATTCCCTACCAGTTCAAGCAGCCTGGTATCGGCGGCACCGACGCCGGGGCCCTGCACCTGGCCCGCCAGGGAGTGCCCTCGGTGACGGTAGCGGTGCCCTGCCGCTACATCCACAGCCCGGTGGCGTTGTTGAGCATGGATGACTTTGAAAACACAGTGCAGTTGATGCGCCAAGCCCTTTCGCGCATCACGTGGCGTACGTTGAGGAGGAACTGATGAGAGAGCTGATCCGCAAGCTGGTGGGAACCCACGGTCCTTCGGGAGTCGAGGATCAGATTCGGGCCGTCATCCGTGCCGAGGTCGAGCCCCTGGCCGACGAACTGCGGGTGGACCCGCTGGGGAGCCTGGTCGTCCGCAAGCGTGGCGGCGGCGGTGGACAGCGCATTCTTCTGGATGCCCACATGGACGAGATTGGCGTGATGGTGACGTACGTGGACGAGAAGGGATTCGTCCGCTTCACGCGCATCGGCGGCGTGAACCCGCTCAACTGTGTGGGGGGGCGGGTGGCCTTTGCCGATGGAACGGTGGGCGTCATCGCCGTCGAGGAGAAGCGGGAGGACACCAAAAAGGTTCCCAGGTTCGAGCAACTGTACATCGACGTGGGAGCGACGAGCGGCGACGATTGCCCTGTGGGCGTGGGTGACGCGGCTGTGTTCGTGCGTCCCTTCCTCGCGCAGGGAACGCGACTGATCTCCAAGGCGATGGACGACCGCATCGGCTGTGCTGTGCTGGTCGAGACACTGCGCCGGCTGGAGCACACGCCGCACGACGTCTACTTCGTCTTCAGCGTCCAGGAGGAGACGACGCTCTCGGGGGCGCGCACCTCGACCTATGGCATCGAGCCTGATCTGGCCATCGCCGTCGACGTGACGGGCACCGGTGACACGCCCGAGTGTCGGCCGATGGCGGTAAAGTTGGGCCAGGGGCCGGCGGTGAAGGTGCAGGATCGAGGGATGATTGCCCATCCGCTGGTGCGGGACCTGCTCGTGCGACGGGCGAAAGAGGCGAACGTCCCCTACCAACTGGAGGTGTTGGAGTATGGCACGACCAACGCGGCGGCGATGCAACTGGTGCGCGCCGGGGTACCGTCCGGTTGCCTCTCCATCCCCTGCCGCTACATCCATACTCCTTCGGAGATGGTGGATGAGGAGGACGTGGAGCACAGCGTGCAGTTGTTGCTGGAGGTGTTGCAGGCGGCGTGATCTGTCCAGTTTAGACGGGGGAAGACGATGCAGGGAACGACGCAATATCGGGGGATCATCGTCCTGTGCTCAGTGCTTGGTCTCATCGTCGGCGGTGTGGTCGGCTACTTAACCCCGCATCCCCAGAAGGCTGCGCCCATCGTCGTCTCTACGCCTGACTCCACCTCGACGCCGCTCCCTGCCCCCACTTTGGCCCCCATCCGGGTCCACGTCGCGGGCGCGGTGTGCCAGCCGGCTGTCTACGAACTGCCGCCGGGCAGTATCGTCCAACACGCGGTCGACGCCGCCGGTGGTCCGTCCCCCGACGCCGACCTGAACGGCATCAACCTGGCGCTGGAACTGCGCGACCAGCAGCAGGTTCACGTGCCGTGCCAGGGGGAGGCGAATCCCCCACCGCCGGTTTCTGGCGGCGCGCCGGGCGGCGGGGGATCGGCGGGAGCGCTGGTCGACATCAACGCGGCCACGGCGGCGGATCTGGAGACGCTACCGCGCATCGGGCCGACGATGGCGCAGCGCATCATCGCGTATCGTGAGGCCAACGGCTCGTTTGCAGCCATCGAGGACATTCAGGACGTGCCGGGCATCGGCCCGGCGACGTTTGAGGGGCTCAGGGATCTGATCACGGTGGGGCCGTAGAAGCAAAAACCTGACCCTTCGCGGAGGGTACTCGGAAGCAAGTAACCACTCAATGTCGTTAAGTTAAGCTTATGTCAAGTCTGAATCAGTGCTGAAAATGGTCAGAAAATGCGCATTATGGTAACAAATCCTGCTTCGACGGTGGAAAAACTGGCATTTGGTGACCAAAATCAACTCTACATAATCCTTAACTTAATGACATTGAGTAACCACTCACTATCCTGCTTTTGTTCTTACAGGTGAATCGAGCGACTGATATTTCCTACTTCTCCACCCAGTATTGTCCCAACACCAGCACGTCAATCTTGCTCTTGGAGAACGTATTCCAGGCGTCGACGGGACTGCTTACAATCGGCTCCCCACGCAGGTTGAAGCTGGTGTTCATCAGTACCGGCACGCCAGTAGCCTCGCCGAATCTTTCGATCACCCGGTAGTATCGGGGATTCCATTCCCGCCGAATGGTCTGCAATCGCCCAGTCCCCAGGTGGTTGACGGCTGGGATCAGATTCCCCGCCCCATCTTTCCAGGGGAGCACCAACAACATGTACCGCGCTGGATAGTGTCGTTCTGGTTCTTCCAATCCTTCGAAGAAGTCGCTTGCCCGTTCCTCCAGGATGACCGGTGCAAAGGGTCGGTAGGGCTCGCGGAACTTGATCTTCTTGTTTACGATGTCCTTCATGTCTGCCCGGCGTGGGTCGGCCAGGATGGAGCGGTTGCCTAACGCGCGTGGTCCCCACTCGAACCTCCCCTGATAGAAGCCGATTACCTTGCCGTTCACCAACCCATTTACTACTTGGCCCAAAAGCAATTCATCATCAGAGATGTACTCGTAGCGCGCCCCCACCCGCTCCAGCGTTGTCTTGATCTCCTGATCACCGTACTCTTGTCCCCAGTAGGCGTGTTCCAACACGAATCGGCGGGGCTGATGTAACAGTACGTGGTAGACATAGAGCGCCGCGCCCAGTGCCCCGCCAGCGTCGCCCGCTGCTGGCTGAATGTAGATTTCCTCAAATAGAGTTTCCCTGAGGATGCGCCCGTTTGCTACAGAATTGAGCGCCACGCCGCCAGCCATACACAGCCGCTTGAGCCCAGTCTGCCGCTGGAGTGAGTTTGCCATCTTGAGCAGGGTCTCCTCGGTCACCTGCTGGATGCTAGCCGCCACGTCGGCATAGTACTGGTTCTGCTGCACGTGGGAATCGTCAGGGTCCGCCTCATCCGGGTCTGTAAGCGTGGTGATGAAGTACGAGTCTGGTACCCGCGGCTCGCCGAAGAGCTTGATGAACTTGCCGTTGAAACTCCGGTCCGGCGAGTAGTGGTAGCTGAAATAATCCATATTCAGCCAGAAACTGCCATCGTCCTGGGTCTTGATGAGATGGTCGTATATCTTGTCCACGAAGCGAGGCTTTCCGTAGGGCGCCATACCCATCACTTTGTACTCGCCGTTGTTGACCTTGAAGCCCAGAAAGGCTGTAAAGGCCGAATACAACAAGCCTAGCGAGTGGGGAAAGCGCTGCTCGTGGGTCAAGATGATCTCGTTGGCACTCCCATCTTCCCAACTGGCATGTCCATATCCTAGGGTAGCTGTGGTCCATTCGCCAACCCCATCCACGGTCATAATGGCTGTCTCTTCAAATGGTGAGCAGAAAAGAGCACTGGCGGCGTGAGCCATGTGGTGGTCGGTGAAGAGCACCTTGTTCTCTGGTAAACCGAGTTTGCGCATCAAAAGCGACTTGATCCACAGTTTCCCATCGAACCAGTTGATCATTGCCTCGCCGAAGGTGCGCCACGAGCGTGGGAAGGTGCCTAAGGTAGTGAGCAGGATACGTTCGAACTTGACCAAAGGCTTCTCGTAAAAGACCACATAGTCCAGGTCAGCAGCATTGATCCCAGCTTGGCGCAGGCAGAACTGGATGGCCTGTATGGGAAAGCTGTAGTCGTGCTTGATCCGGCTGAAGCGCTCTTCTTGTGCTGCTGCGATCAGCACACCATCCTTGATCAGTGTAGCCGCTGACTCGTGGTAGAAGCAAGAGATCCCCAGGATGTACATGTCGCGCTCTGGACTCATCAGAACTGCTCCCTGGCCCTTTCTATCCCTTCTTTAAGTGACTGTCGCTCTATCCAGAAGGAGCCGCTACTAAACCGACGCAGTCGCAATGGATCACCAAACAGACGAATGGAAATCCCAAAGGGCGTTACGACGACAAAGTAAAAAAAGGCAAGGAGCATGCGGCCTTGGTAGTTCCCCATCTCGGTGGCAAATATCTTCCACCTTTTCCACCACCTTCGCAGCCTGCCAGTGTTCTGCATTGTCACTGAAGCCTTTGGCTTACGATCTGGGTATCTCTCCCTGCGCAGACCCGTCAGACTAGCTCCGATTGTCAGACCTACAAAAAGCCAAGTGAGGAGAGTCAACCACTTGCCCAGCGTCGCCCGGGCTATCAAAGCCACGGCCCATAGCACGGACACGCTGATCAGATCGAGCAAGTCTGGAAACACTTGCCTGTCCTTCCCCGCCACCACTGCCCCGCCAGAGTATCCTACCTGAGTCAACAATATCAACGCCAATCCGCTCACAAAGTCCACACTTCACCTCGTCCGTGCTTGCTAGAACAACGTGTAGATAAACGGGGCTACAACTGATCCCTGGGCAAAAACCAATAGTGCCACAAACAACGTCAGTATTACAATCATCGGGATCATCCACCACAATTTCCGTTTCCACAAGAAGCGCAGCAGTTCTCCAATGGTACCCAACTTGGTCAAGAACTCTGCGCTCCTACTCATTGTTGGTTCGCTCATATCTCCCCCTGTCTTGGCGCGAATCGCCGATTGTCGGATATGTTCCTGGCAGAAATGCAATGCCCCACGATCCAAGGCGCTTCAACAGGATTCTGAGCATAGCGCCACGGTCGAACTTCCGGGCTGATTTTGGGACCATAACCGTTTACATACATATCTCTGGAGGACCCCCAATTCTGGCAATCCGACGGGAATAGCCAGGATGTGGCTGTTGGTGCGTGGATTCAATTATAATGGTCAGGGCTGTGGCTGTCAAGCATCCCGGCGACACGGTGAAATTCAGCATGGATACGAATTGCCAGACAACACACCGTGACCCGGTCCCTGATCACGTTTGCAGGTATGAGTTAGATTGAGTATAATGCGTCGTTACCCAAAAAGGGCCGGGCGAGGCATTGGAGCACGCAATTCCGATAGGCGTCAATAACTGCCCCCGGGAAACGTCTAGCAGGTCTGATAATGACTTATACATTTGCCATTTGCCTGATCATCGTTGCTCAAGTAGGACTGGCAGCAATTGCGATCCCTGTCTTTCGTTCAGTGTGGAAAGGCGACAGCTTCCTCCGTCGTCTTGCTCAAAACATGCTCCTGGCATTCTTTGCACTGCTTTTCACTCTGACGGTTGTAGAAGTTGCTTGCAAGTTGTTGTTCGTTCAATCAGATGGTATAAACTTCACCCTGGCCTCTAGAAGCTGGTTTGAACGCTATTGGCAGCCGATAAATTCATTGGGATATCGCGACTACGAATGGACGCCGGAAAAGGTTGGGAATAGAAAACGAATTGTGGTAGTAGGTGACTCGTTTGTTGCCGGGGGGGGCGTTGAAAAAATCGAGGATCGCTTCTCCAACCAACTTGGAGAGAAACTGGGCGATGATTACGTGGTAATGACCGTCGCCCGAAACGGCTGGAATACCCGACAGGAGATTGAAGGGGTGCTGGCCTATCCCTATCAGCCGGATATAGTGATTTTCTCCTACTATATCAACGATATCGAAGGGGTGGCCGGGAGAATGGGGATTTCCAGGCCTCCAGGCCTTTTGATTTATCCCCCCGACTGGCTTCGCCCGCTGGTAGACAACTCATACGCATTGAACTTTGCCTACTGGCGTCTTTTTCGCTGGCATGCTTTCGCTGACCCGAATCAGCGTACGGATATTCAAACCTACCAGAACCACCTTCGCGCTCTGTATAAAGATCCAGAGGTATGGGCAGCGCATCAAGAGGAATTGCAAGAGGTGTGCAACCTGACTCAAACCCAACAGCTTCAGCTTGTCGTAGTCGTCTTTCCCGACATGCTCAAATTGGAGGAGACACGCGATCTGAGTGGGAGGGTGGTTGATTTCTTCCAGACTCGAGGGGTTGCCATAGTTGACGTGGCGGCTGTGATAGATGCGGAGCAGCCGAAGCGCTTAATTGCGAATTCAGTCGATACCCACCCCAGCGTTGAAGTTCACACGCTGGTGGCAGATGCGCTGTATGCCGTTATCACAGAAGAACCCACCTCTCTGCCTACAGAGAAGCAGGGGAGTGGGCTAGTTAGAGCGAGCCTTCAACCTCTGTCAGGCAAAGGGGCCGATACGCCTCGTAATGCCTCGCATGAACGGGTTTACGTGCCTTGATGATGAAATGATGCGCGTGACTAACGTCAATTCTGCAGAGCCAATCCGAGATTACGGGAGGAAAAGGATAATAGCCAAATCCCCAACTATTCTCAATCTCAAACCCTGCCTTGACCAGCACCCGCCGCAAAGACCGATAGGCTGGGATCACGATGTGCCGGTGCATTTTACTGGTGCTGGCTACTTCAACCTGTTGCTCGGACAGATTGTGATCTCGTCGATGCATATCCTCGACAAATCCCAGATCTGAATCGACAATGGAGATCAAATGAGGCCCAGAAGAGGGTTGAAGGCCCAGCACCAGGGCAAAGATGTTATGCCACGCAGCCAAGTTTGGGCAGTCAATCAGGACAAATCCTCCTGGCTTAAGAACCCGATAGATCTCGGTAATAACTTGCCAAGTTTCAACCAGATGCTCGAGGACGTCAAAGGCAGTAACAACATCCACCGAGTTCGATCTCAGCGGTAACGGCTGATTAAGATCGTGTCGGGCGACATCAATACCTCGATCACGTGCCTCCTGAATAGACAGATGGTCGAATTCCAGGCCAAGCGTCTGCTTTGGGCAAAGCACTTTACGAACCCTGTTGGTGTTGTAGCCGACATGGCACCCCAGATCTAGAAAAACCTCTGCTGCTTGTGTCTGGACATGTTCAAGCTGTGCCCTCAGGCGTTTTCTCACCATGTCGCGATAGATGCAGTCGAAATAGCGCCGGGAGAGGGCCTGCATCGGTTTGTTCACCATGGCCCTGCGATATCAACGGTCCCCATATCTGTGATCTTTCCTTGTTCTACTTCAACGGATACATTGACGTTTGTCCCTGCCTTATATAGGGCACTCTCCTGTAGGTTGGGTAATCGAGCGATGAGAGCATACCGTCCTGGCTCAACGTTTTCGATGACAAAATGCCCATTTTCGTCTGTCTGAGCGAAGGGGTCGGAGCTAATGTCTAACTCGGCGAATAACATGGGCTCACCCTCACCTTGCTGGGGTTGCATCTCTCTCACCCTGGCCAGGTAGATAAGCTGATGGGCGAAAAACTCCGCGTCAACCTGATCGTAAAGAACACCGACAACCGTTCCTTTGCCGCCTTCCGGCTCCGGGATCGTGGGTGTGGGTGCTATCTGCTGTTCCGGTGCCGGTGAGGTGATGGGAGACAGCGGAGACGTAAATTGCACCGGTGAGGCAGTCTCGCTCACTTCCACAACCCCATCGCCACCAGAACAGCCAGCGAAGGACAGTATGATCGCTACCAGAACAAGAACGCTGTGAATTCTTCGGGTGAACAAGGGAACCTCCTAGTCTTTCAGATATCGGGGCCTGCCTTTGCAGGCTGTGCAGATCGTTTTCTTCGGGCCAGCTCCTGAGCCACCCAGGGCGAAAACGCGGCGCGAACTGACATAGGCTTCGCCGTTCCAGATTTCGGCCACGGGCTTTTCAAAAACGTTGTCAAAATCATTCTTCTTATGGTGAAGCCAGCAGCAAGGAGCCACCCCCCCATCCCAATTAATCGTCATGCTCTCCCACAAATCTGAGCAATGCCAGACGTTCTCCAGCTTGCCAGCAGAGCGAGCGTAGTAGCTCTGTGCTTTGTCGGTAGGCAGCCATTCTTGGACCTGAGATGGGTCTGTCGTGTCAATAAAAAAACCACCGGTGGAGAAGCCGTCGGCGCCCAGTTCTTTAGCAATCTGCCGAACTTTATCGATCTGGTGTTCGTTGTATCGATTGATCAGCATGCGTATCAGGATGAAGGGGTAGAGGCTGTTTTGCTGCCTCTTTTCCTCTACCAGCAAACTCACATTGCCGAGTACCCTCGAGAGGTTTCCCCCTCTGCGATACTTTTCATACGACTCTTGCGTGCTGCCATCCACCGAGACGATGATCCGATCCAGACCAGATGCCACGGTTCTTTCGGCCATTTCACGGCCAAAGTAGTTCATGTTGCTGCTCAGCCGCACGGATATTCTGCGTTTGTGGGCATAATGGATCATATCGAAGATGCGAGGGTGGAGAAAAGGTTCCCCCCAATTGTAGAGTTCCAACACGTATGTATATTTTGCGATCTGATCCACAATTGCCGCAAAGTTGTCAAAGTGAATTCTTCCCCGCTCGCGGCCTATGGTTCCCAGGCCGGTGGGACAGACAGGACATCTCAGGTTACAGACGTTCGTGGGATCGATGTTATAGCGATAGGGCATTCCCCAGACTTTGCCACATCTCAACCGTTTCTGGAACTTGATGGCTATGAAATTAACCACTTTGACAGGGGTGCTATAGCGGAGCAAGTGATCGGCATGGTAGCGCACCAACCGGGTCGTATTGCGAAGGCCCCTGTTTCGTGTCCTGGCGATAAACAGCTTTACACCAAGTTGTTGCATCTTTGTCCTCTGCTTTTTCCACATCTATCCAAAGTAGCTTATTATATCACCAGAAAGTACGTGACGCAAAAAACAGGGCTACCCGCACGGTAGCCCTGTCTGATCAGGGTCTCTACGAGACCCACTGCCGGGGTCTATTCGTTAAACCCATCGTACGTGAAGAACGTGTCTCCGGAGGCTGGCCCGTTAAAGTTGACGATGGCGACGATGGTACCACCGGTTGCGGTCACCTTGGCGGAGCCAACGTATTGTCCAGCCGTGCCCCAATTGTTGTTGCCGCTGAGGCCACCCGGGCCACCGGCTTGAATGATCGTCCACGTCTCACCAGTGCTCAGGGTCTTGGTATCGTTGACCGGCTCTGTCAAGGTCCCGCTACCCGTGTTGGTGCTGTAATCCACCGTCACGGCCGGGGTGCCACTGACCGCCTGAATCTGAACGCCCGTCAAGAAGCCGCTGTTGTTGGCCGCGATCAGCGGCAGGTTGATGGTCTGGGACGCAGAATCTGGGTCGAAGCCTTCGTAGGTGCTGCCGAGCGAGGTGGCAACAGTACTATTCTGGTTCACGACAGCCACCAACGGCTCGCTGCCGGTTTGGGTGATTGTGGCCCCACTCACGTACTTGCCCAAAGCGTTCCAATCGTTGTTGGGGCTCAAGCCGCTGATACCACCCAACTGACAGAGGGTCTTGGCCTCACCCGAGGTCAATGTGAACGTCTCGTCGTTGGGCGTCCCGCTCCCTGTTGTGTTGGCCCCGAAGTCAACAGTCACGTTGGTTGAATTCGTACCAGCGTTCTGGATCTGCATGCAGGTATAGTAGCTGCTGTTGTTGGCCATGATCAGGGGCAGGCTGACGGAGGTCGATCCCCCTGTGAAGCCGTTATACCCCTGCAAGGTCTTGATGCCCCCGGTTCCCAGGAACATCACAGTAGCTACGATCGGCTGGCCGTTGGTGCTCGTAACCTTCGCCGAGCCGACAAACTTGCTGCCCAGGCCAGCGCCACAGTGTTTGGTACCGGTGGTGCTGTCCGATCGCTGGTCAAAGGTCTTGGCTTTATACTGCCCGATCGTTATCCCTGTGTCAGAAGCCGCCGTGCCATCAGAGCCAGGGGTGTAGGCTACGTCGATCACCGCATCGCCGGTACCTACACTCTGGACGTTGAACCAGGTGTCGAAGCCGGCGTTATTGCACGCGATCAGGGGGAGGCTGACCTCTGTGGTCCCCTCAGAGAAGCCATTCGTGGAAGCACCGTAAAACGGTGAGAAACCGGTGGCGGTCTGAGTATTCAGGATCGCGGCAATCTGCTTGTCAGAGCTCAGCACGACTGACCCATTGAATGTGCTTGGGCCAGTGATGCCGTCGGTCAGGAAGGGGAAAATGGTCTTGGATCCGTTGCCCGGAACCTGTATGTCCCCACCGTAGACGCTGGTGGATGCTTGATCGTAGTAGGCGATGTGAACCGTTGCTTCCGCGCCTTCGAGGTTCTGAACCTGGAAAGCGCTGCTGTATGTAACCGGCCCCTGGGCCAGGGTAGCGCCAGAGCCGAACGCAAGCACGACCAAGAAAGCGACCAGCACCGATAAAGACAGTTTCTTCCTCATAGTTTGGTATCTCCTCTCTTTCAAATCAGTGTGATTTCCACTCGTGTCAACATACAATCTACTTCACGCTTCATTCATAGCATTTGGGTAATCGACACCTCCTTCTAGGAGTGGCGCGCGTAATGGAATAATCACTTAGCTATGGGCTATTATACAATGAAAAAGGCTCGACTTCAATAATACTTTAGGGCTAGATCCGGCTTACCGGGCCGATATCGCCTTGTTCTTCTCTAACAGAAAAAGGGATGACCACATAATATCGAAAATGGTCGTTAAAACTCGAATCAATATGGCAGTGGCCATGGCAATGGGCAGTGGAACAAGGCGGCTCAATAGAATGGACAGCGTAATCTCTGATATTCCAAGGTTATGTGGTAGCAGAAAAGCCGCAAAGGATATGGCTCCGGTCAGAGCCCAGAGACTGATCGCCCAGGGGATCTGGGACAGGTCCAAAGGATAGAGTGCCGCGACAACTGTGCATGCCATCAATCCACCGCTGACCCACATAGCAGCATATGCGCCAAGCCAAGATAGGACTTTGGGTACAGTCAGCCGCCCTGGCTCCATGTGGTGCCCGAAGCGAGCGAGCAGCCAGTGTAGAACCCTTGGATAAAGCAGGCACAGTCCGACCAGCTCGACTAGGACGAAAATCGTGATGTGCGCCGGTGAGCTCTTCGTCTGCAGGAACAAGGCAGGCGCGCCCACCATCAAACCTGACACAATGCTCAGGAGGACTTCAACTGCGCTGGCAAGGGCGCTGAACCGCCCAGGGATGCCCAAACGTTTGTACAGAACAGCACGCCCGGCGATGTACCATAGGGTCCCCGGCACACGTCGAGCCGCCAACGTGTATATATAGATCTTGAAGTTGAGGATCCAATCACTCTGTTGTCCCAGGTGATGCATCACCAGGTGCCAGCCAAGGGCAACCGCACCTATCGAGACGGCATAGGCAACAAACGTCCAGGCAAAGTACTCGTAACGAGCTGTGCGGAGCATTTCCAAGAGGGTCTCTCTGCTCCGCCAGATCAGGAGGGCCATGAGTACAAGCACCAGGCTACCCAGCCCTACCCACACCAACCGCAGCAGCCTCTTCCGTAAATCTCCTGCAGGCCGTGGCGCCGAGCACGTGATCCGGGTGGTCAGAGTTTGGAATATCTTGTTGATTGGGGCCACCAGCTTCATTTACCCAAATCCAAAGAGTGACATAAGTAGACAATCGAATTCGCTAGATTAACTGGAATCAGAGGAGTGATCAGCAACTTTAGGGCCTTCATCGGTCTGTTCAGGTACCAGAGGCAGTCTTTGATCGTCCGTGGCCATTCGCGCTCATATTTCAATACTCTAGAGGGCGCCAGCCCATTTTCCACCAGAAGCCTGTGCCAGCCAAGGCGGGTGTTGTATCGCTGCAGAGGCTGACCATCGTCAAAGACGTCGCCTGTCTGCCAGACGTGTCTCACGTTACCGAACAGACTGAAGGTATTGGGCACAAGAATGCAGGCCACCCCTTCTGGCTTCAAAACCCGGCTCATCTCCCGAACCGCAGCTTTTGGTTCGAAGTAATGCTCGATACTACCAATGTTGGTGACGAAATCAAAGCTGCGGTCGGCAATCGCCAGACGCTCTGCGTTGGAAACCCAGGTAGAGGTAAGATGATAGTTCTCCAGGCCTCTCCGCAGAGCGACGGGGGAAAAATCAATCCCGTAGGCTCGCAGACCGTGTCGCAAGGCGAAGTAAACCAGACTTCCTTCGCCCGACGAAACATCAAGCAAAGTCTGGCCTGGACGGGCGTCGAGCAAGCGTAATACCCACAAATAGAAAGAGTCCAGTTGGCGAAGGCCGGTCGTACCGTATATTCGGTCATACGCCTCGATTTCATCGGCAGGTGTATGTATATGCTCGTGGCGAATCTCGATCATTATCTGTTATCCTCTCAGCGCTTTCTGGCCAAGAAGGTCACTTCAGGACCCAGCGAGAGCTTGTCAATTACGAAGAAATGAGGCGCGCTTAACACCATCCCTAAAGGGCTGGCAATTGTGCCCTGCAGCAAGCGCCCCAGCTTGCCGGTTTGTTTTCGGTGTTCCAACAAGAAACGCAAGCTGATCACAAAAGAGGCGTGGCTGCCGGACATGCACCACACACGCTCGACGACAAAGCCTGTTTTTCTTAGCAAGCGGGTGACCGTCTCCCGAGAGAATACCGTCAGGTGTCGTGGGGCATCTAGCCCTGCCCAATACGGCCCGAATAAGCGCGCATCGAGGCTGTCGAGCGAGGGCACCCTGAGCAGGAGATGGCCTTCTGGCTTGAGAATGCGTCGGATCTCCAAAAGCACCCGGCGCGGATGGTGAAAGTGCTCCAGACTGTCCCACATCGTGACGACATCAAACGCCTGGTCGGGGAAACTGTTCTCTTCAATCCTACCGACGTGGGCTTCTACATTCAAGGCCTCTCTGGCGAATGTAACGGCCTGTGGATTGCGGTCAATCCCGACGGTTTCCCAGTGGCCATATTTTTCAATGGCCGCCAGAAAGTGACCTGTGCCACATCCCACGTCCAGAACCTTGCCCGGCGGCCGGCGGAGCAGCAATGGGCGGCAGCGTTTCCAAAGGCCGTATTGCACCAGCCAGCGCCTGGGCCAAGACAGATTCTCCAGCAGAAGGGGGGCACTAGATTCATAGGTCGATGGGTAATAGGCGTCAATTGCTTCGACGGTAGGCCGAGGGTTTACGTAGACCAGCCCGCATCGAAGACACCGGACCAGGGTGAACAGCCCGGGTTGGTGGGTGTAATAGTCCCTCAACCTGTATAGAGAGTCGGATGCATCTGACTCGCAGAGAGGGCAGTTAACCCATTCCCTCTCTGGCCTCGTAACAGCCCCTCCTGACGTGTCCATCTAATGCCTCTGTCGCCAATTCTGCCACAGGAAAGTGTACCCCGCTAGCATACCCTGAAGTGCGTATTTGATCAAACTGATGTTTCCTTTGAACAGGTTCCGTTCCACTTCAAGGATTAGACGTGCCCAAAGGTAGAGATTGGCTAATACCCATAGTATGTGTGGGCTGTGTCGGTTTAGAAAGATAACCCGGCTCCGCGACTGATGGTAGATTCGCTTGGGCGCTGCCTTGCGCGTGCTGAGGGAAACCTTGTGCCATAGCTTGGCTCCAGGAATAACCAGGATTTCAAAGCCGGCTGAGCGTGCCCGCTGGCAGAGATCAGCATCCTCAAAATACATCAGATAGTCCTCGTCGAACTCACCTATGGCTTCGAGGACCTCTTTTCTTACAAGCATGGCGCATCCGGTGATGTAGTCAACCTTCACAGGCGCGGAACCGAGCCTGGATGGTGAAACCTTCCAGCTCAAAGGTGGGCCAAATAACTGCCGATCACCGAACCGCCAGACGCGGTCCGCTGGCTCAAGATAGTAAATGACCGGACCTGCTATTCCTACATTAGGATATTGGTCCATTGCTTCAACTAGCCGCTCGATCATTTGTGCATCGACGATGGTATCGTTGTTGAGAATCAGAACAAAGTCCGCTCCGGACCCCGTAGCAAAGTGGATTCCTTCGTTCACGGCGTGAGCAAACCCCAGATTCTCCTCACAGAGGATAACCTCGACCGTCCGTCCGAATTCTCTGTCCAGAGCCTCAGCCGTGTCATCTGTGGATGCGCTGTCGACGACGACGACGCGCAGTTGGTGGACAGTAGACTTGAGCAGAGAAGTCACACACTCTATCAAATCATCCTTCAGATTCCAGGAAGGAATCACCACAAAAACGTGAGGCATCTGCTATTTTCACCTGCCAGATGGTTTCCCCACTTCTCTAAAGAAACCATCCTGAACATGGCGGTAAACTGCCTCGATGTCGGCAGCAAACCGGCGCTCGTTGAACGACATGCGCGCGCGATCTCGGCCAACCTCGCGCAGTTGATGGGCCAGGCCGGGTTCGGCCAGCACACGGTCCAATGCGAAAGCCAGCGCGGTGCTATCACCAGGTGGCACAGCCAATCCGGCGTCGCCTGCAACCTCACCGGCAGAGCCGGCCGTAGTCGTGACGACGGGCAACCCTGCCGCCATGGCCTCCACCAGCGGGATGCCAAACCCCTCCAACAGGGTCGGCAACACGAAGACGTCAGCAGCGGCAAAATAGGCCGGTAGGTCTGCATCGGGCACATAGCCGGCAATATGAACTCGCGAGCGTGTACTACCCAGCTCGTCCAAGAATCGCTCTTGGTAATGCGGTTCCCACTTGCCGACCATCACCAGGTGGACAACCAACGTCTTCATTTTCGTCAATGCCTGTGCCAGGTATTCCACTCCTTTCCGGGGGGTTGAAAATCCAACATAGAGCAGGACGGGCACGTCAGTGGGCAGTCCCAGCCGCTGGCGAGCCTCGCCCTGCGCCGGCAGTCTGTCGAAACGGTGTGTGTCAATCCCAGGGTGGACCAGCGTTGTATGCGCCCGGTCAACGCCGTAGTGCTCGATGAATTCCTGCTGGGTAGCGACACTGGGCATGATGATGTGACATGCGTGCCGCGCGGACGGCCGCTCCATGATCCACCGCGCCCCGTTGTAATATATCAGCCGGAACAGGAAATTGCGCCAGTTGGTGTGGTAGGGCCAGCCCTGATGACTGGCGAGCCGCTGACGGAAGGATTGGAAAGCCGAAGCGACGAACGGGCCCCGGTAGGCATAGGCGAAGTGGACGTCGGCAAAGTGAACCACATCGAAGTCAGCTCCGTGGGAGCGGAGGTACCTGGCAGCCTGCCAGCCGAAGCCAATCCAGTCCAGGCGACCAATTGGAACACGAACGACGGAGACGGTGCCTGGCAGCTCCACGGTATCCACCCGCTTGTGCTCGGGACGGCTGGATGTCACGACAGTCACGGTGTGGCCTCGCCCAGCGAGCCCCAGTGCGATCCGTTCGGCGTAGATGGTCAAGCCGGAGGACCGAAAGGGTGGAAAGTCGAGCGTCAGGAGGCAGACACGCATCGTGCTTCCTCTATCAGGATGGCTAATTGGTCAGCGATGGCGCGGGTGGTAAGCCGCTGCTTGAAGACCTCGTAGCCGCCCGATGCAATACGATGGCGTAGGACGTCATCGCCAGCAAGGACTCGAATGGCCTCTGCCAGCGCTGCCGGATCACCCACTGGGGTGACATAGACATGCTCGCCAGGGACAAAGAGTTCCCGTGTGGCCGGGTTGTCAGCTACGATGGTGGGTTTGCGCATAGCCACGAATTGGAAAGTCTTGGTCGAGATAACCCGACCGGCCTTGGGCACGGTCGAGAAGTGCCCGCCCAGGCAGACGGAGGCACGGGCAATGTACGCCGGAAGTCGCTCCAGCGGGATCCAGCCCACCAGATCTATGTTGCAGAGAGCCATGTCGGAGATCATCCGCTCGACGGCCACCCGGCGCACACCGTCTCCGCCGAGCGTGAAGTGAATATCGGCCCGGTCGGACAGCAGGGCAGCGGCCTGAACGATGACCTCTGTGCCGTGAAGCGGCAGAAAGGAGCCGTAATAAAAGACTTCGAAACGTTGCGGTTCGGCGGAAACCTGCCCGTGTGGGTGGAAAAGCTTCTCGTCGCACCCCACGTAGATGGTCGTCAGCTTGTGCTCCGGGATGCCGAAGGTTTCTTTAAAGTAACGGGCATGGGCTTCCGTGTCGGTAATGACACGAGTGGCTACCTGGCAACTGCGGCGATCAAGCCAGCGAGCCAGATGCCCGATCGGCGAGCGAGGAGAGAAACGGCGGCGGTCCTCGCAGAGGGTATCGTAGGTAGAGACATAGGCATCAAGGACGATGGGTTTGCGTTGCAGGACTGATAGGGCAACAGCAAGAAGCTGGCCGTAGAAACCTACAAAGCAGACATCGTATTCCGGGGTATGAGTAATGAATCGAGCCAATCCGGCAATGGTACGAGCCATGGTGGTGTGAGCGCTGGCGGTGCGCATGATGACGTCAAAGTGCGTTCGCAGGGCATTGAGTACGACTCGGTTGCGTATATAGTCTACCTCACGCCCAGAGATGAATAGCACGCTGGGCTTCATATCATGCCCACTTCCCGTGAGGATTGCTTCGGCACACGCTTATGCATCTCGAGTACTCGGTAGTTAGCGCTACATATTGGACCATACTGCCCTGAAAGAGATATACCGACTTTACCAAATGTAGCTTCACCCAATGTCTCTTACGCCCACACCGGCCTTGATGACGCCATTGTATCCTACCAAGTGCAGCGGTGAGGTGAGCCAGCGGCGATCAATTAAGGACGATTGCCACCAAAGGTGCCTATTCCAAAGGCGACTCACTGCCCGGAAGCCTCTCTTTCACCGGCGTTCAGCTCCATCCGCCGCACCCGGTACAGCGCCTCCTCCACCATCTTGCGGTTCAGCCGCACCAGGTCGGCCATCAGGCCGATGAGACAGACCTGGAAGCCGACGATGGTCAGGATGGCCGCCAGGATCAACGACTGGACCTTTCCGGTCCCCGCTCCTCGCAGGAAAAAATACAGAAAGCGCAAGCTTATCAGTACGCCGCCAGCGATGAACGTCCCACCGATCATCGTGAACACCCGCAGCGGGCGGTACATGGTGTAGAAGCGCACGATGGTGACGATGGAGAGGGCCAGGAAGGAAGGAATGCTGCGCATGAGGCGCGATTGGCGGGTCTGGGGATTGGTGCGTATCGGGACGTACACGACCGCCATACGACGAGCGCCGGCCTGGATGAGCGTCTCCAGCGTGTAGGTATAGTCGCTGAGGACGGTGAGCCGGAGCGCTGCCTCGCGGGTGAAGGCCCGAAACCCGCTGGTGGCATCCGGGATTGGGATGCCGGCCGCCCGCTCCACGACCCAGCTTCCCCAGCGCTGCAGCAATCGTTTGAGCGGCGAGAAGTGCTCCAACGCCGCCACCCCCCGGTCGCCGACGACGATGTCGGCCTGCCCATCCAGGATCGGCTGGATCAGCCGACCAATTTCCTCCCCCTGGTACTGGTTGTCGGCGTCGGTGTTGACGATCACGTCGGCGCCGGCCCGGAGGGCCGCCTCCAACCCGGTCACGAACGCGTGGGCCAGCCCGCGGTTTTGCTTCAACTGGACGATATGGTGTACTCCCAACTCCCGTGCTATCCCGACCGTGCGGTCATCGCTGCCGTCGTCCACCACCAGGTATTCGATCTCGTCCACACCCGGCAGCGCCCGGGGCAGGTCTTGCACCGTCTGGGGGAGGGTGGCCTCCTCGTTATAGCAGGGGATCTGGATGACGAGTTTCATCTGCAAAAGCCAGCTCTAGACTGTGGAAGCAGTCGCGCCAAGATTGGGTTACACTGCCGATTCTAACACGGTTGTGTGCTCTCGTCAACGAGTCGTCAGAATTCGAACTTCACGGTAACGACCTCTCGCCCGCGCACGGGCAGCGTCACGGCGTCGGCGTCGCAGGCCAGTTCAACGTCCCCTTCCTCCGCCAGGTTGACCCGCAGCACCCGGCGGAAGGGCCGCCACAACTGGATGGTGCCCTCCACCAGGTTGGCGCCCACGTTCCAGCAGCGGACGATGAGCCCCCGCCCGTCCTCCGGTTCCTTGACCGCGCTGACCTCCAGCGTGGAGGGCGCCACCGTGACAAAGCTGAGCCGGGCCGGCAGCCCTTTGGCTTCGCCCCGGGCGGATGGTGCAGCGTGAGCGTCGGTGGCGAGCGCGCGCAGGTCGGTCTGGAACCCGTATGCCAGCGCGTGGGCCTGGCAATAGTCACCGGGGTGGGGAATGAGGCTGTAGCGGAACGTGTGCTGGCCGAGGCACTGGGCCTCGGGGGTGGCTTCCCCTGGCCCGGCGTGGCTCGGGCGACAGTGCATGTCGTCGCGAGACAGCCAGCCCACACAGCGCAGGAGGGTCAGCGCGATCTCGGCCCCATCCTTGCCCCGCAGCACCTCGTACTCCGGCAGGCCCCGGTTCGCCAGCATCACCCCCTGCTCCCCATCCGTCACGTCCACGAAGGCCCGCTGGGGATGGGTGGGTACCGGCTGCTCGGCCCAGTCATCGGTCCCGGTCGGCAGGTCCAACGGTCGCTCGACGACGTGCAAGTGCCCGTCGGCGCGGGCGGCGTCCACGCTCAGGCCGGTGGGGAAATGGACGCGCAGGCGATGGTCGCGAGCACGGTTCTCGACCGTTGTCTGCAAGTCTACGCGGCGCACGCCTGGGATAAGCGTCACGCGTGTGACGGCGTGCAGCGGGACCGTCTCGTCGCTGCGGCGGGCGCGGTCGTCTGAGGCCAGGGAGATGGGCACCGGATAGGTCGCCGCGATCTCCAGCGTCGCCCCGACCTCGTCGGCCGCCAGCAACTGGATGGTGGGCGGCGTGGCAGGACGGTCCACCAGGTGGTCGTGCTCGGGCTGGCAGTAGTTGTATTCGTCCCCCCGGTCGCCGCCGTCGACGAAGCGATTGCAGCCTCGAAGGACCCGGCCCGTGCTCTTGTCGGTGATGGTGAGCGTCCCTTCGTCGAGGTCAGCCTCGACGCGCAAGTACTCGTTCTCGATGCTTCCTGCCTCCTGCCTCCTGCCTCCTGCCTCTTGCTTCCTGCCCCCTGTTCCCAGCGTGTAAGTGACATAGCCCAGCGGTGGCACATCTCGCGCGACGAACTGGATTATAGCTCTCTCCTCCAGTCCGTGGACGCGGTAGCGCTGGATAGATCCGTCGGCCAGCAACGCCTGGGCCTGCGCCAGCACCTCGTCCACGGGGCCAGGCTCGGCTCCCTCTTGCCGGGTGACGAAGAGGTGAACGCGGGCGGTGTCCCCCTCGACTGTGACCTCGGCGCGGCGGAACGTGAATTGCCCCTCGATCCGGCCGCCGCTGGACTCGAACTGGGCCACGAGGAGAGCAAAGCCCTCCCGGTCCATCTCCGTGGCAAAGAACTGCCGGCTGCGGCGGCCCAGTGTGCGGGTTGCCACCGGCCGCCCGGCCTCGTCCAGCAGCGTTGGGTCCGGCCCGAGGAAGGGCTCGATTTCGACGCTGACCGCGTCGGTGCGGGGAGCGCTGGCCGGGTTAAAGACGACGATGGCGGGGGTGGAACGTTCGATCTGCCGCGCGATCGCCTGGAGGGCTCGCTGCGTCACCTCCTGGCCGATCTGCTCGCACCAGTCGAAGCGGGTGACCATCTCGCGGTGCACCTGATCGACCGAGCAGCCGCAGATGGAGTCGTGGGGATGGTTCTCCAGCAGGTATTTCCAGGCCCGCTGGTTCATCTGGCGGGCAGACGAGGCCCCGCCTGCCTGTTCCCCCGCATCCCGGTCCACCTGCCCGGCAATGGCTCCGAAAGGTTCGGCCCATTTCTCCAACAGCGTCTCGCAGGCGTGGTTACGCTGCTTGATCCACATGCGGGTGGAGAGGACGCCGGGCAGCAGGTGGGCCCGCTCGGGGGAGCGGAGTTCGCCCCCGACCGGGCATAGTTCGGATTCGCGCTCGCCCAGTTCATCGCGCACGGCGGCCAGGTACTGGGGCAGCGTCGAGTGGACGACGCGGGTGTTCTCAAGCCGGGCGGCGGTCACCGCCAGCAACTGGGGCAGGTCGGCGCGCGGGCGCATGTGATCCATACCCTGCATGACCAGGACGTGGGAGGTGGTGGCGTGAGGGACCAGGCCGTCGCGTGCCTCCGCCAGCCCCTGGACAAATCCGTCCTCGTCGTCCGGCAGCCAGGCGCCGTTGCCGTACGAGTTCCGCAGATGGAGCAGGAGCACCTCGCTGCCGTCGGGGGCCTGCCAGCGCAGTTCGGTCGGTTTGTCGCCGACGCCGCGCCACAGGCAGGCCACGTCGATGCCAAAGCCGCGCAGGATCTGGGGCATCTGCCCGATGTGGCCGAAGGGGTCTGGGACGTAGCCGATGCTCATGTGGGGGCCAAAGCGACGGCACACCCGTTCGCCCGTGAGGAGGTTGCGCACCGTCGCCTCCGGGCTGACCAGGAACTCGTCGGGCAGGATGTACCAGGGGCCGATGAGCAGGCGCCCCTCCTGGACGTAGCGGCGGATCTGCGCTTCCCGTTCAGGGTGGATCTCCAGATAGTCCTCGAGCACGATCGCCTGCCCGTCGAGCATGAAATATCGATAGTCGGGATCGGCGTCCAGCAGCGCCAGGAGTTGGTCGATCAGTTCGACCAGGCGAAAGCGGAATTGCTGGAACGTCAGGTACCATTCGCGGTCCCAGTGGGTGTGTGAAACGACGTGAATCGTCGACATGTGGCATCTCCTCGGGATTTCTCGCTAGTTCGATTCGGGCAACAGTTCGTCCAGCCGGCGCAGCACGACGTCGGGCTGGATGTCGGAGGCGGCCAGCAATTCGGGCGTGGTGACACCGGTGAGGACGACGGCCGTCGCCATCCCCGCCTCCCGGCCCATCCGGATGTCTGTCTCCAGCCGGTCGCCGACGATGATACATTCGGAGGGTGGAAGCTGCAAGCGGTCGAGGATGGCCCGGGCGGTGATGGGCGAGGGCTTGCCAACGACGACCTCGACGTGCTTGCCGGTGCAGCCCTCGATCGCGCCGATGACGGCCGCTGCGTCGGGGAGGCCGCCCGTGGGGGTGGGGCAGTAGCGATCGGCGTTCGTGGCGATGAAACGCGCCCCGGCGCGCACCGCGTCGAAGGCGATCTGGAGTTTGCGGTAGTCAAAGGTACGGTCGAACGAGGCGACGACGAACTGGATCTCGCCGGGCCGCTCGCTCAGCCGAAAGCCGGCCGCACGCAGTTCCGCCAGCAGTGGCGGCTCACCCACGACGAAGAGCGTCGCGCCTGGAGTTTCTCGTTGCAGCCAGCGGATCAACACCCACGAGGAGTTGATGACCGCGTCGGGCGAGGTGGGAATGCCCAGACGGGTCAGCTTGGCGGCATAGTCGGCGCGGGTCTGCAGGGGCTTGTTGCTGAGGAAGACGACGCGGGAGCCGGCCGCGCGCAGCGTCTCGATCGTGCGTTTGGCCCCCGGCAGGAGCGCTTCGCCGAGGTAGACGGTGCCGTCCATGTCGAAGACGTAGCCAGGGAAAATACGCTCAACGTTCATGGACGATCCAGGGCAGATACACGCGCACCGGCATCGGTCGGCCCAGGTGGGCGATGGTCGCGATCGCGGCGCGGGTAAAGTCGCCATAATAGTCCAGGTCGAGGGTGGCGAGTGTGTCCGAGACGCTATGGTAGTAAGGCGTAAAGTCATCCATATCCTCGATCGCCAGGAAGGCCGGGTAGCCCTGATCGAGGAAACTCCACTGGTCGCTTCCCGACCTCAGCGGATAGGTATCGGCGTCGATGCGATGGGGGACGAGGCCGAGGTCGTAGATTCCGACCACGTCCGAGAAGACATCGGCCAGCCTTCGGGACTCGGGGGCTCCGGCGTAGGTCCCGCTGCGGGCGTATGCATCGAAGACGGGTTCGCCGGTGTTGTAGGCGATCATATCCAGGTTCACCACCCCCTCGATGTTCTCCTCACGCGCGGCGCAGTCGGCGGCGTAGGCCGCGCTGCCCCGCAGCCCCTGCTCTTCGCCGGTGAACAGGACGAAGCGTATAGTGTGGGCAAAGTCGTGCGAGGCCAGGAGCCGGGCCGCCATCAGGACGGCGACGGAGCCTGAGCCATTGTCGTCCGCGCCAGGGGCGAGCGGGCCTTGGGGCAGGTCGTCCACGTGGGCGGTGATCAGGTAGACCTCGTCGGGATCCACCAGGCCGGGCTTTTCGGCCACCACGTTGCGCAGCAGGTAACTGCTCCAGGAGTAGTCGTGGTAGGTGACGGCGAGGCCGTACCCGGCGAGCTGTTCGTAGGCGTAGCGGGTCGCCATTGAGATGGCCTCGGTCTGGCGAGAGTAGCGGGTGGTGATGGTGTAGAGAGAACCGGCCACGGTGACAGGCCGCTCGCCGGTCAGCCCCGCCAGTTCGTACTCCAGCGTCGGGGTCGTGACCTGGGAGATGATGGCGGCGACCGTCTGGTCGAAGGCGATCGTCTGGGGCAGGTCGGCCGGGGCAGCGGCGGTGACCCCGCCCAGGACGAGCAGCAGCGCCAGGCTGGCCAGGGAGATGGGAAGGATCGCCCGCAGCCGGTGTTCACCGACAGCCACGAAGCGAACGTGGGCATCGGTCTCCAGCAAGGTCTTCCAGTCGGGGTCACCGGTCATAGGAAACGGGACGCGCAAAAGTCTGTCTCTGGGTGAAGCGTCAGGCGCCACGGGTGCCAATGATACCACAAGGAGGCCGAAGAGGGTAGTCGGTGGATTCGGTATGGCGTCGTGGCGGCTGGACTGGTTCGGACGGGGGCGACCTTTTTCTAGCACGATTATAATAGATATAGATTGATTTTATTATAGACTTGTGGTACCATGTGTGGATAGGGAGGCCATTTCTTTGACCACGCAGAGATATTGTGTAGCAGGGTTAGCCTGTGTCGATTGTGCCGAAAGGGTCCGGGCGACTGTCAACCAGGTAGAAGGCGTGAGCGACTGCCAGGTGGACCACGCCGCTGGCACGCTGACGGTTTGGTCTGACCGGCCTGATCTCCCAGAGGATCACGTCGCCGCGGCAGTGAGCGCGGCGGGCTACAGGCTGGTCCGTGACCGTCGCCGGGAAGATACGGTTGTCGTTGGGTTTGTCCGGTTCCTCTTTTCCAAGATCGAGACCACGCTGACGACCGTCTCTGGACTATTGACGTTGCTGGGGCTGGCGCTCGTGGTGGCGGGCGCGCCGCCCTGGAGCCGGACGTCCCTGTTCGCGGCGGCGATCCTGGTGGGCGGATACCCGGTGGCGCGGCACGCCTTCCAAGAGTTGTGGCGCTCCCGGAGCCTGGGGATCAACACGCTGATGGTGATCGCCGTCGTGGGGGCCATGATCATCGGTGAATGGGCCGAGGCGGCGGTCGTGGTGGTGCTGTTTTCGCTGGGCGAGGTGTTGGAGGGGTTCGCCGCCGAGCGGGCACGCGGCGCGCTGGATCTCCTGCTGGACCTGGCGCCGCCGGTGGCGCTCAGAATGTCACTCACCGGTGAGACCCAGGAGGTGCCAGTGGAGCAACTCGCCGCCGGCGACCGGGTGCTGGTGCGGCCAGGGGACCGGGTCAGCGTGGACGGGGTGGTGCTTGCGGGTCAGAGCGCGGTCGACGAATCGGCGATCACGGGAGAGAGCATGCCGGTGGAGAAAGCGCCGGGTGCCCCGGTGTTCGCTGGCACGATCAACACGCACGGCGCGCTGGAAGTGAAGGTGACCCGCCTGGCGGCGGACAACACGTTGAGCCGCATGGTGGCGCTGGTGCAGGAGGCGCAGTCGCGGCAGGCGCCGGTGCAACGCTTCATCGACCGCTTTGCCCGGACCTATACGCCGGCGGTGGCGGTGGTGGCGGCGCTGGTGGCCGCCGTGCCGCCGCTGCTTTTTGGCCAACCCTTCTGGGGCGAGCAGGGCTGGCTGATGCGCGCGCTGCAGATGCTCGTGATCGCCTGTCCGTGTGCGCTGGTGATCAGCACGCCCGTCGGTCTGGTCAGCGCGATGACCAACGCCGCCTCGCGCGGGGTGCTGATCAAGGGGGGACGCACCCTGGAGGCGTTGAGCCGCGTCGGAGCCTTTGCCTTCGACAAGACGGGCACGTTGACCGCGGGCCGCCCCGTGGTGACGGACCAGATCGACGTCTGCACGTGCGGGGAGTGCGGGGAGGACTGCGGCCTGGAACACGCCGCCGCGCTCGAGGCACAGTCGGCCCATCCGCTGGCCCAGGCCCTGCTGGCAGAGGCACGAGCCAGGCACGTGGTCGTGCCCCAAGCCGAGAACGTCACCGTGTTAAGCGGGCGAGGAGTGGAGGGTAGGGTGAACGGCAGGGAGGTCACGGTGGCAAGCCACGCGTACTTTGATGAGCGCTTCCCTCATTCTGTTTCTACCTGCCAGCGGGCGGCCGGATTGGCTGCCGAGGGCAAGACGGTGATCATGGTCCGGCACGGCGACGGGTTATGCACGGTATTCGGCGTGGCGGACGTGCAGCGTCCCAGCGGCCGCCAGGTGGTCGCCGATCTGAAGGCCCGCGGCATCCACACCGTCATGTTGACCGGTGATGGACAGGCCGTAGCAGCGGAGATCGGCCGCCGGGTGGGGATCGACGAGGTGCGCGCCGGGCTGTTGCCGGAGGACAAGGGTTCTGCGGTCGCCGCGCTGAGGCGGGAGTACCAGGCTGTCGCGATGGTCGGCGACGGCGTGAACGACGCCCCGGCCCTGGCACAGGCGGACGTGGGCGTCGCGATGGGGGGCGCGGGATCGGCCCAGGCGATGGAGACCGCAGACGTGGTCCTGATGGGCGATGACCTGGCCCAACTGCCCTTCGTCGTGTGGCTCAGCCGCAGGACGAGGGCGGTTGTGACTGCCAACATCGTGTTCGCACTGGCGGTGAAGGCGGCTGTCTTTGCGCTGGCGGCGGCGGGCCTGGCGACGTTGTGGATGGCCGTCGTCGCCGACGTGGGTGCATCTGTGGCGGTGATCCTGAACGGTCTACGGCTGCGCCGGATGGGCGCGCCACCTTCCCGGAAGCCGGCACGGGCGACCTGATCCTCATCCCAAGCGACCGCCTCGGTCGCCCCTTTCGGGAAGGTCTGCTCCCGAGCTTCTTGACATCTGTCCCAAGGTATTGTATAATAGGTATTGAAAACGATACCATGGTATCGTTTTCAATACGCTTCCGTCTTACTGCTCACTGCCCAATACTTGTTTCCTCCCAGGTGCTTAAGGGGTAGCCATTGTCAACGATCAACGATGTTGCCAGGCGCGCGGGCGTGTCGCCGGTGACCGTCTCCCGGGTGATCAACAACACGGGGAACGTCAGCGCGGCTACTCAGGACAAGGTCGAGCGCGCGATCGAGGAACTGGGTTACGTACCCAGCGTGATGGCCAGGAGCCTGCGATCGAAGCGGACTCGCACGCTGGCCTTGATCGTCTCCGATATCACGAACCCTTTCTGGACCACGATAGCGCGGGGCGTGGAGGACGCCGCTCAGAGCAGTGACTATTCGGTTTTCCTCTACAATACCGATGAGAACCCGGTCAAACAGCGGCGATGCCTGGATGTCGTCGCCGCCCAACGGGTGGACGGCGTGATCATCGCCCCGTATGATTCCGATGCACAGAATCTGGCGAAACTGCGCCAGCGCAACGTCCCCACGGTGGTCGTCGACCGGCGTATCGAGGGTTGGGACGTCGATTCGGTTTACGGCGATTCTGTCTCTGGTGCGAAGGCTTTGGTCCACCACCTGATCAGCCTGGGCCACAGGCGGATCGCCGTTCTCGCTGGTCCGGCGGGCACCTCGACGGCCGAGGATCGCATCACGGGCTATTGTATGGCGTTGGCCGAGGCCGGGATTCCCGTCGACCACCGCCTGATCAGGCGAGGCGAGTACCGGATTGCGTCGGGCGAGAAGCTGACCGGGCAGGTCCTGGATGAAGGTCTTGACCCCACGGCGGTCTTTGCGGCCAACAACACGCTCGCGGTGGGTGTGATTCAGGCACTGGGGGAGCGGGGCCTGCGTGTTCCGCAGGACATCGCCCTGGTCTGCTTTGACGATTTGCCTAACGTCTCGCGCCTCTTTCCGTTCCTCACCGTCGTCGTGCAGCCCGCCTATGACATGGGGGTGCACGCAGCCCAGTTGCTTCTGAGCCGGCTGGACAGCGAGGTGAGTTTGCAGCCGCGCCACGTCGTGTTACCGACCCGTCTCATCGTCCGCCATTCCTGTGGCAACACGCTGCAGGACAATGGCCATGGCGTTCTCAGTCTGCCGTTCTCTGAGAATGCGCGCGTGGAAAAGAGCACGATCGTGAAGCCGCTGAGCTCCGATGAGCAGCTCGAATGCCCCGGTCGTGTCACAGGATTGCGCCCGCCCGTCCTGGGAAGAAAGGGGGGGCTGTCGGATTATGACAGGTCCGACGTCAACCGCCTGCTCGAGGTGCTTTCACACCGAGAGGCGGATCGCGTGCCCCACCTCGAGTTCTGGGTGACCAGCAGGTCGGCGTACGAATACGTCCTGGAGCGCGAACTCAAGTATGACGCCGGAGATGCCGGCGGCGATGGACAGCCAGTCACGCCTGAGGACCACGTGGAGTTCGCCATGCGGCTGGGCATGGACGCGGTGGCCTGCGACTTTCGCTGGCGACCGACCGACGCCCTTGAGCAGCCTGGGGATGGGAGCGCGGACGGCGCTGGCGACGTTGCAAAGACCTGGGCTGACCTGGACGACCTGATGCCTCCGCCTCCGCTGGCCCATCAACTCAGTGTCCTGGAGCGCTATCTGCGCGCTGCCCAGGGGACCGGCGTCGGCGTTGTCGCCAGTTTTTCCTCTTTCTTTGACAGCGCTGTGATGGCTGTAGCGGGCACCAGCTCTCTCCCGGTTTCCGACGGCAGTTGGCCGCTCATTGAGAGGATGATGGACATTTTGCTGGATCACCAGGAGAGGGTGATGCGAGTTGTGTGCGACCGTTTTGCCGATGACCTGGCCTTCGTCATGGTCAGCGACGAGATGGCCCACGATGCTGGTCTGGTGATTCACCCAGATGTGTTCATAGAGATCTTTTCCCATCGCATGCAGCGCCTGATTGGTCCTGCCAGGGATCACGGCAAGCTGATCGCCATGCACACCTGTGGCAGGATGGACGCCGTTTTGCCAGTCTTGCACGAGATCGGGTTCGATGCCGTTCACCCTGTCCAACCAGGATGCAACGACATCTTTGCGCTCAGGGAAGAGTGGGCCGGCAAGATGGCTCTCATAGGGGGTGTTCCGTCCGCGCTGCTGGCCTCTGGTGACAGGGCAGAGATTGAACAGCGGGTACGAGAGTACTGTGCCAGGCTGGCTCCCGGCGGAGGTTACGTGATTGGTTCCTCCAACGGCGTTGTGGAGGGCATTCCGCCGGAGAACCTGGTGGCGATGACGCAGGCTGTACACAAATACGGTCGCTACGGGTCTTTGGGACAGGACTAAGTCCTCAAAGGCCCGGTGTGCACAGTTCGCCTGGTCGGGAGCTGTCCAGGCGCTACACGTAGCCGTCTCGGAAGCGCCGCTCATTCACGACTGTGATTTCGGCGCGTGGAGCCTGGCTCCTCAGCATGCTGACGAGGTGTGCACCCTTAGGTGTGGATGGCGCATTCCGAGAGGGCTCGCTGACGAAAGGAGGTGAGATCGCGCGAAAAAGGGTACCGCCGGGGACCATAAGTCCGGTGGTCATCGGCACCAGTTGTGCCCTGGCCCGGTTCCTCCTCATGGGCGGTTGGAGCCAGGGAAAGGCAATCGACGAGAGAGTCGGCGTCATGCCCACTCTCACCAAACTCTGCTAAGGAGGAGACAGTCATGAAGTCCAAGCTGTACGTAATCGTAGCATCGCTCGTGGTGATCGCCATGCTCGCCGCGTGCCAGCCCGAGACCGTCACCGTCACGGTCGAAGTGCCGGTCGAAGTGCCGGTCGAGGTCGAGGTCCCTGTTGAGGTTGAGGTCGAGAAAGAGGTGCTCGTCACCCCCATTCCCGAGGCCAAGCCCTACGAGGGACTGGAAGTCAACGTGCTGACCTTTACCGGCCCGCAGATCGCCGAGCCGCTCCAGCGGCGCGGCCCCGACTTTGAGGCGCTGACGGGGGCCAAGATCAACGTCACCATCGTCCCCTTCAGCGACCTTTACCCAAAGATCCTGACCGACATGGCGACCGGGACGAACGCATTCGATGCGTTCGTGTTTGCGCCCCAGTGGATGGTCGACTACATCGTCCCCGGCTACCTGGAAGACATGACCGACCGGGTGGCGGCCGACGCAGCGTTGGAGTGGGAGGACGTCGCACCCTTCTTCCGCGACTTTAGCGCCACCTACGGGGGCCGCATCTACACCATCCCGCTGGACGGCGACTTCCACATGGTGTACTACCGTACCGACCTGCTGGAGCAGGAGGGCCTGGATCCGCCCGAGACGTGGGAGGACTATGTCACGATCGCCAAGACCTTCCACGGCAAGGACCTCAACGGCGATGGCGACCCTGACTATGGATCGTGCATCTCCAAGAAGCGCGCGGCCCAGGCTTACTGGTTCATCTACTCGATAGGGGGCGCTTTCGTGCAGAGCCAGGGCACGGGGCAGGGATCGTTCTTCGACACTGAGACGATGGAGCCCCTGGTGAACAACGAGGCTTTCGGTGCCGCGCTGGACATCTACAACGAGACCACCCAGTACGGTCCGCCGGATGAGTTGAACCTGGACGTCGGCGACACGCGCTCCCTCTTCGTCACTGGCCGCTGTGCCCTCTCCATGGACTGGGGCGACATCGGCACGCTGGCCATTGATCCTGAACAATCGACGGTGCAGGACAAGGTTGGCGCCATTATCCTGCCCGGCTCGACCCGGGTGCTGGATCAGGCCACCGGCGAGTTGGTGGACTGCGACGAGACCACGTGCCCCTACGCCGTGAACGGGGTGAACCACGCGCCCTTCGCGGCCTATGGAGGCTGGTCGGGCGGGATCAACGCCGGTGCCGACGACATCGTCAAGGATGCGGCCTACGACTTCTTCTCCTACATGTGCCAGCCGGCCCAGTCCAACGTTGACGTCACCATCGGCAGGACCGGCTACAACCCCTATCGCACGTCGCAATTCCTGAACCGCCAGGCGTGGGTAGAGGCGGGGATGAGCCCGGCGGCGGCCAGCAACTACCTGGGCGCGATCGAGGGTAGCCTGGCCAGCCCGAACATGATACTGGACCTGCGCATCCCACAGAACCAGCGTTACCAGCAGGTCGTGCTGGACACCGCCATCAGCCAGTTCCTGGCCGGCGAGATCACGAAGGAAGCGTGTATGCAGCAGATCTATGACGGCTGGGAGGAGATCACCGAGGAGCTCGGCCGCGAGGAGCAGCTTGAAGCCTATCGTGGCACGCTCGGTGTCGTCCGGTAGGTTGAGGGCAGGCTTCGGTGCGCCTTCGGCGCAAGCGAACTCTGGTTGAGCCCCCGGCGTGACCTTGGGGGAACACTCAGCCGAGCCGTTGAATGACCCACAGCTCCAAGGCCCGGCCCCGCGGCCGGGGCCGGGCCCTGGAGCCCGTTCGCTTATCCTTGATCATAGAGAGGATAGACCTATGCAGGTTGAACGACAATCTCAAGACGTGGCCCGGTCAGCGGCAGGCCTGCGGTCTGCGCTCCCGTCGAGTGACCGGTTGCGCAGGCTCAGCATGCAGGCAGAACGTCTGGCCGGTAATGTCTTTGTCTGGCCGGCCGTCCTGGTCGTGCTCTTTTTGTCCATCTTTCCCTTAATCATCTCCCTTTACCTGTCGTTGTCACGCTTCAAGTTCGTCAAAGGCGGGTTCGAGATCAAGTTCGTCGGGCTGGCCAACTACAAGAAGCTGTTTCTAGGCAGCCAGCAGGGGCATTTCCTGGGCGTCATGGCCGGTTCCTCACCGGTCGGCTGGCTGGTGTTCGCAGCCGTCGTCGTGCTCTTGCTCTGGTCGCTGGTGCGCTACGTCCGCAGCCGCTCGCTTTCCGTCGGAGGAGTCGTCGGACGTGTCGTGTCCACCGTGATCGTGAGCACGGGGGTCTGGCTCCTGGTGCGCACGCTGAGCGCTGGTGGTCGGCCAGGGACGCTCGTCGTCACCTGGATCTATGTGTTCGTCGGCATCGCCGTTCAGTACTTGATCGGGCTCGGCCTGGCACTGCTGACCACACAACGCCTCCCCGGTCGCCGCTTCTTCCGGGTCATCTTTTTGTTGCCGATGATGATCACGCCGGTGGGAATCGCGTACACGTTTCGGATGTTGACCGATACGGACAAGGGGCCGTTCCAGCCGATCTGGCAGGCCTTGGGGCTGGCTCTTTACTCGTGGGTCAACGATCCGTGGGGCGCGCGGGCGGCGGTGATGATCGGCGATATCTGGCAGTGGACCCCCTTCATGTTTGTCGTGCTGCTGGCCGCGCTGGAGAGTCTGTCCGTCGAACAGGTTGAGGCCGCGCTGGTCGACGGCGCCAACCGCTGGCAGATTTTCTGGAACATCACCGTGCCGGCGATTCTGCCGGTCAGCACGACGCTGATCCTGATTCGCATGATCGAGGCCTTCAAGATCGTGGACATACCAAACGTGCTGACGAACGGTGGGCCCGGGACGGCCACGGAGTCGATGACGTTGCACTCTTTCATCACCTGGCGCGCGCTCGACCTGGGCGGGTCCGCAGCCATCGCCTACGTGCTGTTGTTCGTCGTTACATTTGTGGGCATGTCCTACGTCAATCTGGTTCGCCAGCGCGTGTCGGAGGGACAATGAGCATCAAAACCCTGTTCCGGCGCAAGTCACTTTCTGGCCCATCTCCTCTAGGGATGGTGTTTTCCTACCTGGTGTTGGGGGCGTGGGCCTTGGTTGTCCTGTTCCCGCTCTACTGGCTGTTTGTGACCTCGCTCAAACTGCCTATCGACGTGAATACGGGCCCATTTTTCGTACCATTCGTCGATTTCAAACCATCGCTGCACGCCTGGCACTATATCCTGCTGGGTGATCTGCAGAACGACACCATACGCCCCTACGTCACCACGATCATCGTCGCGCTCACCAGTTCCGTGCTTTCGCTGCTGCTGGGCACAGCGGCGGCCTATGGTCTGACGCGCTTCGAGTACCGGCCGCGCGTTGGCGCGGTCCTGACGTTCATCGGCTGCCTGGTGCTGGCCATCGTCGCCATCGTCCTGGGGGTGCCCTGGCAGATCGCCGCGGTCGTCGCCATCGCCCTGTTTGTTCTCTTGTTGCAGACGATCGGCCGGCGCTTTAAGCGATCCCTGGCCAACAGCGACATCGCCTTCTGGCTGATCTCCCAGCGCATGCTGCCCCCAGTGGCGGTGGTGATCCCCATCTACGTGTTGTTTCAGCGGTTGCACCTGCTGGACACACGGACTGCCTTGATTATCACCTATCTGGCTACCAACCTGCCGATCGTCATCTGGCTGATGCGGGACTATTTCCAGACCATTCCGGTTGAACTGGAGGAGTACGCGGCCATTGACGGTGCATCCCGCTATCGGATTTTCTGGTCGATTGTAGTGCCCCTGGCACTACCCGGCCTCGTCGCCACGTTCCTGTTCGTGCTGGTTTTCGCCTGGAACGAATACCTGCTGGCCCTGTTCCTTTCGGGCGCGGATGCCCAGACGCTGCCGCTGACGGTGGCGGCCCAGAACGCGACCCGCGGACCCCAGTGGTGGTACATGTCCGTCCTGATCCTGATCATGATCGTCCCCGTCATCGCCATCGCGATCGCGCTGGAGCGCTACATTGCGCGCGGGCTGCTGGTCGGCGCCATCAAAGGATAGACAAGTGCCATGTCCAAAAACAACTATATCCTGGCTCACGATCTGGGGACGACCGGCAACAAGGTCACGCTCTTCGACGCCGCCACCGGTACGACAGTCGCCACCGCTTTCGAAGCGTATCAGACGTCGTACCCGCATCCCAACTGGGCCGAGCAGGACCCTGCGGACTGGTGGCGGGCGGTGCAGAAATCGACGCAGGAACTGCTGGATGCCGGCGGGGTTCGGCCCGGCGACATCGCCGTCGTCAGCTTTAGCGGGATGATGAACGGGGCGCTGGCGGTCGACGCGGAGGGCACGCCTCTGCGCTCGACCATCCTCTGGGCCGACCAGCGGGCCGTTGAGGAGACCGAGTTCCTGGCCCGGCGTTGTGGCGTAGAGCAGGTCTATCGCCGCACCGGGCATCGCCCCGGTGCGACCTACACCGGGCCCAAGATGCTGTGGATCCAGCGTCACCAGCCCGAGATCTATGCCCGCACACACCTGATCCTGCAGGCGAAGGACTATATCGCCTACAAGATGAGCGGGGTCTTTGCCAGCGACTATTCCGACGCCTCCAGCACCAACCTCTTTGACCTGGAGCGCCACGAGTGGGCGGTCGACATCATTGAGGCGGTGGGGCTCGACCCGCACAAGCTCCCACCGCTGTATCCTTCCTCTACCGTCATCGGCCAGGTGACCCCGGAGGCGGCGGCGGTGACGGGGCTGCTGGCTGGCACGCCGGTCGTCATCGGCGGAGGCGATGGGGCCTGCGCGACGGTCGGATCTGGGTCGGTGTATCCCGGAGACGCCTACAATTACATCGGCTCGTCGTCGTGGATCGCCGTGACGTCGGAGCGGCCTCTCTACGATCCGCAGATGCGCACCTTTAGCTACGTTCACCTCGACCCCAAGCTCTACTTCCCCACGGGCACCATGCAGTGCGCTGGTGGCTCCTATGACTGGCTGGAGCGGTTGCTGCGGGGCGATGGCGAGACGCGCCTGTACGACGAGATGGGCGCGGCTGCGGAGACGGTAGCGCCGGGGGCCAGGGGGCTTCTCTTCCTGCCCCACCTCATCGGCGAACGGAGCCCCTATTGGAATCCCCTGGCCCGTGGCGCGTTTGTCGGTCTCACGATGGCGCACGGCCGGGCCGAGGTGGCCCGCGCCGTCCTGGAAGGCGTGGCCTTCACGCTGAGGATGATCCTGGATGCCTTTCTGGAGCAGGGCGCGGCGATCACTGCCATGCGGCTCATCGGCGGCGGCGCTCGCAGCGCGCTCTGGCGGCAGATCCTGGCCGACGTGTATGGGCTGCCCATCCTGCGGCCGGCGCTGTTGGCGGAGGCGACCTCGCTGGGCGCAGCCATCGCCGGCGGCGTCGGCGTGGGCCTCTTTCCCGGTTTTCAGGTGGCCCACGAATTCGTCACGGTGGAGGAGGCCGAGCAGCCCGACCCGGCTCAGAGCCGGCGTTACGCGCCTCTCTACGACCTGTTCCAACGGACCTACACCGTCCTGGAACCGTTCTTTGAGCAATTGGCCACCCTGTCCGATTGAAGCACAGTCAAGACCCATTGGAGGATCACCCATGGTCACATCCGAAACGGTCGTCCACGTCACTCCCCAGTTCTTTACTGAGCGAGAAAAAAGCCTGGTTGAACACGGCCCGCTGTCGGCTTCCGCCTTTCGCTTTGAGAGTGGTGTGTGTGGGCTGCGGCTCAAGAACGAGTTCGGCCAGCTCGTGTCGTTGCCTTTTCAGGGCCAACAGATCTGGTCGGCGGAGTTTGGCGGGCGGAACCTGACGATGAAATCCATGTTCGCCGAGCCCCGTCCTACGCACCAATACCTGGAGACGTACGGCGGTTTCTTGCTTCACTGCGGGGCAACGGCGATGGGCGTTCCCTCCAAGGAGGACACCCACCCCCTGCACGGCGAGCTGCCCAACGCGCCCTACCAGAGGGCCTATCTGGTCGTTGGCCAGGATGAGAAGGGGCCGTATATCGGCCTGGGCGGGCGGTACCGGTACACCGTCGCTTTCAACCACAACTATGTGGCCGAGCCGCTGGTCAAGCTGCACGCCGGTTCCACCTTGTTTGAAGCGACGATGGCCATCACCAACCTGAAGCGCTCTGAGATGGAGCTGATGTACCTGGCGCACGTCAACTTTAGGCCGGTGGACAACGGGCGATTGGTGTACAGCGCCCCTTGCACACCCCAGGACGTGCGCGTGCGGACCAGTATTCCCTCCCACATCCGGCCGCGTCCTGGTTACGTCGACTTTATCGAGGAACTGGCCCGTCATCCTGAGAAGCACAACCTGCTGGCTCCCGGCCTGGTCTTTGACCCGGAGGTGGTCTTCTCCATCGATTACGTGGCTGACGAGGACGGATGGGCGCACAGCATGCAGGTTCACCCCGACGGCAGTGCCGACTACGTTCGCCACCGGCCCGCCCAGTTGGACAAGGGCATCCGCTGGATCTCCCGCACGGCAGACCAGGATGCGCTGGGGCTCGTGTTGCCGGCCACCGCCGAGCCGGAGGGGTATCTGGCCGAGAAGGCCAAGGGGAACATCAAGCTCCTCCCGGCCAGGGGCGAGTTTCGCTGTGATCTGGAAATCGGCACGCTGCCACCCGCCGAGACCAGGCGGATGGAGGAAAAGATTGTTCGGATGATAGCGAGACGAAAAACTGCACGATGACGCATCGCGAGCGGTTTATGGCCGCGTTGAATGGGGAAGAGACGGACCGGGTCCCCGTGTTCCCTCTCTTGATGTTCCTGGCGGTCGACCGGGCGGGAATCACGTACAGGGAATTCGCGACGAACGGTCGTGCACTGGCCGAGGCCCAACTGCTGGTCCAGGAGCGATTTGACCTCGACGCGATCACCGCATGCTCGGACGCCTTTCGTGTATCCGGCGACCTGGCTGCGAACATGGGGGGCGAGATGGTTTACCCTGAGGACAAGCCTCCCTACTTGAGAAAACCCCTGATCACCTCAACCACGGACCTGCAAAAAACCGGCCACCTGGATCCGACGGCCAGGGGCAGCAGGATGGGCGATCGGGTGCTCGCCGTTTCCGAGATGGTGAGCGCTGTCTCCGGGAACGTCCCGGTGCTGGGATGGATCGACATGCCGTTTGCGGAGGCGTGTTCCGTATGTGGCGTCGCAGAGTTCATGCTCTTGATGAAGGACGAGCCCGCCACCGCCCATCGCGTATTGGCCGCTCTGACACGAATCGTGATCGATTTCGCGCTGGCCCAGGTCGAGGCTGGCGCAGACATGATCGGGGCGGGGGACGCTGCGACGTCGTTGATCTCACCGCAGATGTACGAGGAGTTTGCGCTGCCCTACGAACAAGAGGTGTGCCAGGCGGTCCACGGTGCCGGAAATCTGGTCAAGCTGCACGTCTGTGGAAACACGACGCACCTGTTGGACAAGATGGCGACGTCGGGCGCGGATCTGTTCAACGTGGATCACTTGGTGCCCCTGGACAAGGCCCGGGACGTGTACGCGGCGCACGGGAAATGCTACAAGGGAAACCTGGACCCGGTCGCGCACGTCATGCAGGCCACCCCCGATCGATGCCGGGAAATGGCGCATGCGTGTATCTCACTGGCCATGGGGACGAAATACATGTTGAGCCCCGGTTGCGAGATCCCGGCCGAGACTTCGGACGAGGTATTCAGGGCGTTCTGTGAGGCCCCAAAGACCTTTCAGGATTGAACCTTGCGAAGGTTTGTGTGAAGCTTCGGAGCCAGGACAGGGTCTTTAACGAATGGGATGAATGTACGGTCCAGGGCCTTGTGTAACCTTCGCAAGGTTCGCCAAGTCACATACCGTTTTTATCAGGAGGCAACGGGTATGAAAATGAATCCCCCGCAGAACAGGCTGATCGGCGACATGCCCAAGATCGGCATCCGGCCAGCGATTGATGGCCGGCTGGGAGGCGTGCGCGAGTCGCTGGAAGGACAGACGATGAACATGGCCGGGTCCGTCGCCAGGTTGCTGGCCGACAACCTGCGCCATGCCAACGGCCTCCCGGTCGAGTGCGTCATCGCGGATCGGTGCATCGGCGGCGTCGCCGAGGCCGCCCAGGCTGCTGCCAGGTTCGCCAGGGAAGGGGTGGGCGTCTCGATCACCGTCTCGCCTTGTTGGTGCTACGGCTCCGAGACCATGGACATGGACCCCTATATCCCCAAGGCGGTGTGGGGCTTTAACGGCACCGAGCGCCCTGGCGCGGTCTACCTGGCGGCGGTCCTGTCTGCACACAATCAGAAGGGTTTGCCGGCGTTCAGCATCTATGGGCGGGACGTCCAGGATGCGGACGACACCTCGATACCGCCGGACGTCCAGGAAAAGCTCCTGCAGTTTGCCAAGGCGGGTTTGGCTGTTACCACTCTGCGTGGCAAGTCCTACCTGTCCATGGGAAACGTATCCATGGGCATCGCCGGGTCCATCGTGGATCATCATTTCTTCGAGGCCTATCTGGGCATGCGGGTCGAGACGGCCGACATGAGCGAATTCATCCGCCGGATCGAGGAAGAGATCTATGACGGTGAAGAGTACGGACGTGCGCTGGCGTGGGTCAAGGAAAACTGCCAGGAGGGGCGAGACCACAACCCGCCAGAGATCCAGCGCAGCCGGGCGCAGAAAGACCAGGACTGGGAGTTCGTGGTCAAGATGGCGATGATCGCCCGCGACCTGATGGTGGGCAACCCCCGGCTGGCGGAATTGGGCTACGGCGAGGAGGCGCTGGGCCACAACGCCATCGCCTCGGGTTTCCAGGGGCAGCGCCAGTGGACCGACCACTTTCCCAACGGCGACTTTCTGGAGGCGATCCTGAACTCGTCCTTCGACTGGAATGGCATTCGGGAGCCCTTTGTCGTGGCGACCGAGAACGACTGTCTCAATGGCGTCACCATGCTGTTTGGCCATCTGCTGACGGACACCGCCCAGGTCTTTGCCGACGTGCGCACCTACTGGAGCCCCCAGGCGGTCAAGCGAGTGACGGGCTACGAACTGGCCGGGCGGGCGGCGGGCGGCTTCATCCACCTGATCAACTCTGGCGCGGCCACGCTCGATGCCACCGGCCAGATGACGAGGGACGGCCGGCCGGCGATCAAGCCGTTCTGGGAGATCACCCCTCAGGATGTCGAAAACAGCCTGAGCGTCACCGAGTGGTATCCGGCCTCGCTGGGGTATTTCCGAGGGGGTGGGTACTCATCGGGCTTTTTGACGCGCGGGAGTATGCCGGTCACTATGTCCCGGCTCAACCTGGTGACGGGGCTGGGTCCGGCGCTGCAGATCGCGGAGGGATACACCGTCGATCTGCCGGAGGACGTCTATCACACGTTGAACGAGCGTACCGATCCCACCTGGCCGACCCACTGGTTTGTCCCGAACCTGATGGGCAGCGGGCCTTTCCGGGACGTCTACTCGGTGATGTACAACTGGGGGGCCAATCACGGTGCGCTCAGTTGCGGCCACATCGGCGCCGATCTGATCACGCTGGCCTCGATGCTGCGCATCCCGGTCTACATGCACAACGTGCCCGAGGAGCGCATCTTCCGGCCCAGCGTCTGGACCGTGTTCGGTGCGATGGACCCACTCGGTGCCGATTTCAGGGCCTGCGCCAGCTTTGGGCCGCTGTACGGCCGGTATTGACCCGGTTTCTGATCCCTGAACGTACCCGCCGCTGAGTGCATTGCTGCTTCGCACTGATACGCTCAGTGGCGGGTCTGGTTCTACGGAAAGAACGTCCATCTCACGCGGGACGAGGGTGTTTGTTTGACACCCATACTGTGATTCGCTATAATCTCCGGCGAGTGGTGGCTTTCCCGCTTCGGTAAGAGAGCATCCCTGTACATAATTCACAGGCCATCTGTGGGCAACGATGGCCAGGTTGAGGAGCGACGATGACACAAAGCAACAAAGAACCCCTGCCTCTTCCACGGGCGATGGTGATCGCGGCGCACCCGGATGACATCGAGTTCGTCGTAGCGGGTACCGTGGCCAAGTGGGTGCGGGCAGGGACCCGGGCGAGGTACGTGCTGGTCACCAGCGGGGACGCCGGCAGCCAGGAGCCCGGCATCACGCGTGAGGAGTTGGCCCGTATCCGTGAGACGGAGCAGCGCGCCGCCGCCCGAGCCGTCGGCGTGGATGACGTCGTCTTCCTGGGCTACCGCGACGGTGAGGTGGAACCGACGTTGGCGCTGCGCCGGGACCTGGTCCGCGAGATCCGCCGCTTCAGGCCGGATACGGTCATCTGCTACGATCCAACCCGTCTCCTCATCGGCGATCGGTACATCAATCACCCCGATCACCGGGCTGTGGGCCAGGCCGCGCTCGACGCCATCGCGCCGACGGCGGCCATGCCACTGGCCTTTGTCGAGCTGCGCGAGGAGGGCCTGGAGCCACACCGGGTGAAAGAGGTCCTCGTCGCGTCCACCTTCGACCCCAATGCGTGGATCGACATCAGCGACACGATAGAAAAGAAGATCGAGGCGCTGCGACAGCACGCCAGCCAGTTCCCCGATGGGTGGGACCCCGAGGAGATGCTCCGCGCATGGGCCTCCGAGAGTGGAGAGCAGGTCGGTGTCCCCTACGCCGAGGCCTTCCGGCGGATCGTCCTGGTCCGCGAAGACGATTAATGACGAACAGGGCTCAGACCTGACAGGTTTTCGGCAAAAATGGGCGAGATAGTAGGGCACGTGCGTAGCAAGTCAGCAGCAAATGACCTCCAGGTTCTCAGATAAGCGAGAGAATCACGTTTCACGTTTCACGTTTTACGTTTTACGCCTGCCGGCTATACGCGACATACCATACCTGTCAATGGAGAATGGCCATGATCAATAGGGAGGAGATCAGTCATGTCTCATTCGCTCAACTTCTTGGCCTTTGACCTGGGCGCCGAGAGCGGTCGGGCGATGCTCGGCCGGTTCGACGGGGAGAGGCTGAGGCTTTCTGAGGTGCACCGGTTCGTCAATGGCCCGGTGCGCCTGCCGGACGGCTTGCACTGGGACGTGTTGCGCCTGTGGACCGAGATCAAACGGGGCCTGGCCCTGGCCGTCCGGGAGCACGGCGTCGACCTGGCCGGGGTTGGCCTGGACGCGTGGGGGGTGGATTTCAGCCTGCTCGACCGGGATGGCGCGCTGGTGTCGAATCCCTACCACTACCGCGACAGCCGGACCGACGGCATGCTCGAGGAGGCCTTCCGCCGCGTGCCCCGAACCGAGATATTCGAGCGGACCGGCATCCAGTTCATGCAGATCAACAGCCTGTACCAGTTGCTCTCGATGGTCGTCGGCCGCTCGCCCGCGCTCGACGTCGCCGCGACCTTTCTGACCATGCCCGACCTGTTCAACTACTGGCTCACCGGGCGTACGTGTTGCGAGTTCTCCAACGCTACCACGACCCAGTGTTACGACCCGCGCAGGCGCGATTGGGCCAGGCCGATGCTCGAGCGGTTGGGCATCCCCACTCGCATCTTTCCCGAGATCGTGCCGCCGGCGACCGTCCTGGGCGAGCTGCTGCCGCCGGTCGCCGACGAGGTCGGGGTGAGGTCCCTGCCGGTCATCGCGCCCGCCTGCCACGACACCGGGTGCGCGGTGGCGGCGGTCCCGGCGGCAGGCCCGGGCTTTTGCTACATCAGCTCGGGCACGTGGTCGCTGATGGGTGCAGAGCTGCCAGAGCCCGCCATCGGCGAGCGTAGCCTGGCCTGCGGTTTCACGAATGAGGGCGGGGTGGGCGGCACGTTCCGCTTCTTGAAGAACATCGCCGGGCTGTGGCTGGTGCAAGAGTGCCGGCGCACGTGGGCGCGCCAGGGCGAGGAGCTCTCGTACGACGATCTGACGCACGTGGCGGCCCGGGCCCAACCCCTCCAGTCACTCGTCGACCCCGACTGCGGCGACTTTCTCAAGCCCGGCGATATGCCGGCCCGCATCCGCGCCTTCTGCCAGAAGACGGGCCAGCCGGTGCCGCAGAGCAAGGGGGCGGTCGTCCGCTGCGCGCTCGAGAGCCTGGCGCTCAAATATCGCTGCGTGCTGGAGCGCCTGGAAGAGATCCTGGACCGTCGCCTGGAGCCCATCCACATCGTCGGCGGCGGGACGCAGAACCAGTTGCTCAACCAGCTCACCGCCGACGCGACCGGCCGGCAGGTCGTCACCGGCCCGATCGAGGCCACGGCGGCCGGCAACGTCATCACGCAGGCGATGGCGCTGGGGCACATCGGATCGCTGGAGGAGGGGCGGCAGGTCGTGCGCAACTCGTTTGACGTGGCTACCTACGAGCCGGTCAGCCAGTCTGGGTGGGATGAGGCCTATGCCCGCTTGCTGGTCATGTTGGAGCAGATTGGCTAGATCCCAGATAATCGTTGGCCCTGTCAATCGCCTCTTCGGGCTCCAACTGGGCGCGCCCGACGGCATTCGTGCAAGATGTATCGGTCAGGTCCTAGGCCGGAATTCCATAAAAGCGTATCGCGTTGTTTCCCCAAACGTCGGCTTGTTCTGTTTCTGAAAGCTGAGCCAAGTAATCCAGAGCGATCTGCATCACCTCTGGATAGGGTCCCGCTACCGTGCAAACCGGCCAATCAGAACCAATCATCGTCCGCTTGGTGCCAAAAGCCTCGAAGACGATATCGAGATACGGGCGAAAATCAGCGGGTTTCCAGGCTTTCCAATCGGCCTCAGTAACCATTCCAGACATCTTGCAGTAGACATTGGGGAAAGCTGCCAGGCGCCGGAGATCTGAGTCCCACGGTGATACCTGCCGAGTCTTGATCAATGGCTTGGCGATATGATCCAGAACGAAGCGCTGTTCTGGGAACATGCTCACCAGTTCGCAGGCCACAGGCAGGTGTTTCGGGAAAAGCAAGAGGTCATAAGTCAAATCAAATTCCGCCAGCATCCCGATGCCGCGGATAAAGTCTTCCTGCAGCATAAACTGGTCATCCGGTTCGTCATGCACGACGTGGCGAACGCCACACAGCTTGGGGTGTGGGGAGAACTGCTCCAACTGCTCGCGGAGCTGAGGACTGCGCAAATCCACCCAGCCGACCACCCCCTTGATGAATGGGTACTGGTCAGCCAACTCCACCAACCAGCGGGTTTCCTTCAGGATCTGACGAGCCTGGACCGCTACCGTGCCGTCAATGCCAACCGCTCTGAGTAACGGCAGAAGGTCATTGGGCAGGTGATCCTTTTGGAGGATTTCCATCCCTGGGAGCATCCAGCCGTAATCGTACGGGGTATAGCGCCAAAAGTGTTGGTGCGTATCAATTCTTACCATCACTGTTTCTCCTCCGTGCCAAGGTGGGTCAATAGGGAGTGACTTGTCCTCCTAGTTGTTCTCCGGTCGGCCGTAAAGCCAGGTCTCGTTGCGGATTGGCGCCAGGATGGCCTGCACCTCAGCCAGCAATTCATAATTTATAGGTGTTTCGAGCCATTCCACGTTCTGCCTCAAATGCTCCGGATTGGCCGTACCTACCAAGGTCGTGGAGAGATCCGGGTTGTCCAGGGCAAACTGGATGGCCAGTTGGGCGATGTCAACCCCCTTGCTGCGGCAATGAGCGGATGCTCGCGCGCAGGTTTCCTTGATTTCATCTGATGCCGGATGCCAGGCCGGAGCTCCTCTGTTGGTCAACAAGCCCAACCCCAGCGGCGAGGCATTGATGATCCCGACCTGTTTCTCCTTCAGGTAAGGGATCAGCGTCTTCAAGGAGATATCATTTAGCGTATGATGGCAGTAGGAGAGGATGGTATCCACCTCCGTCCGATCCAGTACGTAACGAAAAATTTTGAGCGGCAACCCTGTGATGCCGATGAACTGGACCTTCCCCTGTTCTTGAAGTTTGCGCATGGCAGGTATGGTCTCGTTCACAATCTGGTCCAGGGAGCCAAACTCGATGTCGTGACATTGGATGAGATCTATATGGTCTATATTCAGGCGGGCGAGACTCTCATCCACACTGGTCCCGACGCGGCTGGCCGAAAAATCAAACTCGGCGTCACTGTAGCGCCCCAGTTTGGTCGCCAGGTAGTAGGCGTCGCGGGGAATCTCCTTTAGCGCCTTGCCGAGGACCGTTTCCGCTTTGGTCAGCCCGTAGTAAGGTGAGACGTCGATAAAGTTGATGCCGAGGTCGATGGCCGTGTGGACCGTGCGTATGCCCTCGGCTTCGTCTATGTTCCGGAAAACGCTGCCCAGAGACGAAGCGCCAAAGCTCAAGACCGAAACCTTTAACCCTGTTTGGCCGAGGTCACGATATTCCATCATTCACACCTCGCTTCATAGGTGGACAGAGAATTGGTTATTGCAGTGGTGAGGGACTGAGCCTGTGCTGTCACCTCGCGCGCTATGGTGATCCACCGCTGCACCTGCGTGATGTCTTCCCTGACGGTGGCCCACGGCTGTAAGCCGCTGACCCGGATCGTGAACGCACCCACATCGTGGCGGCGGCACAGTGCGACTACCTGGCGCACCCGCTCCGCCATCCAGTCCGGGGATGCGTCCTGCAGATCCTTCACAGGGTGAAGACGGATCTCCAGCCTGGGGGCCTGGCCTTTCAGAGATGACAATACCTCCTCCAGGTCGGTCCACCCGCTGACGTCGAACAAGTCTACCCGGTCCATCCCTGCGACATCACTTGCCATCGGCCCCGAGTTGCCACAGCTATGCCAGTAGGAAATGCGGCCGTGGAAATGGGCAAGTGAGTTCTCGAAAGGCAAGATGCGTTCCCGATAGTGCCGTGGACCGATCACTCCCGCATCTACTTCGTCGTTGAAGAGGCTACCAGTTGGCACCGGCTGGCCCAGAAGTCGGGCGCGTGCCAGGAACCAGGCCTGCCGCGCTTTCGTCACCCGCTCCAGCACGGCATCGGCGAAAGCAGGGTCTCCCACCAGGTCGACCAGCAAATCCTGATAGCCGCGCGCATATAGAGCCACGCCGAACGGTCCGCGGATCCATTCCGGGAAGACAACGGTGAAGGCGTCTCCGGCGATCTCCTCCACTCCTTCATATATCCGGTGAGCCAGTGGCATCATCCCTGACTTGTAAAAGTCCACCGACTCCAGCAAGCTCAGATCGCCAGGGGAATGCACGACGACTGCCGCCTGCTGGTCAATGATCGGGTCCCTGTCAGCGAAAAAATGGACTGGTACCCCAAACAGGCTGCTCTCGAAAGGGGTACCCAGGTAGATCGGTATAACGCGATCCAGCGGCGTGTCATCAGGCAGGCAGCGGAACGCTGCAATCCGCTTCTGCAGATGAAAACGCAGATAGGCGATCGGGTCCTGATAGCATTGCGCCAGGTCCTGGGAGAAGAGCTGCAGCCAGAATGTATGCTGCAAGTCCACCGTGATGGGCACAGCGCCTTCGCGTCGGAAGGCGCCGAGACGAGGGCGACCATGCCACTGGTCTCGGGCGCATACCTCCCACTCCCAACATCGCAGTCGTCGCTGGTTTTCCTGGCTTTCGCTGAGGGTGAGGTACTCCTCCATTAAACGGCGCACATCGTCCAGGTCCTGCTTCGTCAATACGAATCCCCCTCTAGCGCGCCACCTGCTTCCTCTTCAAGTACTCACCAAAGAACACGGCGATCATCAGGACCACCCCGATGACGACATCCTGCCAGTAGGTATTGACCCCCGTCATGTTGAACGCGTTCCTGACCATAGCCAGGAACAACCAGCCCAGCACTGTGCCGAGGATCGTGCCAGTGCCACCGCTCAAGCTGGCTCCACCGACCGCCACAGCAGTGATCGTACGAAGCTCCGCGTTCTGTCCAAAGCTGATGCTGGCCGCCATGTACTGTGAGCATATCACAATTCCCGCTACCCCGGCCAGCACCGCGCTCAAGACGTAGGTAAAGATCAGGAATCGTTCCACCTTGATGCCCGACATGCGTGCCGACCGGCGATTGCCGCCGATGAAGTAAGCCTCCTGGAAGAACCGGTGGTTCTTCAACGCATACCCGATAACGACCGCTAGAATGGCAAACAAGACCACCGAATTGCGAAGATGATCGACGCCTGCGAAGTATCCCCGACCTATGACGGAGAACACCTCGGGGAAACCGGTCACTGTGCCGGCATCGGTGATCACGATGTTAACGCCTCTGAGCGTCAGCAGGGTTGCAAGCGTGACGATAAAGGGGTGCACGTTGAAGAGATTTGTCAGTGTCACGTTGATCCAACCGATTGCTGCTGACGCGATTAAGGTCACGACGATGGCCACGGGGATCGGAACCCCTGCATTCACGAGCATGCCGACGAGAATGGCACTAAACTGAAGGACGGCAGCGACAGATATGTCGATGCCTCCGGTGATCATGACGATGGTCATACCTAGAGCCATGATCCCATCCCCGATGGAATTGGCCAGTATGATTTCCAGGTTGTCCAGACTCAGGTACCGGGGGAACTCTGAACGCATGCCTACAGCGAGAACTATGCACAGCACCATCAACGACAGTTGTTGCATAGCTCCGCCGCCCTGGAAAAGCCTGAGCGGTGTTTTCTTCGATGATGATCGTGGTTCTGAGACTTTACTGTGTTGCATACTTCATCACCTCTTCCTGGGTTGCCTGGTCTCCTTCCAAGACAGCGGCGACTGTGCCTTCTCGGAACACCACGATCCGGTCGCTGAGGCCCAGGATCTCGGGCAGCTCAGACGATATGAGAATGACGCCAACATCTTCTTCTGTCATCTTTCTCAAGTCAGTGTGAAGCTTGGCCTTCGCTCCCACGTCTACACCACGGGTTGGTTCATCGGCGATCAACACCTTCGGCTGCGCGCAGAGCCACTTTGCCAGCAGGGACTTTTGCTGGTTGCCGCCGCTGAGGCTTATCATCTCGGCCTCGTCGTTGCGTGGGCGTATCTGCATATAGTCCACGTAACGCATGGATTCGTCCTTGATGGTTCTACGCTTCAAGAACCTGGCCTTGGAGATGAACCGGTTAAGCGACGCGGACACGATGTTGTCCCTGACTGGCATCTTGAGGAAAAGGCCGAGCATCTTACGATCCTCGGTGAGGTAGCAGATCCCGTGCTTGATCGCTTCGCTGGGCGATTTGATTCGAATCTCTCTGTTCTCCAGCGTGATCTTGCCAGAATCCAAATCGTCGGCGCCAAAGATCGCCCGCGCCACGTCGGTCCGACCCGACCCAACCAGGCCCGCGAGACCCAGGATTTCGCCTCTTCGCAGATCGAAGCTGACGTCGTGGAAATATGGCTGCCTGCTGAGCCCTTCCACGGAGAAGATTACGTCTCCGATTCCCGAGCTCTTTGACGGGTACATGTCCCCGATGTGTCGGCCCACCATCATCCGGATGATCTCGTCGCGAGATGTCTCCTCCGGCTTGGCTGTACCCACCATCCGCCCGTCGCGCAGCACAGAGATCTGGTCCGCGATCGTAAATACCTCGTCCAACTTGTGAGAGATAAAGATAATGGCTACGTCCTTGCGCGCGAGTTCACGGATGACGTTGAAGAGGCGGTCGATCTCCTTTTCGGACAAAGCGGACGTCGGCTCATCCAGGATGAGCACCCGGGCGTCAAAGGAGATGGCCTTGGCAATCTCCACGAGCTGCTGCATACTCACGCTGAGTTTACTCACCATCGTGGTCGGCTCGATGTCGATCCCGACGTGATCGAAGAGGTCTCGCGTGTCCGCGTAGAGTTCCTTCCAGTTGATGAACCCGAGCCCGTTCACTTTCTTGCGCGGGACCATCGGGTTTGTCTGGCCGCTGATGAAGACGTTCTGCGCCACGTTCAGATTAGGCACAAGGCTCAGTTCCTGGTGCACGATGCTGATTCCTCTCCTCATAGCCTGCATAGGATCGGCGAACGAGACAGGCTCCCCCCTGAAGTGGATCGTGCCCTCGTCGGGTTGATGGATTCCCCCGATGATGTTCATCAGCGTGGTCTTGCCCGCACCATTCTCACCGACAAGCGCGTGTATGCGCCCCACCTCCGCACTGAAATCCACATCGTGCAACACACGGTTGCCCGCAAAGCTCTTGCAGATGTCCTCAACTCTCAATATGGCTTCCATAGTACTAGTCCTTGACGCCGAAATGGCCTCCGACTCTATGTCCAAGTGTTCCAGGTGCACGCGAGAACACGACCCCGGACCCCCGAGCGCCGGGTGGGAGCCTACTCCCTGATTTCCTTCCTTCTCCGATACGCGTCGACCGCGATAGCCACGAACACAATCAAGCCTTGGACCAGGGTCTTGTAGTTGGGGTCACCCTTCAGCAAGACGAAGCCGTTGTTGATCACCCCGATCAACAGCGCGGCCAGGAAGGTGCCCACGAGGCTGCCCGATCCACCAGCGAAGCTCGCGCCACCGATAACGGCAGCGGCAATGGCGTTGAGCTCATACCCAACGCCGAACTGGAAGAACCCCATGGCCAGGCGCGACGTCATAAACAGTCCAGCCAACCCGGATAGTAGGCCACTGATGACGTAGCCAAACCCTGTCACCAACGTGACCTTCAAGCCGGAGAGCGCCGCCGCCTGTGGATTGTGCCCGATGTAAAAGGTCTGGTTGAGAGGTTTCCACCGTCCGAGCACGTAGCTGAACACAGCCAGTATAACCAGCGCAATGTAGACGGGGTACGGCACTCCCAGGAGGGTTCCCTGCCCGATCGCCAGATACGGCTCTGGCAGGCCAGAGACATACCAGCCCGACGTCCACACGGTCGCAAGCCCCCGGGCGACCGCCATCATGCCCAGCGTGACGATGAAAGGCGCTATCTTGAGCTTGGCCACGCCCAGGCCGTTCACAGCGCCGCACAGCACGGCCACGACAAAGCCGATGGCCACCGCCGTGGGTAGGGTAATCTGATAGGGCTGATGCTTGCTCATCAACATGGTGATTGCCACGCCGGACAGGCCCAGGACGGAGCCGACGGAAAGGTCAATGCCGCCTAGGATCAACACCAGCGTCATGCCCATCGCCATCAGGAGGTCGTACGTCATACCCATGAGGACTGATACCAGGTTTCTCTTGCGTAAGAACGTGCCGTTGGAGGCAATAGCAAGAATGATGCTCACGACCAGGATGGTGAGAAGCAAGGTCGTTGTCCTGGCGCCAAACACCCTCTGCAGGAGATCTATTACGACAGCCCGACTGCCTGAAGCTCCAGAACTTTTTGGTGTCTTGGTCATGTTCTACCTATCCTCATTCAGGGATTGTCTACCCGGCCCATCAGGGCATAACCATGCAAGCAAACTACCTGTCTGATGGATTCATGATATAATAACTTGGGGTTTGGTCAAGACGCTCGCTTTGATGAACGGATGCAGGTTGTCCGAGCCCCACGTGCGTGGTGGCTCCCCTTGAAGTATTGGTGGTGATGGTGTTATATTCATAGGCCTTCACCGGTCCTCTGGGAGAACGAAGAGAGCAGTGTGAAGGTAGCACCACCAACACTCGACAGGGGAACCACCACTTCTTCCCCTAGGATCCCAGATCCAGAAGCCAGAACCTTCGTCCTGTGGTTGTCAACTGCGTCGCAACGGTTGACAGGTGCCCTGTCCAAGGCTCAGAAACCAGGATCCAGTGTCCCGCACCAGATCAGAACGTCGGCGGGCTCTTGTACATCTCGATGCCGTCTGTGTAGAGAATGCCTACCCCGGTGTCGATGTCGGAGTTCACGCAGTGGCCGATTCCCGCCGGGTTGGAGGACGGCACATCGGTCGGCACCACCGCACCGTAGCACAGCAGCATGGCGGTGTAGCCCATCAGGTAGGGGTTCTGTGCGACTGTGGCCTTGATCTCGCCCTTATCGATCAGCTCGATGACGGGCATGCCGAAGTCAAACCCCATGATCTGGACCTTACCCTCCAGGCCAGTGGTCCGGACCGCAGCCGCGCCACCGGGGCCAGGGTTGCCGTGTGCAGCAAAGATGCCGTCGACCTCTGGATCCGCCTCGAGCAGCGCAGTCAACTGGGCCTCGGCCACTTCCACCTTGCCCTCGTCGTTGACGATCTGCACGACCTCGGCATCGGATGCGAACTCGGTCAGGGCATCCTCGAAACCGTTGACGCGCCTCTGTAAATGGTCAGGGCCGATGAAGGTGGAGACCGCCACTCTCTTCACGCCCCACTCTGCCATCGCTTTGCCGGCCTCATAACCCGCCGCGTACTGGTTGGTGCTGGCGAAGCAGATGCGCTTGCTTGCTGGCGCGTCGGAGTCGAACAGGATCACCGGGACCCCAGCGTCGACCGCAGCGTCGATGGACGTGTTCATCGCCGTTGCGTCACCCGCGGTGGCGAGGACGCCTTTCGCGCCCTTGGCCACCAACTCGTCGATGGCGGCTGCCTCCAGTGACGCGTCCCACTCAGCGGGACCCTGCAACTCGGTCTTGACGTGAGCGCCGATCCGCGTGGCGGCATCAACCATGCCCTTGTAGGCCCAGTTGAAGAACTCGGAGCCCTTCAAGAACACGACCATGCCGTAGAGTTCCTCTTCTTTCTCCGGAGCGGGAGCCTCAGTAGTGGTCACCTCAGCGACTGCCTCAGGGGACGCTTCAGTGGCTTCCGGGGACCCGGCGGCGCATCCGACGAGAAAGCCTCCCGCCGCTGTCGCTGTGCCCACCAGAAACTCCCGACGGCTAACCTTGAGCTCTTTCACTTTTATCCTCCTTTGCATATCACTACTTGTGCCTGACGGAACACACCTACGCAACTTTCCAGGAATCTCCAACAAGTTTTTCGGTAGCCACCTCCTTTCCAGGTTGTTCAATCCGGGTCTACTTGCCAAAGGAAGATCACCCGGAGGCCCCCATATACGGAAAACGGCCTCTCGCCTACGGGGCACCAACCCATAGTTGCTGAAATCGAAGAACTTGAGTATGTGGTGGTAGGTTCTCCTCACAGGGCGTCGTGATCTACTTGGTGGATGGGACAACACGATTGACGCGATATCAACTCGCAGTCCAGAATGGTGCGCGACTCGGGTGGTTGCTCACCGTTGATCAGGCCGAGCAGGATATGCGCTGCTACCTGGCCAAGCTGCTGGGCTGGCTGCCGCACTACCGTCAACGGCGGATCCGAAACGACGGCCCAGGGATGGTCGTCGAAGCCGACCACCGAAACGTCCTCAGGACAGCGCAGACCGACTTGCTTGATAGCCATCAATGCACCCAGACTCAGCAGGTTGTTGTTGATGAACACGGCTGTGGGACGCTTCGGGAGCGTAAGCAACTGTCGCATCGCCTCGTACCCTCCCTCGATGCTCAGGATGGAGGTGACCACCCACTCCTCGGGCAATGGAACGTCATGCTCTTGCAGTGCCTGGCGAAACCCGTCCAGCCGCTCGCGCATGGTGGAGAGACGCTGGAATCCAGCCAGAATGCCGATCCGGCGGTGCCCACATTCGATCAGGTGGGATGTGCCCAGGTAGGCTCCCCTCCTGTTATCCACGCCTACGAACGGGCCCCCAAGTCCCTCAAAGACGCGATCCACGAAGACAACAGGAATGTGTTGGATCTCAACCTCGGTCAGAATGTCCCATCTCTGGCTGGTTGCTGCTGCGATGATGCCATCCACCCGCTGGCGCATCAGAATATCCAGGTAGTGAGCTTCACGTTCCAGAATCTCGGCGGTGTTGCACACGAGGAGGGCATAATCCTCTGGCATAAGAACGTCTTCAATCCCGCGCAGGACCTCGGCGAAGAAGTAGTTGGATGCGTCAGAGACGATCACGCCGACAGTTTCCGTGCGGTTCGTCGTCAAGCTGCGGGCAACCACGCTGGGGCGGTAGCCAAGCTCTGTGATTGCCTGCAGAACGCGCTGTTTCGTCTCTTCCTCGACGAAGCGTGTGTTGTTGATCACGTGAGAGACCGTCGTCTTGGAGACGCCGGCTCGCTCCGCGACGTCTCTCATTGTGGGTCTTGTAGGCCGTTTCATATGGGATTCTTTCGCGATGGCTTCAGTAGTGGATACAGGATACTGAATGTAGAAGGTGCGTACAACTGGTTGCGCAACTGATTGCGTAACCGGTTGCGCAGCCGGTCACATTATACCACATCGAGGCATCGTTGTCAATACCCAATTTTCTGGTGATTACCCATGAATGACCCGACAGGTTGAGCACAGTTGGGAAGGGGAAAGTGGCGGTCTCTCCCCCCAAGATATAGGTCACCTCCATCTCATAGTTATTGACCCTTTTTTGTACGTGTGATACAATCGATCAGTGTTCATGCCAGAGTAAGCAGAGTCGAGGAGACGTCCCATTGGACATTCACCAATTTCAGAGTCCCCCCAAAGAGTACCGCGAAGTCCCCTTCTGGTCGTGGAACGACGATCTCGACCCGGGGGAACTGCGCCGGCAGATCGCGCTGATGGACGAGGCGGGCTGGGGCGGCTTTTTCATGCACGCCCGCGTCGGGCTCCGCACGCCCTACATGGGCCGACACTGGATGGCCTGCATCCGCGCCTGTGTCGAGACAGCCCGCGAGCGGGGCCTGGGCGCCTGGCTCTACGACGAGGACAAGTGGCCCAGCGGCTTCGCCGGCGGGCTGAGTGTCGCCGCCAACCCCAGGTACCGCTCCCAGTGCCTGGTGTGCAAGGTGGACGACCGGCCCGCGTTGGTCGCCGAGCGCATCGCCACCTTCGCGGCCCGCCAGGTCGCGGGGCAGTTGAGGGACGTGCGCCCCGACGACGCGCCTGAATTGACGGACGACGCCGATCGCGTGGTCCAGTTCTATCCGCGGACGATGCCGCTGGGTCACGCGTGGTTCAACGACTATGCCTACCTCGACCTGCTGAACCCCGCCGGTGTGCGCGCCTTTCTGGACGCGACCCACGAACCGTATGCCCGGGCCGTCGGGGACGACTTTGGCACCGCCGTGCCGGGCATATTCACCGACGAGCCGTGTTACCAGTACCGTGGTCGCGACGCGAACCAGCAGCCGGCCATTCCCTGGACCGAGGGATTCCCGGCCTATTTCCAGGCGCGCAACGGCTACGATCTGCTGCCCCATCTGCCCGCGCTCTTCTTCGACGTCGGCGAGTTCCGCGCTGTGCGCTACGATTACTGGCGCACGGTCACCGGCCGCTTTGTCGAGAGCTACACGCGGCAGGTGTACGAATGGTGCGAGGCCCACGACCTGGCCTACACCGGCCACTATATGGCCGAGGACTCGCTGCTGCGCCAGATCGAGTGGATCGGTGCCGCGATGCCCCATTACGCCCACATGCACGTCCCCGGGATCGACAAACTGGGGCGAGTGATCAACACCTACGCGGGCACCGTGCTGACGGTCAAGCAGTTGGACAGCGTCGCGTGCCAGCTTGGCAAGCCGCGGACGCTGTGTGAGAACTATGGTTGTTCGGGCCAGGACTTTGCCCACACCGGGCGCAAGTGGATCGGCGACTGGGCCTACGTCCTGGGCATCAGCCTGAACAACCCGCACCTTTCGCTCTACAGTATGCGCGGCGGACGCAAGCGTGACTTTCCGCAGAACGTCTTCTACCAGCAGCCCTGGTGGCCCGAGAACCGCCTGATCGCCGACTACTTTGCCCGGCTGAGCTACACGCTCAGCCAGGGCCGGCGCGTGGTCGACGTCCTGGTGATCCATCCCATCGGCAGCGCCTGGACCTGCTTTCGGCCCGGCGCGACCTACGCCGTCGATCAGCTCGACCGGGCGCTGGACGGGTTGCTGCTGGCGCTGCTGCGGGCCCACAGGGACTTTCACCTGGGGGACGAGATGCTGATGGGGCCGGGAGCGCCGGCCGAGGCGCGCGTGGCGGTGGACGAGGTGGGGCCGAGGCTGGACGTGGGCGAGATGGCATACCGGGTGGTGGTCGTGCCGCCGGGCGTGACGCTGGCGCAGCACACGGTCCGGTTGCTGCGCGAGTTTGCGGCGGCCGGCGGTGCGGTGCTGGCAATCGCGCCGTGCCCCACGCTGGTCGATGGCCGGCCCGCCGATGACCGCGTGTTGCCGGGGACGACCCGCCTGGTGACCCCGAGCGACCTGCCGGACGTGCTCGACGAGCTGTTGCCCTTTGACGTCCGCGTGCCCGGCCGGCCCGCGATCTGGGCGCACCATCGCCGCATCGGCGAGATCGACTGCTACTTTTTGGCCAACACCGACCTCGACCGTGGCGGCGTCGCGACCGTGCAACTGCGGGGCACGGGTCGATTAGAATCTTGGGACCCGGCCACCGGCGACGTGCGCCCGCTGCCCGGTCGCCAGCAGGATGGGATCACCGAGGTCATCCTCGATTTTCCGCCGGCCGGCTCCCACCTGCTCGTGTTGCACCGCGGTCAACCGCCGGCTGAGGTTGAGCCTGTGACCGGGTGCGTCGTGGCCGAGATCCCGCTGGACGACACCTGGCACCTGGCGCTGGGTGGCCCCAATGCACTGACGCTGGACACGCCGCAGGTGCGCATCGGCGATGGGGATGGGGAGATTGACGGGGGCGGCTGGAGCGAGCCGCTGCACGTCCTGGACGCGCACGACCGCGTCGCCAGCGCGGGCGTCGGCACCCCCTTCGCCCTGCGCTTCAGTTTCGACGTGGCCGTTCGTCCTGCTGGCCCGGTCTACCTGGTCGTAGAGTCCCCCGAGCGCTTTGACGTGGCCATCAACGGGCAGCCGGTCGCCGGCGCCGACGACAGTTGGTGGACGGACATCTCGTTCCGCAAGCTGGACGTGAGCGCAGCGGTGCAGGCCGGCCGGAACGAGGTCCTGCTCGGCGGGGTTTTCGCCGGGGATACGGAGCTGGAGAGCGTGTACGTGATCGGCGACTTTGGCGTGGCCGGGCGCCGGGTGGGGGAGGAGAGCCGGCACGCCGGCCAGGTCTTCTATCGCTACGCGCCCGACTTTCGGATGATGGACCTGCCGGACCGCGTCCGCGCGCGGAGGGGCGCGGATGGCCTGGCCATCGACCTGACGGCGGATGGCCTGCCCTTCTTCGCCGGCCGGGCCACGCTCCGCCAGGCTGTCACGCTGCCCCCGCTGGACGGGCGCGCTGTGCTGGAGATACACGACCTGCGCGCCGCCCTCGCGCACGTGCGCGTGAACGACCAGGATATGGGCGTCGTCGCCTGGCCGCCACACCGGGTGGACGTCACGGAAGGCTTGCGCCCTGGCGAAAACGTGATCGAGCTCGAGCTGGTGGGCACGCTGCGCAACCTGCTGGGCCCGCATCACCTGGCCGGCGGCGACCGCGCCTGGACAGGGCCGGGCCAGTTCCGCGACAAGGGCCGTTGGACGGACGACTATATCCTGGTCCCCTTCGGCTTTGGCGGGGTAACCTTGCGAAGGTTGCGCATGGCCCTGGCAACAGGGGATTCCACGTAGGCCAACGTTCTCTTGGCTTGAAAGCGAGTCCCTGACCTTTGCAAGGTTCTGGGGTTTCCTGCGTCTTGCGCGGTGGCATCGTTGTTCAGGGTCACCTCAGAGACCCTGAGGGTCTTCCGGCCGGCAAGGGGAAAAGGTGAACAACAGAGAAAGAACGTCGGCCATACTGAATTACGAGGATTACGACAGGCTTCCCATCGTGCATTTTGGATATTGGCGGGAAACCCTGCAAAAATGGGCGGCGGAAGGGCATCTGACCGCAGAGGAGGCCGAGGACTGGAAGGATGGGAATCCCACAGATGCTGCTATTGCCAAAAAACTCGGCTTTGATTTCGACTGGGCCAACTGCTTCAGCCCGATCACGCGGCTGCTGCCCGAAATTGAGATCAAGATCCTGGAGGAGCTTGGCGATGGCGCGCGCAAGGTGCTCAACCAGGATGGAGCGATCGTCATCGAGAAGGATGGAGCAACGGGCATTCCCACCGAAGTCGACCACCTGCTAAAGGGCCGGAAAGAGTGGGAGGAGCTCTTCCTGCCCCGGCTGCAGTTTTCCGAGGAGCGGATCACCGGCGTGCGCGTCAATACCGGGGAGGAAGAGTTGCCTTTTGATGGGGGTGGACTCGGCTATCTGCGACGCGGTGAGTGGGAGAACCCGTACGGCCTGTACTGCGGCAGCCTGTACGGCGTCATCCGCAACTGGCTGGGCCTGGTCGGTTCCGCCTACCTGCAGGTCGATGACCCGGCGCTTTTCGACGAGATGATCCAGACCGTAGGCGAGCTCTGTTATCAGTGTACCAAAACCGCGCTCGAGACCGGGGCCAGGTTTGACTTTGCGCACTTGTGGGAGGATATCTGCTTCCGGAGCGGCCCGCTGATCAACCCCCGCGTGTTCAGGGAAAAGGTCGGCCCCCACTACCGGCGTATCACCGACCTGCTCCACAGCCACGGGATCCATGTCGTCTCTCTCGACTGCGACGGCAAGATCGACACGTTGGTGCCCATCTGGTTGGAAAACGGCGTCAACACGATGTTCCCGATCGAGGTGGGCGTCTGGAACGCCAGCATCAAGCCGTGGCGGGAGGAATATGGCCGGGAGCTGCGCGGCGTCGGCGGCGTGGACAAACGGGTCTTTGCCCAAGACTACGCCGCGATCGACGCCGAAGTCGAGCGTCTCAAGCCCCTGGTCGACCTCGGCGGCTACATCCCCTGTATCGACCATCGCATTCCGCCAGATGCCCGGTGGGAGAACGTGCAGTATTACTGTGAGCGTATGAGAAAGGCGTTCGGATAGTGGGATGTGAGGGTGTGATGCGTGAAACGTGATGCGTGAAGCGTGAAACGTGAAACGTGAAACGTGAAACGTGAAACGTGAGACGTCAACTGGGCGGAGACATTACGCATTACGCATTACGTATTACGTATTTCGTCGATGCGAGGAGGCGAACGATCGACGAGTGGATGACGGACCTGGAGAAAAAGCTGAATGACTTTGCCCCGCCTACCCGCGCCGAGGCTCTGGCAGAACTGGCGTCCCTGGCTCGGCAGGGGACCGTGTCGCTCGAGCCGGAAGGGGACGTGGTCAACATGCACTGCCACACCTTTTTCTCCTTCAACGGGTATGGCTACTCGCCCACGGGGCTGGCCTGGCTGGGCCGGCGACGCGGCTTCAAGGCGATGGGCATCGTGGATTTCGACGTGCTGGATGGCGTGGACGAGTTTCTCGATGCCTGCGAAGCCGTCGGCCTGCGGGGCAGCGCCGGGATAGAGACGCGGGTCTTTGTCCCCGAGTTTGCCACCCGCGAGATCAACTCCCCCGGCGAGCCGGGCGTCTGCTACCAGATGGGCATCGGTTTCACGGGCGGCGAGGCGACGGGGCGGGCCGCCGAGATCCTGGCCGATCTGCGCCAGCGCGCCGCCAGCCGCAACCGGGGCGTGCTCCGGCGCGTCAACGCCCACCTGCAGCCCGTCGCGATCGACTACGACCGGCACGTCCTGCCGTTCACCCCCAGCGGCAACGCGACCGAGCGCCACATGCTCGCCGCGTACGTGGCAGCGGCGGAAGAGGCATACCCCGGCCGCGCCGAACGGGTGTGCTTCTGGGCGGAAAAGCTGGACGTGGAGCCAGCGGAGGTCGAAGCGCTGATCGACGACACGCCCGCCTTCAAGAACGTCATCCGCGCCAGGCTGATGAAGCGGGGTGGCGTGGGCTACGTCCAGCCCGGCCCCGAGACCTTTCCCAGCGTGGACGAGTTCCACGAGATGGTCGCCCGGCTGGGGGCGCTGCCCTGCTTTGCCTGGCTGGACGGCACCAGCGAGGGTGAGCAGGCCATCGAGGAGCTGCTGGGGCTGATGGTCGCAAAGGGCGCGGTCGCCGTCAACATCGTGCCCGACCGCAACTGGAACATCCGGGACCCGGACGCCAGGCGCGTCAAGGTGCGAAACCTGCACGAGGTCGTCCGCCTGGCCCGGGAACTCGACCTGCCGCTGAACGTGGGCACCGAGATGAACAAGTTCGGCCTCAAGCTGGTGGACGATTTCGACGCGCCAGAGCTGGCCCCGGTGCGTGAACCGTTTCTGGAGGGAGCCTTTTTCATCTATGGGCACACCGTGCTTCAGCGCGCGCTGGAACTGGGCTATCAGAGCGAGTGGGCAAAGACCTACCTGCCGTCCCGCCGCGAGCGCAACGATTTCTACACCCGCGTGGGCCACCTGGTGGAGCCAGGGCGGGCTGGCGTCGCACAGCTCGGGCAACTGGACCCGGCGATGTCGCCTGCCGATATCCTGTGTGAGTTGGGCAGATTGTAAGAGTTTCTCGGAAAAGTGGTTGCTATGGGGTACAACAGATGAATGCACTGAACTCATTGAACCTGGGATTGGCGAACTTGCCACTGCTCTCCGACGCCGAGACCCGCTCCATCTCTGCCGAGAACCCGAACGGGGAAAAGGGGGGTGGGGCGAAGGCGATACCCGATGATGACAGCCCGGCCTCCATGCTGGGGCCGGGATGGAAGGTGCGGCCGTGCATCGCGCTGCCGCCCGGCGCGACCACGACGCTGGCGGACGTCGAGGGGCCGGGCATCATCCAGCACATCTGGATCACGGTCAAGCCCGAGGCGTACCGGGACGCGGTGCTGCGCTTCTACTGGGATGCGGAGGAGACCCCCTCGGTCGAGGTGCCGCTGGGCGATTTCTTCTGCAACGGGCACGGACTGCGCTACAACGTGAACTCGCTGCCGGTCGCGGTGAATCCCTCGGGCGGCTTCAACTGCTACTGGCCCATGCCCTTCCGCCAGCGGGCGCGCGTCACGGTCGAGAGTCAGCACCAGGAGCCGATTGACGGTTTCTTCTACCAGATCACCTACGCGCTGACCGGGGTCCCGGAACGCGCCGCCTATTTCCACGCCCAGTGGCGGCGCTCGATGACGACGCGGGAGTACCCGGAGCACGTCATCCTGGAGGGTGTGCAGGGGCAGGGGCATTACGTCGGCACCTTCCTGGCCTGGACCCAACTCTCCAACGGCTGGTGGGGGGAGGGCGAGATCAAATTCTACGTCGACGGCGACGCGGACCACCCCACCATCTGCGGCACCGGGACGGAGGACTATGTCGGGGGCGCGTGGTGCTTTGGCGGGGAGACCTACTCCACCCCCTTCCTGGGCTATCCCCTCTACCGCCAGGAGCCGGGCGAGGTGCCGCGACACGGCCTCTACCGCTGGCACGTCTTGGACCCGGTCCGCTTCAAGCAGGACCTGAGGGTGACGATCCAGGCCCTCGGCTGGCGGCCCAACCGCAAGTTCGAGCCCCTGACCGACGACATCGCCTCGGTTGGCACCTGGTACCAGGCGGAACCGCACGCGCCGTTCCCCGAGCTGCCGCCGGTTCACGAGCGGTGGTCACGGTAGGGGAAATGAACAATGAACAATGACCAATGACCAATGACTAATGAACAATGACCACGAAAAGTGTGTAGCAATGAGATAGAGATGAGGGGGGGAATCATGTCAGAGTGGTTTTCGGGCGAGGTCATCGCCAACGGGATCAAGATTCACTATTGGCGCACGGGGGGAGACAGGCCGCCGGTCGTGCTCTCCCACGGGATCACGGACAATGGGCTGTGCTGGACGCGTCTCGCCCGGGCGCTGGAGGACGCGTACGACGTCATCATGCCCGACGCCCGCGGGCACGGTTTCTCCGACGCCCCGGAAGAGGGCCATTCTCCAGAGGATCGGGCCGCCGACCTGGCCGGGCTGATCCGGGCGCTCGGCCTGGAAGAGCCCACGCCCGTGCTCGTCGGGCATTCCATGGGAGCCGAGACGACGGCGGCAGCGGCCGCCGACTATCCGGAACTCGTGCGCTGCGCGATCCTCGAGGACCCTCCCTGGATGGCGGATGCGCTCGCCATTTCCGCCGAGGAGCGGGCTGCCAGGGCCGCAGAGTGGCGCGCCGACCTGGTCGAGGAAAAGTCACAGGTGCGCGCGGAAATCGTCGCCTTTTGTCGCGCCCAGCACCCCGCGTGGGCAGAGGTCGAGTGTGGCCCCTGGGCGGATTCCAAGCTGCAGGTGAGCCTCAACGTGCTCAAGGCGTTGGCCGCGCCGCGCACGCCCTGGCAGGACGTCGTCCGCAGGATCGCGTGTCCGGTGCTTCTGATCACGGCCGACCCGGCGCTGGGCGCCATCGTCACTCCCGAGGTCGCCCGGGAGGCGGCCGGCCTCTGTCGCAACGTCAAGGTCGTGCACATCCCCGGCGCCGGCCACAACATCCGGCGCGAGCAGTTCGAGCAATACGTCGGGGCGGTCACGGCGTTCCTGGGGGAGGTGCAGGCTGCTCGGGTCTAGTGCCCTGGGCGGGAGATTCTACGTGTGAGGGAGATATATGTCCAACAAGCTGACCGAATACCGGCGCGCTGACGCGCCGTTGCCCGACCGCAACCTCCTGTGGCCCCTGTACGGCGCGGGCTTTGAGAACCTGGGGCGCGACGGGCGGCCCATCGACGTGCCGATGCCGCAGTACGGTCCCGAGGAGTTGCTCGTGCGCCACGACGCCGTCGGCCTGTGCTTTTCCGACATCAAGATCATTCGATTGGGCGAGGAACACCCCCGCATCTTTCGCGACATGCGGCGAGACCCGGTCGTGCAGGGCCACGAGGTGGCGATGACCGTCGTGGGCGTGGGCGAGAATCTGCGCGGCCAGTACCGGGTGGGCGATCGTTTCATCATCCAGGCCGACATCTACGTGGACGGCGTGAACCTCGCGTACGGCTACATGATCCAGGGGGGGCTCTCCCGCTACAACGTGATCGACCAGCGGGTGCTCAACGGGGACGACGGCAACTACCTGATCCCGGTCCAGCCCGGCACCGGCTACGCCGAGAGCGCGCTCACCGAACCGTGGGCCTGTGTCATCGCCTCCTACCGGCTGCACTACCGCACCGGGCTAAAGCCGGGCGGCACGACGTGGATCATCGGCAGCACGCAGCACGCAACACGGACCACGTCCCCATACACCATCAGCGCCGGCTTTGACGAGACCTCGCACCCAGGCTGCCTGCTGTTGACCGACGTCCCTTCCGATTTCGCCGACTGGTTGAAGGCGCGGGCGCGGGCGCTGGGCGTGGAGGTCGCCCTGGTGGACGACGTCGCTGCCCCACCCCCTCTCCCCTCCCCTGGCAGGGGAGGGGCCGGAGGAGGGGTCGACGACATCGTCCTCTTGGGCCCCGACCCTGACCTGATCGAGACGGTCAGTCCGCACCTGGCTGATTCCGGGGTCGTCGCTATCGTCGCCGACCAGCCCCTGGGGCGCAAAGTCCAGGTGGACGTCGGGCGCACGCACTACAACAGTTGGGTCTACGTTGGGGGACCTGGCCCCGACGTCGCCCGTGTCTACGACCGTGTGCCGGTTCGCTCCGCGCTCAAGCCGGGTGGGCGCGCCTGGTTCGTCGGCGCGGGCGGGCCGATGGGCCGCATGCACGTCCAGCGCGCCCTCCAGATCGCCGGCGGTCCGTCCACCATCCTCTGCACCGACGTCAGCGCGCTCCGCCTGGACGATCTGCGGGCCACCTTTGCCGCCGAGGCGCAGGCCAAGGGCGTCGACTTTGTCTGGCTCAACCCGATGGAGGCAGAGGCGTACGCGGCGGGCATGGCCCCGTTCAAAGAGCAGGGCTTTGACGACGTCGTCGTGCTGGCACCGGTGCCGGCCGTCATCGCCGATGCCGCGACCTATCTGGCGCCCGGGGGCGTGCTGAACGTGTTCGCTGGCGTGGCGCGCGGCACGATGGCCAGTCTTGACCTGGGCGACGTGTACCTGAGGGACGTGCGGGTCATCGGGCACACGGCCTCGACGATCGATGACCTGCGGCTGATGCTGCACCAGGCCGAGTCCGGCGAGCTGGCACCCAACCGGTCGGTGGCGGCGGTCGGCTCGCTCAGCGCGGCTCGAGACGGCCTGCAGGCGGTGATGGACACCCTCTTCCCCGGCAAGATCGTCATATACCCGCAGATCAAGCACCTCCCCCTCACCCCGCTGCCAGAGTTGAAGGACAACCTGCCCAGCGTCTACGCCAGGCTGAAGGACGGGCGTGAGTGGACGAACGAGGCCGAGCAAGAGTTTCTGCGTTTAATGCTGCCGTAAGCCAATCACGCATCACGCATCACGCATCACGTTTCACGTTTCACGTTTCAGCTCGTTTCCACGGAGTAAGGGTTATGGAAAAACTGTTGCGGGACCGCGCCGCCATCGTCACCGGCGGCGCGCAGGGGCTGGGGGAGGCGATATGCCAGCGGCTGGCGCGCGAGGGGGCGCACGTCGTCGTCGCCGATCTGAACCTGGCGGGCGCGGAGCGCGTTGCCGCCGGGATCGGGGCACAGACCGGCCGGAGCGCGGTCGCCGTTGGGGTCGACGTGACCGACGAGAGCCAGGTCGCGGCGATGGTCGAGCGCGCCGTGGACGAGTTCGGGCGGTTGGACATCCTGGTGTCGAACGCCGGCATCCTCATCGCCGGGCCGGTCGACGAGTTCCCGGCCGCCAAGTGGCGGGCGGTGATCGACGTCAACCTGGTCGGCTACTTTCTGTGCGCCAAGCACGCCGCGCGGGTGATGAAACCGCAGCGGAGCGGTGTCATCATCCAGATCAACTCCAAGTCGGGCAAGAAGGGGAGCTACAAGAGCTCGGCCTACGCCGCATCAAAGTTCGGCGCGATTGGGCTGACGCAGAGCATCGCGCTGGAGCTGGCGGAGCACAACGTGCGCGTGAATGCGGTGTGTCCGGGCAACCTGCTCGATTCGCCCTTGTGGGTCGATTCGCTGTACAGGCAGTACGCGAAGAGGTGGGGCATCACGGAGGAGGAGGTGCGCCAAAGGTACATCGACCAGGTGCCGATGAAGCGCGGCTGCACGTACGAGGACGTGTGCAACGTCGTCGTCTTCCTGGCGTCCGACCAGGCGAGCTACATGACGGGGCAGGCGGTGAACGTGACGGGGGGGCAGGAGATGCGGTGAGGAGAAGCGGCCCTGGGGCGATCGTCTGGCGAAGGATCGCTTCAAGCTAGCAGGCTCCAACGCAAAGACGCCAAGTCGCAGAGACGCAAAGGAAGTGGCGGGCAGGCACGCATTGAGTGGCCCGGCGAGATCGTTCGCCGGGCCGCTGGCTATCTGGGCGGAGTGCCCAGTTGTGCAGGTTTGGATTGTCCGAAATCGTTTCTTGAACACCCAACGACCGTGAAACTTTCGGCCGTGCTGGGCTGATGGCGACCACGGCGTTGGACAATCGAGGATGTGTGAGTTTATACCACTGGTTGTTAAAAAGTTTGTTAATAGACCTGTGCTATACTACACAATTGGAGGAAAAGGTAGGCATTTTTGCCAGGGCTATGAGCGTAGGTGATTTCCAGAGTCGCGCTATTGACTTTGCGACAAGAATGTAGTACAATAAGTATTGTTCGTGAGAAACAACTGCATTCTCCTTCAACCCAGTAAGACGATCTCTTGAGGATCGTGCAGCCTGATAGGCAGGTTATTGAAGGCGGGGATCGCGATGCGCGAGAAAGATGCGTACTCGACAGTTTGCTGTACCTGGTGTAGTCGAGCGACTCGACTATACACCCCTGATCGTCCCCGATCAGTCCACTTACCCCGTGATTCTCTAAAGAAGTACCCAGGAGCAACGCCAAGAGGAGTTGTGATGTGACGCACTTTCCAGGATCACCTGCTCTAGTGCGGGCAGTTTGTTGTGATCGGAAGCGTCGATTGAGCTTTCACTGCCAGCTCCTAACGTGGTGCTGATGGATTGGAGGTATGGAAGGACCACGTGTACAAGTGAGCGCTCATGTCAGCATAATAACCTTGCGACGGGAGCCCCCCGTTGCTGGTTACTCCCACAACTGGGCCAATGTTCTGACAGCAGTTCGATGCGTCGGAAATTGCCCTTCGTTACATAGTTGAAAGCGAGGAAGCCATATGGATAACTCCTACAACAATAGCGGTGATACTCCCGAGGAGTTGTATAATCGGGGCATCGAATATCTCCAGCGCCAGTCTTGGGAAGAAGCTGCTGCAAACTTCAAACGGTTGAGTCTGATTGCTCCCGGATATCGGGATGCCTGGCAAAGATTGATTGAAGCAAAGGAAAACGCAAGGCAGCTCGAAGATCTTGAAGATCTCTACAATGTAAGTAAGGCCCATCTCGAAAAGAAACAATGGAAGCATGCTAGTGACTGCCTGAGGAGCCTGGTCGATTCAGAGGAGAGGTACAAGGATGCTGCGGGTCTGCTCAAATACGCCGACAGGCAATTAACGCTACAAACCAAATACGCCGAAGCTACAGCACAACTCGAAGTGGAGAAGTGGAAAGAGGCAATCGAGGTACTTGAAGAGATTGTTCGCATTGATCGGGCCTATGAGGATTCCCAGGCCAAACTCGACAATGCCCGGGCACAACACAGGCTCCAGAATCTATACAACCAAGCGATGGATCGTTTCCATAAGGAAGATTGGGATGAAGCGATTGAGACTTTGGAGACGATTCGTCAAGAGGACCCAGACTATCCGGGCGCCACCGACAAGCTGAAAGAAGCACAAGAACAGCAGGGACTCGCTGCCCTGTATCGTGCCGGCGTGGGGTTTCAAGAGACCGGCAAACGGAAAGAGGCCATTGACCAGTTCAGGGAGATTGTCCATCAGGCCGGTGTCTATAAGGATGTTGCATATAGACTGCTCGCAGCTCAGAGGCAACAGAGACTGGACAGACTGTTTGGACAGGGCGAAAACTGTCTGCGCCAGGGAAAGTGGAACGAGGCTGTGAGGCAGTTCGAAGAAGTCCATGCGATGGATCCGAATTACCGAAGCGTTCAGGTAGGACTCGAGAAGGCCAAAAGACAGCTTCGTCTTGAAGAACTCTACAAGCGAGGGGAAGCCAGCTTCCGTGACGAAAGGTGGCAACAGGCAGTTGAGGTCTTTGAGGAGTTGCGCGAACTGGATCCTAGGGATGGCAGCGTAATCACGAAACTTGAAGAGGCAAGAAGACAATTTGGGCTTGACGAGTTATATCGTGAGGGAATGGAGCATCTGCGGAGGAGAAGGTGGCGAAAAGCAAGCAACGCTTTGGAAAAAGTCATACGCCTGGACCCAGGTTATCGTGATGCGGCAACCAAGTTGGACATTGCCCGGGAACGTTTGGGGCGAAGCACATCAGTCATTGAAATTCTGCGCGACCCGTTATGGCAGGGGATTGCCGGTGTAGTTGCCATCATAGCGTTCATTCTTGCAGTGTATCCCTTCATCAAGGACATCTTCCCTAGTCTTGCTACTCCTACACCGACGCCGAAGCCGCCGACACTCTGTAATGGTGGCTTTGAACGCAACTTTGAGTGTTGGCAACACGGCGGCAATCTGGATCAGAGTGTTGAGCGTGATGGAGGCCAATGTTATGCTGTTCTTGGCAACCCTGGCTACGCCTGTGAAAGTGGTGTACCGGTGGGAGAAGCGTGGCTGAAGCAATCCTTTCAGGTACCAGAGACCATCAGCCCCACGCTCTCGCTGAGATACCGAATTTTCAGCTACGACCTGGACAGCTATGACTTTTTCCAGGCGAGCATCGACGGCGATCTAGTTATTCAGGATGGAAACACAGAGTGGGACACATCCAGTTGTGAACGTGAAGTTTGGGACTCTGACTGGCGATCCGTAGAGTTCGACCTGAGTCCCTACATTGGTGAAGAAGTTGAATTGTCCCTGTACAATATCAACGGGGAGCATGAGTCGTGGAACACGTGGACCTACGTTGACGATGTGGAAATTCATTGAGCTTCCGCTTCCATGCAGAAACATCAGGAGTGGGAAAAACGCATGCGTAGAGGCGATCACAGAGGTGGTTGCTCTACAGCCATGTTGTCACCTGTTGCTTCACTCATGAGGGAAAAACATGAACCTATCTAGACGCCATTGCGCCAAGCTTCACAGATCCATCGCCCAGCATTTGGGCACTACCTCAACCAATATGGCAGCAGCTTTCCTGAGCATAGCATACTTAGCAGCCTTAGCTCTATTCTTGATCTTGGCCGGTTGTGCGCCGAATCCGACCACAACACCAACACACGTGCGACTGACTCCAAGGGCCACTGACACCCTGACTCCAACTGTTCGTTCGACGCTGACAGCGATACCGGCATCTACGCTACTACCACCAGTGACGCTCGAAGAGCCAGAGGATGGTGCATGCTTAGACTGTGAACAGGAAGTAACGTTATGTTGGAGTTGCCCCCGTGTACTGCAGGCCAAGGAGTATTATCGATTGAGGGTGAAAGGGCAGGCCCCTTCTCTGTTCTATCATACGGTCTACCATAAAGAGGATCACTTTACTCTCCCGACCCTGTCGCCAGGAAAATACGATTGGTCCGTTGCCATGGTGCGTTCCACAGCTCAAGACAACTATGAGCTAGTGAGCGAGGAATCCGACTCGTACAGCTTCGAGATTGCTCTGCCAATCCCCATCGTACACAGCATATCGCCGACAGGCACAGTACAAGGTACCAGCGTGGCAGTAGTTGTCAGTGGAGCGAACTTTACGCGCTCTCTCGCTCTCACAATTGGTGTCCCTTTGCAAGCAACGTTTGTGAACTCTAGCACGATCACGGCTACGATTCCGATAACCTTGGAGGTTGACGAGTATCCCGTGATTGTAAAGGGCGCGACTGCCGAAGGAGGTTCATCTGTTTCCTTCGCAGTGAGTGAGCTTCCGCCCCCCCCTCCGCCAGCGGCGCGACCTTGGAACCCTGCAACACCTGTACCTACAGCCCCACCGGGTTACGACCCCAGTCAGGCGTGCGTCGTCAAACCCTGCGCCCTTGCCCCTCAACTTGTCGAGCCAGAAGATGGCGCGGAGGTCACATTTAATAGCTCGGTTCACTTGAAGTGGAGGTGGGACTACTGCCTGCCGCCCGGGTGGAAATTTGCCGTCCGGATTTCGGATGCTTACCCACCGCACAGTCACCACTACGTAGATAACCCAATTCTCATTTCTTGCCAAGATGGCAAGATGATCGGTCGTTATCCTGTGGATGAGAAATTCACTACGAAGCCCAGCACGTACTATTGGAATATAGCGGTTGCTCGAAGCGTCGAAGGGGGATGGGAGCGGCTTTCTGAGAATAGCAGGACTTGCACCTTTGTGATACTCACGCCTTCTCCTAGTAGTGAGGGACCAGACAGACCGGATTAGTCCAATGATTACACGCCATCTAGAGGGTTCCAGGTTTGCACGAGCAGGCAGTCTAGGCGCTCTTCTTCTGCCGTTGAGTCTTGGCACCTTGTGGACCATTCTTCTACTTTCGATTCTAGGCATAGTGGCGGTTATCCCTTCTCCTGAGGAAAGCAGCACGCTAGCCAATGTAGGGAGTGTGACTTCCATGTCAACAACCCTCTCTAGCGTGACCCCCGTACACATAACCAAGACGGTAGATCCTCGCGATCCTGATACAGGCGGAACAGTGTCCATCTGCTTTACCATCAAGAGACCAGGGCTGGACGTAGTTCTGGTGCAAGATGTCTCGGGGAGTATGAACACCCAGGACGTATCGGCTGAGGGAGGCATAACACGAACAACACGCCTGACAGCTTCCAAAAAGGCGGCTATCGTTTTTGTAAGCAGATTACAGAATACAGACCGGGCCGCCGTCGTTCCTTACAGCACCACGGCCCATGTGGCCCAGCCGTTGACCGCAATTAAAAGCGATGTCACAGAGACCATTACCAAGCTCAAAACTCTAGATGATTGGTACACAAACATTAGTATGGGCATCGAAGTAGCACACGGAGAGTTGATAACCCCGCCCCGCTATGTGTCAGAGACGATCAAAGCGATTGTTCTCTTGTCTGATGGAAAGGCGAACCGTCCCCAGGGTACCGCTGCAGACGCTGCTCGGGAACAAGCCCACGTCGCCTGCCAAGACAACATCAAGATCTACACGATCGGCTTTGGCAGCGATGCCGATGAAAAGCTGTTGCAAGATATCGCAGATATAAGCGGTGGCGAGTACTTCTCTGCACCTAATGGCAGTGTTCTGGAAACGATCTACCTGACGATTGCCATAGAGTTGCATAACCTGGCCATCACCGACGTCTTGCTTGCGGGCGTACAGACAGATTGTTCTCAGTGGCCTGATTACCTGTGCGTTGAGGGCCCTGGTGGAGTTACCACTGTCACCTTTGCTATTAGTGATGCCTCGTTGATATCCAATCCGCTGACTTTCTGTTTCACAGCAACTGTCAATTTGGACCCCGGTTATGAAGGCCCGGTTAACGGCCCCGGTTCTGGTTTCTGCTATCAGGAGCCTGAGGGGCAGACCGCTTGCGACGAGTTTGAGCCTCGTGCGATTATCGTCGGTGGACGCAAAGTCATGGGCCATGTTTTCTATGATGCGAACGGCAACGGTCACCGAGACCTAGGGGAGGCGGGTGCTCCTGGTATAATTGTGCGAACCAGTACGGGCGTGATCACTGCAACAAACGTCAGCGGAAGCTATGTGCTACGCACCTCAAGCGGATCCACTATATCGGTCATCATCGAGATTCCGCCGGGTCATGTCGCGACTACACCTATTTCGGAGAATATACCTTCTGCAACTGGTACCTACACTGTGGATTTTGGCATTCGCGCAGAGATTTATCTGCCTGTCATCATGAACAACTACCCTCCACCCACCAATGGCGGCTTTGAGCAGAGATGGACTGGCTGGACGCACGGAGGAACACTGCATCAGACTGTCTCACCAGATAATCCACACTCAGGCAGCTTCGCTGCTCTCTTGGGCGACCCTGGTTACAGATGCGAAAATGGCGTGCCGATAGGCAGCGCGTGGGTAGAACAGACTTTCCGGGTCCCGTCTACGGTCTCTCCCACTCTGTATTTCTGGTACAACATCTTTACTCACGACAAGAACTCGGCTCTCACTGACACATACGACAGTTTTGACGTCAAGATCGACGGCTCGCGAGTTTTTCGGGACATGAATACGACCAGTCCCTACAAATGCAATAATCTAAGAAACTTGAGATGGAGGCACGCGACAATCGATCTTAGCCCGTTCAGGGGGGCGGATATCACGCTTCGCTTCGAGAATTGGAACCGATTTGATAATTGGTTCAACATTTGGACGTACGTAGACGATGTGCAAGTTGATCCGTAGGCTTCGCCGTGTCCCAATCACTGACGAATCTGTCGCAGAGAATCGTGTGTTCTTGCTGTCCAGGCCAGTTGTTACGGCCACACCGAATACTGATGGTCTGTGAAGGGGGAGCTACAAGAGCTCGGTCTACGCCGCCTCCAAGTTCGGCGGCATCGGGCTGACGCAGAGCATCGCGCTGGAGCTGGCGGAGTACAACGTGCGCGTGAATGCGGTGTGCCCGGGCAACCTGCTCGACTCACCCCTGTGGGTGGACTCGCTGTACAGGCAGTACGCGCAGAGGTGGGGGATCACGGAGGAGGAAGTGCGCCAAAAGTACATCGACCAGGTGCCGATGAAGCGCGGCTGCACGTACGATGACGTGTGCAACGTCGTCGTGTTCCTGGCGTCCGACCAGGCGAGCTACATGACGGGCCAGGCGGTGAATGTGACGGGGGGGCAGGAGATGGGATGATCAGGGCATAGCGCTACTTTGGTCATTGCCGCTGGCTAATCGAGCTCTGCCAACAACTCCGATAGATCAGTGTAGTCATACGGCGGGCGAACTCGCTGGCGCACGTGGCCAGGCAGTCGCCTGATTTCAACCTGGGCCCGATTCTCAATCCAGAGCTGATAGCCCATCGGCCCTCAACTCTGCTTCAAAGTCTTCCCATCGGGTCCAACCCTCTTTGGTGCGCCAGTTTTTTGTCCGTTCCCGAATTAGCTCCACGTCTTCTATGTCTTCCAACATCGAGAGAAAGGCCTCCCACGCGTTCATGTCTAGCAACGCTGCCGTGGGTTTGCCCTCCTGATCGACGACGAATTTCACCGATTTCAGGATTTCTGTGACAGTCATAGTGTCACCTCCTGGTTCTCATTCTACCCCAGGCAGACCTGCCCGTCAATTTTACACCCATTGACTTTTCTGCTAGAATGAGAGCGCTGACGTTAACGCTGATGTTACCGTTGCCGTCAGCGTTGGTATTTTCTCTCTTCGCCTTCGTACTGCGTGACACGTAATACGCAACACGCAACACGCATTACGTATCACGCATCACGCATCACGCATTACGCATCACGCCTCGCTTCTCTGACTTCAAACGATGGGGGTTGACGATGAAAATCACCGAGATCAAGACGTTCGTCGTGGGAAACCCGTGGAAGAACTGGGTGTTTGTCAAGATGTACACCGACGAAGGGCTGACCGGCGTTGGCGAGGCGACGGCCGGGCTCAGCGCAAAGCCCGGCCAGGCGCAGGCCCACGAGCTGGGTCGCTTCGTGATCGGCGAGGATCCCAGGCACCCGGAGCGGTTGTGGCAAAAGATGCGCCAGGGACTGTTCCTTTCGACCAACGTGGGGATGAACGCGATCGAGATCGCCTGCTGGGACATTCTGGGCAAGAGCCTGGGCGCGCCGCTGTGGCAGTTGCTGGGCGGCAAGCATCGCCCCAGGCTCCGCGTCTACGCCAACGGCTGGTACAAGGGGCCGCGCGATCCGGGCTTTTTCGCCGAGGCGGCGGCGCAGGTCGTGGAGATGGGGTACACGGCGCTCAAGTTTGACCCCTTTGGCGCAGCCTACCGGTTCCTGGACGCGGCCGAGGAAAGGCTCTCCATATCGATCGTGCGCGCCGTGCGGGAGGCGGTCGGCGACGACGTGGACCTGCTCGTCGAGGGACACGACCGCTTCAGCGTCTCCACCGCGATCCGCATCGGCCGGCAGTTGGAAGAGTTCCACCCCATGTGGTTCGAGACGCCGGTGATGTCGACCGACATCGCGGCCACGGTGGAGGTCGCGCGTGCGATCGACGTCCCGGTCGCCGTGGGGGAGCGCTATCACGAGCCGGCACAGTTCCTGGACCTGCTGTCGCACCGGGTGGTGGACATTGTGCAGCCAGAGACACTGCAGATCGGCGGGGTATCGGGCGCGCGGAAGGTGGCGGCGATCGCGCAGGCGGCGGAGGCGTTCGTCGCGCTCCACCAGGCGCAGAGCCCGCTCAACACGGCGATCAACGCCCACATCCACGCCAGCATCCCCAACTTTTTGATCCACGAGTGCTTTGACGACTTCCTGGTCCCGTGGGCGCACGAGATCATGCACGGCGTGCCACGCGTCGAGGACGGGTACCTGGAGCCGCCGGACGCTCCGGGCATCGGCGTCGAGCTGGACGAGGAGGAGATGGCGAAACATCCCTATGGGGAGAACAACTTCCTGCGCCTTTTCGAGGACGGGTGGGAACGGCGAGAGCGCTAGCCCTATCTGAAGGGCTCAAGGCGAGCCACAATCCAGGCGCGCCAATTCGGGACTTGGGTCATACTGGCCGGGGCCGACCGGCGATGAGGTGCTACCATCGGTTTATTTATGTTGAGTAATGACCCGCCTGGCAAAAGCGCGGGACTGAAGCCCTGCGCTGAAAGGGCGAAGCCCCTCCGGGGCTGGAAGCAGCCCGCAGGGCTTTGTTCTTTCAGCCCGACGGCTTTAGCCTCGGGCTTCTGCTCAACATAACACGGTTGACATAAATTTACCAATGGTATCATAAAGTGTCCGGCCTACGGAGGTGCTCCCATCGGTTTATTTATGTTGAGTAATGACCCGCCTGGCAAAAGCGCGGGACTAAAGCCCCGCGCTGAAAGGGCGAAGCCCCTCCGGGGCTGGAAGCAGCCCGTAGGGCTTTGTTCTTTCAGCCCGACGGCTTTAGCCTCGGGCTTCTGCTCAACATCACACGGTTGACATAAATTTACCGATGGTATCATAAAGTGTCCGGCCTACAGAGCAACGGGCGCTAAAGGCGCCCTAAAGACCGGTTTACCGGGCGCGGTTCCGAAGCCGGGCGACTTTATCGCCCGGCGGCCCCCGGCGGCCCCCGGCAGACGAAACGGCCCTGCGGGGCGCCGACGTCGTTCCGGTATGCGATCACTTGGAGAGTCTGAACATGGCCATATCAAGCACAGTCTTTGACATCGTCAACGATGATCTGAGCATGTTCGACGGCCGGGGCGCGGCTTTCGTCACCTTTGGCGAGACGATGGTGCGCGACACGCCCGCCGACGACGAAAGACTGGAGCGCACCCGCCGGGTGAGCGTGTCGCTGGCCGGGAGCGAGTTCACGCTGGCCGTGATGCTCGCCCGGCTGGGCGTGCCCGCTGCGTACGTCACGCGCGTGCCCGATAACCCCTACGGCTGGATGCTGCGCAACGTGGCCCGGGAGCAGGGTGTCGGCACCGACCATTTCGTCTGGGCGGACAAGACGGAGCCCATCGGGCGCTTCCTGTACGAGCTGGGGCGCACGCCACGGCGCGGGGTGGGCTGGTACCAGCGCAAGTTCTCCGCCGCCAGCCGGCTGGGAGCCGGGATGGTGGACTGGCAGGCGGCGCTGGCCGGCGCCCGGTTGTTCCACGCCTCGGGCATCACCTTTGGCCTGAGCACGCACAGCGGCTACGAGCGCAACTATCCGCTGGAGGCGTTCCAGGAGGCCGTGCTGGCCAGACCCCCCGGGTGCCTGGTCGGGCTGGATTTTAACTACCGCAGCACGCTGTGGAGCCCGGCGCAGTGCGAGCAGGTGATGACGCCGCTGATGGCTGACCACGTGGATGTTCTGATCACCACCATCGAGGACATGGCCAGGATCTATGGGATGGACTGCGGCCGGGTCGCTGCGGAAGAGATCGTGCGGGGCGACATCCGGCAGTTGGAGGACGAGGACGTCCAAACCTTTATGCGCCAGTTGGTGGAGCGGTTCCGCCTGCAGGTGGTCGGGGTGACGATCCGCTACCCCAACACGCACGAGCAGCATCGCTGGGAGAGCGCGGCGATGGCACGCGACGCCACCGCAGGTGACGCGGCTGTCTTCTTCCGCTCGGCGGCGGTGCGCCCGATCGTGCTCAAGGACCGGCTGGGCGGCGGCGACACGTGGAACGGCGGCTTCTACTATGGGCTGCTGACCGAGAGCGACCGGGCCGTGGCGATCCAGAAGGGTGTGCTCGTCGGCGACGCGGCGACGCGCCTGAAGCAGACGCTGATGTACGACCTGCCGATCGTCACCAGGCAAGAGATCCAGGCCCGGATGAAGGCCGACGTGGTGGGCGGCGGCAAGCGCACCGCACGCTGAAAAATCTCCTTTACAAGAACACGCTGCAGTTCATCGCACCAGATTGTACTATGCCAGCATTTCAAGGGACTGTCTTCGTAGCACTGGTCTTTGCCTGTGCCGCTGTCATACACGGGTATAGTGGGTTCGGATTTGGCATTGTCGCCATGTCTCTGCTATCGATTCTCTCGCAAGACATGCCGGAAATGTACGTCGTTGTGAGCATCAATGCCCTGGTCGTGGTCGTCGTGGTGCTTTTTCTTTCGCGCGTCCGCTCTCACGTCGACTGGCTCAAGGCAGGACTGCTGTTGCTGGGCGTCGCGATCGGACAACCGGTGGGATATTGGTTTCTGCGCACTTTCGGCGACCATCCAGTGTTCCACGTCTTGCTTGGTCTGGTGCTGCTCTACTATGCCGTCAACTGGGCCGTTTCGCCGACCATCCGGCGAGGGCTTCACAGCGCGGCGGCGGTGGGCATCGGGGCTGCGAGCGGGCTCATCGGCGGTGCTTTTGTCTCTGGAGGACCTCCTGTCGTCATGTATTTGTACTCACAGGCGGATGACCCGCGGGATATGAAGCCGACGGTTCAGTCCGTCTTTCTCGTGATGCTCCTCTATCGCCTGGTGCTGATCGGCATGGCTGGTGACTATTCCGCCCGTATCCTGAGACTGTCGCTGTACACCGTGCCGCTGGTCATACCGTTGATCGTCATCGGGCACGCGCTGTCCAGGCGAGGCCCGGCCCAACGATTCAGACGATACGTCTATGGGCTGATCGCTCTGTTCGGTGTTTCCGTGTTTGCCAGGGGGCTGTGGGCCTGGTTCAATCAGGGCATGTGATCAAGGAGCCTGGCACGTGCGGCCGGTCAAGCCGACTCTGACCCCCAGATCGATTTTGTGGAGGAATAGCCAATGGATCATCAGAAGGGTATGGATATCATCCGCGAGACGGGCGTGATCGCCATCATGCGGGCCAAGAGTTCCGAGCAGTTGCTCCGCGCGGCTGATGCAATTCGCGAAGGAGGCGTGCGCGCGATCGAGGTGACAATGACGACGCCAGGGGCGCTGTCGGTCATCGAGCAGGCCACGTCCCGCTATCAGAACGCTGGCCAGGACGTGCTGTTCGGCGCCGGCACCGTGCTCGACGCCGAAAGCGCGCGCGCGTGCATCCTGGCCGGGGCGCAGTTCATCGTGTCGCCGTCCTTCAACCCTGCCCTGGTCGAGATCTGCCGCCGCTACAGCGTCCCGGTGATGCCGGGCGCTTACACGCCGACCGAGATCGTCACCGCCTGGGAGTGCGGCGCGGATATGGTCAAGGTCTTTCCGGCGAGTATCGGCGGACCGGCCCTGATCAAGGCGCTCAAGGCCCCGCTGCCGCAGGTCGAACTGGTGCCCGTGGGCGGCGTCAACCTGGACACGGCCGCCGATTTCATCCGCGCCGGGGCGGCGGCCGTCGGCGTGGGCAGCGCGCTGATCAACCAAAAGTTGCTCGATGCCGAGGACTTTGCTACACTGACGGAGCGCGCGCGCCGGTTCGTGGAGGAGGTCGCGCGCGGGCGGATGGGTTGATCTTGAACCTTGCGAAGGTTGCGTGTAGCCTTGGCTGGAGGGCCTCAGGTTTCACCGTTTCAGGTTTCAGAGTTTCAGGTTTCAGGTATATCCCCAACTTGAGACCTGAAACCTGTAACCTGAAACTGGCAACCAGGGGAGGATTTCGGGTTCACCCAATCTGCCCCATAAGAGCGAGTAGTCGCCGAGGAGACGAACATGCCCTATGGATACACCGGCAGGATACTGCACGTCGACCTGACGAAAGAAAAACTGGCGGTGGAGGAGCCCGGGGAGACCTTTTACCGCAAGTACGTGGGCGGGAGCGCGATGGGGGCCTACTACCTCCTCAAGCACACCCCGCCCGGGGCCGACCCGCTGGGGCCGGAGAACACGCTCAGCCTGTTCGTCGGCCCCGTCACCGGCGCGCCGATCTCTGGCCAGTCCCGCGTCGCCGCCACGGCCAGGTCCCCGCTCAGCGGGCTCGTCGGCGAATCCGCGAGCGGCGGCTTCTGGCCGGCCGAGCTAAAGTTCGCCGGCTTTGACGGCATCGTGATCCACGGTCGCGCTTCCCGCCCCGTCTACCTGTGGGTGCACGACGGGCAGGCCGAGTTGCGGGACGCCGCCCACCTGTGGGGCCGGTTTACCGCCGACGTGGAGGACGCGGTCCGGGAGGAACTGGGCGACAAGCGCATTCGGATCCTCCAGTGCGGCCCGGCGGGCGAGAGGGGGGTGCGCTTCGGCGCGCTGATCAGCGACGCGAACCGGGCCAACGCGCGCAGCGGCATGGGCACGGTGATGGCCTCCAAGAACCTGAGGGCGGTCGCCGTGCGCGGGCGGGGCCGCCTCGAACTGGCCGACCGGGAGGCGGTGAAGGCGCTCGCCAGGTGGGGGGCCGAACACCTCGGCGAATCGGGCGTGGCCGGACTGAGGCGCTTGGGGACCGCCCGGGCCGTCCTCGGCCAGTCCGTGACCGGGGGGCTGCCCACCCGCAACTGGACGAGTGGCACCTTCGAGGGAGCCGAAGCGATCAGCGGCGAGGTGATGGCCGGGACGATCCGCACGGGAGGCGATACCTGCTTCGGTTGCGTGGTGCGCTGCAAGAGCGTGGTCGAGGTGACCGAGGGGCCGTACCGGGTGGACCCGCGCTACGGCGGCCCGGAGTACGAGACGCTCGCCACGCTGGGCGCCTATTGTGGCGTCTCCGACCTGGCGGCGGTCGCCCGCGCCAACCAACTGTGTAACATGGTCGGGATGGACACCATCTCCTGCGGCGCGACCGTCGCCTGGGCGATGGACTGCTTCGAGCAGGGACTGATCACGCCCGAGGACACCGGCGGGATCGATCTGCGCTTCGGGAGCGCACAGGCGCTGGTGCAGATGGTGGAGCGCATCGGAGAGCGGCAGGAGGGGTTGGGGTACGTGCTGGGGGAGGGCTCCGCCCGCGCCGCCGCAGCGTTGGGCGTGGGCCAGGACCTGGTCGTGGCGGTAAAGGGCCAGGAACTGCCCGCGCATATGCCCCAGGTCAAGCGGGGGATGGCCCTCCTCTACGCCGTCAACCCCGGCGGTGCCGATCACACGATCCTCGAGCACGACCCGGCCTACGTCGGATACGCGGACCGCATGGCGGAGCTGGACCTCCTGGACCCGCAGCCGGCGGAGGTGCTGAACGCCGAGAAGGTGCGCTACGTCCTGTACATGCAGCACCTGCTCAGTTGTATCGACAGCCTCTGCATGTGCAAGTTCGCCTTCGGCCCGGCCTGGCAGTTGTACCGCCTCGACCACATGGTGGAGGCGGTGCGCGCGGTCACCGGCTGGAACGCCAGCCTGTGGGGGCTGATGAAGGTGGGCGAGCGGCGGCTGAACTTGCTGCGGGCGTTCAACGCCCGCGAGGGGGTCGGGGCGGAGGCAGATACGGTGCCACCCAAGCTGCTGATCCCGCTGCGGGGCGGGCCGACCGACGGTGTGGCCGTCACGGCCAAGGAAGTGGAGGCCGCCAGGGCGTTGTACTACCAGATGGCCGGCTGGGACCAAGACGGCCGCCCGACGCGGGCCAAGCTGGAGGAGCTGGCGCTGGGCTGGGTGGCCGACGAATTAGGGTTGTGAAGGCTCAGGTTCACCCGAGGTGCAGTTTCAGGTTTCAAGGTTTCAGGTTTCAGGTTCGCTCAACGTGAGTCAGGTTCATCCAACCTGAGACTTGAAACCTGGAACCTGAAACTGACAGCAATCTAGTACTACAACGTGACTTTTTCAAAGGCCATCCAGCCGATTGATGGTGCGCTTGCGATGGGACAGGTAGGCAGCATGGTTTTGTCGCTGGATGAGCAGAATGCGCCTGATTGCCTCTTGTGGGTC
>Ga0307378_10000222_pt1 | contig 106312 bp, 92 predicted proteins | sample UN1MG_FD_202238 | JGI IMG/M metagenome (GOLD analysis project Ga0307378, IMG submission 202238) | Soil microbial communities from Risofladan, Vaasa, Finland - UN-1 | ecosystem: Environmental > Terrestrial > Soil > Coastal area > Acid sulfate soil | place: Finland: Risofladan, Vaasa | collected...
TCCCTTCGCTGGCGCTTATCCAGCGCAGCCAGACGCGGTCGGGATCGAGACCCAGTTCCTCCAGAATGCTCCTCAGGATCACCATTCGCCGCCGGGCCTTGAGATTGCCGCTCTGGTAGTGGCAGTCGCCCGGATGGCAGCCGCCGATGAGGACCCCGTCCGCACCTTCCAGGAGAGCTTTGATGACGTACAGCGGATCCACACCCCCCGTGCACATCACCCGGATGGCCCTCACGTTGGGTGGATACTGCAGCCTGGACGTGCCGGCCAGGTCCGCGCCCGTGTAGGCACACCAGTTGCACAGGAAGGCGACTATTCTGGGCTCGAAATCCTCCATGATCCTAGCTCCATTCCAGACAATTGTTGGCAGACGCCACCGACTACTCCAGCGCGGCGTCCAGCATGGCCATCAGCTGCGCCTTCTCGAAGATCCGCTGCTGGATAGCCCCGCTGGGGCACGCCACTGCACAGGCACCGCAACCCTGGCACAGCAGCGGCACGACCTGGGTGATGCCAAGCTCCTCATCGGCCACGAGGGCACCGTAGGGGCACGTCTCGATACACTGCCCGCAGGCGATACACAAACGCGGGTTGACAAAGGGTATCGCCGGCTGGCCCGCCAGGCGCTGTTTGGCCAGCATCACTGCCGCGCGCATGGCCGCGCCTCTGGCTTGAGAGATCGACTCCTCGATGTTCTTCGGGCTGTGACAGAGGCCACAGAGGTACATCCCGATAGTCTCGAAATCCATGGGCCGCACCTTGGTGCTGGCCTCCTGGAAGAAGCCATCCTGGTCCAGGGGGACACCGAGCAGTTCGGCAAGGGGATGATTGTTGGCGGGTTCCACGCCCACGCTCAGTACCACGAGATCCGCGTCCAGCGTGAGATCAAGACCTAGTATCGGGTCCGCCACCAGCACCCGTAGCCCGTCCCCTGCCGTCTCCACTCTAGGCTTGGCCTCAGGCTCGTAACGCACGAAGACCACACCTTTCTCCCGCGCCTCCCGGTAGAAGTCCTCCTGGAATCCATAGGTCCGCATGTCACGGAAGAGGATGAAGACGCGGGCCTGGGGATTGGACTCCTTGATGCGCAGGGCGTTCTTGATGGCGACGGAGCAGCAGATGCGACTGCAATAAGGACGCGCTGGCTCCCGCGAGCCAACGCACTGGATCACGACTACGCCCTTCACACCCGCGAGCGATTGCTCGTCGCTGGCCATCCTCTCCTCGAGTTCTCGCTGCGTCACCACCTGGGGATGCTCCCCGTACAGATACTCCGTGGGTTTGACCTCCTCAGCCCCCGTAGCCACCACAACCACCCCGTGAACCAGCTCCTCCGTCTGGCCGTTGGAGGAGATGGTGGTCCTGTAGCGCCCTGGCTCCCCCGCAACCTCTTGCAGCTCCGCTCCAAGATGCAGGCTGATCAATTCGCTGCCCTCAACCTCGTCCATCAGCTCCCGAAGATACTGCTGAGGATCGCCGCCATTCAGCGTGTAATGAATATGACGCAGATTACCCCCCAGCTGCTTCTCTTTCTCTACCAGGTGGACGAAGAAGCCCTGTCGCGCCAGGGACCGAGCAGCCTCCAGGCCAGCCACGCCGCCCCCGATCACCAGGGCGCTGGGAGAGACCTCCGCATCCTCTCCCTGGCTCGGCGTCAGGAGCCGGGCCTTGGCCACCGCCATGGCGACCAGCTGTTTCGCCTTATGTGTCGCCTGCTCAGGCTCGTCGCGGTGAACCCAGGCACATCCCTCGCGCAAGTCTGCCCGCTCCAGCAGGCACGGATTGAGCCCGGCCTGCCGCAGGGCATCGCCCAACTCGTCGTCGTACAGGCGGTGTGTGCAGCCTGCGACCACCACGCGGTTCAGACCCTGCTCCGCGATGGCCGAGCCGATCTCCGCCAGTCCCTCTGGGCTACAAGCAGCAGCGACCTGCGCAACGTGGGTCACATCCAGCAGTCGGCCCGCGTACTCAGCCAACGCGGGTATGTCCACTGCCTCGCCTATATCGCCCTCACACTGGCAGAAGAAGACGCCCACCCGGGCATCCTCGTCGCTGACATCCCGCTCTGCCGGGTACTGCCTGGTTGTCTGGGGCGCCCAATGTCCTGCCAGAACCTCACCGGCGCCGCCGGCCGCGGCGCTGGCCTCGACAACGACCTGCGGGATATCCTGAGGTTCACGGAACGCCCCAGCCACAAAGACCCCATCACGCTGGGTCTCGCCGGCGGAGAAAGGCTTTGTTACGGAGAAGCCATACCCATTCAGAGACACGCCCGCCGCCTCGGCCAGGGTCTCACCTCCAAGAGGAGGTCCGAACCCGACGGACAGGACGACCAGATCGAACTCCTCCTCCAGAGGGGCTCCGCCGTCGTCCACACACGAGAGCGTGAGGTTCTTGTTATCCGCCCGCTCCCTCACCCTGGAGACCATGCTGCGCCGGTACTCTATGCCGTATTCCTCTTTGGCCCTCTCATAGTACCGCTCGAAGTCCTTGCCGGAGGTCCTCACGTCCATGTGGAAGACGGAAACGTCGACGTCAGGCAAGCGTTCCTTGACCAGCATGGCCTGCTTCGTGGCGTACATGCAGCAAATGGAGGAACAGTAGCCCCGGTCGCAGGAGATATCGCGGGAGCCCACACACTGGATGAAGGCGATGCGGGCAGGAGCCCGGTTGTCGGATGGTCTCGCTGGCAGGCCCCCGGAGGGGCTGGTGAGGCTGAGCATACGCTCGAACTGGATGCTGGTCAAGACGTTCTCGTGGACACCGTACCCGAACTCGGTCTTCAGACTGGCGTCGAACGGTTCAAAGCCCGGCGTCAAGATGACTGCGCCCACGTTCAGCATCGAGTGCCGATCCTCCATCTTCAAGTCGATGGCGCCGGGGCGACAGACCTTCAGGCACTCGCCGCACTCCGTGCAGGCCTCCCGATCCACCACGAAAGCCGGCGGAAAAGCCTGGGGATACGGGCGGTAGATGGCGCGTCGAGTCTCCAGGCCTGCACCCAGTTCTCGGGGCACCTCCACCGGGCACACGGCAGCGCATTCGCCGCAGCCGTTGCACAGCTCCGGGTCCACGTACCTTGCCTTGTGGAGTACGGAGACCTGGAAATCGCCAGCTCCGCCCTCCACGGCTTCTACTTCCGCAGAAGGAACGAGCTCGATGAGCGGATGCCGGCTGCACTCGATGAAGGGGCATAACGCCGGAAGGGTCGGGGACATGAAGCACAGACCACAGGTGTTGGTGGGGAAAGTCCGGTCCAGCAGAGGCATGAAGCCTCCTATGGCAGGTGCCCTGTCGAGGAGCTGGACCCTGAAGCCCATCTCCGCCAGCAGGAGCGAAGCTTGCATCCCAGCGATGCCTGCTCCCACTACGAGCACATCGCCGTCGGATCTGCCCTTGTCCTTCCCACTCATGGGGCCAGTCTCACGCTCCCCATCCTGCGTTCCTACTCCGCCGTATCCAGAGCTCTCCACACCAACTCTACCAGGTCCATGACCTTCACCCGGGCCTTCTCTCTCCTGGCCTCAGCGGTCAGCGTGCGCTCGCACTGCGGGCAGGCGGAGACAATGATCTGCGCTTCCGTCTCCAAAGCCTGCCTGAAGCGCCGCTGGGAGAGCTCTCCCACGAGATCTGGGTTGAAGGTCTCCACGTTGCCGCCGCCGCCGCAACAGAGCGCATCCTGACGGTTGTCGGACATCTCCCCAAAGGACAGTCCGGGGATACCTTGGAGTACCCGTCGAGGAGGGTCGTACAGGTCATTCTTGCGCCCGAGATCGCACGGGTCATGGTAGGTCGTGCGGTTGGGCATGGATTTCAGCTTGAGCCGATCCTGCTCCAAAAGTTCGGCCAGCACCTGTGTGGAGTGCACCACCTCCACACCCAAGTCCTCGCCGAGGATCTCCGGATAGAAATGCTTCCACATGTGGTAACAGGCTGGACAGGTGGTGACCACTCTCTCAGCGCCCAGTTCCCGAACCTGGGCCACGTTGTGCCCTATCGTCTCCCCAGCTTGAGTGCCCATGCCGGCCATGAGGAGAGGATAGCCACAACACCACTCCTCCCCACCCAGCGCCGTGAAACTCTCGCCAGCCGCCTCCAGTATCTGCACGAAGGCCTGCGGGATGACATAGGTCATGGGAAAGAACGACGAGACACAACCGACGAAATACAGGGTGCGAGCCCCCTTCTCCCGCTCCAGGCCCCGGGGCACCTGCTCCAGGTTCTCACTCCACATCAATCGGTGACTGTTGTCGTCGGCGGAGATGTTGTGCGTGGTGAGGATGTTCTCGCCCAGGGTTCGCAGGGCCTGGATGCCGGCCTCCCCCTTGAGGTCCTCGCCCTTCTCCTCCATAGCCATCTGACGCAGGGTCTGAGTCAACCTGGCGATGCTGATCTCGTTGGGGCAACGAGCGCCACACGTCTCGCAATGGAGGCAATACCAGATGCTGGGGCTTGACAGCAACTCGTCCTTCAGCCCCAGCTGCACCAGACGCACCATCTCCGCCGGCCGGTAGGTCATGGCCAGGGCAGAGGGGCAGCCCGCGCTGCACTTCAAACAGTAGTAACAGCGACTGAGATCCTCGCCGCTGATCTCCTCCACCTTAGCTGCGAAGCCGAGATCTACATTGTATGCCATCCCCCCACTGCTGATCTCCATAGAGCTTAAGTCCTCAGACTGAGAAAGCCTTCCCTCGTCCTCGACGTGGACCTCAGACACACGGGCCAATTCTAGCGCAGCCCTTGTGCCGAAGGCAAGAGTATTGCCCTCCCGTCGCCCCATCAGACGCCAAAGGCGAGGATGGAGAGGCTGATCACGCCCCCTGGGCTCTCGCGAGAATCTCTCCTTTGGCGGCTATCTCCGCCAGTGTCGCCTGTTCCAGCACCTCGGCCAGGCTCTGCTGTGCTTGCCGAAACAGAGGGCTTGCTGGGCAGGTGTGCGCCCTCGAGCAGCCATCGTAGGGCCCAGTGCAGAGATTGAGCACCATAGGCCCCTGGACGGCCTCCACCACCTGCCGCAGGCTGATCTCCTCGGCAGCCCTTCCCAGGAACACCCCTCCCGAGGCCCCCCGTTGGGTCCGAAGCAGGCCCGACTGCGTCAGTTGAGCAACCACCTTGCTCAGGAATGCGCCAGGTATCTCCTGGCGCTGGGCGATTTGTACTGTCACCGTCCTGCTGCCCTCGGCCTGGCTGGCCACATCAAGCATCGCCCTGATCGCGTAGTCAGCACCTCTACTCACAATGGTCACGCTGCACCTCCTCCAGCTCCTGGCCTTCACTGGCCAGATCTCAAGGGCACAAGATTGTGCCCGTTCTTCCTCTTCTCCGCGCATCCCTTCCCCTGGATGGGGCAGCCACATCCTGGGGAGCATGAACCCAGATCAACGGGTTGCCTTCCACGGGGACATCTACAGTCGAGGGGTTGGCTCCGGCTCCGGGGGCAAGGTGGTCAGCCTCCACGTGGATGGGCCACGACCCAGCCCAGCGCAGCCAGCACTTCTCGATCCCACCGCTGCGCTCCATACGCCCACGGCAGGAAGAGAGCGAAACCCTCATTGTCTCATGATATGCGTGACGACAGCAGCGTCTGCGACGGTGCGATCAAGACATGCTGCACGAAGGAAGGCGGCCTCGGCGCCCATTCAGCCAACGCGCTCCCGGACAGCACTTTCCCGATGAAATATACCAGGTTATTCCACAATCTTCAAATGGAATACCCAGCGAGAGGGTGCTGCTGGCTCTACTCTTCAGGGGCCGGAGGGATGATCCCCTCGTCCATCAGCAATTGGATCTCCCCGCGCGCCCGCTCGATGATGCGGCTGGCCTGCTCGTACAGTGCATCGCGGTCCAGCTCCACGCGGGCCACTCCTTGCTCGATGGCCTTCAAAGCAACGGCCACCGCCTCCCTGGGAAAGACCTCCCACTCATCCATGGTGGGGATGAGATAGTCATCGTGGAGGCCGTGGTCCTGAGCCGTCTTCGCCAGTTCGTAGGCCGCAGCGATGCACATCTCGTCGGTGATGGTCCTGGCCCGCACATCCAGCGTGCCCCGGAAGATGCCGGGGAAGCCCAGGGAGTTGTTGACCTGGTTGGGGAAATCGGAACGACCGGTGGCCACTATCCGCGCGCCAGCCTCCTTTGCCTCCCAGGGCCAGATCTCCGGTATGGGGTTGGCACAAACAAACACGATGGCATCGGAGGCCATGTCCGCTATCCATTCCGGCTTGATCGTGTCGGGCCCCGGCGTGGAGAGGGCGATCAGAACGTCAGCACCTTTCATCGCCTCGGCGCTGCCACCTCTCACGTCGTTCTTGTTGGTCTTGAGGCACATCTCCCACTTCTCTGCGTACTTCTCCTTGAGCTCGGTTCTGCCGCGATGGAGGGTGCCTTGGGAATCGCACATGACGATGTTTCCCGGGGTGACCCCCGCCGAGAAAAGAACCCGCGCGATGCACTGATTGGCAGCTCCCGCACCGACCATGGCAATGGTGACTTCCGCCAGGGACTTCCCCACGATCTCCAGGGCGTTGATCAGCGCCGCCAGGGTGACCGCAGCCGTTCCTTGCTGATCGTCGTGCCACACCGGAATCTCCATCTCTCTGCGTAGCGTGTCCAGGATGCGGAAGCACTTGGGCTGCGAGATATCCTCGAGGTTGATGCCCCCGAAGGATGGCTGGAGCAGCTTCACCGTGGCAATGAACTGATCGGGGTCCTTGGTGTCCAGGCAGATGGGTACCGCATCCACACCCCCCAGATACTTGAAGAGCAGGGCCTTGCCCTCCATCACGGGCATTGCGGCCTCGGGGCCAATGTCGCCGAGCCCTAGCACCCGGGTGCCGTCGGTGACCACAGCTATGCTATTCCACTTGTTGGTGTAGTCATAGGCCAAGTCCTTGTCCTTGGCGATGGCCCGACAGGGGGCCGCCACGCCTGGCGTATACCAGATCCCGAAATCCTGGAAATCGCGTACGACGCACTTGGCCACGACCTCGATCTTCCCCCTGTAGAAGGGGTGAAGCTTCATCGCATCCTCAGAGGGCTTCTTCGCTTTGGCTAACAGCTCTTCCTTAGTAAGCATTATTTGGCCTCCCATGGGCTCAGCAGCCGAGAACAGCGACCGCCGCTCACGAATCTGTCCCGTCTTTCAGTAACTCCATCACCGACGGGAACTCGGTGATGTGTGTGTGGGGCAAGAACAGCGCCGACATCCACTCGTCGTGGAAAGTATTGTCAGCGCTCAGCTCCAGATAGGTCATCCGCCGGGCCACGTCGGAGATACCCTTCCGGCACTCCCTGCTCAGCAGGGCCAGGTAGGCACCAAGGATAGACGTGTTGCCCAGGTACTTGAACTTGTGGCGCGGCAAGTCGGGCAGGAGGCCGATCTGGACTGCATTCTCTATGTCCAGGTACTGTCCAAAGGCCCCTGCAATCAGTATGCGCTCCACAGTTCCCAGGTCTGTGCCCACGCTCCTCGCCAGCACGGAGAAGCCGGCGTAGACCGCGGCTTTCGCTCTCAGGAGATTGTTGATATCCACCTTGTTGATGACGATGTCCTGTCCGTGGGCACTGTCCCTGGACCAGACGACCACGTACTCGGGCCCATGCTCGCCCTCCCTCAGTCGAGGGCTGCCGAGTCCGACATTGATGTTCCCTGCTTTGTCCATGACACCGCTGATGAACATCTCAGCCAACAGGGAGATGAGCCCCGATCCGCAAATACCCCGCGGCCGTTCATCGCCTATGACTCTATAGCTCGGCTCAAAGGTGTCGTCGTCTATCCACACCTCCTCTATCGCCCCGGCGGTGGCGCGCATGCCATCTCGTACCCCAGCGCCTTCGAAGGCAGGACCTGCCGAGCAGGCGCACGAGATGAGCCAGTCGCAGTCACCCAGTACCATCTCTCCATTGGTGCCGATGTCGATGAACAAGCTGACTTCCGCCAACTCACACATACCGGAACTGAACACGCCCGCCGTGATGTCGGCTCCGACGTAACTGCCCACCCCCGGCAGACAGTCAACCGTGGCTAGAGGATAGATCGCGACACCAACCTCCGACGCCATCACGGGTAGAGGCTGGTTGGTGGTCGTGATGTAGGGTTCCATACGGATGGACTCCGGAGGCATGCCGAGAAACAGATGGATCATGGTGCTGTTGCCAGCGACCGTCATCTTGTAGATGTCGTTGGTGGAGATGCCATTGTCTGCCGCCAACTTCTTCAGCAAGCCATTGATGGTGTCCACCACCAGACCTTGCAGCTCTGCCAGGCCGTCGCCCTTGCTGGCGTAGATGATGCGGGAGATGATGTCTTCGCCTCGCGATATCTGACGGTTGTAGTCGGAGGCCGTATCCACCACCCTACCGGTCAGCAGATCCACAAGATAGACCACGTTGCTGGTGGTGCCGATGTCCACGGCCACGCCCCAAGAGGACGCCGCAGTGTCGCCAGCCACGATATCCACCAGACGCGGCGGTCCGTCTGGGGACATCCAGGTGTCGGTTTCCAGCACCACCGTGGCCCTCCACTCAGCCTGGCGCAAGACACCGGCCATCTTTCGCAACACAGCCACGTCAACCGCCAACTGCGCTATCTCCGTCCCGTGCTGCGTGTTGAGCGTACGAAGCACTCTGGCCAGATCATCGGTGTTGTCGCTCAAGCTGGGTGGCTCGATCTCCAGGAAGTACTTTCGAATCGTCTGATCTTTCGCGGGGTCGTAGGGGAACGGTACTTCGACCTTGGCCACCCGTTGGGCGGTCGGAAGGCGTCTCTCGATCTTCTCCTGGGGAGGTATGGTGACCACGAGATCGCCCTTCACCACCGTCTGGCAGGCCAGGGCATAACCCTCGTCCACCGCCTCAGGGGAGAGGCGGGACACAGATCGACGTTGGACATCAGCCGCGTCCACGATCACGGCGCAACGGCCGCAGCGACCCTGACCGCCACAAGGCATATTCAGGTCGATGCCGACCTTGGCCGCCGCCTCGCTGATCAGGGTCCCTTCGGGAACCTCCACCTCCTGATCTTGGGGCTTGAAGCTGACTCTATGGCTGGCCAAGGTCCCCTCCCTGCAGAGCTGGGCGGTACGCGTCAGTTTCGTGGCGCGACGTGTAGACACATTCACTAACTCTATCACCCTTGCCCCGCCGAGTCAATCACGGCCGTTCATGAGTAGGGGTCACCCGCCGCGGGTGGCGAAAGCGCAGGTGGTTCGCCCGATGTGGCGACACGAAAAACGGAGAGCCCGACGAATCGGGCTCTCCCCAACAGAAGACAGCGGCACCAATGGTGCCGTTGGCACCCTATTCCCAGGCCTCCTCCGCCGCGGCGTTCTGACCGACAAGGCAGCGAAACGCAGCCAACGCCGCTTCCGCGCTGAGCACCATGTATCTAGCCGGCGCTTCCACCACCCCGCCAGACCATGTAGTTGTGGGCCGAGGCCGCCCACGAGTCCTTAGCTCAACAAGGGCGGTTAGGCTTTGCCGCTCTTCGTAGAGCTGGCCTCGGGGGCATCTTCCTCTCCCAGGTCCTGAGTACCCTCTCTGAACTCCCTTATCCCCTGGCCTACGGCCTTGCCTATCTGGGGCAGCTTCCCCACCCCAAACACCAGCACGATGATGACCAAGATGATCAGGAGTTCTGGCACACCCAAGTGAGGCATACGTCCCACCTCCATTTCAGGAGAGGAGAGCCCGACGGATCGGGCTCTCCCCGGCCGAAGACAGTAGACCAATGGTGCCGTCAGCACACTATCCTCAGGGCTCCAAGGCGGGTGGGCTCTTGCCTGCAATACGCCCAACCACCCTGTAGTCTATGATAGTGCTAAGGCCACTAAGGTGAAATGTAAGAGCATGCAAATCCGCCCGCCTGACGCAGCGCTGGAATAGCCTGCAAGCAAACTCTTAAGCCTCGACTCCCTCAGGAGGCCAACAGCGTCGTAGGAACACCTCTCAGGATTGCGGGTGCGCCCGAGCGTCTTCGCGACGGCAGCTCATCCAAGAGCGCCAGGGGCGTAAACCCTTATCGCTGCCTCCCCTTCCACCGGACACCTGTACTCGCAGAGGCCACAGCCGATGCAACGCTCCGGCGCTACCTTAGGGAATGTACCAGTCTTCCCCTCCACCTCCACTCGCTCGATGGCCCCTACGGGGCAATAGTACTCGCAGACCATGCATCTTACACAGCGATCAACAGCAAGGACAGCGGTGCCGATTACCGCCTTTCTCTTCTCCTCCAGCGATAGGGGAGGGATGGCCCCGCTGGGACAGACCTGGCCGCAAGCGTTGCACGAGTAATCACAGTAGCCCAGGCGAGGCACGAGCATCGGCGTCGATACCCCCTCCAACCCCGCTTCAAACGGGGCCAGCCGTAGCGCGTTCTCTGGGCAGATCTTGATGCATTCACCACAGCGTACACATCTAGTGAGGAATTCTTCCTCCCTAGCCCCGGGAGGACGAAGCGGATAGGGGTTCTTCGTCTTCAGCAAACCCGTCTTCAGTAGGCCAGCCCACGCTGCACCAGTCGCCAACGAAGCCAGAAACTGACGGCGCGAGGGGTCATACTCGTAGCCAAAGCCCGGGCTCCATCCCCCCTTGAAGGTTAGCGAAGCGTCCGCACAGCGGGCGTGACAGTTCAAACATTGCAGGCACTCGCCGGGGTCGCTGCTGAAGTCCACTCCGCTAATGGTATCCATAGGACACTGCGCCACGCACTGCTCGCACGCCCGGCAGCTATCGGCCACGCACCGTCTGAGCCAGGAGAACTTGGAGAGCAGCGCCACAAGCGCCCCCAGAGGGCAGAGGTAACGGCACCAGAAGCGCCTGGCGACGAGGTTCAGGCCCAGGATGATCAACAGGGGTGAGGCAAGGAGGGGATAGACCGCAGGTTGGAGAAACGGGCTTGCCGCCGCGGTGGCCATCCTCCGCAGCATGGCCGGATGCACTGCCCCAGCCAACGGCGAGAGCAAGACGGTGATCGGGTCCAGCCACATCAGTGGAAGGCTGGCAAGGAGAGCGGCTACAATTACCACAAACAGGAGGAAGTACTTGGCTCGGCGGAACCGCTCGGGGACAGCTTCCCTGACATTCGTACCGAAGAGATCGAGAACCGTCCCCAGAGGGCAGATCCACCCGCACCAGACCCTCCCCAAGGCCAGGGTAGCCAGCACGGTGATGATGGCCGGAGCGAAGGTCGGAATCGCGCTCCTGGCCGCCAGCATGGAGCTCAGCGCCAGAAGTGGGTCAAGGCGGGCGAAGAGGTCCACGGGGATCGGCGATCCTCCTTCGCGTGTCGTTCTAACGAAGAGGTACAGGAACAGAGCCAGCGCCAAATACTGGATGAGTTGGCGCAAGCGTCGCAGCAGTTGCCATCTCCGTCGCACCTGCTTCCTTCGATCTCGTTCTTCTTTTATGATCGGCATGGGAGAACTCCTGTGTTTGTGAAGGGATATTGCGTTGAAGGGCAAGCAAGAGGGCCCAACCTGAAGGAGACATCCGGTTGGGCCCCCAACGGCCAAATCCAGCATCCGAGGGGCAGTTTCCCCACCCCAAACACCAGCACGATGATGACCAGGATGATGACGAGTTCCGGCATGCCCAAATGAGGCATAAGGTCTCACCTCCATTTCAAGAGAGGGAGAGCCCGAAAGTTTGGGCTCTCCCTTGAAACACTACAAACGCTTTCCTAGGCTACAAGTTTTAGGCCCAGGGCCCCCATTTCGAACCACATGAATAGTTAGCTTCAAAAACCCACATCAGGATCGAACAAAAGCTCTGCTTGGAGGGCTATGTCACTGGCTACCTCGGCAGTTGTCTGGAAGTCCTTATATTCACCCTTCAAAACATAGATTTTGTACTCGCCTTTGGTTACCCCTATCTTTGCCACTCCAGCATCGTCTGTGTAGCCACTATATGGCTGCACAAAAACATAGGCATTCTCAATCGGGGTCTTCGTATCTTTGTCGATGACCTCTACTGTCACCACGTGCTCGGGCGCCCTTGCGGTTATGAAGCCGAATTTGTAGGAGGCCTCCTCATGCGGAAGCTCCAGGTCTGGCTTCGGCAACTTAACCTCCCAGCTGTACGAGCCCTCCGTGCCCGGGGCTTCAAGTTCTACCTCCGCCCAGTACAGGGCACTCGTATCCGGCCATGGAACGTCACCCAGCGTGGCCGTCGCCACTTTGCCGCCTTCGTGGTCGTAGATTTCAATCTTGTTGCCCATCAGGTTGCATTCAGCAGAGCACCTGACCCCGACTTTGATCTTGAACTTATCATTGAATGCAATCGGAGAAGGTACATCCCACACCGCCATACTTCTTGAGTGCGGCTTGACCTTGAACACCAGTGGCGTCGAGCTTTCCTCATGTAAAACGCCTTGCTTCTCCTGCGCCGGGAACACAACACTCCAGGTGTATTCCCCCAGCCTAATCGGCGCGTGCACTACAAACTCATCTGTATCGTTGACCGCCCCATCAAATGAGACCAGCTCAGTTTCCTTTACGACGGCACCTTCATCATCGACGATTCTTACTTTCCCACCCTGAAGATTACAATTGGAAGAGCACGAGACCTTGACCTTCAATGCCATGTCGGTGCCGGCGTCGACTTCTGCAGGAGCTGACTGAATCATCTCCGTGTTCGTCTGGTGCGACTCAACTTCTTCTGTCACCTGCCACTCCTTCCTGATGATAGTCGCGCAATTCAAAGGAGAGAGAACCAACGTAGAGGGGGTCGGGTTAACCCGACCCCCTCTCTTTCTTCATCACTATGTTTTTCTTGCCGTGTTCTTCTTAGGCCCAGGACGTTTCTGCTGCCATGTTCCTTCCCGCGATCCGACCGAAGGTGAAGCAGTCGGTAACCATGGCACCGCCGGAAGACGTGTACAGCAATGCTGTGACACATCCCATTACGCCCGCTTCATACAGCCGAGGAATCGCCTTGCCATCCGGGTCCACCACCTGAGCCTTGGCGTTTTTCCTTGGCCCAGCGGGGCAATCGGAGCAACCGGGCCACTGGGGTACTCCGTAGAAGGGTGGCGTCTCTATAGGCAACAGAGTCTCGGGGGGTCTGCCGAACTCCTCATCCTTCTGGTTGGCGCACGCGAGGTTGTACTTCTCCACGCTCGCCTTCAAGAGCGCAGCATCAATCTTCGGTACCAGCCCCCACTTCTCGAATGCTGGAGTTGGCTCGGCCAGCAGCTCAGCCACCGCCTCGATGGTGTCTCCCTTCTTAATCCAGCCCTTGGCGATCTCGGCGCTGTTGTCCTCACTCCACATGACACGTCCTCCCATTTCCTTCGGGAGCGTCCAGGCGCCGTACCCGACCTCTCTGCTGCCCGAGATCGCGCCCGCGACCCGAGCGGTCTCATCGAAGATCAGGTAGGACGGGATCCGGGTATATTCACACGCATTGGGATCATAATCGCCGAGACTCAAGGCCTTGCCGTGACTTGGCATTATTTCGTTAGTATAGCGGAGGCCGTGGATGTCCACCACGATGAAATTATTGGACTTCGTTGCACCCCCATTAAAGGCGGCTGTCTGCGGTTCAAGCTCCGGGAACCACATCGTCGTCCGCCCAAAAACGAAATTCGTGTGCCAGAGCGCCGCCCCGACCTTCTGCGCCATCCGGATGCCGTCCCCCGTGCTTAATATCGACCCGTAGTGCGCAAAGGGATAGACTCTCAGGAACTGGATCTTCATCTCCTCGTCAGCCAGAAAGCCCCCGGTGGTCAAAGCCACCGCTTTCTTCGCCTTGATGGCGATCTTCTGGCCTTTGCTGTTGGCTATGACGCCAAGGATCTCCTTGGTTGCCGGGTCCTGGACCAGTTCTTGGGCAGGGGTGTCGAACAGCACCTCGATTTGCCTGTCTTTGCGGTGCCCGTCAAGCACCCTCCACATTTCGTGGCCTTTCCCTACGGCGGACAGCTTGAGGCAGGAGGAGGAGCTAGGGAGAACCTTGTACTCCGGACCCACAGAAGTGGTGTGCTCAATCCCCATCTCCGTCCACCAGGCGTCCTCCTTGACCGCCTCCTCGGCCCACGCCTGGCAGATGTCCAGCGGCGTAGCCCCGCCCGAAGCGGCGCGCAAGTAGGCCGCGCCACCCGCCACATCGGCGGCCCCTGCACAAGCGCCGCCGCAAATATGGCTATTGCCGCCACCTTCGAAGGGAGCCTTTTCAAGTATCAACACCTCGGCTCCTGCGTCGTAAGCCGTTATCGCCGATACAACCCCGGCAAAGCCGTAGCCCACACAGACAACATCCGCCTCGTAGTCCCACTTCTCGGGCAGCCAGGGGGTCGCGGCCGCCGGGCACTCTGCAGCAGGCGGACAAGTAGGCGCCGGGGGACAAGTAGGGGCCGCCTCAGGTGCCGTGGTTGGGGCTGGGGCACAACTGGCCAACACGCCCGCGGCGGCCACTCCTGCACCGCCAACGGCTGCCCCCTTGACGAACTGCCTTCGTGATACTTTCTTGGGTGCTTCCTTTTCCTCTGCCATTTCGTCCTCCTTTATGGACTGTCTACATGATACTGCACTTTCGCTTCCCTGTTCCTTACTCATCCTCGACCCTCCTTTGTGGAATGTGGAATATTATGCACCCAACTTCCACTATTAAAGACCCAAATCGTACTCTTGTCAAGCTCCCGGTATCTCCTCCCTTCTCAATGAACTACCAACATAGTGCAGTGCGCCGATCTGGAAATCGACGAGCAAACAACGTATCCCAGGTAGACACAAATACCTAGTTGATGCTCACTAGTCACCCTCGGGGGCCACACCGCCATGACACTCGGCCTGGCAATTCTCAAGGGGCACGTCGTGATGGCAATCGAGACAGTAGCCGATGAGCCGCGACCCCGTATGCACCTTGTGGCACATATTGCATTCATACGGGCCTAAGTCACCTTGGTCGGATTCCAGGCCCGGGTGAGGGTCGTGGGGGTTAACCGTTATCACAGCAACGGTGTAGTCTGTGGTGCGCCCGATGACCTGTTCGTAACTCGTGTGTTCATTGGGCACATGGCAGTCGAAGCAAAACTGCATCTCAACGGTCCGCGCTGTAATAGGCCTACCGGCCACGGCCTCTTCATGTACCTGCTCTACTGCTTCTAGCTCATGGCAATCCAAACACTCCAACCCCTCTTGGGCATGGGCATAGGCTAGCAGGTTCGTATCCTCCAATGACTCCACATAAGGGTCCATAACGTGACAGGCAGTACAATCCATGTCCGGGGCCCACACCTCGACTTTCGCTGTTGGTGTCACTTCGGTCGTCCACCCTGGCCCTGTCGCCACGGGGCCATGGCACTCGGCACAGTAATCCTCGGAAGCCCTGTGCGTCTTATGGCAGATCTCACAATCCATCTGACCAAGGTGCGAATCGTGAGGGTTCAGCTCCAGGTCCGCCGTAAGTTGAATGACCTCTTCATAACTGGTGTGTTCATTGGGCACATGGCAGTCGAAGCAGAACGGTGTCCCAAACTGCCTCTCCTCCAGAGGAACCTCGAAGTCACCCTGCACATAGACCACCAGTTCGTCCACCTGCTGCTGCACGGTGGGCTCGTGACAGTCCAGGCAGGCCACGTCCTGTGCGGCATGGGCGTGTGCCCCGAGGTCTGAGTCCTGCCAAGACTCCAGGTAGGGGTCCATGATGTGACAGGTGGCGCAGAACTGAGGCTGCTCGTGGTACTTCCACAACCCCACCGCACCTACCCCGCCTATCAGCACCACCCCCAGCAGGACCCCGATGACGACAATACGCCTCTTAGACAACTCTCAGCAGCCGCTCCCTACATCAGAATACTGTCTGACTGGGCCGAGAATCCCCGCCCCAGCAGATGGCATCTCGTATGTACTGCCTGGCCTCCGCGGTCGCCTCCAATCAGGCAACCGGCTGCCCCATCGCCGGCGACAGTGGAGCCTGCGCGTCCCGGGTCGAGCCGTCGCAAATGTGTCGGACGGTGTCCACCAGGTCCCGGACCTCTCGTATCGGCTGCTGTTCGCCGCAGTAGAGGCAGAGGGTATTGGTGGCCAGATGGACCTCCACGATCCTCATGTGGAAGCCTTCCCTTACCAGGCGCAGCAACTCCGCGTCAAGCCCTGTCGCCGCTTCCCCATCGGCCAGGATGACGACGTCGGGATGGGCCTCCCTGATGCGTCCTATAGCCTGCCCTGGGTCTGTCTCCAGACCCACGATCTCCAACCCGGGTTCCTGACGCAGCAACCCCTCGATGCCCTCGCCGAATAGAGACGGGCCAGCAACGACGAGCACACGTGCCCTCGGCGTCACGCCTCGCTCATCTCCCATGACACCAGTATACCATTGCTCCCCGGCGGCAGTAAGAGCAGAAACGCCCGTTCTGGCAAAATAAAAGAACCATCTTTAGATAGTTCTTTTGGGCAATCGTACCCACCGATGGGTAGTACGGTGGGGCAGTGTTATGTCTATATGAGCGGTTATCTCTGCGAAGGATCCTCCACCAGCCCCCGGCGCACTGCGTAGACCGCCGCCTGGATGCGGTTCCGCAGATGCAGCTTACCCAGAATGTTCCTCAGATGGTTCTTCACCGTGCTCTCCGAGATAACCAGGCTCTGGGCGATCTCCTGGTTAGACTTTCCCTCCACCACCAACTGAAGAACCTCCGTCTCTCGCTCCGTGAGCGGCTCCGTGGTCGGCAACTCCTCGTCCGACCCTGTGCCGGTCTTCTCGAACTCCCTCAAGATCTTGGCCGCGATCACCCCCGAAAAGGCTGCCTCTCCTCTGGCCACGCCCTCCAGCGCGTCGAACAACTGACGTGCTTTCAAGTCCTTGATCAGATACCCTTGTGCACCACTCTTGATCGCCTCGAAGAGATCTTCGGCACTGTCGGAAACGGTGAGCATGAACACCTTGACGTAGGGCATCTCACGCTTGATCCGCCGGGTTGCCTCCAACCCGTTGCATCCGGGCATGGTGATGTCCATGAGGATCACGTCAGGCATGGTCTCACGCGCCAGGGCCACCGCCTCCAGCCCATCGCCGGCCTCACCCACCACCTCCATATCGGAACGGGCAGCCAGCACGGCTTGCACCCCTCTGCGAAAGAGGATGTGATCGTCCACCAGTAGCACACGCAGTGGCTCGCTCATTCCGGTCCCCCATCCCCTGATAGGGGCAGTTGTAGCACAACCCTGGTCCCCCGCCCGGGCTGAGATTCCACGGCCAGGGTCCCGCCCACACTCGCTGCCCGCTCGCGCATGGTGCGCAGGCCCAGATGCCGCCCGTCGTCCCGCCCCTCGAAAAGGCCTGGGTCAAAGCCCCGGCCCTCATCCACCACGCAGATCCGAAGGCCGTCGCCGTGCCGTTCGATACGGACAGTTGCCCTCCCCGTCCCGGCATGCCTGCGGACGTTGCTCAGCGCCTCCTGGACGATGCGCATCACCTGCGCCCCCGTTTCTCCATCCATCGTAGCTGGCTCGTCCTCGTTCGCCTCCAAGCGCACGTCCAGGCCATATTGGAGCTGGTAATGAGCCAGATACTCTCGTAACGCAGGCACCAAGCCCGTGCCTGGCTCCACCACAGCGCGCAGGCCAAGCATCGCCTCCCGCAGATCGCGGTAGGCTCGACTGATCATCTCCTGTAGTTCAGACAGGTGGCCTTGCGACTCAGCGACCTGTCCGGTAGAAAGCGAATCCTCCAGTTGGGAGGCCTTGAGTTGCAGGGCACCCAGCGTCTGAGCAATCCCGTCGTGGATCTCCCGTGAAAGACGGGTCCGCTCCTCCATGACCGCCAGCAGCTTCGACTGTTCGTAGAGCTGGGCGTTCTGGATGACCAGGCCCAGCATGTTTCCAATACCCTGGGCCAAGGCGATCTCCTCCCTGGTGAAGCGACGGTATTCATCCACGGTGTAGGTCCAGGCCACCGCTATCACCTTGCCCTTCGCCATCAAAGGCACGGCCACCGCAGATTTGGCGCCTATTTCGCGGGCCGCGTCCTGGCGAAACCGCGGATCAGACAACACGTCGTAGCTGGTCAGGGGCTCACGTGTCGTCAATACCTCCTGGAAGTAGCTGGTGTAACTGTCAAAGGACCGAAAAACACGCGACGACCAGTCGGACGGCCGCCGGAGGAAAACGGTGGAACGCTGCTCCTCGTCCACCAGATGGAACGAACAACGATCCACTCCCAGCGCGGCCACTATCTGCTCGGCCGCGCGGCTCACTACCTCATCCAGCTCCGGGGTGGAGCTTACCGTCTGCGCCATGTCCAGCAGCCTCTCGACCCGCGCGCGCTCGTCGTGCAACTGACGGCGCATCTGGGCCGTCCACATCCTGGTGAGACGACCGACCATCCAGCGCAGGCGACCGTCCAATTCAGAGACCAAGGCTCGGGTTGCGCCGGAATCGGGGCCACAGGCGTGCCGAACGATAGGCTCAGCCGCATCCTTACACAGCAGCAGGGCCTCGGTCACGGCTGAGGCATCGGGGAACCCTTCAATGCCAGGGGGGCAGATATCAGCAAGGTACTCGTCCAGAGCGGCCCTCGAACCGGCCTCCAGGCTTTCCACCATCGCCTCGATTCCCCGCCCGGTTAGAGCGTGCACTTCCTCTGGAGGCAGAGAATCGTAGGAAGAGCCTGGCAAACCCCGGACCATCTCCGCCCAGGCGGTGTCGATCTCCGCCTGGTGCTGTTTCAGCAGGACAGCCAGCTCAGAGCTCACCTCATCGCGCTCCCTTCCGCGCTCCCTTCCGTCCTCCCTTGCATGCACTGCCTTTGACTCACCCATCGCCGACTTGGCGCACATTATACCAGAGCCGCACAGGCGTGTCCAGCGCGCAAGGCTACGGCTGGCTTCACCTGCACAACATGGAAAGCCTGCTTCCGCCAGGTCCTCCCTCGACCTATCAACTGTGGGGCACAAAGACGCCACAGGGTTCTCAACGGAACCCCCCAACCTCAGGCATGGCACTGAGCGCGGTAGTCCTCTCACTCCTCGTGCATCTTGTGGCGGAGGCGACATTCCGCCTCTCCGTAGTAAGACCTATAGGGATTGGCGCGCAGTAGGCAATCATGCCCCCTCAGGCTGGCGAGTGTAGCCTGATTCCACGCCACCCTGCGGACCAGGGCTCCTACCATTTGGCTTCTGGCCGGAAGGGGCCCAGGAGTCTTTGCCTCAACCAGGGCGGCTACGCTTTGCCGCTCTTGCTAGAGCTGGCCTCGGGGGCATCTTCCTCCCCCAAGCCCTGAGTACCCTCCCTGAACTCCCTTATCCCCTGGCCTACGGCCTTGCCTATCTGGGGCAGCTTCCCCACCCCAAACACCAGCACGATGATGACCAGGATGATGAGGAGTTCTGGCACACCCAAATGAGGCATAAACCTCACCTCCTTTTCAAGAGAGGCAGAGCCCGAAATTCGGGCCCTCCCTTGAACCTGCTCAAACGCCAATACAGAGCTAGGTCAAATAGCCCCGGGGTTCCTCGGCCGCCGCATTTCGACCGGCAACGCGCCCGAAAGCCATACACGCCGGGACGATCCCGCCGACATTGCCGCAAAAGAAGTGAATCTAGCCAATCTCTCCGGCGCTATTGAGACACTACGAACGCTATCTCGGGGTACCCGGCGAATCCTCCAACTGCTCACGCTTTACGGCAAAAACCTCTGCTTCGACGGCTGTGTCACTGGCTACGTTGACAGTTGACCGGGAGCTCTCCTTACCCTCCCCCGAGGCATGGAGTTGGTAGTCGCCTTTGGGCACGCTTATCCTTGCCACTCCACCATCGTCGGTATGGCTCCTATATGCGTGGCCCCTGTACGAAAGTGAGCGGAGAAGAACGGAAGCATTCTCAATCGGGGCCTTCGTATCTCTGTCGATTACCTCTACTGTCACCACATGCTCGGGCGGGCTTGCCGTTGTGAAGCCGAAGTGGTAGGCAGCCTCCGCGTGCGGGAGTTCCAGGTCTGGCTTCAGGAATCTGACTCTCCACCTGTAGCGTCCCTCGACGCCTGGGGCCTCAAGTTCGACCTCCGCCCAATATAGCGCACTCGTACCCGGCCAAGGAACGCCACCTAACGCTCCAGTCGCCACTTTCCTGCCCTTTTGGCCATAGATTCCAATCTTCTTGTCCACTAGGTTGCACTCAGCGGAGCACTTGACTCCGACTTTGATCTTGAACCTATCATTGAGTGCAATCGGAGAAGGTACGTCCCAAACTGCTATGCTGGTTGAGTGGGGCTTGACAGCAAACGAAAACGGCCCTGAGCTTTCCCCATGCAAAACGTCTTCCTTCTCCTGCGCCGGGAACACGGCTGTCCACGTGTACTCTCCCGGCTCGGTCGACGCCTTCACTACAAACTCGTCGGTCTGGTTGACCGTGCCATCGAACTCGCCTAGTTCAACTTCCTTCGCAAGAGCGCCATCCTGATCCACGATCCTGACTATGCCGCCCCGCAGGTCACAGCACTCAGGACACGAGACCTCGACTTTCAACGCAATGTCGGCCCCAGCATTGACTTCGGGGGGAGACGGCTTAACCATGTAAGTGCTCGTCTCATGGGCCTCAACTTCTTCTGTCACCAGCCACCTCCTCTTCTATACGTAGGAAAATCGCCACATCAACTCATCCCTTCTGCTGTCCTTGGGTCTACCTGTTGGTATCCTCAAAAGACTCCGCCCGGCGACCACGCTTCCCTGGCTATGCTATTCATGCCGAGGAAGAGCCTGAACCCCAGGCTCTCTCTCGAGGGTTGCCATGCGAGCAATGATGATGCTCTCGGTGGCCTAGGGCCAAGGCTCCTCCGCGCCGGCGTTCCTTCCAGCCGTACGACCAAACACTATGCAATCTGTGATTCTACTACCCTCGCCAGGGCAGAATGTTGAGGAGCAACCAAGTTCGCCCGCCTCATCTGGCCCTGGAATAGGCTCCTCATCAACATTCAATACTTGAGCCCTCGCCGAGGCCAGCAAGGTTTTGTGATACCAGTCCAGGTTCCAGATGCGCTCGCCGATCTTCAGCAGGCCCGCCTCATCCAAGGGCGCCAGGAGCGTAAACCCTTATCGCCGCCTGCCCTGCCAGGCGCACGGGACAGACGAACTCGCAGATGCCACAGCCGATGCAACGCTCCGGCGCTACCATAGGGTATGTGCCCATCTTCCCCTCCACCTGCACTCGCTCGATGGCCTCTACGGGGCACTCGCGCCTGCAGAACATGCATCCTGTACAGTGATCCATATCAACGACAGCAGTGCCGATAACCGCCTTTCTCTTCTCCTCCAGCGATAGAGGAGGAATGGCCCCGCTGGGACAGACCTGCCCGCAAGCGTTGCACGAGTAATCGCAATAGCCCAAGAGAGGCACGATCATCGGCGTCCATATGCCTTCCAACCCCGCTTCAAGCAGGGCCGGATGTAGCGCGTTCTCTGGGCAGACCTTGATGCACTCACCACACCGTACACATTCAGTGAGGAACTCTTCCTCCCTAGCCCCAGGAGGACGAAGCGGATAGGGGTTCTTACCCTTCAGCAAACCCGTCTTCGGTACGCTAGCCGCCACTGCCCCAGTAGCCAAGGAAGCCAGAAACTGGCGGCGGGAGGGGTCATACACGTAGCCAAAGCCCGGGCTCCATCCCCCCTTGAAGGTTGGCGAAGCGTCCGCACAGCGGGCGAAACAGTTCAAGCATTGCAGGCACTCGCCGGGGTCGCTGGTGAAGTCCTCCCCGCTGATGGTGTCCATGGGGCATTGTGGGACGCACTGCTTGCACTCCGAGCAGCCATCGCCCACAAAGCGTTTGAGCCACGAGAACTTCGAGAGCAGCGCCATAAGCGCCCCCAAAGGGCACAGGTAACGGCACCAAAAGCGCCTGACGACGAGGTTCAGGCCCAGGATGATCACCAGGGGCAAGGCAAGGATCGGATAGACCACAGGTTGGAGAGCCTGGCTTGCCGAACTTGCCGCCGAAGTCGCCATTTCTTGCAGGATGGCGGGATAGACTGCCCCAGCCAAGGGCGACAATAAGATGGTGATCGGATCCAACCACATCAGGGGAAGGCTGGCCAGGAGAGCAGCAGCGATAACCACAAACAGGAGAAAATACTTGACCTGACGCAACCGCTCGGGGATAACGTCCCTCACATTTGCGCCGAAGACGTCGAGGACCGTCCCCAGAGGGCAGATCCAGCCGCACCAGATCCTCCCCAAGGCCAGGGTGGCCAGCACGGTGATGATGGCCGGAGCGAAGGTCGGAATCGCCCTCCTGGCCGCCAGCATGGTGCTCAGGGCCAGAAGCGGGTCAAGGCGGGCGAAGAGGTTGACGGGGATCGGCGATCCTCCTTCCCACGTCGTTCTAACGAAGAGGTACAGGAACAGACCCAGGGCCAGATACTGGATAAGTTGGCGCAAGCGTCGCAGTAGTTGCCATCTCCGTCGCACCTGCTTCCTTCGATCTCGTTGTTCTTTTGTGATCGGCATGGGAGAACTCCAATATCTATGAAGGCATGTCGTATTGAAGGGCCAGCAACAGGCCCAACCTGTTGGAGACATCCGGTTGGGCCCTCAACGGTCAAACCCACCATCGGAGGACAGGCAATTTCCCCACCCCAAAGATTAACATGAAGACCACCAGGATCATGAGAGTTTCTGGCATACCCAAATGAGGCATAGGCCTTACCTCCATGCAAAGAGAGGGAGAGCCCGAAAGTTTGGGCTCTCCCCTGATAGTTCCTAGGTTAGGAACGATGGTGCTCTTGGTGGCCTATGCCCACGGTTCCTCCGCAGCGGCGTTCTTCCCGGAGATGCGGCCGAATATCTGTGCTTTTCCAACCGCAGTACCGGTCATATAGCCACCACCGTGGAATCCTCCGGTTACCTCACCTGCTGCGTATAGCCTAGGAATGATCTCGCCGTACATATCTGTCACGTGGCAAGCTGTGTCAAATGTTACGCCGGCATACGTTCCCAGGATTGCGCCTGTTGTCTCCGTCGCATAGAATGGCGGAGTCGCTATTTTTCTGAGCTCTCCATGGTCAGGGATCTCCAGGCACGTTCGTCCAAACTCTAGGTCCTCTCCCGCGTCGACGAAGCCATTGTACCTATCGACCGTCGCCCTTAGAGCTTCGGGCGGAACTCCTATTAATGTGGCTAACTCCTCAATTGTGTCGGCTATCCAACCATCTGCAATCGCCTTCTCACTTGGGGGGCCATACCACGTATCTACTGCGCTCAAGTCAAGTATGTTCTGGTCATAGATCTGAAATACGCTACCACCTTCTTGTGGCAAAGCGAAATCACTCAACCGCTTATAGTCTAATGACTCGTTGCCGCACCTCCTGCCAGCCCTGTTTACAATTATCGCTCCATTCCAGCATACGCGCGTACTGGATTTGTCCGGGTCTGGGTGTGTTCCGAAGGTTGCCTTGATGTAAGGCATATTCATCGTACCAGCCCCAAGCGATCGTCCCATAACGAGACCGTCTCCAGTATTTGTAGGTGCGCTACGTTTGACAGCATTGGCCATGATGGGCACAGTTTCTTCATACCATGGATCACTCCAGCAGAATCCACCGGCCGTCAACACCACAGCTCTGTTGGCCTTAATGTGGATCTCGTTCCCTGCGCTCTCTGCCGTGACCCCTATGACTACTCCGTTTGCGTCAGCGATTAGTCGTTTTGCTGGAGTTTCCATCAGGAGCTCTGCACCAGCCTCCTCGGCCGCTGGTCGCAGAACCGAGTCCACTTGTGGCGGATCGGTCCGGTGAACCCAATCTAAACTCCCCCCAGCCGGCGTGCTGAGCCCAGTGATCTCTATACCTACTGCCAACATCCAATCATAGTGCTCAGTGGTAGCATCTACATATGTCCTTACTATTTCGGGTGCATTTTTCTCGAAGCCAATTCTCATCAAGTCGTCGTACATAAGGTCGGGCGTAGCCTCAGTGATCCCCTTTTCCAGCTGCAATGGGGTAGGTCCTGCCAGCGACGTTGCACCACCGGATAATATGCTGCCACCACCGGTTGCTGCCGCCTTCTCCAACCCGATCACAGATGCTCCAGCCCTGCCCGCCTCTATCGCTGCGCAAAGACCTGCGAACCCTAATCCTAGCACCACTACGTCCGCCTCTTTGTCCCACTTCTCGGGTAGCCAAGGGGTCGGGCACTCTGCAGCAGGCGGACAAGTAGGGGCCGGGGCTGCGGTCTCACCCGGCGCCGGGGTAGCGGCTGGGGCACAACTGGCCAACACGCCGGCGGCGGCTACTCCTGCACCGCCAACGGCTGCCCCCTTGACGAACTGCCTTCGCGATAGTTTCCTCGGTGCTTCCTTTTCCTCTGCCATTTGTTCCTCCTTCATAAATTGACTGCCTGATACCGTACTTTCGCTTTCCTGTTCCTTACTCATCCTTGACCTTTCTTGACCTTCCTTTCTGCGATGATCGTAACTGTATACAGCCAAATTGTACCCTTAACACGCCCTAGAGCCGATTTATCACCCCCGTTCCTACCTTGTGGCTTCCGGCAAGACTGTTTGTAAGCAGTTGAGACAAAGTGCTGCTAATCATTGCGAACAAGACTTTCTCGGTATTATATACCCAAATCGTCTTTTTGTCAAACCCCAGAGCGAGAGTGTTGAAACATGATGTTGGTCGTGCCTACGCGGCCGTTACCATTGCCCTCACCGCTGGACTGCCCCCCTTCGACCGTGCTCAGGGCAGGCTTCGATACGACCTTCGGTCTATCCTTCCTCGGGGATCACACCCCCATGACACTCGGCCTGGCAGCTCTCAATGGGCACTGCGTGATGGCAAGCGCGACAGTAGCCGGTGAGCGGCGACAACGTATGCATCTTGTGGCAGTTACTGCATTCGTACGGGCCTAAGTCATCTTGGTCGGATTCCAGGCCCGGATGAGGGTCGTGGGGGTTAACCGTTATCACACCAACGGTGTAGTCTGTGGTGCGCCCGATGACCTGCTCGTAACTTGTGTGCTCGTTGGCCACATGGCAATCGAAACAAAACTGCATGTCAACGGTCCGCGCTGTAATAGGCCTGCCGGCCACGGCCTCCTCATGTACCTGCTCTACTGCTTCTAGCTCATGGCAATCCAGACACTCCAACCCCTCTTGGGCGTGGGCATACGCCAGCAGGTTGGTATCCTGCAACGACGCAAAATAGGGGTCCATAACATGACAGGCAGTACAATCCATGTCCGGAGCCCAGACATCGACTTCCGCTGTTGTTGTCACTTCGGTCGTCCACCCTGGCCCTGTCGCCACCGGACCATGGCACTGAGCACAATAATCCTCTGAAGGCCTATGCGTTTTGTGGCAGATTTCACAATCCATCTGACCAAGGTGCGAAGCATGAGGGTTCAGCTCTAGCGCCTCCGTAAGCTGGATCACCTCTTCATAACTTGTGTGCTCATTGGGCTCGTGACAGTCGAAGCAAAACTCTGTCCCAAACTGTCTCTCCTCCAGAGGAACCTCGAAGTCACCCTGCACATAGACCACCAGTTCGTCCACCTGCTGCTGCACGGTGGGCTCGTGACAGTCCAGACAGGCCACGTCCTCTACCGCATGAGCGTGTGCCCCCAGATCAGATGCCTGCCACGACTCCAGATAGGGGTCCATGATGTGACAGGTGGCGCAGAACTGCGGCTGCTCGTGGTACTTCCAGGCAGCCACTGCGCCCACTCCGCCTATGACCACCACACCCAGCAGTACAGCGATCACCACAATCCGCTTCCTAGACATGGCTCAGTTGCCTCTCCCTAAACTGTGATGCCCCCCTTCTGGACCCATGACTCTGGGACCATCAGGTTGCCAACTCATTAATCTAATCGCCACCTGCGATGTTCTGCCAGCTCTGCTACGTCACTCTAGCGTGAACTGGACCGCGCCTACTCCGCCGAGCCTCAGCACGCGATCGGCACATATTGTTGCGTGTCTCGCAATGATAGGTGCGCAAACGAGCCCCCGCAACCAACAAGTATACGCCCATCGGTACAGCTTGTCAAGTCCCGCAACACTGCCTGTCATTTGCAGTTCAAAAGTGGACTGTTTTCAGTTGAAAAGTGGACACCTATACTCCGTTCCCTCAACATGCTTCAGGAGGGAACCATGGGCCAAGCTCACAAGGGTTTCTCGGATGAGCAGGTCGGCTTCCCGCTCCAGGCGTACTGCCAGGGCTTGATGATCAGAGTTGAAGTGCAAGAAGTGCTTGTCATAGGCGAGTACCGCTTCTTCTCCCTGTGGCGAGAGTACCATCGCCGCCCAGAAGCTTTCCCCGTCCGCTACCGACGCACCGGCCGCAAACGCATCTCGCCCGAGGCAGAAGCTGCCATTGAACATGAGACCAGAAGTGAAGGCTATGATCCACAGATGAGTCGTTCACTTCCTGTATCCATGATATAGGGAATCCGCTTCCAGCACATCAGCCTTTCGTTCAGTCTACATCCTGTATGAATGTCTAGTTTCTCGTTGGCACATTCACACCAAGGGAGCTTCGGCTCTGGTGGAATGAGAAAATGGTCCACTCCCTGTCCCTGCCGTTACAAGGCTTCAGAGTCCACTTCTGAACTGAAAAGTGTCCACTTTTCAACCGCTCCTAACAGTCCCGCAACACTGCCCCTGCTGGACCGACACCCGGCTGCAACAAAGACCCTGCGACACGATCGCCCACATCAAATATACTCTATCCTGTCCATATTGTCCAGTTCCTGAACCGCGCCTCCGGGCCTCACCCGCCGACCAGAATTGGACCTCCGCTGGTTGGTTGGCGCCTTCGCCGATACACGCCGTGCCCACCACCGCAAACGGTGCAGAAACCGGCACAGTCGACTTCCCCGGCAAGGTCCGGCAGCCTCTCTCGACGACACCATCCCGCTTCTTCAGTCCAACCTCTTGCGCACGCACATGGCAAGGGTCAACTGTCCGACTGGCTTTGGCCTCTGCTCCGGTGTCAGCCCGCCTCCGCCCTCGCCCGCAAGTCCAGGTCCCATCTACGCTGCCCTAGAGGACTCTCGGGGGATAGCCACGAACTGACGACAACCTGGGCCCTCGACCCATCACGTATTGGCCACTGAACGATCCTCAGTCGCCACTCACGAAAAAAGCGCGAGCTCGTCACCGTCGAACACGCGCCGATGGTTTCTCAGCGGCACAGCAGACACCCCACCGCATGTAAGGCGCAGCTTCGTCCACCTCCGGCCGCCTGTTGTCCCCCGGGCTCAGCTTGTGATATAATGGACAATTGGAGCACGACACACGGAGAGGCCATATCTGTGTTTTCCCCAGCCGTGGTTTCCACGGCGTTCGAGAACCTTCAGGTGAACGGCATCGTCCTTCACCGCAGCGTGCCACTATACCTAGAGGGCCTAGAGTCGCTTACCGGCAGCCCCACACTGTCCTACAATGCTCGAAAGGAAGCTTTCGGGCGTTTCCTTTTGATGGTACTAGATAGCCCGAGAGAGCATAGGGCCACTGCGCTCCACACTGAAGGTCCAGAAGCGACGCGGCCTATCTCTCCTGCGCCATCACGCGCAAGGAGCAAGCAGTCGTGCTGAAACTAGTTTCCAGGTTTGGAGGCGACCCTAACCAGAAGGAACTGGATCGCCTCCAACCGCTGGTGCAAGAGGTCGGGGAGCTGGAAGCCCGGTTCAAGGACCTCACCGACGGACAACTGAGCGGCCAGACCGAGGAGTTGCTCCGCAGGCTGAGGGCGGGTATCTCCCTGGACGACTTGCTCCCCGAGGCTTTCGCCGCCGTCAGAGAGGCTTCCAAGCGCACCACGTCCATGCGCCACTTCGACGTGCAGATCCTGGGCGGCATCTTCCTCCACCAGGGCAAAGCGGTGGAGATGAAGACCGGTGAAGGCAAGACCCTGGTGGCCACCCTTGCCCTCTACCTGAACGGCCTGACCGGTCGGGGCGCCCATCTGATCACCGTCAACGACTACCTGGCCCGTCGCGACGTGCAGTGGATGGGACCCATCTACCATCTCCTGGGTCTCAGCGTGGGTCTTCTCCAGCAGGGTGAGGGCAGCGCCTTTATGTTCGACCCAGAGTACACTCGGGGCACCTACAGATATCTGCGCCCTGTCGAACGCAAGGAAGCATACCAGGCCCACATCACCTATGGCACGAACCACGAATACGGCTTCGACTACCTGCGGGACAACCTGGCCTTCACTCTCGAAAGGCGCGTGCAGCGTGAAGTCAGCTATGCCATCATCGATGAGGTGGACAACATCCTCATAGATGAGGCTCGTACCCCGCTCATCATCTCGGGGCCCTCCGACGAGCCTCTGGAGGAATACAAGAGTTTCGCCCGTATCGCTCGCAAACTCCGGGCTGACATCGACTACGAGCTGGACGAGAAGGAGAGAAACGTCGTTCTCACCGAGGCTGGCCTGGCCAAGGTGGAGGCTGAGACCGGGATCGAGAACATCTACGACGAGGCCAACTACCAGTACGTGCACTACATGGAGCAAGCCCTAAGGGCACAGGCCCTGTTTCACAAAGACCGAGACTACATCAAGCAGGGCCAACGCATCGTCCTCGTCGATGAGTTCACCGGGCGCCTCATGCCAGACCGGCGCCTCAGTGAGGGGCTGCACCAGGCAATAGAGGCCAAGGAGGGAGTCCCCATCAGGGAGCGGATGATGACGCAGGCCACCATCACCCTCCAGAACTACTTCCGGATGTACGAGAAGCTGGCAGGCATGACGGGCACTGCCGCCACCGAGGCCGAGGAGCTGGACAAGATCTACAAGCTGGACGTCGTCGTCCTGCCCACCAACGTGGAGTACATGGCCCGCGCTCCAGACTCGCGGCTCCTCGTAGATCGCCGGAGGGAAGACGGGACCGACGTCGTGGTCTACTGTGACCGGGACGATCCAGACCAGGTGGTCTTCTACAGGCGCGCCGACTACCAGGATGTGATCTACAAGTCAGAAAAGGCCAAGTGGGAGGCCATAACCGCGGAGATTGAAGAGCTTTACCGCGCGGGCCGACCTGTGCTGGTGGGCACCACCTCCGTGGAGAAATCGGAGCGCCTCAGCACGTTGCTGCAGGCGAAGGGTATTCCCCACGAAGTCCTGAACGCCAAGAACCACACCCGGGAGGCAGCTATCATCGCGCGGGCAGGCGAGCCCAAGGCGGTGACCATCGCCACCAATATGGCCGGGCGCGGTGTGGACATCAAGCTAGGTGGCGAGCTATCGGAAGAGACCATCAGGACAGCGCACCGGTTGCTGAGAGGTCGAGGCATAGACCCTTACCACGCGTCTCAGGCCCAACTCTACAGCGCCATCGCCGAGGTAGAGCCTGACTATGTGCGTCGACGGGAGCAGGCTCTCCAAGTTGGCGGTCTGCACGTCCTGGGCACTGAACGACACGATGCGCGGCGCATCGATAACCAGCTACGTGGCCGAGCCGGCCGTCAGGGCGAGCCTGGATCTTCCCGCTTCTACCTGTCCCTCGAGGACGATCTGATGCGGCGCTTCGGGGGCCCCTCCGTGGCCGGCCTGATGGACAGGCTTGGTGTGGAAGAGGACATACCCATCGAGCATGGCATGGTCAGCAAGACCATCGAAGGAGCTCAGACCAAAGTAGAAGGCTACAATTTCGACATTCGCAAGCATCTCCTGGACTACGACGACGTGCTGAATCGCCAGCGCGAATTGATCTACGGCCGAAGGTACAGATTCCTCACCAGCAACGACCTGGAAGCGGAGCTCTGGGGCATGCTGGAGAGCGAGTTGGACAGGAAACTGGCGGAGGTATCGAAACAAAACGGCGACGAGGTCGCGCTCTTGACCTACCTCAACGATGTGCTACCTCTCTCTCTGGCCGGTCCTGACAGTCCATTCCCCAATCAGTTCCCCTTCCTCGGCAAACTGACCTGCTCTCCTCCCTTCACGGTTCTGTTCCTGGCCCATCAGCTGGCTGCCCTGCCCCGCGAGGCGCTATCCGACACCCTCGTTGAGCTCGCCAACCAGGCCAGCGATGAATACCGACGGCACCTGCTGGAGAGCGTGATCCAGGATCCCTTCGACAGCGCCCTCGACCAGTACCGCGAGACCCTCTCCACATACTCAGAGTTGTTGGAGAACAAGGTAGATGACTACACCAGCCTCATGGAGGAGCAGGATAGGGCCTTGAGCAGCCAGGACCTGCTTCCCTACGTGCAGAGCGTTTTCCCTATCCCGCTCAACGTCAAGCCTGGCGAGTTGAGAGGGCTATCGATCCCCGATGCCACAGACTACCTTGCGGAGCAGCTGGAGCGCGCCTATCACCAGGAACTGTGCGACAAGCTGCTGCGATCGGTGCTGGCCCGTACGCCCCCGACCCTCAAGTTGGATCAAACCAAGCTGGCAGACATCGCTTCGGAACGCCTGGAGGCGTTTCTGTCCCGTTCCTCTGGAGACGACGAGGCCACGCAGAGGAGACTGAGCAACATGGCCCAGGGCAAGGGGGCGCTGCTCGACGTCCTTCTCCAAATGAACACCCAGGCAAGCCTGGAGTTGGGTGCCCTGAGAGACGTCCTCGCCGAGGCCATAAGCGTCGCTTACGATCGTTGGGCCACGCGGCAGTTGCAGGAAATGAGCAGTGCCGTCACCGAGCGAGCCGCCCGGCTCCGCGCCGCATCCGAAGACGATCTTCTCCCCGTCCTGATGGAGTTGACCTACAGCGAGAGGGCCGACTTCGATAAGGGGCACCTCAAACGTGTGTCGTTCGCCCCACGCTTCCCGCTGCCCTTCCTGGCCCTGCCCCTGTTCAAGACTCTGCGGCGGGAAGACCTGCGCGAGATTCTCCTGGAGCAACTGGAGGCTGCTCTCCTGGCTCGTCAAGACAGCTGGGGGCGCCAGGAACTGGCACGCATGGGACAGAGCAGTCTGAGTGATCTGGAAGATGATTTGTACCAAGGCCTGGCTGAGCACTTGGGAGCATCCATCATCGAGCAGGTAGAAGAGCAGACCATCGGTCAACTCGATCCGGAAGTGCACGAGCAGGTGAGAGCGTACCTGGGGCTGAGAGAGATGGAGGGCGTCAGACTGGGCGATCTAGATCTCTACGAACACCTGGTGGCCCACCTCGAGCAGCAATTGGGGGCAGCGCTAGCCGCCTCCGGCGTCGACCTGGAAGAGGGGCTCTCGCGAGAGATCGAAGCCTACCTTCTCGCCCAAGGCTACTTCGAGGACCAGCGCGCCAGGGAGGAATTGGCGCACAGACCCATCTCAGCTCTGGACCAGATGGTGAGAGAGAGCATCGCACAACTCCTGGGCCAGGAGGAGTTGGCTGCGCTTGCAGAGACGCCAGTGGCCAACTGGGACGAGGATTCGCGTCTGCGCGTCAAGGAGTACCTCCAAAGCCAGGGCCACTTCGTGGACGAACAGAGGGTCCAGCGTTTCTTCGTTCACGGGAGCCTGGAGGAACTAGGGCAGGAGACAGCTCTGAATACCTGCGCCTACCTAGTCAGAAACCGGTTGGAGAAATGGGAGAGCCGTACGATCGCTTCGCTGAAGGGGGACCTTCGGGAGACCGTTCTTGGCCACTTGCAGCGTCAGGGGCTGCTGGTGGACGAGGCCAAGCGTGAGCAGGTCAAGGAGCACACCGTTGCGGACCTCGACAAGGCGACGGAGGGAGGACTGACACGCTACCTGGGGCAGCGACAACTAGAGGCGGCGGGCGGCATCTCCCAGCTACCTCAGGAGGCCCTCGATCACCTTGTTCGTCATCTCCGCGAATCGGACCACTTCACCGATCAAGAGCTGCTGCGCTCCCTGCAGCAGGCCAAGGTGCCGGAACAGCTGAGAGATGTCTACGACGTCATACTGGACGGCCTCCTGACAGACCTGTGGAGAGAACTCGACGGCAAGCTGATCGGCGAGCTAGCCCCCTATGTCCAGGAGATGATCCGTCGCTACCTGCGCGACACTGACTACTTCCTGGACGAGGAGAGAGTGGGTCAGTTCGACAACCTCGCCCTGTCCACTCTCGACGCCGGTACCGTGCGGGAGTTGGAGCAGCGAGTGGGGGACCGCATCGCGGCCTCGCTGGAGCAGCGGAAGTTCATGACCCTCGACCAGGAGGTCAGGGAGAGCATCCTGCACTACCTGGACCTTGAGGGTCTGTTCAAGAAAAAGAAGAAGAGGGAACAGCTCGTCCAGCAGAGTCTGGCCGAGCTGGACAAAGCCGTCAGAGATGGCATCGCCTACCACCTCGGCAGAGAGCGTCTGGCTGAACTGAGAGAAGTGAAGTTCGCCAGTTTGCCAGAAGACGTTCGCCAAGAGGTGTGGCTGCACTTGAGAGACACCGGCTACTTCTTCGACTCAGAGAAGGAAGAGTATCTGGAAATCGAGGAGGTGAAGAACTTCGACACGCAGCTGCGCCGTGGGCTGCGCACTGCCCTCAGGCGAGACGTGGAGGAACTGCTCTCGCAGCACACGGTGGGAGAACTGCCCGAGGAGATGCAGGCCGCCATTCACCGGCATCTTGAGCAGGGGGAATACTTCGTCGACCGTGACCGTCTCGCCCAATTCCTGTCCTCGTCCGCCAGCGACCTGGATCCCGAGACACATCTCGCCGTATGCCAGCACCTCGGCGAGCGGATCCTCTCCGGCGTAGAGGACAGGTTGGTACCTGGATTGCCAGACGGGCTCCGTGCGGACGTGGAGAGCTACCTGGAAGGGAGCGAGTACTTCCTCGACGAGGCCAAGGAAGACAAGTTCATGCAGCGCAGATTGTCGGACCTTGACGCCGGGCTGATGGAAGGCCTGGTTCAACGGCTCGCGCTTGAGCTGGTGCAGGAGAGTCTGCGGAGTCCGATCGCAGAGTTCGACAAGACAGAACGCGAACAGGTTCGTGACTATCTGGATAGTGTTGGCTACTTTCTGGATCAGGACGCCGTCCTCGGCTTCGAACAGGGCATGCTGACGGACCTGAATCTTGGCACCCGAGACAACCACGGCCTGGCTTCCTTACTCGGACACAGGTGGCTGGAGGAGAACGGCGACCGCAGTCTAGGCGAGCTCGAACAGGGAACGCAGGATGAGATACACCGCTCCCTCAGCGCCTCTGACTACTTCCTCGACCGCGAGAAACTACAGCGTTTCCGGGAGAAGGGTATCGGGGAGTTGGATGGCGAGACACGTCACCATCTGGTACGCGATTTGGCCCAGAAGCGCGGCCGGGAGATCGCGGACAGAAGACTTGAGGACCTGGACGAGGAGACCCGTCGTCAGCTGGAGGGCTTCCTGGTGCAGCAAGGGTTCGGCCTCGACGACGAAGGAATGGCCCGGTTCGAGAAGCGCAGGATGGCTGATCTCGACGATGAGCTTCGGGAAGGGCTGTCCAGGTATCTGGGATTTCGGCGCTTGGGCGAACTCAGCGACGTCAAACTCGCCGAATTGGACGAGCGAACCCAAGCAGCCGTGCAACGGTACCTGGGCAAGCAACTGATGCATGGTATCGAGAAGCAGTTGATGCTGGGCTTCACCAGCAGGCTGTGGGTGGACTACCTCACCGCTATCGAAGATCTGCGCCAGGGTATCGGCCTGCAGGCTTACGCCCAAGTGGATCCTCTCGTGGAGTACAAGCGCCGGGCCTTCGGCATGTTCGGCGAACTGAACGACAACATCAACCGCATGGTTGTGGGCAATGTGTTCCGATATCCCCCTCAGCCACTCAGGCAGGCTCAGGCTGGACAGCGCTGACGTGGTTCCAGCCCTCCTTCGCCTGGTGGAGATCGTCAGCCCACCCTTCCGGAAAGTGAGATAGTGGCGCCAGCAGTATCAGTAGCAGATGTTCCGCGGATCAGCATCTTCACCGGACGCTTCGGCACCGGCAAGACGGAGGTCGCCATCAACTACGCCCTGGCCTTGGCGGAGCTTGATGGGTCCGTCACGCTCACCGACATGGACGTAGTGACACCCTATTTCCGCACTCGTGACATGACGGAGAGGCTGAAGCCAAGGGGAGTGGAGGTGGTAGCTCCCGCGGACTTCGCCAGAGACATCCACCTGACGGCGGTCAGTGCACGCATCTGGGGCACCCTGCAGAACGAAGACGGCTTCACCGTGATGGACGTGGGGGGCGATTCCCAAGGCACCCGGGCCATAGGTCAGTTCAAGGCCCTCATCGAGAGGTCGGGATACATCATGTACCTGGTGGTCAACCCATACCGTCCCTTCAATGCCACCGTGGAGCGGATAGCCCAGACTGTGGCAGACATCGAGGCCAATAGCCGACTCGAGACTGGGGCTTTGGTAAGCAATCCGAATCTCATCGCCGACACCACCCTTCAGATAGTCCAGGACGGACATCGTCTGGTGGAGCAAGCAGGTGAGGAACTCGGGCTGCCGATAGCGTTTCTGTGCGTGGAGGAGCGCCTCTTGGAGGGCGGGGTTGAGGACCTTTGCGCCCAACCCATTCTGCCCTTAGCCCGGCACTTTCTACCTCCATGGGAAGAGTAGCTTAGGGGAGGGAAGCACACCATGCCCACCATAGTCATCGATGAAGACACGTGCAAGGGATGTCAGCTCTGCACCACCGTCTGTCCAAAGGACCTGGTCGAGATGGCCGACCATTTTAGCTCCAAGGGCTACCATCCGTCCAAGCTGGTGGATCCCGAGGGGAAGTGCACTGGCTGCACTCAGTGCGCACTCATCTGCCCCGATGTGGCGATCACGGTCTATCGTTAGGCTAAGAGCCGGTCTCTGGTGACTGAGCCCTTGGCAGCCGCCGAGTTGAAGTGGTAGAAACAGGAGAGCAATCATGGCAAAGGTCTTGATGAAAGGGAACGAGGCCATCGCCGAAGCCGCGATCCGGGCGGGTTGCGACGGCTACTTCGGCTACCCCATCACCCCGCAGACGGAACTCCTGGAGTACATGTCCAAGAGAATGCCGGAATTGGGCCGTGCCTTCGTGCAGGGGGAGAGCGAGATCGCGTCCATCAACATGGTGCTGGGCGCAGCCGCCGCTGGCAAGAGAGCGATGACCTCCTCCTCCAGCCCTGGGATCAGCCTCAAACAGGAAGGCATCTCCTACCTGGCTGGGAATGAACTGCCTGCCGTCATCGTGAACATCATGAGGGGAGGTCCCGGACTGGGCAATGTGCAGCCCACACAATCCGACTACTTCCAGGCCACCAAGGGCGGCGGCCACGGCGACTACTTCCCCATCGTCCTGGCGCCGTCAAGTGTCCAAGAGGCGATGGACCTCACCATCCTGGCCTTCGAACTGGCGGACAAGTATCGTAACCCGGCCATGATCCTTGGAGATGGATGCATCGGCCAGATCATGGAACCCGTCGAATTGCCCGAGGTGGACACCAAGCCCCCGGCCAAGCCGTGGGCGCTGACCGGCTGCAAGGGTAGAAAGAAGAACGTCATCCGCTCCCTCTATCTCCTGGCCGGTCCGTTGGAGGCTCGCAACATCATCCTCCAGAAAAAATACCGTGAGATCGAGGCCCATGAGCAGCGGCACGCCGAGTTTCTCCTAGACGGGGCCGAGATCGTCATCGTCGCCTATGGCACCGCGGGCCGAGTTGCCCAGACGGCCATCACCAAGGCCAGAGACGAGGGTATTCCTGTCGGACTCTTCCGACCCATCACCTTATACCCCTACCCCAAGAAGGCCTTGTCCGCGCTCATCGACACGGCTAAGGTGTTCCTGGTACTGGAGATGAGCGCAGGCCAGATGGTAGAAGACGTGCAACTGGTGGCCAAGGGTGGGGTTCCCGTCGAGTTCAAGGGCTGGCTGGGAGGAAGAGTCCCCGCGCCCACCGAGGTAATCGAGAAGATCAGAGAAATGGCCGACAAGTACGTCAGGTCAGCCCAGGCATCCTAGGCAGATATGAAAGGGGAACCCCATGCCTGAGGGGAAAGTCGTCTTTGCTAAACCGGAGGCACTGGAAGCAACTTCCACTCACTACTGTCCAGGCTGCTCGCATGGAATCGTCCACCGGCTGATAGCCGAGGTGATAGATGAACTGGGCATCCGCGAGAAGACTGTGGGCATCGCGCCGGTGGGATGCGCAGTGCTGGCCTATCACTACTTCGACCTGGACATGGCGGAGGCCGCCCACGGTAGAGCACCGGCGGTGGCCACAGGGATCAAGAGGGTTATGCCGGAAACTGTGGTTTTCACCTACCAGGGGGATGGCGACCTGGCGGCCATTGGGACAGCCGAGATCGTTCATGCCGCCAACCGGGGAGAGAACATCACCGTCATCTTCGTCAACAATGCGGTCTTTGGTATGACTGGTGGGCAGATGGCCCCTACCACGCTGCCTGGCCAGGTGACCACCTCCACGCCGACGGGACGGGACGTAAAGGTGGCCGGCTACCCGCTGAAAGTCGCCGAACTCCTGGCTCAGACGACCGGCGCGGCCTATGTCGTGCGGCGAACCGTCACTCAGCCCAAGTATATCCGTAGCTGCAAGAAAGCCATCAAGATCGCCTTCCAGACCCAGCTGGCGGGGCTAGGCTTCTCCCTCGTAGAGATACTGTCCACCTGCTCCACTAACTGGGGAATGAGCCCCATCGAGGCTTTGAAATGGCTGGAAGACAACATGATCCCCTACTATCCCCTGGGCGACTACAAGGTGATTGACGAGGTCAAGGCCCTGGAGTAGCGACGACAGCAACCGTTCTCGACGACGAAGGCGCATCCCAGTGAACGAGTGAAGGAGCGTATCCATGTTGCAGCAGATCATTATCTCGGGCTTCGGGGGGCAAGGGGCCCTCTTTGCAGGGCAACTGTTGACCTACGCCGGTCTAGAGGAAGGCCGCCATGTAGCCTGGCTACCTTCCTACGGCCCCGAGATGCGAGGAGGCACTGCCCGCTGCACGGTCACCGTTTCAGACGAGCCCATAGGTTCCCCGATTACGGAAGAGCCCGGCGCGGTCATCGCCCTTAACCCTCCCTCCCTGGAGATGTTTGAGCCCAAGGTACTACCGGGCGGCCTTCTTGTCGTCAATAGTTCCATCGCCAAAGAGGAGGTCAAGAGGAAGGACATCGTATCCCTCAGAATCCCGGCCACAGATCTGGCCAGAGACGAGTTCCAGAACGAGCGCATGGCCAACATGATCCTGCTGGGAGCACTGGTGAGACTCACCGGTGTGGTTACGCTGGATTCGGTGATGACGGCCCTCAAGAAGAACCTTCCGGAGAGACGACACCACTTGCTGGAGCCAAACCGCATCGCCCTCCAGAGAGGCTGGGGCATCGCGGACGAGGCAGCAAAGGAATAGCCCATGCACCTCGGCAATGCCGAACTGCACATTGTCAGCGACGGACTCTGGCGGCAGGATGCCGGGGCCCACTTCGGCATCGTGCCGCGCGTCCTTTGGGAGCCCATCATCGCCCTCGATGACAGGCACCGCGTCCCCATGTCGGTGAACTGCCTGCTCATCCGGTCGGCTGGGAAGAGTATCCTGGTAGACACGGGACTGGGTAGCAAGCTCTCTCAGAAGGAACGCGACAGGTTTGGCTATCAACCTTCACCTGGACTGATGGACAGCCTGCGCCAGCTAGGAGTGGCCACCAATGACGTGGACATCCTGATCAACACTCACCTCCACGCCGACCACTGCGGCGGCAACACGGTCCTCGACAGCCATGGTAAGCCCAGGCCCACCTTTCCACAGGCCGAATACTGGATCCAGCGACTAGAGTGGGCGGACGCGCGATACCCCAACGAACGTACCATCAAGACCTATCTGCCCGAGAACCTGCTGCCTCTGGAGGAACAGGGTCAGTTGCGCCTGCTCCACGGGGACACGCCTGTCACACCCGACGTGAAGTGCGTGGTGACACGAGGACACACCAGAGCCCACCAGTCCGTCTTCATCCGCTCCGGGGATCAGGCAGCCATCTTTCTGGGCGACCTGGCCCCGTGGAAGGAGAATATCGAGAAGCTGGCGTGGACCCCCGCAGGCGACGTGGCCCCGATGGAGACCATCGAGACCAAGCGTGCCATCCGCCAATGGGTTCTCGAGGAGAACGCCTTGCTGATCTTCGAGCACGATCCACGGCTATCCGCGGGGCATCTGCGCCAGAAGGGAGAGAGTTTCGAGGTGGAGGCCCTCAACCTGTAGAAAGATTGTCGTCTAACCCAATGGCTGAAGGAAGAAGACCATGCGAGTCGCGCCAGACAGGATTACCCTTAGTTGTCCCGCTTGCTCCGCTCCCACCACCACCGAAGTGTGGCGGGTGGTAGATGCTGGCCAGCAACCGGACCTCAAGCGCCGCCTGTTGCGGGGGCAGCTCAACGTCATCACCTGTCCCAGTTGCTCCAACCTCACGGCCGTGGCAACGCCCCTTGCCTACCACGACCCCGCCAAAGAGTTGTTTCTCGTCCTCGTTCCAACCCGGCTCGGCCTGTCTGCAGAGGAGCAGGAGAAGGCCATCGGCGAGTTCACCAACCTGGTGATGAACTCGCTTCCAGCCGAACAGCGCAGGGGGTACCTCTTTCAGCCCAAGACCTTCTTCTCCATGGAGGGCCTGCGTTCGGAGATCCTGCGCGCCGACGGCATCACAGACGAGATGATGCAGGAGCAGATGCAGAGGGGCCAGTTGGTGCAGGACTTGCTGGGGCAGATGGAGGATGAAGAGACCTTCGAGGAGCTCCTGGAAGAGAGACGACATCTGCTGGACTACGAGTTCTTCCTCTTTCTCACCGCCACCATCGACCAGGCGAGGGAGGAAGGCGATGACCCTGTAGCCCAGCAGCTCACCGCCCTGCGTGAGAAGCTCCAGCAATTCCTCACGCCAGCGCAGGTTTCTCCCTCTGCGGGCCTGGAAGGGGCCATTACCCGAGAGGATCTCATAGAGAGGCTCTTTTCCCGCAAGGACAGCGATGATTTCAAGACGCTTATGGCCATCGCCCGCCCGGTCCTCGACTACCAGTTCTTCCAGACACTGACCAGCCAGATTGAAGCCGCCGAGGGCCAGGGGGAGCACGAGAGGGCCGGCGAACTGACCGAACTGCGCACTAGGATCCTGGACTTGCTGGACGAGCTGGACAAGGAGGCGAGAGAGGCCCTGGACCGAGCATCGGCTCTTCTACGGCAGATCGTGGACAGCGACGACATGGAGGCGGCCGCCGAGGAGAAACTGGAGCAGATAGATGCCGCCTTCCTCACTGCCTTGGAGGCCAACATCATCGCCGCAGATCGGTCCGGCCAGGCGGAGATACTGGAGACGCTGAACAAGCTCAAGGAGCACGTGGTATCCCTCCTGGAGGCTCGCCTGCCGCCAGAGATGCGCCTCATCAACCAACTAGTCTCGGCGCCGGAACTGGGAGACCGACGTAGCCTCCTTGCAGAGCAAGCCGACATTGTCAGTGAGGACTTCATCAAGCTGTTGAACCTGATCATCGACGACTTGCGCTCGCAGGACCAGGAAGAGGCCGCAGGACGTCTGGCCGAGATGGTCCCCGAGGTGGAGAACTTGCTCAAGACTCACAAACTGGATCCGACCACTGAGCAAGGACCCTAGCGGACGTCTCACCAAGGGTGGTCACCCCAACACGCACCTCATGACCCTCCGCCCTCGACGCGCACTCTCCCCGGCTGGTACCGAGTCGACTGAGCAGCGCTGGTCACCCGACCCCTGCTAGCGCCCACCGTTGATCCTCTCGCTGTGTCCTGCCAAACCTCGCGCTGGACCCTTTCCTCCGATGCTGCTTGACATAGAACAAAAGTTCGTATATAATAGGGGTGGTTTGGCCTTTGAGAGCCGAAAGGGGGCAGCCATGGACCTGTCAGCACGCCAGGAAGCAATCATGGGATTCATCAACGAGTTCCTGCGGGAGAACGGGTACCCGCCCACCATCCGGGACATCGGCAGCGCCGTAAGTATCTCTTCCACCTCGGTGGTCAACTATAACCTCAACATCCTAGAGCGGGAAGGCTTCATCGCCAGGGATCGCGATGTCTCCCGAGGATTGAGGCTGGTGGGCGAGAGCGTGCACCGCGGCGACGTGATCTTCCTGCCCCTGCTGGGCAGGATTGCGGCTGGCGACCCCATCCCTGTGCCCGGAGATGCCGTGCCTGAGGAGCATCTGCAACTGGCACGGGGTATCATCAAGGACGAGGAGGGTCTGTACGCCCTCCAGGTTCAGGGTGAATCTATGATCGACGCCCTGGTCAACGACGGGGATATCGTGATCATGAAGCACCAGGAGGTGGCGGACAATGGCGACATGGTGGCCGTGTGGCTGAAAGACAGAGAGGAAACCACCCTCAAGAAGTTCTATCACGAAGGCAACAGAATCCGCCTCCAGCCCGCCAATCCCACCATGCAGCCCATCTACGCCAGCCCCGGCAACGTGGAGGTCCAGGGCAAAGTGGTGATGGTCATCCGCCAACTCGAGGCGGCCTGAACCTTAAATCCTCCCGCTTTTCCCCAGCAATCCATCCCAGAAGCTTGACATCGAACACTTGTTCTGGTATACTTGAGAATAGAACAACAGTTCTAGCCCTGCTCATCGTCCATCGCCGCGCTGGCAGCAGTCAAGCCACCAGCCCGTTTTCCGAAGGAGGTCTCTCGTGGACATCGGTTCCTGCCCCCATCGTTCGGTGTCGATTGAGGGACGCATCATGTGCGACAAGATCGCGGTTGGTGACAACGAGGTCTACCCGGCCCTCTGCCACCAGTGCCCCGCCCACAGGTGCGACTGCCAGCATCTGCGTTTCGCTCTGGAGAAGATCGTCCTCACACCCATCACCGTTCGCCGGGCTACCGGCCTCGTCGAGGTCTGGGACAATCAACCTCCCCGCGTCTCCCTTGTACGTTCCGCCTGCTCTCTGAAGGCCACGCCTGTGGTTTCTCCCGCCGAATGCCTAGGCTGCTCCCTGAGGTTGAGCTGGCAGATGGAAGCATCGCTCCACCACACTCTGCCCGACGTTACCATCCCGTTGGCAGACAACGTTCTCCCCTTCATCAGACGACCACACAAGCAGCCGGGCGTGCCCTGCACCCTGGCCTGAGAGGAGGTTCCCCGTGTCCGTTGACGTCTGGTTCACGCAGGACATACGACAGATCATCTTGGCGGCAGTGCGGGCCAACGAGGAGGCCCTGGCTGCCGGACTTGTGGACCGCGAACCCCCGCACGAGCGGGCCTATCACCAGGGGTTCAGGGCCGCCCTCTCTAGCATGGCCCTGGCGCTGGGTGTGCCCATGCTGCCCCCCATGGATGATGAGGAGCAGTGCGCAGTTGTCGAGAGCCCCATCGCGATAGACACAGGTCCTTGCCTCTTCGCACAGGCCGAGGATGGGGGCCATGCACACGACTTTATTCCTTCTGGCGTGCCGGTGGAGGTATCCCTTGGATACAGGCCTGCTGTGGTATGACGACTCCAAGGCAGACTTCGCCACGAAGGTTTCAGAGGCGAAGGAGCGTTACGAGGAGAAGTTCGGCCGGAAGCCGAACCGCTGCTACGTCCACCCGGAGTGCTTGCCGAAGGATGGCACACCGCCCAACGGCATCAAGGTTGTCGCCAGCGCGGCGGTGCTGCCCAACCACTTCTGGATAGGCATCGACAACGGGAAGACCCCAGGAAACAAGCAGATGCCCGATGGCTGATTCTGGCCTGGTACGCATCGCTGCCTGCCAATTTGCAGCGGTGACCGGCCTGATCATGGACACCTTCTCCCCGATGGTGATAGAATGATCGCACCCCTGTGTTCTCAGCGCACCATCTCCGGGAGGTCAACACAGCCCATGGAGCCGTCGTCAGTAAAGCTGAGCAGCGATGCGACCGGATGGCTGTTGCAGGAGGACGTCGACAACCCCGGCGTACGCTACTTCGCACTGCAGGAACTGTCGGGTAAACCGGCGGATGACCCAGAGGTACTAAGGGCGCGCAGCGCCGTTATGTCCACGGGACCTGTCCCCGCCATTCTCGAGGCTCAGGAGCCCGAGGGCTACTGGCTCAAGCCCGGCCCTGGCTACTTCCCGCAATATCGGGGCACCGTCTGGGCAGTGACCATGTTGGGTCAACTCGGCGCCGATGGTGCCGACCCCCGGGTCCGTCGCGGATGCCAGTATGTACTGGAGCACACTGTCGACAAGAACGGGGCCTTTTCCATGTCCGCCATTCCCTCCCAGGCCATCCTCTGCCTCAACGGCCACCTGCTGGCCGCCCTTCTGGACCTGGGATGGTTCGGCGATAGCCGCGTGCACGGGGCCCTGGAATGGATGGCCAGAATGGTCACCGGCGAAGGCGTGGCGCCCGCCGGAGAGAAAGGAACGCCGCTGCGCTACCTCAAGTCCGGCACCTGCGGCCCGCGCTTCTGCTGCGGCGCCAACGCCAAGAAGCCCTGCGCCTGGGGCGCCGTCAACGTCTTGCAGGCCTTCTCCAAGCTGCCCCAGGGTGCCCGTACGCCGTTGATCCAGCGAGCCATCGACACGGGGCTGGAGTTCCTCTTCAGCAGGGACCCTGCTGTCGCCGACTACCCCATGGGCCATGGCACCAAACCCTCTCGCAACTGGTTCCGGTTTGGCTTCCCGCTCTTCTGGGTCACAGACGTCCTTCACAACCTCGCGGTCCTCACCAGCTTTGGCTACGGCTGCGATCCCCGCCTGTCACCGGCCATGGACCTGGTTCAAGGCAGGCAGGACCAGCAGGGCCGTTGGAGGATGGAGCATTCCTACAACGGCAAGACCCTGGTAGACATCGAGGAGCAGGGCAAGCCCAGCAAGTGGGTCACCCTCCGAGCACTGCGTGTGCTCAAGCACCGCGACTAGCCTGTCGCGCAGCATCACCCCCCGCCCGGGCAGCCTGCCGCATCGGGATAACGGCTCGACATCAGCTGATGATCCTCATACAATCACTTGGAATCTCAGGCAACGCAGGAGGACCGAGTGTGGAGGTGAAGCATGACAGATGAGTGGCTCGCCAGACTCAACGATGATCCGATGCCGTGGCTCCTTGAGATGGACGCCGGCAACCCTGGTGTACGCTACTTCGCTCTTGCACAACTCCAAGACAAGCCTCCCGACGACCCCGACGTACTGGAGGCGCAGCGTGCGGTGATGTCCAGCGGGCCAGTCCCTGTCATCCTGGAGGCTCAGGAGCCCGAGGGCTACTGGGAAAAGCCTGGCCCTGGCTACCTTCCCAAGTACCGCAGCACCGTCTGGTCGGTATCCATGCTTGCGCAACTGGGGGCGGACGGCAGCGATGCGCGCATACAGAAGGCCTGCGAGTATCTCCTGGAGCACGCCATCGACAAGAACGGAGCCTTCTCCGCATCTGGTACCCAAGGCGGCGCCATCCTCTGCCTGATGGGGAACCTCAGCGCGGCACTGCTGCATCTGGGATGGCTGGCCGACGAGCGACTGCGGGGAGCCATCGAATGGATGGCTCGCGCCGTCACCGGCGAGGGCATTGCTCCTCAAGAGGCAAGGGAAGCGCCGGTGCGCTACCTCAAGTCGGCCACCTGCGGTCCCGGCTTCTGCTGCTCAGCCAACGACAGCAAGCCTTGCGCCTGGGGAGCTGTCAAGGTTATGATGGGCTTCTCCAAGCTGCCCGAGGATGCCCGCACGCCGCTCATCCAGCAGGCCATTGAGACCGGCCTCGACTTTCTACTGAGCAAAGATCCCGCGGTGGCTGACTACCCCGTGGGTTACAGCACCAAGCCCAGCCAGAGTTGGTTCAGGTTTGGCTTTCCGCTGTTCTACGTCACCGATGTGCTTCAGAACCTGGAGGTTCTGACCAGCCTTGGCTACGGTGCGGATCCCCGGCTATCGGCCGCCATGGACTTGGTGGCGGGCAAGCAGGACCATCAAGGCCGCTGGAAGATGGAGTACACCTACAACGGCAAGACCTGGGTGGACATCGAGGAGAAAGGCAAGCCCAGCAAGTGGGTCACGTTGAGGGCACTCCGGGTGCTCAAGCATGCCCGGCAGTGACATGACTGGGGAGCCGTCGTCACCTGCCCAGCGCGATGTCCAGGGCCTCACGCAGTGCACGTGCCCTCACCACTTCCATCCCTGCGGGCACGTCCTTTGACAGCCGGACCGAATGGGGCAGCAGGCAGCGTTTGAAGCCCAGCCTTGCGGCCTCGTTGAGTCTCTTCCCGGCCTGGCTGATGGAGCGCAACTCACCCGACAGCCCGATCTCTCCCACGATGGCCAAATCGTGGGCCACCGGCACATCCCGGTAGCTGGAGGCGATGGCGACAGCCACGCTGAGGTCCGCCGCCGGCTCGTTGATCCTCAGCCCGCCCACCACGTTGACGAAGACGTCCTGGTCGTGCAGGCGCAGACCTACCCTCTTACTCAACACCGCAGTGAGAAGCAGCAATCGGTTGAAGTCTATACCGTTGGCCGTGCGCCGGGGTAGCCCAAAGATGGTGGTGCTGGTCAAGGCCTGTATCTCTACCAGTAGAGCCCTGGTGCCCTCCATGGTCACCGCGATGGCCGAACCCGTTCCCTCCGACCGCTCGGAGAGGAAAGCCTCGGAGGGGTTGGCTACCTCCAGCATCCCCTGCCCACTCATCTCGAAGACGCCGACCTCGTCGGTGGAGCCAAAACGGTTCTTCACGCAGCGCAGCAGGCGATAGGCGTGGAACCGCTCCCCCTCCAGATAGAGCACGGTGTCCACCATGTGCTCCAGCACTCGCGGCCCGGCGATGGCCCCCTCTTTGGTGACGTGTCCCACGATGAACACCGGAACCCCTTCGCCCTTGGCCACCTCGGTCAGGCGGGCGGCAGACTCGCGTACCTGGCTGATGTTCCCCGCGGAGGAACTCAACTCAGGGGCATGGATCGTCTGTATCGAATCCACGACCACGAGTTCTGGCTCGAGCTGGCGCATGTGCTCAATGATCAGGTCCACATCGGTCTCTGTCAGCAGAAAGACCCTCTCCGCAGATATCCCCAGTCGCTCCGCACGGCTCCTGATCTGGGGCGCCGACTCTTCACCCGACACGTAGAGCACCTTGCCCAGCGTCTCACTCATCAGTGACGTGACCTGGAGGAGCAAGGTGGACTTGCCAATTCCCGGGTCTCCCGCAATGAGAACCACCGAGCCAGGGACAATGCCACCGCCAAGCACCCGACTGAACTCCGCCATGGGCACCGGAATTCTCTGGAAGCCCTCGACGGGCACGTCAACCAGTCGCTGTGGTTTGCTGTGCGGAAGAACAGAAGACGGTGGAGAGGCTTCCCTGCTCTCCACCGTCTCGATCATACTATTCCATTCGCCGCAGTCCGGGCAGCGCCCCACCCATTTCAGAGACTGGGCCCCGCACTGCTGACAGACGTAGATCGCCTTGGCGCGGCCCTTGGCCATGCTAGGAACTCTGCCCTCTCTGGGGATCCCGGGATCTGTCCACTATTGCGCCGCTTCCATCAACTCCTTGCTGCGCAACTTGATCTCGTCGTCCTCGATCTCCAGGAGCACCGTGTCCCCTGGCTTGTACTCTCCAGCCAGGATGGCCTCCGAGAGAGGGTCTTCAATCATGGTCTGAATCACCCGTCGCAGGGGCCTGGCCCCGAAGTGAGGGTCATACCCCTGGGTCGCCAGCAGTTCCTTGGCCTCCTCCGAAGCCTCCAGCGCCATTTGATGCTCGTCGAGTCGTTCCTGGACTTGATTGAGCATCAACTCCACGATCTCCCTGATCTGCGGTTTCGTCAGGGCACGGAAGACGACCACTGCGTCTATGCGGTTCAGAAACTCGGGACGAAAGGTCTTCTTCAACTGATCCAGGACCTTGTCCTTCATCTTCTGATAATCTTCCTCAGCGTTCTTGGCCTCATCCTGGGCCAGCCTGAACCCCACGGACATCTCTCTCATCAGGTGGTCCGCGGCGACGTTCGACGTCATGAGGATGATGGTATTCCGGAAATCCACCCGGCGCCCCTTGGCGTCGGACAGTGACCCATCCTCCAGGACCTGGAGGAGCATGTTGAAGACCTCGGGGTGCGCCTTCTCTATCTCATCGAAGAGGATCACCGAGTACGGCCGCCGTCGCACCGCCTCGGTCAGCTGCCCCCCATCATCATAGCCCACATATCCCGGTGGAGCACCGACCAGACGCGCCACCGTGTGCCGCTCCATGAACTCGGACATGTCCAATTTGACGAGGGCGTCTTCGCTGCCGAACATGAACTCGGCCAGCGCCCGGGCCGACTCCGTCTTTCCCACCCCAGTGGGACCGAGAAAGATGAATGATCCTATGGGACGCCGCGGGTCCTTCAGCCCAGCCCGCGCCCTTCGCACCGCCTTGGCGATGGTATTGATGGCCTCGTCCTGACCAACGATGCGCCCGTGCAACTCCTCCTCCATGCGCAGCAGCCGTTCTTGCTCCGTGCTGGCAATCCTGGTCACCGGGATTCCAGTCCACATGGAGACTACCTCGGCTATGTCTTCCTTGGTGACCTCCAGCTGGGTCCCCTCTGGAGAACATTCCCAGCCCAGGCGCATCTGGTCTATCTCGGCCTCGAGCTCTGCCTCGCGCTCCCTGAGCAGGAGGGCTGTGTCCATCTGGTTGTGCTCGACGGCCTGCTCCTTCTCCTCCCGCACCGATCTGAGGTCGTGCAGAGAATCCTTCAGCCCAATCGTGTGGGGTATCCTGTACATGCGAACCCGAGAAGCGGCCTCGTCCATGAGATCTATGGCCTTGTCCGGCAGGTACCTGTCCGGGACGTACCGCGAGGCAAGGTAAGCCGAGGTACGCAGCGCTTCATCGGTGATGTGCAGTCTGTGGTGAGCCTCATACCGCTCCTTGATGCCCCTCAGGATCTCGACGGTCTCTTCGACGGTCGGCTCGTCCACGAATATGGGCTGGAACCGTCTCTCCAGGGAGGCATCTCCCTCGATGTACTTGCGATACTCATCGAGGGTGGTGGCCCCTATACACTGAAGCTCGCCCCGCGCCAGAGCGGGCTTCAGGATGTTGGCCGCATCCACGGAACTGCCCGCGGAGCCGGCACCCACCAGCATGTGCACTTCATCGATGAAAAGGATGGCTTTGCTGTCCCTTATTTCTTCGATGACCTTTTTCAGCCGCTCCTCGAACTGGCCCCGGTAGATGGTGCCCGCTACCAGGGAGCCCACATCCAGCATCACCATCCTCTTGCCCAACAGGTTTTCCGGCACCATGTCTGTGGCGATCAACTGGGCCAGACCCTCGACGATGGCCGTCTTTCCCACACCGGACTCGCCGATGAGCGCAGGGTTGTTCTTCGTACGCCGCGATAGGACCTGCACGACCCGTTGAATCTCGTTCTCGCGACCGATCACCGGATCGAGCTTATTCTCAGCCGCCTGCACCGTGAGGTCTATCCCCAGTTGGTCGATGAGCGGAGTCTGCTTTTCTTTCGTCGTCCCTTCTTTCTCAGACGGCCGACCCTTGCCGACCAGTTGGTCTGTTTGCGCCTTGACCTTTTGCAGGGTAACCCCCAGGCTCTTCAGCACATCGACGGCCACGCCCTCGCCCTCCTCCACAAGGCCCAGCAAGAGGTGCTCAGTGCCTATGTAGGTGTGGCCCATGGTCCGCGCCTCACTGACGGCCAGCTCTATGATTCTCTTGGTGCGCGGACTGAGACCAGGCCGGCCTGTGACCTCGTGTTCCCCACGACCGATGATCTCTTCGACCGCGCTTCGCACCTTGTAGGCCTCAATGCCGAGACTGCTCAGAACCCGTGCCGCAGCGCCGTTTTCCTCTCTTACCAGACCGAGCAACAGGTGCTCCGTTCCGATATAGGGATGATTGAGGCGTTGGGCCTCCTCCTGGGCATAGGCCAGGCAACGGCGGGCCCTTTTGCTGAATCTGCGCAGGTTGTCGGCCATAAGGCACTCCTCTCCAAACGATCTCGCAGAGCGCAGTATCACCGCACATACCTATTATACTGGATTCACCGGCGAAAGGCAACGAATCGGCGACTGGCGAGCGCCGTCAGTCACACAGACGTCCGCACCTCTCCTCCGAAGCACAGCCTGCTCCCGCCGTCACACCCTCACCGTGTCTCGGAGGAGCGTTACGTAGGCCCGCGGTGCCGCGCAGGTCGCGAGGCTCGCTGGCTCCCGTGCCAGCCGCCCGGCGCTCAACTCAGGATAGATGCAGCGACGGCACTCCCGCCGTACCCCACGCCGTATACAGGACGCTTGACTCGTCAGCGCCGCGCGGGGTACACTCTTGGCAGGCGCAAACCGCGTAGACAGCAGAACTCGCCCATAGCGGCCCTCTGCCACGGTGAAGGGAGTGTGTACAGTGGAGGAGATTGTTGCCTTCTGTGGTCTCACCTGCACCGCATGCCCCGCCTATCTGGCCACACAGTACGACAGTGACGAGGAACGCAGGCGTGTGGCCGAGACGTGGTCACAGCAGTACAACTCAGACATCAAGCCTGAGGACATCAACTGCGACGGCTGTCTCCCGGGGCATACGAACTACTTCCACCACTGCTCGGAATGCGACATCCGAGCCTGCGGGGTCGCCCGGGAAGTGGAGAACTGCGCCTACTGCCATGACTACTTCTGCGCGAAACTGGAGCGCTTCTTTGGATTCGTTCCGGCCGCCCAGACCAGGCTGGACAGTATCCGGTCCGCACTCTAGGATCGGCAATTCATCACGCACCTGAACCTGTCCAGGCGCAAGACACATCGTCCACACTGTCACGGCGGCGAAGGAGGCCTGACTCGCGCCAGAGATGGGGTTCTGCTGCGTGATCGCTTGCGCCGAGTGCCCTGCCTTTCTTGCCACCCACGGCGGCGATTCGGGTGCACCCGAGAGTGTGGCAAAGGGGTGGGCCAGCGAGCCGAGGCACCGCTGCGCAACCGGTCACCATCGCCCAACGCAGGGAGTTGAGTCGACAACAAAGGGCTGCCCACATCGGTGCTTACCCACCGGTGAGCAGCCCCAAGGTCGCCAGGTGAGGCAGTAAACGATTCTTGCCCTACTCCGGTAGCGCCTCGAAACGCCCCTCCAGCTTCTTCGCCACCTGAGGCATGGTGGTGTACTCCATCTCATCGAGAGGCAGACGGTGCGGCTCGAAGGGGCCGTGACGCCGCAGATACTCCCCGGCCACATTGGCCTTGCGGCGGGCTTCGTCGAAGCCCGGATCGTCGAACATGTCCCTCGGTCCGACGAGAGAACCATTACACAGCTGGAAGCCCAAGCAGACGACTCGCGGAGGCCCATCGAAGCGGCTCGGGTTGCTCTGCGGCACGGAAACCGGCATCAGCGGACCGTGGTGAGAACCCCTCATCCACCCTTGCACCAGATGCGGAAAAGCGAACGGGTCCAGGATCTCACCGATCGCGGGGAAAGTGCCCTGCGAGCGCACCACGAGCACTGGATCGTCTTTGCCAACGTATCGTCCAGCCAGCAGACTCAGACGCTGGGTGGAGGACACGGCGCCGATCTCCGCGGTCCCCCTATGATAGACCGCCTTGATCATGTATCTCGCAGGGGCTCCTACGAAGACGAGCATGTCGTATAGCTCGTCCGGACAGTCGAAGTAGATCCTCTTGCTCTCCACCACATCGTGGACTTCGAACCTGAAGCCATCATGCATCACAGGCGAGATCACCAACCCGATGGTGGTGAAGGGATCTGCGAACATCTTCACCAGAGGCATGTTCCAGGCCCCAGACGAGGTCTTGTCGGCCATGAAGATGAGTAGGGGCTCGGAGGCTCTCTCCTCGAACTCCATCTCGGCCACACCGGGTCCCATTCCCTTGACGTTTCCCGAGAAGGCGTCGCTGAGCAGGTCTTGCCCCGCGCCGTACAGCTTCAGGCTCTTGGCCACGTTTGCGGCAGCCACAAGCGTGTTCCAGGCCAGTTGGTGGATCTGAGGGTTGTCCACACCTTTGCGGTGGGTCATGATCAGTTCCAGGTCGTCGCCGACGCGGGTGACGTGGCAGTCGATCAGCGCCCCCTCCCGCTTGGCACTCTCCATTTTCTCTTGCGCCTCTTCTATCAGCGCAGGATGCATGCTGGAGTGACCGACGAACCCACCGACATCAGCCTTGATCACGCTCACGGTAACCTTTTCAGCCATTTTCTGCTCCTTTCCAATCCACTATCTTAGTGACAGTCCCTGAGAGAACTAGAAGGGAGGGCCTCGGCCCCCCCTTGTCTTGTACTTAGCATCGCCGGTCGCTAGCTACCCGAGCGCACCAGTTGGAATACAACGTCAAGGTGGTCATGCGGCGTCCCCGCCAGATGGCCCAAGTTCCTGGCTCGATCTGATGGGTACTCGCCCAGTATGCTGACGCAGCACGCGCCACCCACTTGAGGATCATGGATGTAAGTGCCCGGCCCGAGGCCGAACCCTCTCTTCCCATCCGCCTCCGTGGGCTGGTCAACCTGGTCGCCCGGCCACTCGAAGCGTACCATCACACCAGGCACAGGGCTGCCGTTCTGGTCCAATACCCAGACATCAATGGCCGCGGGCCCTGAGTGCTCCCTGAGTTCTACTATGCGATAGATACCGCCTCCTGCTGGCTGAGAGAACTCCAGGAACGAACCGTACTTCTGCTGTACCCACGCCAGGTCTCGCGGTCGCCCATCCATGTCGAAGACCCTCACTGTCGGTGCCGCAGGCCTTCCAGCGCCCATCACATTGGCGGCCGCCTGCACCGTCGGCGTGCTGGTTGGAGCCGTGCGTGTAGCCGTGGAAGGCACGGAGGTCGGAATCGGGGTCGGGGGTTCGGCAGTGGGCGTCTCCGTGGGCACCACAGCCAGGATAACCGCTCCCTCTGCGCCTCCCGCCTCGCCGGGCAGCGGCGCATTCGGCTCAGCCGGCTGAGCCGATTCAATCAGGGTCGGCGTAGCTGTAGGCTCAGGTGTTTCTGCCACCGGTAGAGGCGCCGCTTCCTCCGCCGCCATCTGCGTGGGTGTCGGCGACTGGAAGACAGCCATCAAATCGTCTTTCTCCAAGGGCACAGAGGAGATCACCGCCGCTGGGAAGGTTATCCCGCACAACCAGAGAATCAGAAAACCTACCACCGCCAGGCGGAGCTTCACTCCGGCGCTACGGCTTACCAGCCACGTGGCAGAACCGCGCAGGCTGTTCGCCAGATTCTCCGTCGTCCGCGGCCTTGTAGTCTCCTTCGCCTTCGGCTTGACCGGAGGCCGGACGCGAACTGCCTCCTTCGGCTTGGAGGGCAGCTCCGCAGCCATTGCTCCAGCCTCCAGCCGGTCACTCAGTGCCCTGCTGATGGCCAGGACAAAACGCGGGTACTTGTGCGCCAGCTCATCGAAGTCTTCCTTCTCCAGGGCCCAGAGTTGCAGATCGCTGGCAGCGCGAGCGGTCTCAGGGCGAGGCTTGCCTGTCAGCAAGGCCGTCTCGCCAACAAGGAGGCCTGCTCCCAGCTGCGCCACCGCTCCGCGTCCGTCCGCAGTGACGGTGCGCACCTCCACATGGCCGGACTCGATGTAGTACATTCTGTCCCCAGGGTCTCCCTGGGAGAACAGTACGTCCCCGGCTGCCAGCTCCACCGGCTGTAGTCGCCGGGTGACGTCCTCCAACTCGGTCTGAGTGAGTTCGGCCAGAAGAGGAAGCTCCCGCATCCGCGTGGGGGTCGCTCTGGGACGGGCCTCTTGGAAGCCCGCCTTCAGGAGTTCGGATAGCACTTTGCCCAGAGCGACACTGATCGCTGGATGCTCCACCATCAACTCGTCGTAGTCATTCTTGTAGAGCACCCAAAGGTTGGTGTCGCTCATGGCCTGGGCCTTGACAGAGCGGGTCTTGCCGGTCAACAGTGCCATCTCTCCGAAAGAATCGCCCGCATCCAACCAGGCCACGGTCGAATCTCCCGCTGGCGTTTCCGCCGCCAGCTTCACCTCTCCGACCTCGATCACGTAGAGACTGTCACCGGGGTCTCCTTCGGAGAAGACCAATTCTCCCTGTGGATAGTGCTGGAGCACCAGCCTCTGACCTACCCTGGACAACACATCAGGGGGTAGATCGGAGAAGAGCGCGATTGTCTCCAGCCGCTGTTCTGCCATGGCCCGGTCTTCGGGGCTCAGATGCTCACTCAACGCCCTGGATAGGGCCTGGCGGATGAGAGGGAACTCAGCCACCAACTCATCGAAGTCAGAACGATGGAGGGCCCACAGGATCACCTCGCTGGCCGCCCGGTAGGTGGCTGCGTAGGGCTTGTTGGCCAGTAAGGCCATCTCCCCTAGCAGGTCACCTTCCCTCAGAGGCGCTGGCACTTCGTCGCTTTCTGCGGCCAGGACCACCTCTATGTCTCCCGTCTCGACGATGTACATCGCCTCGCCTGGCTCGCCGAGCCAGCAGATAGTGTCGCCTCGCTGGAACGTCTTGATCTCTAGCTTCTCCGCCAGCCCCAGCAAGCTCGCCCTCGAGAGCTGGGTGAAAAAGGGAATCCCCGGCAGTCGATACTCCGCCAGATAGTCGGTCACGTGACCGACTTTGGAGCCCAAGGCAAGGCTCAACTTGATGCCTATGGCTGGCTCCCTGGCCACGAGTTCCTTGAACTCCGACTTGCCTAGAGCCCAAAGCGCAACCTCAGAGGCCGCTTCCGCCGTGGTGGAGTATGGCCTCTCGAGCAAGAAGTCCACGTCTCCCAGGAGGCTGCCCGGCCCGAGGTTGGCCAGTAAGGCCCTCCTGCCATCTTGCTCGGAGAAGATGCTCACCCAGCCCGAATCCACGAAGTACATGGCTTCGCTGGGCGCGCCCTCTACGACGATGCTCTGCCCCTTCTGGCAGGGCTTGGGCTGCATCTCGGCGGTGATGCTGCGCCTCTCTTGCTCCGTCAGGCCTGAAAAGAGAGGCGATTCGAGATGCCATTTCTCCATATTTTTCCCTTTCACCTCCGAACGTGGCTCGAACGGAGAGGTATTCCTGGCAAAAGACAACCTATTATATCACCCCCTCCCAGGATGTCAAATCGGGCCTCCCTGCATGGAGGATGGCATTCACGTAGCTGATTCCAGCCCCTGCCCACCGTGCACGGAACAGAGGCGCAAGCAACTGTTGGCGCTCTGACGCCATTCGCCGCCTGGGAGCCGTGGTGTTGTAATGCCACACCACCCTTCTTATAATCCAGGTCGCGAATGGCCCACGTGGTACGCCGTGCGCTGCTGCCTTGTCAACGTACCATCGGGCTGTCCTCCCGGGGAAGAATCTCCCAAGAGGCACCGTTTCGAAGGGGGTGTGCTATGCTGTTCAAGGTTCCCGTCGGTCACAACCAGCGACTCAGCGATGTCGTGGAGCGCATCAACCAGGACGCGGAACTCCTGCAACTGTGGCGATGTGCTAACATAAACTCCGTTGACCGCATGCATTATCCGGATCATGGTCAAGTGCACATCAAGATTGTTTCCAACATAGCGCTGAAGATCCTGAGAATGCTGAATGATGCTGGCGTGCGGGTGAACGTCGTGACGGACTACGATCTCACCACGGAGGACGCCGAAGTCATCGTCGTTCTGGCGGCCTGCTTGCACGACCTGGGCATCTCCGTCCACCGGGACAACCACGAATTGTACTCCATCGGTCTGGCGAATCTCAAGGCCAGAGAGCTGCTGGACGGTCTATACGACTTGACAGCGCGCACCATCATGGTCTCGGAGATCCTTCACGCCATCAGCGCCCATCATGGGGACCAAAGTTGTCTGACCATCGAGGCTGGAATAGTCAAGGTCGCCGATGCCCTGGACATGACCAGAGGGCGGTCGCGCATCCCCTTTGAGGCCGGTACCACCAACATCCATTCGGTATCGGCCGCCGCGGTCGATCGCGTACGTCTGGCGCCCGGCGTTGAGAAACCGGTAAGGGTTGAGATCACGATGAGCAACTCAGCGGGCATCTTCCAGGTCGACGAGCTGCTCAAGCGCAAACTCAGCACCTCCAGCATCGCCCCCTATGTGGAGGTCGTGGCTCGCATCGAGGGAGAAGCAGAGAAGCGCCTGATAGAACTCTACACTATCTGAGGAATGCTCCAGGACGCGCGCATCAGAAGTGGACATAAGCACCGTGAGCTGAACCGGACCCTCCGCACATCGATGAGGCAGCACTCAGGGTCGGGCGCAACAGAGGAGATCTGGCCCCAAGAAACCTGCGTCTTGGCAGGGCGGCGTCCAACGAGCGTCCGAGGTCAGGGTGCCGGGGGATTGACGTCTCGAGGAGTTCTGTAGTATAATATAGGATTAGGAATGCAGAACATGGCCGCCGGTAGCTATCCACATGGCGCAAGCACGACTGTGCAAAGAAACAGGACTCCCAAGGGGAGTCCTGTTTTTGTGTGGTGCTGCACCGCAATGCGCATCTGCCCACTCTCTAGGTCGTCTACCGCGCCTCGGCCTCATGCCTACACGGCGGTCCACACCGATACCAAGGAGGCATTATGACACCACACGAGAAGAGGCCTACCCTCAATAACTCCAGAAGGAAGGCATACACTGCCCCGAAGCTCGACCAGGGCTTTGCCGGACAGGATATCATCTCTGTATCCCAGTTTAGCCGCGAGAACCTGGAGCACATCTTCAGAATGGCCCAAGAGATGCGAGCCATCGTCAAGAGCCAAGGTTCGACCGACCTCTTGAGGGGGTCCGTGCTCGCCTGTCTCTTCTACGAGCCGAGCACCCGGACCAGTTCCTCTTTTATCGCAGCTATGTCCCGCCTGGGAGGCACCGTCATCCCCATCACGCAAGGGGTGCAGTTCTCCAGCGTCTCCAAGGGAGAGTCTCTGCCAGACACTATCCGCACCCTGGAATCCTACGCCGACGTCATAGTCATCAGACACCCTGAGATGGGCTCCGCACAGATTGCCGCGGACTACGCCCGGAAGCCCGTCATCAATGGCGGTGATGGTGTGGGCGAGCATCCCACACAGGCTCTTCTGGACATGTTCACCATCAAGGAAGAACTGGGGGACATCGACGGACTCAACATAGGCATGGTGGGTGACCTGAGAAACGGCCGGACAGTCCACTCGCTAGCCAGGCTACTTTGTCTATACGACGTGCGCTTCAACTTCGTCTCGCCGGAGATTCTGCGACTTCCTCTGGACGTAATGAACGACATCAGGGATCATGATCTGCCTGCGACCGAGACCTACGACGTGGCCGAGATCATCTCTGATGTGGATGTGCTCTATGTTACCCGAGTCCAGAAAGAGCGCTTCGCCGACCTGGCGCAGTACGAGGAGGTTAGTGACTTGTACGTCATCACACCGGAGCTGATGGAGCAGGCCAAGGACAAGATGATCGTGATGCATCCCCTGCCCCGCGTGGGGGAGATCAGCTATCACCTGGATACTGACCCCAGAGCTGCCTACTTCCGGCAGATGGAGAACGGTATGTATATCCGCATGGCCCTGTTGGCCGCGGTTCTGGGCAAGGCCTAGGCCCTCGCTACCCCAATCGCCTATGAAGGAGATCAGATGGGCTTCTTCCAGAAGTTGATGGCACGCATAGACGCGAACGACAGTCTCCTGTGCGTGGGACTGGACCCAGATCCCTCCAGGTTCTCCCCTCCCTTGCTCGAGGAAGCGAGTCCCATCTTTGCTTTCAACAAGCGGATCGTTGATGCCACACAGGACCTGGTCTGCGCCTACAAGCCCAACATTGCCTTCTATGAGGCCGCCGGTCTCCCCGGCATGGAAGCGCTCAAGGCCACCATAGAATACATCCCCGATGAGATACCCGTCATCCTTGACGCGAAGAGAGGGGACATCGGGTCCACCGCACGAGCCTACGCCACGGCGGCCTTCGAAGTATGGGGAGCGGACGCCGTCACGGTGAACCCTTACCTCGGCTACGACGCTGTGGAGCCTTTCCTGGCCTACGATGACAAGGCCGTCTTCTTGTTGTGCCATACCTCCAACCCAGGCGCCCGTGACTTCCAGAGCCTGCGCTTCCATGGCCAGCCCCTGCACGAGATTGTGGCCCGCAAAGCCCTGGAATGGGGCGTGGCCCTGGTGGTGGGAGCCACCTATCCCGAAGCGCTGCGGCAGATACGGCAGTTGGCTCCGCAGTCGTGGATCCTGGTGCCGGGGATTGGGGCTCAGGGCGGCGACCTGGAGGTAGCTCTCGCCGCTGCTTTGAACAGCCAGGGCCACGGCCTGATTCTCAACGCCTCGCGGAGCATCATCTACGCTCCCGATCCCCACGAGGCGGCGATGGAGTTGCGCGACCGCATCAATCAGGGGCGACGCACGGCGCTGCCACGTGTCGGCCCGGCAACACTTCTGACTACCAAAGAGGAACTCACTCTGGCTCTTCACGATCTGGGATGTATCCGCTTCGGTGAATTCACCCTGGTCTCAGGTCAACGCTCGCCCATCTACTTGGACCTCCGCCTTTTGGTATCTAGCCCTACACTCTTGAGAAAAGCGGCTCAGGCATGTGTGGAGATCCTCCGCACGCTGAGCTTCGACCGGCTGGCCGCTATCCCCTACGCGGCGCTGCCCATAGGCACCGCTGTGTCACTGGAGCTGGATGTGCCCCTGGTCTATCCACGCAAGGAGGTCAAGGGCTACGGCACAAGAAAGGGGATTGAGGGACACTTTGAGCAGGGTGAGCGAGTCGTTGTCCTCGACGATCTCATCACCACCGGCGGCAGCAAGCTTGGAGCTATCTCGCCTCTCGAACAGGCGGGGGTGCGCGTGGAGGACGTTGTGGTGCTGGTGGATCGAGAGCAGGGCGGCGCGGAGGAGTTGGCGGAACAAGGCCACCGGCTCCATGCTGTGCTAGGGCTGAGGGAGATGCTGACCATCCTCACCGAGCGTGGGCGCATATCCCTCGAGCAGCGGAACGAGGTCCTGGCTTTCCTGGCAGGTGGTATGCAGAATGGCTGATCTTGACCTCTCGGTGGAGCTCTGCGGAGTCCGCCTGCGCAACCCCCTCGTCCTGGCCGCTGGCATCCTGGGTACTGGAGCTGAACTTCTGGCGCGCGTGGCCGAGAGCGGCGCCGGCATGGTGACCACCAAGTCTTGCGGGCCCTCTGCAAGGGCGGGCCATCCCAACCCCACGGTGCTGGACTGGGGTCACGGCCTCATCAACGCGGTGGGGCTGGCCAATCCAGGTGTTGACGAAGAGGTGCGAGTTATCGAAGATGCCAAAGGGTTGCTCGCCCAGCTCGGCGTGCCCCTCGCAGCCAGTATCTTCGCCGAGACGGTGGAGGGTTTTGCCCAGGTCGCGCGGAAGGTTGCAGAGGCCGCGCCGGACTTCATTGAACTGAACATCTCCTGTCCCAACGTAGCTGCGGAGATGGGGCGACCCTTCGCCTGTGACGCCGGTGACGCAGCCCGAGTCACGGCCGCGGTGAAGCAAGTGACCTCCATTCCCCTCATCGTCAAGCTCAGCCCCAATGTGACAGACATAACCACCATTGCCAGGAGCGTGGAACGCGCCGGGGCCGACGCTATCGCCGCCATCAACACGCTGGGCCCGGGAATGATCATCGACATCCATGCGGGGAGGCCTGTCCTGTCCAACAAGGTGGGAGGTGTGTCAGGTCCGGCCATCCGCCCCATCGCCGTTCGCTGCGTGTACGATATTTGCGACGCGGTAGAGATCCCCGTCGTCGGCATCGGGGGTGTAGGCGACGGTCGCGATGCCCTGGAGATGATCATGGCTGGTGCCACTGCCGTGGGCGTTGGCTCTGCGGTGCGCTACCGCGGGTCAGAGGTCTTCAGCGCGATCCTGGACGAGATGAAAGGCCTCATGGCCGAGGAAGGCTATGGCAGTGTGGCGGAGCTGCGAGGCGTCGCTCATACCTGCGCCAGGGACTGATAGAGGTAGGTGTCCTCCCAGTTCTCCTTGAACAGGTTCTTGCCAATCAGGGCGATCTTCTCTTCGTAGTCTTCGCGGCCAAACACCCTGCTCAAACTGATCCCACGCTCTGTGTCGTCAACGATCAATCTGAATCCCTGAACCTGAGGATACAGCTCGAACACAGCGCGGATGGCGAACAGGAGCCTGGCCAGGTAGAGCTTCAAGAAGGTCGCGTGGAAGACGAAGAGGTACTCCACGTTGTGCTCGCGGTAGAGCCGCTGCCACACTTGCGGCACCCAGACTCTCTCCGAAGCCTTCAGCAAGTGAGGGAAGCGGGCCGCCTCATCGCCCTCGGCCCGCGGACTGAAGTGAAGTTCCCACGAGAACTCTTTCTCACGGCAGCCGATTTGCGAGTCAACTGTCAGCAGATTGACCAGCGTGTGAGCGTCGCGCATAGCCTCGGGGATGTTGGACTTGGCACTCACCCGCCTCGCGCTCACGTCCGTCTTGTCGGCAATGATCAGGCTGAGAGTCGCCGGCTCGAGGCCAGCCAGGGAAGGTAGTCTCAAGCCTATCTCCACCTCGTGGAACAGGATCGCTTCCAGCACACGCAAGAAGCTGGAGAGGGTTTCCTCGTCTCGGTGCACCTGGGAGAAGAACTGGGTGATCAGATAGACCCCATACGCACCATGGTACTGTCGGGAGATGAGGTTGCCACTGTCATGAAGATAGCCAGCGATGACGGCTTCCTTCTCTGCCAGGGCCTCCCGCGCTGGCTCCAGCTCGCTGGCCCTGATCAGTCGCAGCATCCTGTCGCTGACCGACTTCAAGTGATCGATGCCATGTCGGTTGAAGCCGGTCAGCAGCTCGCTGTCCAAGACCGCCTGCTGGAGCACGAAGACCGCTGCGAAGTGCTCCTCCAGCCTGGTACGCAGGACATCCAGGGGCCTTTGAAGAAGTGACGGGTAACTCAGTTCTGAAACGAGTCTGGAGTCGCCGTCCAAGACCCTGGACACGATATCGTGATGGACCCCTATCCGCTGGAGATAGCTGTTCAGCGGCTCTGCGGTATCGCCCCTGCGTATCCGATGCCCGTGGGACTCCTGCTCCCTGACGTAAAAGAGCACACTGCCAGGGATGTCCACCTGAGGATAGCGGGTCCCCATCAGGCTGAGTATGTCAAATGCTCCTGGGCGCGAGCCCGACTGGGAAAGCCCAGATTCGGAGGTTGCCCTTGATCTGTGGTTTTCACCAGTATCCATCGCACACAACCAGAATCACGACTGAATCCACTAGGCGCAGGAGCCGCCGCTGGCGTCGACCCCATCTGCAACCGGTGCCAGGCTAGTACAGCCAGTCGAACCGGTGCAATTCGTGCTTCTCTCCCGACCACTCGTAGTCGATGAAGAAGAACTCATAGGGCGCCAGAGGCATCAGCTTGAAGCAGTAGCACCGATTCCGTTCTCTCGAGGGCCCGGTCCCGTTCACTCGAGGCGACGGCCCTCACGTCTGCGGCCGACGAGCGGTCAGGACGCGCTCTGCGCGCACGATTCCGGACACGTCCCTCACCGCCTCTCGCAGGTCAACGTTGCTCACCACGTATTTGAAGGAGTAGGCGTGACTCATCTCCATCTCCAGACGCTCCAAGCGCACCCGGCCCTCGTCGGTGTGCTCGCCATAGCGTCGGATGAGCCGACGGCGCAGTTCCTCCACGGACGGAGGCAAAATGAAGATGGCCACCACGTTCCGCGGGTACTTGTCAGTCAATTCTAGCGAGCCCAACACGTCGTAGGCCCCGATCAGATCTAGCCCTCGAGCGATGGCGATGTCCAGCCGACGCCGAGACGAGCCGTACTGATGGCCGTAGAAAGCCTGCCACTCCGCCAGATCGCCGGCGGCCTTCAGGCGTTCGAACTCCTCCGTGGTCACGAAGTGGTACTCCAGCCCCTCCACTTCACCAGGCCGCCTGGCGCGCGTCGTATAGGTAACTATCCTCTCCAGGTTGTGCACGTCCGAGATCACGCGATCGATGATTGTGCTCTTGCCGGCCCCGGACGGAGCAACCAGGAGAAAGATCAGTCCCTCTCTCATAGAATCTGCTCCTGGCTCAGGACTAGATCACGGGACTCACGCGCCAGCGACACCTGACCGGCCACCAAACGAGCCTTCACCAGACGTGAATGGTGGCAGCACACAGAGTCGAGCCCCCTATGGTCGAGTAGTGCTATCGTCTCCTGGCCCCGAGAGTGGCTCCCGCACATCCCAATCTCGGCCTCTGAGTAAGTCGCGACCGCACCGCCTGCGGCCAACCGTATGAGCGACCAGACTGCTTCTACATCGAGGGTGGCGGAGGGGTAGGAGGCAACCGTCTCTCAATCAGCCAGCTAACCTCAACTCAGAACTCTGCGGGAGGCGAGGCACCGCTCGGCGCGCACGATACTGACCACATTGCAGACCGCCTCCCACAGGTCAATGTTGCTGACTTCGTACTTGAATGAGGGGGCGCAACTCATCTCCATATCCTGACGCTTTTCCCGCTTCGCGATCTCTCTACTGTCCCCGCCACATCGCTCGATGAGCCGCTGCCGCAACACCTCGCGAGGGACCCAGACAAAAATGGTAACCACGTTATCCGGATAGAGCTTGGCGAGTGTCTCGGAGCCCACCACGTCGTAGTCCGAGATCAGATCCACCCCTTGTTCGATGGCGCACTCCAATCGCCTTTTCAAAGAACCGTACTGGTGACCGAATATGGTCTGAGACTCCGCCAATTCGCCAGCGGATTTCATGCGCTCGAACTCCTCCTGGGTCACGAAATGATGATCCACCTCCTCCACTTCATCAGGGCGGCACTTTCGTGTCGTGTACGTGACTATCGGCTCCAGGTCAGACAACAAGAAGAGGACACGCTTGACGATCGTGCTCTTTCCGGCGCCTGATGGAGCAGCGAGCAGAAAAATCAGTCCTTCGCCCATCAGTAACCTCCTCTGGTCGGCTCACGGCCACACGGTTGGCTTGCCAGGCGCAGCCTGGCCCACCAGCGGGCGCGCACCGACCCGTCAGGCCACCGTTCGAATCGCAAAGAGGCCGACTGCATTATAATGCTAGTCGTCGAGCCGAACAAGACGGATTATGGTACCCAAAGTTGCGGAGTACCCGTGGGGGTAACGAGTGTCAAGTCGACGAAGGGGCAGGAAACAGGAGTTGTGTCGGCCCCACAGAGTGTACGATGGCCGCAAGTACAACTGACAAGAGCAGACCGAGCCACTGCACATGGCAGCCAGGCCAGTGGGTATGCCCGGCGAGGACGGCGCCGAAGGAGACGGCGAGTCACTGAGCAGAGGATCGAGCGTCATCAGCTTGGATCCGCCTACGGACCGCGACATCGCAAACCCCAGGCCCTGCAACGGGTGGCAGGTCAAACACAGGGGCGGGATCTCAGGCAGCAGAGACAGTCCCCTTGCCGCCCAGCAGCGGCTGGATTGCCTCGTTGGCGGCTTCAAGAGGAACAACCCGATGTTGAGTCATCTATGGACCCTTAGGTGCGGATAAGGCGGGCTTTGCTGACACATGGCCTCAAATGATGATGCCGGCAATGCTACCTCAGACCCACCTCTTCTGATGCGTCGGGGAGGAGTACCCCCCAGTGTACCGTCCCCCGTCAGACACTGACTTCGATCATAAGGCCATGTATAGCGCAAAACAAGGTTTGGATGCCTTCCGACCACAGATCAGACCACCTGAGCAACCCGTTCATCCGCCCGTGCGTCGCCACATCGTGGCTCTACCCACGGTGAGCCAGGTGGACTATAATCTGCGAGAGCCAGACACTCAAGCAGCGATCCAGAACGGGGGCTCTGTACTACACACATGCTTCCTCAGGCGATGCCCATAGCTCAGACTGCCCAGCAGACGGACCATGTGAAGACGTTCACGCTGGATGGTCAGCTGCCAGCCCATCCAGGACAGTTCGTCATGGTCTGGTTGCCTGGGGTCGACGAGAAACCCTTCAGTCTCGTCGACGACGATCCGGTGACTCTGGCAGCCGCGATGGTAGGTCCTTTCAGTACGCGTCTCCACGAACTCGGCGTTGGAGACCGGCTCTGGCTCCGCGGTCCCTTCGGCCACGGGTTTGAGATCGCCGGCGAGCGTGTGCTTCTTGTGGCGGGCGGCTACGGCGTGGCGCCCTTGGCGTTCTTGGCCAGCCGAGCCATGGATGCCAGTCGCAAGGTGGCCGTCCTCGGTGCGGCGACTGGAGACGACCTCTTCTTCCAGGACCGCCTCGCAAAGGCAGGCTGTGAGGTCGTGCTGGTGACCGAGGACTGCTCCGCAGGCGAGGCTGGCCTGTGCACCGATATCGCGGAGCGGCTGCTCACCGAGGAAGTCTTCGACGTGCTGTATGGGTGTGGACCAGAGGGGATGCTGGACAAGATCGAGGAGCTGTGCCAGCGGCAAGGCATCCCCGGACAATTGAGCAAAGAGGCCTACATGCGGTGCGGGATGGGGGTCTGCGGCTCCTGCCAGCAGAGGGGCCTGCTCGTTTGCAGGGACGGGCCTGTATTTGCGGTGGGCCCAGCTGCTTGACAATCGGTTGACTCTACCGTATAATGTGAACTGGAAGCTTTACAGGGTGAATATCGAGAACCTTCGGGGCAGGGTGAGGCCTTCGTAGAAGGCCAATTCCCGATCGGCGGTGTGGCGCCTCTTTGTGGTGCCGAGCCCGCGAGCGACAAAGCAGATCTGGTGAGAGGCCAGAGCCGACGGTATAGTCCGGATGGGAGAAGGTCCAGAGCGGCAGTGGGAGAGTCGCTTCTCCCCCTGAAAGTGCGAGAGTGTGTCCCGAAGGTTGTTCCTTCGGGACTTTTGTTTGTATGTGAGAGTGAGCATCATGAGGGCAGCTCGAGAGACGTCAGATTTGCTTGCACCGGCTGGAGTCCTTTCAGGCATCTCCCAGTCGCTGAGGAGGCGCCTATGCCAGATTCCAGACAAGTACCGTGCCTACCTGCTGGCGCCCCCGGCCTTGCTGGCCTTCCTGTGTCTGTGGCAGCTCCTGGTCACCGTCGGTTCATACCCCACTTTCATCCTGCCAGCACCCGCCATCGTATTCCGCAAGTTCGTAGTAGCGATTACCGATGGCACGCTTCTACACCACGCCTGGGCCACCGTGAGAGAGGTCTTGCTGGGGCTGGCCCTCGGCCTCTCCGTGGCTACTTGTCTGGGATACATCTTCGCCAAGTCCAAATCATTGGAGCGGCTGTTGTCTCCCTACATCGTCGCTTCCCAATCCATGCCCATCGTGGCACTGGCCCCCCTCCTGGTGATCTGGTTTGGGTTTGGCACCTTGTCTAAGGTCATCGTCTGCTCACTGACCGTCTTCTTCCCCGTGCTCATCAACACCATCGTGGGCCTCCGTTCGGTGGACGAGAACCTGGTAGACCTGATGCGTTCCTACGGAGCCACCCGCCGACAGATGTTCACCATGTTGGAGATACCCGCAGCACTGCCGGTGCTTCTCGGCGGCCTCAAAATCGGCGTCACTCTGTCCGTGATTGGGGCTGTGGTAGGTGAGTTCGTGGCGGCAGATGAAGGTCTTGGGTTCCTGGTAAACCTCTCGAGGGGCCTCTTCGACACACCCATGATGTTCGTGGCCCTCTTCGCTTTGGTCATAATCGCCCTGAGTCTGTACGGCTGTGTTGTCCTGCTGGAAAGCAGGCTCCTGTCGTGGCGACGAATCAAGTAGCAGGAAAGGAGAGATCACGAAGTTGAAGAAACTGGTCCTGGCTATTCTCACACTGTCTCTCGTAGCGTTGAGCGGCTGCACTGGGGCTGGGAGTCCCACCCCCGCGCCCCCTGCCTCACCAACTGAGGTGACCCTGGCTATGGGGTTCATCCCCAACGTGCAGTTCGCACCCTTCTACGTGGCGGTGAACCAAGGGTACTTCGCCGACGAGAACCTGGAGATCGAATTCGACTATGGAATGGAGACGGACCTGCTCAATCTGGTCGGCACCGACGCCCTGCACTTCGCCGTGGCCAGCGGCGACCAGGTCATCCTCGCACGGGGGCAAGGCCTTCCCGTCGTCTACGTCATGACCTACTTCCAGAGATTCCCCGTGGCCGTCGTCTCGCTGGAAGACGTGCCTTTGCAGAATCCAGAGGACCTCATCGGTCGCTCCGTGGGCATCCCAGGCCTGTGGGGCGCCAGCTACATTGGCTGGCTGGCCCTCCTGGACGCCGCGGGGATCGATGAAGGAGACATCAAGCTCGAGTCCATCGGCTACACCCAGGTGGCGAGTCTCACCGAGGACCAGGTGGACGCGGCGGTCGTCTACGCCGCCAACGAGCCGGTGCAACTCCGCCAGGCTGGATACGAACCGCACATCATCTACGTGGCTGACTACATGAACCTCGTATCCAATGGCATCATCACCAACGAGAAGACCATAGCGGAGCAACCCCAACTGGTCGCAGGTCTGGTAAGAGCAGTCCTGCGTGGCCTGCGCTACACCGTAGACCATCCGGAGGAGGCTTTCGAGATCTGCCTGGAGTACGTGCCCGAGGCTGGGGGCGAGAACCGGGACACGCAGTTGGCCGTTCTACAGGAGTCCATCAAGTTCTGGCAAAGCGACAAACTGGGCTATTCGGATCCGTCCGCCTGGGAGATGTCGCAGGAGTTCATGCTCAAGGCTGGCCTGGCCGAAACCGAGACAGTTCCAGACAAGATGTTCACTAACGACTTCATAGTGGTACCGTAGACTACAGTGAACCATCCGATTCTCGTCGCCGAAAACATATACAAAGCCTTTCCCAGCAGAGAGGGAGAAGTGAAGGCCCTCAGAGACGTCTCCCTAACCATCTCAGACGGGGAGTTCGTCAGCCTGGTGGGTCCTTCAGGCTGTGGCAAGACGACGCTCCTGCACATCCTGGGAGGCCTGCTGCCGGCAGACCAAGGGGTAGTGCGTATAGATGGCCAGATCCTGACCCAGCCTCGCCCGGAGATTGGGTTCGTCTTCCAGGACCCGACGTTGATGCCGTGGCGGACGGTCATCAAGAACGTCACGTTACCTCTGGAGGTGCAGGGTAGTGACGGCCACGGGCACCAGCAGCGAGCCATGGAGTTGCTTGGTCTGGTGGGGCTGCTGGGCTTCGAGCGGCTATATCCTCACGAGTTGTCCGGCGGTATGCAGCAACGGGTAGCCATCGCCAGGGCGTTGATACACGAGCCGTCCATCCTGCTGATGGACGAGCCCTTCGGTTCCCTTGATGCTATCACCCGCAACCAGATGAATGTCGAACTACTGCGCATCTGGCGGGCCACGGCCAAGACCATCCTCATGGTGACCCACACCATCCAGGAGGCCATCTTCCTGGCCGATAGGGTGCTGATCATGAGCCCTCGGCCCGGCCACATCCGGGCTGCCTTCGAGGTACATCTACCGCGTCCGCGCGACACCGAGTTCTACTATAACGAGGAGTTCGCCAGCCTCTATCACGAGGTGCGAGACTCTATCGCCATTGCTTGAGGGAGTCGTCCACGGCGCAGCCCCGCGCGCCCCGGCCTGGTGCCTTCGCCGGCGGGGGCAACAGCTAGCGCAAGTTGGCAACTTACGCTACAGTATCGGGACATCCCTGATTTGCGCCAGGTCCGCAGCTCTCCGCACATGTGGGTAGCGGCGATGGAGCATCAGACGCCCATACAGTTCCCGAGACTGGGGTCTCAATCACAGAGTGAGCGACTGGTACGACAACCTTCCTGAGCGAAAGAAGCTGGTCTACGGTCTCCTGTTCACCATCATCTGCATGACCGTGCCCTGCTATGTGTTGGGCTTCATCGCCCTAGCCATGGCCCCTCCCAGGTTCACGCCCACACCCACCGTGACGGCGACTCTTACGCCGACATCCACGGCGACCTACACGCCCACAGGCACAGCCACACCCAGCCACACACCTACGGCTACCGGCACAGCGACGCCTACAGAAACTGCCACCCCCACACCCACAGACACACCCACCGAAACCGCCACCTTCACGCCCACCGCGACCGAGACGGCCACAGGCACACCGACCGACACGCCTACCGCGACCGCCACCCACACCCCTACCGGGACGGCCACCTTTACCCCCACGTCCACACAGACCGCCACCCCTATCAGCACCGGGACGCCCGCGGCCACGGAAACAGGGTAGTCAGGTGAGGATGCCGACGAGAGTGTCAGCCGCTTCCTTCATTTATACCTGGGTGTTTCTATGAGAGGTCTCCTGCGCCGATATACTCAGCTAACCGTCCCGCAGAAGAGGCTGTACAGCGCGCTTACGGTCCTCACCATGGTGGCCCTACTGCTGTACTGCTTGGGCATCGGCAGCTTCCTCCTCCGCTCCCGTCTGGTGTCTGAGACAGCCCTGGAGCTGCCACCCACGTTCACCGCCAGCCCGACTTCCATGCCCACCAGCGTGGCGACGCCCCAGAGCACCTCCACGCCCACAGCCACGCTGCCTTCCACACCCACCCAGCGACCGATACCTACCTTCACGCCAACCGCCGAGAGCGTCAACGTCACAGTCGTCATCACCAGCACCGAGGGCGTGACCACGACCGTTGTGATCTCCGCCACGGTTACCCCAACTGCAACCTTCACCCCCACCATCACCACCACAGCGGAGGCGTCTTTGACCGTTCCCACTGCGGAGACAGCCGCACCTCTGGTTGGCGGAAGTACGCCACCTTCTGTCAACGAGTCCGGGTGTTACGCACAGCTCTCGCCTGGGCCGAGCTACGGAATCGCCCGCCACAGCACTCCCTCATGGTCCCCGCGGGAGAGAATAGGTCCGAGTGCCCTCCTCACCGACGCTTGCTTCCCACAACCGACGTCATGCAAGTCCACGGCACTCGCCCTCCAGCGCGGATGACAGACCCGTCCGTCCATGACTCGCTCCTTCAGGAGCGGTCAGGAGACAAAGTGCGCTGCCTGACCTGCGAGCGACGCTGCTCGCTGGGCCCAGGTGCCTCAGGCTGGTGCCGCACCCGTTCCAACGTCGATGGCAAGCTTGTGACCCTCACCTATGGCAACGTCTCCTCCCTCTCCGCCAATCCCATAGAGAAGAAACCGCTCCACCACTTCTACCCTGGGAGTATGGCCCTTACCGCAGGAAGCTGGGGCTGCAACTTCGGATGCCCCTGGTGTCAAAACTGGGATATCAGCAAATCGCCTCCGCGAACAGGTCGCTACGTGTCGCCTCGCGAGTTCGTGGACACGGCCATCGCCTCTGGATGTCAGGGGACGTCCATCAGCCTCAACGAACCAACACTGTCGCTGGAATGGTCCCTCGACGTGTTCCAGCTGGCCAGAGATGATGGGCTCTACAACACCTACGTCACCAACGGCTACATGACCGGCGAGGCCCTGGACTTGTTGGTCGCCGCGGGGCTAGACGCCATGAACGTGGATATCAAAGGAGACGCGGAAGCGGTCCGAAAGCACTGTGGAGGAATCGATGTGGAGAAGGTGTGGCGAAACTGCCGCCAGGCGAAGGAGCAAGGAGTGCACCTGGAGATCACCACCCTGGTCATCCCCAGTGTCAATCACCGTGAAGATACATTACGCACCGTTGCCGCCAGGATCCGCCACGACCTGGGGCCCGAGACGCCATGGCACCTTAGCGGGTACTACCCAGCCTACCGCTTCTACGCGCCGCCCACCCCCCTGAGCGCGCTGGAAGGAGCATGGCAGATCGGCAAAGAGGAGGGCCTCGACTTCGTGTATCTGGGCAACGTGGCAGGTCACCGTCTAGAGAACACCTACTGTCCTCATTGTTGCCAGCTGCTCATCGAGAGGCGTGACCTGACTGTTCTGAAGAACAGGCTCAGCGACTCCTTATGCCCGGTTTGCGGGCTGAGCATCCCCATGGTCGCCTGACCGGGGCACCTGAACCTGGATGGCATGCCACACGTCGAGGCCTGTATGTCCTCAGTTCCCACTATCTCCCGTAACGTATTCGAAGAGGATGTTGGTGAACTGCCCAGCCGTGCCGCAATCGGTGAACTGGATCTCTACAGTATCTGACTGTAGCACGGGGTTTGCCTGACTCTGTACGATGTCGATCAGAAACGTAAATGGCGAGTGAAAGTTCTCCTGAGCCAGGGGAGAAAACCCCCACCCTCCTGGATTCTCGCCCTCGCCACTCACCTTGTACGCCTCGTTGCCAGCAAACCTCAGACGCACCGTCCGCCCGTTGACTGCCTCGCCCCCTACTCCAGTGATCTTGCCCTGCATGTACACCGACCCGCAGTTGGGGGCGCTCTCCATCCCTCCTGCGTACCTGAACTCGTAGGAGGATGGAGTCGTGGGCGTGGCCGAAGGCTGAGAGGTCGGCGACGACGGCGGTGTGGTGGGCGTCGCTGTGGGGGGCGGGCTGGTGGCAGTCGGCCCACCGGGAGTGTGAGTCGGGGTGGCTGGGCCGGTGGTTGCGGTCGGCGGGATCGGAGTGTTGGTGTAGGTAGCGGTTGCCGGGGCTATCACCAAGGTGCTCGTGGCAGTCGCCTCAGGCACACTGGTGGCCGTGGGCGCCAGAGTAGACGTGGGTGTGGGACCAACAGGCGTCGAGGTGAAGGTGGGTTGAAACGTCGGTCCCACGGTAACCACCGTTGTGGGTGTGGCGGCGGGGCGAGCCAACTCTCGCGACAGCATCAGGAGCAAAACCGTGAAGACGAACCCGTTGAGGAAAACCAGAATCCCCATGATGAGCATATGTCTCAGCTTCATCCCTCACCCCTTTCTCGCCTTGACGGCTTCGCCGCCTCACGGTCACGGGATCACCAGCGCCTGCCCCACGCTTATCGCATTCGGGTTGTCCAGGCCGTTGGCCTGAGCCAGTTCGTCCATGGTGACGCCATACATCCGAGCTATCTCGCTCAGGGTCTCGCCCTGCTGCACAACGTGGATCTTCTGGCCCACAGAGGACGATGGTGAGGCTGCCGGCGCCGCGGTACCTTCTACTGTGGGCGCAGGAGGCGGTGCGGAAGGGATGACCAGTTCCTGTCCCTCCTGTATGATGGCCTCAGCACTGCCCAGGTCATTGGCCTCCACGATGGCATCCACCGTCGTGCCATAGGTGCGCGCGATCTCACTCAACGTTTCACCGGCTTGTACCACGTGGATGCCGAGTGTGGGCGAGGCAACCGGCGATGGCTCTTCGCTAGGCGTAGGCTCCTGCCCCAAGGTAGGCGTGGCCACGACCACGTCGAACGGAGTGAAAGTGGGTTTGGCAGTCCTGGTTGGCGTGGGGGTCGCCTGGCGACCTCCAGACACGATCAGGAGCAGACGGCTGAAGATGAGGTAGTTGATCAAGAGGAGGACCACGACCAGGGCGATCTCCCGCCCTCTGCCCCTGACAGCCCTGCCAATCGCACCCCATCGGCTGGTTGAGTCCATCTCCAATCCCCCTGCGCCTTCTCGCGCCGATTATACCGCACCTTCGCCAGCAAGGTCAACAGCTTGCGCCACGAGAGTATTCCCCGCTGCCTCGGAACCCTCGTAAATTATACCTCTTGAAAAGTGCGAGAGCCATCCAGCCGCCATGGGGTGGTCGTTTGCTGCCGGAATGCATATGGCGACGGGCCGTCGAGCCGATCGAAGAGGACTTCGTGCCGGAGCCTGGGAGCCTCGCCCTGCTAGGGATCCGCCTGGTTCAGGCGGCCGACCTTTTGGAAGCAGAATCCGCCTCGTAAGGGGGGCAGAAGGCCTTGGCCACGGCCGTCGGCCCGCTGATCGAAGTGCCGGTGCTGATCGGGCTGGTCTACGTGGCGCTGTGGATACGCCGCGCCTGCGTCCGAGGAGGGCGAACAGCCTAGGCACCCAGCCGGGCCCACAGTCAGGGTTCGTACTGGTCCTCGACTACCTCGGTCCACCGCGCGAACGGGACTACTATGTTGACCTCCTCCATTGCAAGAAGCCTAGCGCCCTGCATGGCCAGCTTCAGTCTATCCTCGTCTGCCTGCCAGGACTCATCCTGAGGTAGCAGCTCCTCGAGGAAGTGGTCAGAGAAGAGGTTCCGATTGACGTAGGGGTCAATGTCAGGCAATGGCGGCTGGTCCATTTCAGGCGCTCTCCATAGGTACCACTAGCGCCACGTTGAGCAGCTCTAGCGCCTCGTCCACGATTACTTCGTCCTCCCTCAGCCGCTGGATGGTTCTATCTCGCTGCGCCTCCGTATTCGATGCGGCCGGCTGGAGGAGTTGTGCCACGTCGCTCGCACCAGATGTGCTGAGTGCCTCCCTCTTCAACCATCGCTTGCCTCCCAGGCATCTGGACAACGTCTGCGGTCTGGAATGACCTCAGTGCTGATCGCTTGGGCGCTGCCCCTCGCCAGGGGCCATGTCTCTCTAGCCACTGGTGTCTTCTGCTACGGACGCGGCGATCTCGTCCCCGAAATCCTTCCTCAACTGGCTCACCAGCCGTTCGTACGCGCCATCTTCGTTGGTGGCCAGCTCGCGGCAATACTCATCGAATCCCCTACATACTGCATCCAGCAACCGACCTGGGTGCACCATCATTGCGGGCCCGACTATCTGGATGAACTCCTTGTGGGACAGCGAGAACTGCCCAAGTCGCTTGATACGGCCCTCGTGAACCAGCCCATTGCGGAAATGCTTTGTGAAGCGCTTGGCCAGCGTTCTCTTGGGGTCAGCAGGGTCCTCGTCGCGGAACTCTGGGATCCTCTGTTCGAGCCATTCTGCTATTCTGCTTTCTTGTCTCGAAGGCGGGCCATACCGCGCCAGGAAGTCAATGCAGCAGATACAGACGAGACCGGCGGCAAAGGCAGCGGACTGATTCAATAGCTGACGTGCAGGGTCCAGGTAGAAGCTTCGTACTCTGTCCTGGAAGGCGTCAAGAACGTTTCCAGGATCACCTAGATCGAGATCGCAGAACCTGAACTTGGGGGAGAAGAAGAGAATCTCACCGAGTCTCATGGCTGTCTCCTACTCCAGACGGAAGTCACCTAGTGCTTTGGCCCGATCGTCAAGCACGGGGGACTCCCGGTGCGGACCGCGATCTGTCTTACGCTGGTGTCTTACATGGTAGCGCTTATGATTATCATGGGCAATGCGTTGTTCCTCCGCCATCCGAATCGCACGCTGGATTGCCTCTCCTTCACGCGGACCTATGGGATCTGCTGAAAGGTTCTGCACCTGCCACAGATTGCCCTCCCTGATCCTGTCTTTCGGCGAATGCCGTCCCAACCATCCCTTCGATGGCATACAGCGCTCGCATCCTGCCAGAGACCCAATGATGCGTTTCTCTAGCTCACTCCTGCTACTGGGAGACTCGACCGCGATTGCCCTGAACGAGAACCGGTCCCTAAGTATTCCTGAGATGGTTTCTTCCAGTCTCCACTCCCTCCCCATGTCCCGCAATCGACTGAACTGATCTCTGTGTCGCCTCTCGGTGAAGTCGATCCCCCACACCCGTAGGTAGTCGTCTCTGGCGCGGTTCAGGAGCGCCCTGCCCAGGTTCTTTCGGAATATGCTCCGGTCGGCGGGTTTCGGGTTCTTCGGACCAAAACCAAGCTTGGATTCATCCAGGAGGTATGTCTCATTGACTCGACTTCGAAGATTCCCCTGGCCGGTATGACTGCCCACTCTCACTATCCGGGGCTGATCTCCACCATGTCCCCAGAACTCGCCCTCCTCGTAGACGAAGTAGATACCGTTCTCTGGCAGATCCTCCAGGTTGAACGGATGACTGATCATTGGCAGCCGCTCCAGTTGCTCATGCAGCCATTTGCAGACCTCGGACACCGCCTCTCTCCTCTACACGATCTCAGCAGTATGACTGAACAGTGTGATTCTGTCCCTCAACGCTGTCTGGCTCAGGAGCCGCTTGTACAGCGGATGGAATCTACCGGGATTGTGGTAGAACCAGATCTCATCGTATTGGCCTAGCTTCTCGTCAAAATCCCTCACCAGTTCCCTCAACTCAGTCTCGGTCACGGTACGAGGGTGCTTCTCGTACCATTGATGTCTAACGTCGGGAAACCACACGCCGTACAAGTCGGAGAGAATCGCCCACTCGACCCCTCTCTGCTTGCACATCCTCATGAAGGCTTCGATGAACTTCCCCCGGTAGAGCCGGTCGGGTGTCACCCTCTCTCCCCCGAACCTGGGGCTGTCAGCCTTCTTCGCTGTACAGTGGGTCAGGTAGATTCTCATTATCTCTCCTTCCGACACCACGATGGCATGCTGCTGGCGGGATACTCTGCGGGCCCCTGAGCGCATCACTGTGCCCAACTTGTCCAGCGCTGAAGCGTGCGGGGATCCGGCGGCCTGCAGCCTCGCGTTATCGTGACCCAGTACTACTCATCGATCAGCTTTGGCAGAGTCGAATGGCGTTTCGCGCCGCCCAGGACATCAACGGGGCGCCGCGCACCAGTAGGTTCCTGTAATACAGTGCCGCTATCCCCCGATCCATTGCTGGGTGTCCTGTACGGCACATCCCTTCTCAGAACTCCCTTCAGCACCAGTATTCTTCCTCTTTGGCTTCTGGCTTCAGACCCCTCCACCAGGCAACACACAGTTCGATGCCATGCGACAACGTTGTACTGGGCTCCCAACCCAGGTCCCGCCTTGCCAGGTCATTCTTAATTCGTTTGAGCTTCGGCTCAACCCTTGCCTGAGGTATGTACTCGATCGAGGTTGGAAGATGCTTAGCGACCTCTCTTGCCAGCTGTTCAACGGTCACTGGCCTCGGCCCGGTCAGGTTGTAGATCTTGTTCGCCCCGACCGGATTCATTGCCAGCACTTGTGCTTCGCACAGATCACCAACATACAGGAACTCCCTGTACTGCTTTCCATCGCCCATTATCGTGATGCGCCCGGTTTCTTCCGCCATATACATGAAGGCACGTACAACAAGGCCTTTCCACATCCGTTCCCCATACGGAATGCCATATCGAAGCACCGTGTACTCTGGTCCTCCGTACTCAGCCTGGAACGAGAAACACAGCATCTCCTGAGCGAGTTTGCTGGTGCCATACACTGTGTTGATATCTGTTAGAACGAAGGGACTCTCTTCGTCAACGACGTCGCCGACCTGAGCACCAGCAACCCAAGAACTGGAGGCAAGGACGACCCTCGGGACTTCACAGTCGAGAGCGGCTCGGAGGACCTCAGCGGTGCCCCCAACGTTTGTTGCTAGGCACATGTCGGGACGATCGCCACATATCCTGGCATTGGCAACTGCAGCGAGGTGAAACACGACGTCGGCACCGGAAAAGCACCGCCCAAGTGCTTGCCGAACGTCGGCTTGAATCCACTCAACGTCCTGCACAGGCTGTCTCAGATCCAGAACCTTCACCTCACACCCCGCGCGAAGCAAGGACTCAACCAGATGTGAGCCGATGAAACCGCTCCCGCCAGTGACCACGCACTTCATGCTTCCCCCATCCTTTCGCACACAAGGTCTCTCAAGCTTCGCTTGGTCAGCCGAGACCACTAACTGACTAGCGCAATGCCCCACACCCTCCAATAGCGGGCATGGCGAACATCGCAGTCCTTCCTCATCTCGGCTACCCATCGAGTCATGCCTTACCTCGCGTGGGCCTTTGCAGGACGATACCAAGATCCTCGAGACCCTTTCTGAACACGATCGATTGGCATGTGCTCGGACGCTCTTTGGAATCTAGGGCGGCGGAAATCGTCTTCCACTGTCGCTCGCGCGAGCGTATTGCACTGAGTGAGAGGCCGTGGGAATGATATACGTTGAAGCGAGGATCCTTCACGGTTTTGAACCCCCGAGCGATCATCTCGCGAGACCAATCGTAGTCTTCACATTGCGGTAGGTCTTCGTCAAACTGGTACTCCAGCCACAGATCTCTGCGGATGATGGCGTTTGTGGTTGTGATAGGCAGGTTCTCTTGCCGCAGATAGAGTGTCCGAATCTGTCGCAAATCATACAGTCTCTCCCATATACTCCCATCCGAAGATGCACTATAATTCCCGGTGACAGCTGCCACCGGAGCCTCTCGGAAGTTGTCCAAGCCTGCCTCCAGCCAGTATTCTGAACACGGCACGCAGTGACCATTCGTTAGCACGACCAAGTTGGCACTTGCCGCAAATACGCCCAGATTCAGAGAGAATCCATGGCCAAACTTCTCACTCGGTATCGAGACGAGCTTGGCGACGGGGAGATCCCGGATCACAGCCAGCGTCTCATCCGTCGATGAATTGTCGACAATGATTAACTCGAAGTCCCGAAATGTCTGCCCATACAGCTTCTGTAGTACGCGCCGCAAGCGTCGCCCCTCGTTGAAGGTGCGAACCACTATCGAAGTTGCGGGAGGATTCACCACGAAACCTCCTGGTTCATTGAGCCATGCTGCGTCCACAGATCCAGTCGGTGGCTTAATTTGCCAAACGCAACTGTGGGTGCCCACGCCCCATAGCTAACACATGGACTGCTTTGAATCGACCAGCGATTCGTAGGTACTGGCGCAAGCAGCGCCTGCGTCCGTATGCAGCGCCACGCGCAGCTTCGTAGGTCGCGCTTTTTCCATGCATTCTACCGACTCCACGCATGGGCACCAGGTACTTTGCAGGGATGGCAGGCTGTACTCAAAGCTCTGATCACACCCATTCCGTTCACTAACAGTGTAGCCCGAAGCCGACAACCTCCTCGGCACCCAGAAATGACTTACTTCGCTCCACAGCAGACTCCACAGAGTCACCGCTGAGTGATCATACCTGCCCACAGTGTGGCGGTTGGCCTCCCGAGGCAAGCCGCAGGTGACCTTCCGACGATATCCCTTGCTGCCTAACTCGCGACCCCGATTCCTCTGTACGCAATGCCGGCCTCCCGCATGATGCTTCGATCGAACATGTTCCTTGCGTCAATGACGCGGACCGCTCTCGCAACCTCCCTTATCCGTCCGAAATCCAGAGACTTGAACTCGGGCCAATCGGTCAGGAAGAGCTGAGCATCACTGTCGACGGCAGCCTCAATGGGACCCGGCGCGATCTCAATCCCTTGCAGTTGAGCTCTGGGTGTGGTTACAGACGGGTCATATGCTACAACAAGTGCTCCCTGCGCCTGTAGTCGGCGCGCAACGTCAACGGCGGGCGACTCCGCTAATTCGTCGGTTCCTGCTTTGAAGGTAAGACCGTAGACCGCAATCGTCTTGTCGGCCAAATCGCCAACTGAGTCAATCGTCATCTCGACCACGTATTGCCGCTGCCCATCATTGACCTCTTCGGCAGCCTTGACCATCTTGAGGTCATATCCAAATGACTCAGCTACTCTCACGAACGCGCGAACATCTTTTGGAATACATGGGCCACCATATCCAATGCCTGGACTGAGGAAAGCGGGTCCTATCCGGCTATCCATGGCCAGTCCCCTCGACACCGTTTTGATGTCCCCACCGCATAGTTCGCAGAGTCTCGCAATACAGTTGATGTAGGATAGCTTGAGGGCAAGGAACGCATTCGCAGCGTGCTTGATCAGTTCAGCGCTTCTTATGTCCGTGATGACAAACGGAGACTCTACCCAATGGTAGACCTCCTTCATCACCTGGGCAGTTGCCTCGCAATCGACACCGACCACCACTCGCTCAGGATGTAAGAAATCGCTCACGGCGGATCCCTCCCGCATGAACTCGGGATTGTATGCTAGGCTCACACCGTACTTGGTCGGATTGTATGTGCAAACCGTTTCACCAACTCGCTCACACGTTCCTACCGGGACAGTCGTGCGCACCACCACGTGCAGAGATGTCCTTAGGTTACGCCCGATGTCCGCAGATACCGCCTCCACCTGGCTCAGGTCCGCAGAACCATCTGCTGCAGCCGGACTTCCCACAGCTATGAAGACTACCTGAGGGTTTCTCATCGCTACGGCCCAATCTGCCGTGAAATGAAGCTGTCCATTCGCGAGTGTGTGTTGGACTAGATCAGGAAGAAGCGGCTCGCAAAAGGGGATATGGCCCTTCGAAAGAAGGTCGATCCTCGCAGCATCGGCATCAAGGCAAGCCACGCTGTGTCCTTTCTCCGCCAGACAGGCGGCCGTCAAGAGCCCTACGCGCCCCGCTCCGACTACTAGAATGTCCATGTCACACCTCGTGTTCCCTCGCAGACAGCTACTGGTCGAACATTGCGTGGTGAATGGCCCTAGGTCCTCAGGTGAATGACAGCCGCTAGTACAGTATGCGGCGGTGAAGGGCATGCTCTCGCCGTTCACGAAACACCATGGTCCTTCCATGGATGGGAGTCACGCTGGGCCAGAGCTTGATGCCGAGTCGATGTAGCGGATCGACAAAGTGCCCGCGCACTCCAACCCGCCCTTCGCTACGTTTCATCGCGTATCGGGTGCCGCCTTCGAGATTCCGTATCGTGTGCACTGGAGTCCTCTCATAGCCGTCCTCCACCTCAGCGACACCGTCAGCGATTCAAGACGCCCATATTATCTTCCGCCAATTCGCCGTCCAAGCGCGAAAACAAAAAGTGCCGTTAGTGTCATGCCGACGAATGCCTCCATCCCAGCCAAGAGCCTTCCTACATTGTCGACGGCGTCGACGTTGGAGAACGCCAGTGTTGTCATCGAGGCAATGCTGTAGAGAACATAGTCGAGAGCGCACCTCGGTGTAGCTCCTCCAGAAGCGATACTACCCGTCAGCCAATACGCAACAGGAAAAACAATGAGGCCCAGTCCTAGTATCCACAACAAGGCCTTACCAGGTTCCTCTCCATATCCGCAAGTGGCATCATACATAAGCGAAACCAGAAACTGGATTGTGTGTCGAAGAACCGAGGCAACCAAGCGGATGCCGGATCTTATTCTGGCTGCCGGTTGCTGATTCCATTCCGAAGATTCGCTTTCGGATCTACCGCTCCTGATTGGGTGCTGGCGGGCAATGTGCCAAGGAGCTAGAGTGCTTCGATCGATTCTGCGCTCCTTCCGGTACGCCCAGCTAGCTTCTTCGTCAAGGCCGCGGGATAGGAAGTTGTTCTTGATGCTCCTATAGATCTCTCGCGCTTCCAGCAGTTCGCCCCTCTGCTCTTGGATCAGCCCGGCCTGAAAAGCGGACTTTCCAAGCTTTGCGTTGGCCAAATCGGCCTGGTAGAGATCTGCCCCGACCAGGATCGTATGGTTCAGGATTGCGTTCCTAAGATTGGCGCCTCGAAGATTGGTCGAGCTGAGGTCCGCGCCAGATAGGTCCGCGCCCTCCAGATTCGCGCCCGACAGGTCGATTCCACGCATGTTCGCTCCCGTGAGGAGAGCTCCCACACAGTCAGCGCCGCGAAGAACCGTGTCTTTGAGCGTGGCACTGGATAGATCGGCCCCCTGAAGACGAGCTCCAGTGAGATCAGCCCCATCGAATCTTGCGCCCACCAAGACTGCCTCGTCTAGGACGGCGCCACGCAAAGGTGTGGCATTGAATTCCACACCGGTTGCCTCGATGGCCGAGAGATTCGCGTAGCTCAGTTTGGCGCCGCGTAGCGCCACGCTAGTCAGGTCAGTCTGGGTCAGAGATGCCCGCGTCAGATCCCCATCTTCAAGTGACACGTCGTCGAAGTGAGCCCTGTAGAAGTCAGCACCTATGAGTCGAGCACTCTTGAAAGAGACCGATTTCAAGTATGCGCCCCGCAAGTTGATGCCCGTTAGGTCCGCCTCGGCAAAGTTGGCCCCCTGCAACTCCGCTCGCAGGATTTCAGCGTCGACCATTGAGGCTCCAGTGAAGTCCGCATTTTCCAGACTTGTGTCCCCGAAGTCCGCCCGTTCCAACGTCGTCCCCGACAACCGAGCCCCTGTCAGGTCAGCACCTTTGAAGAACGCGCCGGTAGCGTTTGCCCAGCGCAGATCACTCTCCCGCAGGGAGGCACCGCTGAAATCGGCTTCAATCAGAGTCGCATGTTCAAGAGTGGCTCGAGTCAAATCGGCAAGCCAGAACTTTGCGCCCATGGCCTTGGCCCACCTGAGATCGACGTCCTGCAAGTTGGCCTTGAGAAAATACGAATTGAAGGCAAGGCTGACGCCGGTTAGAGTTGCGCTTGCCAAATCGGCCATGTCAAGCGAAGCGCCATTCATGCCAGCGCCCGTCAGGTCCGACCCGCGCAAGTTTGCCCTTCTGAGGACACAATCGTACAGCCCTGCATCTCGCAGCGAAGCGCCCCGTAGGTCTGCGTCTTCGAGGTAGGCATTGTTGACAATTGCAGAGTCAAGCCTGGCTTTGCGAAGCTTGGCGTACCGCATTGAAGCACCCTCGAGATTCGCACCGGTCAGATTCGCACGGTCTAGGTTCGCACCATCTAGAACGGTGCGATTGAGTACGATACCCGATAGCCTCAAGCCGCTAAGATCTATCTCGTAGAGGTTGCTCCCCGTCAATACCAGGCCTTCCGGTCCGCCACGTTTTCGAATGCGCACCAGAATGTCTTCTCGTTGAAGTGCGCGGCGCTTTGTGGCCATTTCACAACTGCCTCCGAGCTACGTCTCCCTAACGACTTGCGCCTCTGCCGTGAGCGTGCAGGCGGTTCGGAGCTCTCGACTGCTGTGCCAAGCCCCTGCTCCCGCTCCTCGGCTACCTCAACAATGGAGAACGCTCACCCCGGGTGCAAGGCCAACTCTTCCGAGGAGGACATCATGTGGCGCCGCCCCGCAACCCTGTCATCCAGTATAGCACAGTTTGGGCTGTATGTCAACAGAGAATGCGCAGCGGGTGGCAAACGTGTCGGCAGCGATGGTGTCCAGCCGCTCTGGCGAGCGCGTGGGGTAGGGGCGGGTGTTTTGAGACCTCGGAGGTCTTCGAGACCTCCGAGGTCTGGGGAGGCCACAGGCAATGCGCAGCGGGGAGAAGATGTCTCGGAGCCGATGGCCTACAGCCGCTGCGGCTTTGTGCTGGAAGGGCATACCCGCGGGAGCAAGTTGAATCCAGACGGCACCGTTGGATGCCCCCCAGGGGACCTTGGAGACACCTCTAGCACATGGAGTAGAGGCGTTGTCGACCAGGTACCGGATGGGGCCGGTTCCTCGTTCTCTGGTTATGAGGACGGCTCGAATGCAGGAGCTTCCAGCTTCTGGCCGAACTGCGTCTCGTACAGGTGGGCGTAGAGGCCGCCCCGTGCCAGCAGCTCGACGTGGGTGCCCTGCTCCACCAGGCGGCCTTCGTCCAGCACCAGGATCTGGTCGGCGGCCAGGATGGTGGACAGGCGGTGAGCGATAACCAGGCTGGTGCGGCCCGCCAGCAGCGGCGTTAGCGCCGCCTGGATCAACGCCTCGCTGTGCGAGTCCAGGCTTGAGGTCGCCTCGTCCAGTATGAGCAGACAGGGGTCTTTGAGGATCACGCGGGCGATGGCCAGCCGCTGCTTCTCGCCTCCGCTGAGCCGGTAGCCTCGCTCGCCGACCAGCGTGTCGTAGCCGTCTGGCAACCCCGCAATAAAGTCGTGGATGTTGGCCGCCTGGCAGGCGGCCTCCAGCTCAGCCTGGGTAGCCTCGGGGTCGGCGTAGAGTAGGTTGGCCCGTACCGTGTCGTGGAACAGGTAGGTCTCCTGGGTCACCATACCGATCTGCTGCGCCAGTGACTCCTGGCTCACATCCCGCAGGTCGTGGCCGTCGAGGGTGATGCAGCCTTCGGTGGGATCGTAGAGGCGGGGCAGCAGATAGGTCACCGTCGTCTTGCCTGCGCCACTGGGACCCACCAGTGCGGCCAACCGCCCCGGGCGGATCTCGAACGACAGGTCGCGCAGCGCCCAGCGCCGCGTGGTGATGACGCCCACCGCCGTTTTCCGCTCCTGCCCATTCTCGTCCGGCCCGGCTGAGGGTTGCGCCGGAAACTCCTCCTCCTCCAGATAGCTGAAGGACACATCCTCGAAGCGCACGTGGCCGTCCACGCGCTCCAGCTCGATGGCCCCAGGTTGGTCTTCGATCTCCACCGGCAGGTGCAGGTACTCGAACACCCGCTCAAAACTGACCATGGATTGGACGAACTGGACCTGGACATTGGACAAGGAGGAGATGGGTCCGTAGAGCCGGCTCAGGTAGGAGGCAAAGGCGACGATGGTGCCCACGGTCATCGCCTGACGCAGCACCTGGTAGCCACCCACCCAGTAGACCAGGGCCGTACCCATGGCGCTGGCGATGCCCAACCCCAGGAAGAACCAGCGGCCCACCAGTGCCTGCCGCACACCGGTGTCTCGCACTTTGCGGCTGGTCTCGCGGAAGCGGGCCACCTCCTGGCGCTGGCGGCCAAAGGTCTTGACCAGCAGCGCGCCGTTGATGCCCAGCGTCTCGGTGATGATACTGCTCATGTCGGCGTTGTACTGCATGGACTGGCGGCGGATGCGGCGCAGAATGTCGCCCACCCGGCGCGCCGGCAGCAGGAACAGCGGCAGCACCGCCACCGAGAGCAGGGCCAGCCGCCATTCGATGGTGATCATCACCGCCAGCGTGGAGACCAGGGTGATGCCGTTGCTCACGATGTCGGGCAACGTGCCGGTCACGGCGTTCTGGGCACCGACCACATCGTTGTTAAAACGAGATACGATCTCACCCGACCTGGTATGGGTGAAAAAGCGCAACGACATACGCTGCAAATGATCGTACATGGTCCGGCGCAGGTCGTAGATGATGCCCTCGCCCACGCGGCTGCTGAGGTAGCGCTGGGCCACGCCGATGAGCCCGCTGAGCACGGGGATGCCGATCATGCCCAGGGCCAGCCAGTTCAGCCGCGCGAAATCCCGGTTCGGCAACACGTTGTCGATCAGGTCGCGGTACAGCAGGGGCGGTACCAGCCCGATGAGGGAGGTGACGCCGATGGCCGCCATCATCGAGGCCAGAGAGCGCCAGTAGGGCCGGCCATAAGCCAGCGCCCGGCCCAGAAGTTGCCGGCTGACCTGGGGCTGGCTCTTCGACTCGTCGTACTGCATGAAACTCCGCCAACCTCCACCGTGATGCATGTTGCTATCCTCCCCAGGCGGTCACGGTCAAAGCTACCAGCATCCCCGCCAGAACCAGACCGACTATCAGCTTTGTTCCGCGTTTCATCTGCTCTCACCTCCCGATAACCTCACGTTGCCGCTGGCCCTCACCTTCGATTATCGGGATGCGTGATAAGCCTGCCGTTGCCGGTCTGTAAGAACTCTCTAAACCGGACCCTCATTGCCTCTCGCCGCCATCAGCCATAACCCGGGGCCTCGCCGAACGCTCCACCCCGTGCCCGCCGGCGATGTCTCCACCGCATGAGGTCGAGCAGTCGGGGCATCACCACGGTGTACAGCCAGTACAGAGGGCGGGAGACAGGAAAATCGAAGGACCCCAGGTAGGAAGTGAACTCCCCTCCAAAGCCTTCCTTGAAGCGAAAAACGCCCCACATGACGTCGCTCTCGTCCAACACCTCGGGCGCCCCCCACATGTCGTAGGAGGTGCACTCATGGGCCCTGGCCCACCTCATGGCCTCCCACTGCAAGAGATGGTTGGGCATGAGACTGCGGTGTCTGTCGCTCGAGGCACCGTACATGTACCAGGCCTTGTCACCGAAGTGGAAGAGAATAAGCCCCGCCAGTACATCTCCCTCATAGCGCGCGAGGAGAAGCTGCGCCAGTCCCCGACTCAAGAAGGTACCCCAAACATCGGCGTAGTAGGAGAAGGGGCGAATGACAAACTCGTCGCGGGCGCTGGTGGTGGTGTACATCTCGTAGAACGAGGGCAGGTCATCCATCCCGCCCTGGTACACCTCCACCCCTTTTCGCTGGGCCAGCCGAACGTTGTACCGCCACTTCGCTTTCATCGCCGAGAGCAGTTCCTCCTCGGATCGCCTCAGATCGATGAGCATGGTGTTCCGGAACTGGATCTGCTCCGCCGAGGCGCGCCAGCCTCGCCCTTCGAGGAGCTTCCCGACAGCGCTATTGTCCGCCATCACGTCAGGGTCGATCTTGACGAAGATGGCTCGTCGCTCCCTGGCGAGGAGCTCCAGCTCGGTCAGCACGGCGGTCATTAACTCCACATCACTGTACTCCAGTGCCGGCCCCTTGGGCACATACATCACCCCCCACGGCCCACGAGGGAGCCGGCGAAGCAAGACCGAGGCCGCAGCCACTGGTTCACCGTCTCTGACCAAGAGCAGCCGAGAAGGCTGCCACGCGTGGCGGCTCTTGAACTCGCCCCACTCGTACGACTGAAGCACGTGGGCGCAGGGGAGCCCGGCGACGGCCTCGTTCCATTGCTCTCTGTCCTCCACCTGCTCCAGCTCCATACTGCCCTCTTTCAATGCTATGTCCCCACGCCCATGGGATACCCTGAGCAGGCACGACGGCCTGCCCCGCGTTCAGACAGCGCGACGCATCCAGCACAATCTCTGCTGAGGCACCTCGAACTCCCTCTCCACCTGGAACCCCTCGCTGCGGTACAGGCCGAAGGCAGGGGTGTCCCTATCGGTGACCAGCAGGATCCCGCCGTACCCCTCTCGCATCGCTTCCCGGTACAGGAAGTGCAGAACACGCCGTCCGAACCCCTGCCGCTGAAATGCTGGAGCGGTCGCCAGGATCACCATTTCCAGGTGACGTTCTTGGAGAAAAGGCTTATGCCGCTCCTCATCCAGTAGGGGCCCCAGGGCTCCCCGACCCACCGTCCGTGTCACAGCCCACGCCAGTCGTGCCAGGGCCAACAGCGAATGGTCTTCTCGGGCATCGACGCAGAGCGCCCCACAGACCACTCCTTCGTGCGTCCTGATGCCGCACAGCAGCAGGCTCTTTTTGCCCCAGTAGAAGTCAACCAACGCCTTCACCAGCGCACCGGCATCCTCGGAGCTGCCTCCAAGGGCAGCCACCATGGGGTGTTGTGCAAACGCCTCTGTCATCGCCCGCACCAACTCCCCTCTGGCATCTTTGGTCAACCTTTCCGCCGGTGGACCCTCCATTCACCCTCCAATCACTTCAACCGCGATGGTTTCACTGGCCGCCCGCTCCTGAGAGTCCAGGCTCCGAGCGCTGAGCAGTTCGCGCCCTGGCAACTACGGATTCGATGAAGACGGTCTTGGCGTTGGTGAAGCCTTCTCGGTCTCGGCCGAATCTAACGGCTAGTTCCTTCTTCAAGAGGTAGTACTCTTGGGCGTCCTGGGGGTGCGTCCGCAGCCAATCCCGAAACAGCAGATGCCTTTCCCAGAAATCGCTGGCCCGCTCCACCACGTGCAGGTGGTGTGTGCGGCGCTGCGGTGGACCCTTGTGCAAGTACCTCCTCTCCGGGATAGACTCGTTGTACTCCGGAACGTACTCGTACCCGATCCCCTCCAGAGGCTCTATGCACCGCTCCGCATCAGCCAGTGACCGCACCCCCGGCATGATGTCGATGATGGGCTTGCCGCCCAGACCAGGCACGGCCGTGCTGCCGATATGCTCGATACCGATGATCAAGCTCCCCACGACAGCCAGGATGCGATCTCTTTCCTCCTCGTACAACGCTGGCCACCGGGGGTCATAGTCAACGATGACCACAGGCGCAGGCACGGCGTCCTCCTCTCAGGGTCCAAACTTCCTCTGACGACCACTGGAGCACCCAGAGCGGCCCCGGCCTCGCTCGGCGACCCCTCTCACGGCTCCCGCACGCAGCGATAGCCATGCCTGGGATTACCCCAGGACTTGGGCTGGTAGCTGATGATCGACCCGTGATAGCTGACGTAGTAGGCCTCGTGCTCATCGTATTCATCGGCCGACCAGTAGTAGATGGGAGACCAGCCGGGGACCTACAGAGGCCTCGCCTTTTCAAGCAAGCAGGCTGAGAATGGCCAGCACGCCGAAGCCGAGAATGACGATGCCCGCTGCCTTGTTCACCCACCCCAGCGCCCGCGGGGTGAACTTCGACCGGAAGAGGCTCACGCCCCCGCTCAAAATCAGCCACCATGCTGCCGAACCGCTGAATACCCCGAGCACGAGGAGAGCGGCCGACCCGTAATCCCCCGTCGCCGTCCCTATGCCCAGTCCGGCGTATACGGCCGTGAATGATAGGATGGTCATGGGGTTGGTGAGGGTCAGGACAAGTGTGGAAACATAACCACCAAGAAGTCCCTCTCCTTTCGCCATAGCCGGCGTTTCGGCGGGCCGCGAGAAGTAGGTCTTGAGCCCGAGATAGCAGAGGAAGAGTCCACCCACCAAGCGGATGGAGGACTGGTAACCGATCAGTATGCTGGAGATGTAGGTCAACCCGAACGCCGCGATGACACCATACATGCCATCCGCGGTGGCAGCCCCCAGACCGGATAGCAGTCCTGCAACACGCCCTTCGGCGAGCGTTCGACGAATACACAACACACCGATGGGGCCCACAGGCGCCGCGATGGAGAACCCGATGACCACACCCCTGAGCAGGTACGAGAAGTCCATCCCCCTTTGGGCCTAGGCGGGTTTGAACCCACGGTGCACGGCCACGATGCCACCGCTCAGGTTGAAGTACTCACAGCCCTCGAACCCAGCCCGCTCCATCATTCCCTGGAGCGTCTCCTGGTCTGGATGGACCCGGATGGACTCCGCCAGATAACGATAGCCGCCACGGTCCCCGGCCACCAGCCGGCCTATGGCAGGCATGACGTGGAAGGAGTAGAAGTCATACAGGGGGCCAAAACCCCACACCGTGGGATGGGAGAACTCCAGAATGACCGCCTGCCCTCCGGGCTTGAGGGCCCTAAACATGGAGCGAAACACCGCCTCCTGGCGGGTCACGTTGCGCATTCCGAAGCCGATGGTTACCAGATCGAACTGACCCTCGCTGAAGGGCGCCTCTTCCGCGTCCGCCAGAACATACTCCACTCGGCCCGAGGCGTGTCCGTTGGGAACACGTGCCAGCGCCTGGTGCAGCATGGAGCCGTTGATCTCCGCCAGCACCACCAGACCGTCAGGCCCCACCAGACGAGCGAGGCGGCCGGTGAGTTCACCCGTGCCGCCCGCCAGGTCCAGCACCCGCTGCCCCGGACGTATCTGGCACAGACTGACGGCGAAACGTCTCCACAAGCGGTGCATGCCGAGGGACATCACGTCGTTCAGCAAGTCGTATCTGCTGGCCAGGGAGTCGAAGATAGCCCCCACCAGCCTGCTCTTCTCCTCGATGGGGACTCGCCGAAAACCGAAGTCTGTTGTCCCGCCCCCCCTCGTCTGGCCCATCCGCTTCTGCGTGGTCAGAGCGCCACGTCCCCGCTATCAGAGGATCTCGCTCAGGATCTCCGCCGCGTCCCGGACAAAACCGGGACAGCGAATGCCGGCGAGGTTGTTCTGCGAGGCGTACTCCATGCCCTCGGGGGTGCTGATATCACAACCCAGCAACTCTCTGCACACCACTGACCCGTGACGCGATTCGAACTCTTCCACGAACCGGTTTACCAGAGCGTACGCCAGATCGCGGGTCTCCTCATCGTCGGCCCTGAGCCTTGCGTGTTTCAGCCCAATGGCCATGAAGGCCCCAGTCACCGCGCCGCACGTATCCCCTCTATGACCCATGCCGCCTCCGAAGGCGGTGGCTACTCTGAGAGCCGTCTCCCGGTCCAGGCCAAGCTCTTGTGCCCAGGCGGAGAAGACCGCCTGAGCGCAATTGAAGCCTTCGTCGAAGGTAGAAACAGCACGCTCAACTACGTCCATTCATCTTTCTCCTTTCTGATGTTGAGTCGGCCGCATTCAACGCTCGACGACACATCACCGCACGTCGAGGGAGCCCAGGTATGCCTCCGCACGGAGATCGACCTTGTTGGCCGCCGTCTCGTAATCCGGCGACTCATACAAACCGCTGCCGACCCGTGGGAAGCGTCCACGGTCTATCTTCACCTCAGCCAGGCCGCTGTGAGTCTCAATGCGAGCCGCGACTCCGGACGGGACGCGCACTTCCACTCCACCCGCGCCGCAAGTGACCTCGGCGTGGGTCTGTCCGGCCCTCGACGGCAGCGTGAGCTTCGTGGCGCTGGCCCCCGTCTCTATCCGTAACTCCTTGACCTGAAGACCGCTCAGGTCCAGCCGGTTGTCACTGGCACCCCCCTCGATCTTCAGCGTCAGCGGGATCCCTTCATTCAATTCCACGGTCCACTCCGCACCGCGTGTCTTGATCCACCGCCAGGGAAGGAGAGTCGCTGCCAGGCCCTGTCCCGCCACCCGCATGGTCAGGTTGAGCATTTCCCCTTCTCTCTTGGCATCATACTCCAGACCGCCCACAAAGGTGCCCCTGGCTACTTCTCCCGGTCCGGCGCCACCTCTCACCTGAAGCCGCCCTGCGCCGTGAAGAATGCCAATCCGGGCGCTGGTAGCGCCCTCCAGCGGGATCGTCACCTCCTGCGCCTCCGAGGACGGAACCTTGGCATACGCACCCCAAACGATCCACACACCGGCCGCTATGAGCAAGAAGGCCCACAGCAGCCCACAGATGGAGACCCGGATCAAGCCCAGGGCATCGAGCACGCCGATAGCACCCAGGGCTATTAGGATCCCCCCTCCTGTCAGCACGATTTTCCTCATCTCTTCTCTCCCCTCACAACGGAGCGATGGTACGCCGTGAGGCTCCGACGACGAGCCCGCCACTGCCGTCGCCCAAGCCGAGCGGGCCATGCTAGCGACGGACGCGCAGCAACCCCTGAACGACCATCAGCAAGCCCAACCCGACTACAAGCAGTGGCCAGTAGGGTCCCAACCAGCCCAGCCCCCCCAGGAAGGAGCCGAATATTGCGAACATCACCAGGCCGATGAGGATCAGCAAACCACCTTCGCGCACGCCCTTGGCCGTTTGCCCCTCGAGGATGCCCGCCAGAAGAATGCCCACCCCGACGAAGCTGGGGATGAGCGCCCAGGCGTAGGCCCAGGTCTCCCACATGCCGGTGGTGGCCTGGAAGTACAGTATTCCGCCTATGCCAGCCACGATGCACGCGGGCACGGCCAAGCCGGGCACCGCCGTCAACAGGGCAACCACCAAGAGGATGCCCCCGATAGCGATAATGAACAGTGGCCAAGTGACCTCGAACTGTAGCCACACTTTCAGTCCTGGCATGAGTTGCACGGCTGCAAACCAAGCACCTATCAGGATGAGTAGTATTCCTCCAACCAGACTCGACCTTCGCCTGCGCTCCATTTCGCCTCCTTGAATTGATGCTATCGGATGACACGCACAGGATAGCGGGAGCCTCCAACCAACAAGGATGCGCCCGGCCAACTCTGACATTGTACGACAGGGAACGCTAAACGACAAGGCTTACAGTCAGGGGGTGTTATGACAGCAACGCACAAGGGGACTGCTCGTGGTAGGCAAGACCGGTGTCGGGTCTGCCTAGCCAAGAATCACGATTTGTTTGGCGTCCACCTGCACCGGGTAGGACTCCTTCAGGGGGCCCGTAAACCAGACCTGCACGGTCTGTCCCACAGCAAGGGCATCAAAACCTACCCGTTGCCGTTCGCCGTTCTTCTGCTGAAGAAGGGCGGTTTGCCCGGTCACGGTCAGCGCGTACTTGTCGAGGGAGACGCCTTCCTTGGTCTCCACCTCTGCCTCGGCCAGAACGGTTCCCACCACATTCCCGGCGGCAATCGACTGCACATCGGTGACCCTTCCCGTGAAGTCGGGCTCCTGCTTTGTCCCACCTCCGAGGTGCAAGCAACCCGCAGCGAGCGCCGCCACGCAGGCCAAAAGTCCAACCACCGCTGTCATGCTGACGTTCTTCGTGCGACCTAGGCTCCTGGCAAGAATGACTAGCCGCCGAGGCTCAACTCCACGCCACCGATGCCGACCTCGATCCGGACGTTCAAAGTAACATCGCTGCTCCCGTACGCATCGTTGGTGTAGACGTCGCCATCCTTGTGGAAGTCCCGGGCATCGACACCGCCAAGGCCACTCTTCGCCTCCACGCGAACGCCCACATCGCGAGGCAGGGTTATCTTCAAACCTCCCACCCCGCCGCTAATGGTGGCCTCCAGGTTCGCCTCCCAGTCGCCGTCCAGAGATATGTTAGCCCCGCCAACGCCGACGTCGAGGTCCAGCTTACTAAGGTTGAGATCGCCCAGCTCCAGTTCGCCCCCGCCGACGCCCATTTCGATCTTCATCTCCATGGGGACCTCACTGTTGAAGCGCAAGGCCCACTCATACCGTAGTTCCGGACTAGGAACAACACCGGTCACTGAGGGCTGCTTGATGCTCAGCACACCCTCACTCCCACTGACGGCGTAGTTGACCTCAGGCTTCCAGCTCTCCTGGCTGTAGGTGAAGTTTGCCTCCAGAAGGTCGTCAGCGCCGCCGGCGATCTGGAGCACCCCCGCGCCCATGTTGATCTCCACTCGCGCGGAGTCGGCGCCGCCCAGTTCCACCCGCTGCGATTCGGTGCGCGCCGCCTGGCTCACCTCGCTACAGCCAGAGACGAGCAAGGCCACCACCACAGCCAGAAGAACAGCCGCCTTCAACATCCGTTTCCTCATCATGTCCTCCTTCTCGCCTTAGATACGTGTCGTGCCCAGCGACCTCCCGTGTATTGCGAGACGCCGGGCATGGTATCACACCCCGAGATCAAAGTCCAACGTTCCTCATCGAACCGGGCGACAGCGCAACGCCGCAGGGGCAGGGCATGCTGAGCAGACAAGCCGATCCGGCGCTGGCCTGGTGGACAATGGCATGCACGATAGCGAACAGCAGCCAATCAGTGAGGATGATAGGCAACCCAGATCTGTCCGCACCAGTCGCCCGCCGCCTTTTCGCTGCGGTCGCGGAAGACGCCGCGACGCTTCGCTTGCGGAACGAGGAAGAAAACGACGTGGGAAGTGCGCAAGGAGATCACCAGCGGCGCGCCTGTCTTCTCGATCAGTAGGGCGGCTTTGCCGTGGATGAATGTGGCCCGCTTGACATGCGGGAAGTGTTGGTAGATCAGCAGAGAGTGCCCAGCCTTCCAGAAGTCCTCTATCTCGTGCCAGTAGAGGTACTTGGAGGAATTCGTGTGACCGCACCTGGTGGAGTCGACCTCAATCCCGTTGTCCGGGTCGAAGAAGACCAGTTCGCAGCCTCCAGCCAGGTCCTTGAAAGCCTCGAAGTACCGAACTCGCCCATCGGCGTCGTCCGGCAGGAAGCCCGGTGCAAAGCGACACGAGGGGAGCACCGCGGACGTCTCGGCACCACGGACATCGCGCAGGTTCTGCGTTTGAACCATCTCCCGCAGGTGGTCGAAGAGTAGAGGGTCGAAGTGGCACCACTTGTCTGGCTTCTCGAGGTAGCTGGTGAACCCACCATCGCCGCGCCCATCGTCTGGCGTCAGCATCCAGCATACGGCGGTCTTGATCCCTCCGCCATTGATCAGGGTGCGCAGCAGTCCATACTTCCGATAGTCGTTGATGTCACCGAAGTACTGGTTCTTCATAAGACGCGGCGGCTCCACAGAGACGTTTCGACGTCGAGCCTCTCGCCCCTCCTCCGCCTACACGACTACGCGTTCCTCCACTCTTCGATAGCCCAGTCGAGGGCGTCCGCGAAACGTCTCATCGCAGCAGCGTCCCTGAGTGCCGACAGAGAGAAGGCTGGTCGTCCAGATACGGCTTCCTCACGGATAGAGACCCCGGGTATCTGATTTAGACTACGCAGCAGCTCCAAACGCTTCGACTCGTCGTCGAATGGCGGCCACTTCAGCATATGCTGGAACTGCAGCTCCACGCGTCCGTACGTCCACACAGCGATCAGAGTATAACCCTTGCCCCGCCAGTCAAAGACCGGAAAGAAAGACCCATCCCGCGCTCCTTCACCCCACCAGACCCCCAACTCTTTGTCCTTTGCCCATTCGAGGATTCGCCGCGCAACTGCGACCTCGTCGGCGCCGACACGTAGCTCGAGTTCACCAAAGAATGACGTCTCGTCCCACCTGCGCTTGCCAGCGGCAACTGACTTGGCTCGTTGCCCGATGACTCGCGGAACCAGAGTCTTCGACTCCTTCCCAACGTACTGCTTGATTTCGACCGCAAGCACTTCCGCTGGGTCCATCTGGATGTTGAGGAATTCGACGATCCGCTTGAGTTCCTGAGGGATCTCATCGGCCACGAAGACCAATCGGATCCGTCCCGCTTGAAGGTTGGTCTTGACTTGGCTCCAGAACACCTCAACCTGCCCTTCGTCGCCCGCCCCGAGTCCCCTCAAACTCGACACCATCTCAGCCGGATCAATCCCCTGACTCTCGCAGCGGGCATCGAACCTCGCACGAATGGTCTCCGCTGGCCAGTAGGCCAGGGCGTTGGCGGCATAGTCCAGCATTTGTCCCACCACCTCTCGACGAATGCGCGTATCGCTGCTGCGCTTGACCTCCACCAGAGTAGGGATTCCATCCTGATCCAGGAAGAGGTGATCTACAGACCATCGCCCAGCCCCATCTTCCTCAGATGGCAGCGAGGCCTCGCGCGAAATCAACAACCATCGTCTTGGCGCCACGTCGTCCATCTGGTCCCCTGCAAGCAAGTTGGGGTACTTGGCCAGTAGTTCCTGCAAGAGATCCTCGGAGTCGTAGGGCTCTTCGTTCATTTCCACGAGTTCATCATTTCCTTGGATCAAGTAGATACTTCCACTCATTGAAGCCTCCGATTGTATCCCGGTAGCGCAAGCGGGGGGTGTCAGACAGAGCTCTGCGCCGCAGGCGGTCGTTGAATCGCCTGCACTTCCCAGGCCCCAAGAGCCGTGGTCGTCCTTTCCGCAGGCCTATCAACGCAGATGTTACGCCGACCGTGGTCGGGCGTCAGCATCGGCCATACGGCGGTCCTGATCTCGCCGCCGTTGGTCAGGATGCGAAGCAGGCCACACCCCCAATAGTCATTGATGTCACCAAAGTACTGGTCCTTCGTCCTCTCTCAGGCGGCCCTCCACCACAGAACGGTACTAGGCAGCGGGGAAGAGCGGACCGAGCAGGTCTCGCCAGGCTGGAATGGCCTCGGTATCCCGGCCCTCTTCCTCGAGGCGCTGAGCCCGAGTGGCGGCCGCGCGCCCCTTCTTGAGTGCACTAGCGGCCACAGCGCGCTCCTCAGGCATGACGACGTCGTTCACGTCCGGCGCCAAGCCGGCCGGATCGGGCCAGTCCTCAGTGACCCTGCTGGCCGCTATCCCGAAGAACTCGCCCATCTCCGTTGGGTATGCACCACAGGCACCACGCACGAGATCAAGACCCATCACCTCGATCAAGAAGGGTGGGCGTACAGGTTCTCCCACGTACCGGTTCCAGGACTTGATCATCCTGATGAGTCGCTTCCACCGGCCATCACACTCCTGGTCCTTCTCCGCGGCCAGTTGAGCATGCAACATCGGATCCGCAGCAATCCAGTAGCCAAGATGGAGATCGGGAATCTCATATCCTCCTGCACTACGCTCGAAGGCGGGCACTATGTCGAAGCTCATGGCATCGCGCCCAGAGCCGAACTCGACGGCGACGGCGCGCCGCGCAATACCCAACTCGCAGCGGGGGTACCGGAGTTGCAGTTCACCGCCCAAGGCAGCAAGCACCTCCCCTGGATGCACTGTTCGGCACGGCTCCACCTGGCCGGCGCCCGTACCCAGAACGCAGAGGATATCCACGTCTCTGAGAGGCCCGGGCATCGTGTGTCGGGCATACGATCCGATCAGGAACGTGTCTTCGACCTCGAAAGCTTCGCACAGGATCGCGCACACGGGCCGGCATCGAGCCCTGGCTCGGGCGTGCTCCGACCTGGTTATCTCAAGGTTGCTCCGGTACGTCTCGAAGGCATCTGCGACACGCATACACCCTCCCGGAGTCCGGCCGCCGACTAGCAGCCGTGCCATACGGGGATGCGCAGTAGCCCATACTTCCTGTAGTCGTTGATGTCACCGAAGTACTGGTTCTTCACACTAATACCTGACCTCCGCCGACAAGCCGCAGCACCCGAGAGTACACCCTCGTCCCCAGCCAGTACAGAACGGGCGAGTACACGTAGTCATAGCTTCGAGAGGACCGTACCACCCTGCCGCCGAAGCCGCGCTTGAATCGATAGACCCCCCACAGGCCGCCCCGCTCCAGCACCTCCTCCATGTCCTCGTCGTTCTCGCCAGCCTCGTCGGGAATGCCCCACAGGTCGTAACTCGTGCAGCCGCGCGCCCTGGCCCACAACATGGCCCGCCACTGGAGAAGATGATTGGGCATCAGGTTGCGGTGCCTGTCGGAGGAAGCTCCATACAGATAGTAGGCCCGTGAGCCAAAGGCGAAGGCCATCAACCCAGCCAGAGGTTCGTCACCGTAGTAGGCCAGGAACAGCCGGGCGCAATCCTCAGGGGCAAAGAAACGCCACGACTCTCGGTAGTATGCCTCCTCGTGAATGCCAAAGGCGTCCCGGTCCTTGGTTTCCTCCATCATCCTGTAGAAAAGGGAGACGTCCTCTTCGTCTCCCTCCCTGACTGTCACGCCCTTCCTCTCCGCCAGCCCGATGTTGTAGCGGGTCTTGGGCTTCATCTGTTTCAGGATCTCGTCTTCATCTGCCTCCAGGCTGACGATGATGGTGGTGGGAGGCTGTATGGCTCGCCCCGAAACCCTGAAGCCTTCCTCCTCAATGAGCTGCGCCAGAGGGTGCTCGCCCTCCCAGTCTGGCTCCATTTTGAGAAAGGTGACGCCACGCTCACGCCCCCAGTCGCGCAGCATGCGGAGCAGGCGAACCCAGGTCTCCCTGTCCTCAGGGTCGGCCACAGGCCCCTTGGGCACGTAGGCCATACTCCCCAGCGGCAGTCGCCTCGTCAGCACCTGAGCCGCACCCACGATCCCTCCCGAGGCCTGGTCCCAGGCGGCCAGGCGGTCCGCCTCCCAGCCGAAGCGCGCCTTGAACTCGCCCCAACCCCAGGACTGGAGGAGATGGCCGCCCTGCCGGAGGACGAAATCATCCCACTCTTCTGATGAGGGAACCCTGGACTCCGCAACTTGCATCTGAGGCCGACTTCTGCTAATTTGCACTGTGTTCAGAGATGTCATAAAGTTCGCAATGACGTACCTTGTTACGATTATATCCAGGCTCCCCCTTTTGACCAAACTGGCACCGCACCAGGACCCGGCTTATACTTGTCGCTGCCAGGATGGTAGGTGCTCGGTTGGGTTCAACCATAGATACGCCCCGAGATATGCCTGTTCCTGCGTGAAAGAAGGTACGTTGGCAAAGGGGCTATTTGCAGGGAGGTTGCATCTGTGACAGATTATGCTCTCATCGGCCTGCTACTGGTCGTGGCCGCCATCTTTCCCCTCATCGCCATGTTCCTCGGTTTCCTTCTGCGACCCAGGAAGCCAGCACCGGTGAAGAAGTCCATCTACGAGTGCGGTCTCGAAACCGTCGGCGAGACGTGGGTGCGTTTCAGGGTCCAGTACTACATCTACGCCCTGATCTTCGTCATCTTCGATGTGGAGACCGTTTTTCTTTACCCCTGGGCCGTCGCCTACCGCCAATTGGGCCTCTTCGCCCTGGTCGAGATGTTCATCTTCCTCATGATCCTGCTCGGCGGCCTCATCTACGCCTGGCGCAAGGACGCGCTGCAGTGGGTGTAGGCTCCACGGTACGAAGAGCAGAAGCCAGGGCTAGAGAAGGGAGTTAGTATGACCCAAGAAGATCTGGTACCCCCGGAGTTGAAGCGTAACGTATTCGTAGCGCCCGTTGACTGGATCTACAACCTGGGGCGGGCGGGGTCGGTGTGGCCCATCATGTTCGGCCTGGCCTGCTGCGCCTTTGAGATGATCGTGACCCTGACCTCGCGCTTCGACCTGGCACGCTTCGGCATGGAGTTCATGAGGGCTTCGCCCCGACAGTCGGAGCTGATGATCATCTCGGGCACTGTGACCAAGAAGATGGCTCCCCAGGTGGTTCGTCTCTACGACCAGATGCCCGAGCCGAAGTACGTCCTGGCCATGGGCGCCTGCGCCATCTCCGGCGGTCCCTTCAAGGATGGATACAACGTCGTTCCGGGCGTCGACAGATTGCTGCCCGTCAACGTCTATGTGCCCGGTTGCCCGCCCAGGCCCGAAAGCCTGCTGGATGGCGTGCTCAAGCTGCACCAGCAGATCCGGGGTGAAACGATCCTCACCTCTCCCTGGTATCGTAAGGGTGTGGAGCGCGAACTACCCGTTCCTGAGTGTGGACCCTGGGGTCTGGTGCTGCCCAAGGGGGAGGAGAGCGCATGACCAGCCAAGAGACCTTTGAGCGCCTGGCAGCCAGGTTCCCCCGCTTCGAGCTGGCATACGTTGAGGGCAAGGATCCCTCGATCGTGGTGAAGGCCGAGAACCTGGTGGAGTTGGCCCAGTACCTGAGGGACCAGCAGGAGTACGACTACTGTTCCTCCATCACCGCCGTGGACTATCCCGACCGCTTCGAGGTGGTGTACCACCTCTACTCCATGAAGAACGAGGGCGGCCCGGCAATCCTCAAGGTGCACGCCGATCGCGACAACCCTCAGGTTCCCTCGGTGACGTCCATCTGGACCGGCGCCGACTGGCAGGAGCGCGAGGCCTGGGACCTGATGGGCATTCGCTTCCCAGGTCACCCCAACCTGAAGCGGATTCTTATGTGGGAGGGTTACGAGGGCCACCCCTTGCGCAAGGATTTTCCAGGGCCTCAGGACGAGTACACCTTCAGCTAGCATCTAGCGGAGACTGAGAGTATGACCAGACTGAAGACCGAGACCGTCACCATCAACATGGGACCCCATCACCCCAGCACCCACGGGGTATTCCGTCTCATCCTCACCCTCGATGGAGAGACCATCGTAGACGTAGAGCCTGTGGTGGGGTATCTGCACCGCAATCACGAGAAGATCGGGGAGAAGAACAACTGGATACAGAATACCCCCTTCACTGATCGACTGGACTACATCAGCCCCCTGAACGCAGAGTTCGCCTACGTGCTCGCTGTGGAGAAACTGGCCGAGATAGAGCCGCCGGAACGAGCCAAGTACATCCGCATCATCATGGTGGAGTTGAATCGTCTGGTCAACCACCTGATAGCCATCGGCTTCCTGTTGAACGAGCTGGGTTGCTTCTTCACCCCCATGTTCTACTGCCTCAGGTGGCGGGAAATGGTCGTGGATCTCATCGAGATGACCGCCGGCTCGCGCATGATGCCCAACTACTTCTGGATCGGAGGCGTTTCCGCCGACCTTCCCGAGGGGTTCCTGCCCGAGTGTAAGGAGCTCGTCAGTGCCTTGCCGGGGTTCCTGGATGAACTGGAGCGACTCCTCACCGAGAACGAGATACTCCAGATGCGCTGCAAGAACGTGGGCATCCTCCCTCCAGAGGTGGCCACCGCCTTCGGCTGCACCGGCCCTCTGCTGCGCGGCTCCGGTGTGCCCTACGACGTCCGCAGGGCGGAGCCTTACTCCATCTACGACCGCTTCGATTTCGATATTCCCGTCGGCACCGTGGGTGACGTCTACGACCGCTACCTGGTGCGCATCGCCGAGGCCCGCCAGAGCATCAGGATCGTGGAGCAGGCCTTGAGGGACCTGCCCGGGGGTGAGACGGCGACGCCCAAGAAGGCGAAGTTCAGACCTCCGGAAGGGGACATCTACCACCGCACCGAGGCCCCCAAAGGGGAACTGGGCTTCTACCTAGTGAGCGATGGCTCTGAGAACCCGTACCGCTACAAGATCCGCGTTCCGAGCTTCGTGAACCTGCAGTCGCTGCCCTACATGTGCCGAGGGCACAAGATAGCCGACGTGGTCGTCGTCATCGGCAGCATTGACATCACCATGGGTGAAGTAGACAGATAGCCTAGGAGCAGGACATGCAGTCGATTCAAGGGATACTGGAGTTCGTTGACCAGGTTTTCGTCAACCTGAGCGCCTGGTTCTCATCCCTGCTGGCCAACTACCTGCCGGATTGGGCAGTGACCTTCGTGATGATGCTGGCCACGGTCCTCGTTCTGATCTTCTTCGGCCTGGGATCGATCATCTGGATCAACGTCTTCGAACGCAAGATCATCGGTCGCCTTCAGGATCGGTACGGGCCCAACCGCTTTGGACCGTGGGGGTTGCTCCAGTGTGTGGCCGACATGGTCAAGCTGCTGACCAAGGAAGACGTCACCCCTTCGCAGGCCGACCGTCTGATCTTCAACCTGGCTGCTGTCGTCCCCATCATCCCTACCTTCCTGGTCCTGGCCGTCCTGCCCTTCGGCAGGGGCATGGTGGCTGCTGACCTCAGCATCGGATTCCTCTACATCGTGGCCGTAGGCTCCCTGGGCACCATCGCCGTCTTCATGGCCGGCTGGTCCTCACGAAACAAGTATTCGATGCTGGGCGGCATGCGTACCGTAGCCCAGATGATCAGTTATGAGATCCCCATGGTCCTCTCGGTGGTGGGTGTATTGCTCCTGGTGGGCTCCCTCTCCCTGGTCTCCATCGTGGATGCTCAGGGCGAGTGGCGTCTACCCTTCGTGGTCCTACAACCGCTGGCCTTTGTGCTCTATTTTACCGCTGCTGTGGCCGAGGTGAACCGCTCCCCCTTCGACCTGCCAGAGGGCGAGTCGGAGATCGTGGCAGGCTACCACATCGAGTACAGCGGCATCAAATTCGCCATGTTTCTCCTCGCCGAATACATCAACGCCTTCAGTATCTGTGCCATCGCCACCACCCTGTTCCTGGGAGGATGGCGAGGCCCCATCCTGCCCTCCTGGGCCTGGTTCTTCCTGAAGACCTACTTCCTGTATTTCGTACTCATCTGGTTGCGAGCCACACTGCCCCGTCTGCGCGTGGACCAGCTTATGAACTTCGCGTGGAAGACGCTGGTGCCTCTGGCCCTGGCCAACCTGATGGTCACCGCTCTGGTGGCGAAGCTGGTCCCGCCTCACAGCCTGGTGGGAGCGGCTGCCCTCCTGGGAGTGAACGTGCTACTGATCCTGGGCATCGCTGTGGCCAAGTACCCGCGTTGGAAGAGAGAGAAGAGACAGGTGGTGCTGGTGAGCAAGAGCGCAGCACCCGAGGCCAGAAGCTCGTAGTGAGGGGCCAGGCCCCTCGTACGTCATAGGGTTCAAGAAGGATTCGACTATGCTTGCTTTAGGGATACTCAAAGGCATGACGGTCACCCTCAGGCGCTTCGTCGACACCTACGTGGGAGACCTGCGGCACTTCCCCCGCAGGTACGCCTCAGGCCCGGTGTACGAGAGGATGGGGATCAGAGAACGGGGTGCCTTCACCATCCAGTACCCCGAGGTTAAGGTGCCCATGTTCCCACGCTACCGGGGACCGGTGATGATGCTCAGCGACCCCGAAAAGGGGATCACCAAGTGTATAGCCTGTGGGCTATGCGAGCGGACCTGCCCCACGGAAAGCATCAAGGTCACCCGCGCAGAGGAGAAAGTCGAAGGCCAGAACGTGCCCGCGACCTACGAGTACGATATGAACACTTGCATGTTCTGCGGCTTCTGCGTCCAGATCTGCCCTTCTAGCGCACTGGGCCACGCCCCAGAGCTGGAACTGGGACAATACAGCAAAGGCGAGGCCCTGATCCTGAATCTGGACCAGATGCTGGAGAGGGGCCGGAAGCATGCGCCCGATGGAGTGTGGCCGGTGGGGGAAAAGGAGGCGCAGCCGTCATGACTCTGATGCAGATCGTCTTCATCATCCTGGCTGTGGCCGCCGTGGGGTCAGCCGTGGGGATGGTCACCAGCAGGAACATCTTCTACAGCGCCTTGCTGCTGATAGCCTGTCTCTTTATGGTCGCTGGCTTCTACGTCCTCCTCGAGGCACCATTCCTGGCAGCGGTACAGGTGCTGGTCTACGTGGGTGCCATCGCCGTCTTGATCATCTTCGCCGTCATGCTCACCGAGAGACTGATGAGCAAGGAGACCCGCACCTGGAACGAGCAGTGGTGGGTCGCCCTCCTGGTAGCCATCTGCCTGGCCGCTGTATTGCTCTACGTGGTAGTCACCGCCACCTGGCGAGTCTCCGGTGGGGCGCCGCCGTCCGATGCCATCGCGGCCCTGGGCCAGACTCTGATGAGCACCTACGTTCTTCCCTTCGAGGTGGCTTCCGTCCTTCTGCTCATGGCCCTCATCGGTGCCATCATCATCGCGCGTGAGGAGACGGAGGAGAAGCAGTAAGGAGCCGAGACGATGATACCTTTGAGCTGGTACCTGATCGTATCTGCCATTCTGTTCTGCATCGGTCTCTACGGGGCCCTGGCCCACCGCAACGCCATTGGCATTCTGATGGGCATCGAATTGATGCTCAATGCGGTCAACATCAATCTCGTCGCCTTCTGGCGCTACATCACACCCGAGGTCTTGACCGGTCAGGTCTTCGCCATCTTCGTCATCACCGTAGCCGCAGCGGAGGCAGCCATCGGCCTGGCACTGATTATCTCCATCTTCCGCAACAGAGAGACCGTCATCGTTGAAGACGTGGACATGATGAAGTGGTGAGCCATTGCCTGAGCCGGTGATGGAATAGCCTAGCAAAGAGGTGACTATGGAAGATCTTATCAGACTGGTGCCCCTCATCCCCATGGTTCCCCTCCTCACCTTCGCGCTTATCGCGATCTACGTGAGGCGATATCACAAACTCAGCAGCTACCTGGCTGTGGCCGCCATCTTTGTCGCCTGGGCCCTCTCCATGGTGATCGTGTTCAGCGCCGTGGCCCGGATGCCACACTTTGCGGAGGAGCCAGCGGTCCATCTGACGTTGCTGAGTATTCCCACGGGCGGCACCACCCTGGACATCGGCGTGCAGATCGACCCGCTCACTGTAGCCTTGCTGTTCATGGTGCCCACCGTCTGCCTCATGATCTTCATCTATTCCACGGGGTACATGAAGGGTGACCCTCGCTACTCCCGCTTCTTCGCCTACATCTGCCTCTTCACCACCGGCATGTTGGGCCTGGTGGTGGCCGATAACCTCCTGTTGCTCTTCATCTGCTGGGAGGTGATGGGGCTCTGCTCGTACCTGTTGATCGGCTTCTGGTACGAGAAGCCGTCAGCGATGTGGGCCGGGCTGAAGGCTTTCATCACCACCCGCATCGGTGACGTGCTGCTGATGTTGGGTATGGTCCTGCTCTACACCCAGACGGGGGCTCTGCGGTTCGAGACCGTGTTCACGGGAGTGGAGCACTTGGCGGAGACCAACCCTACGCTGATGTACGTCATTGCGCTCCTGGTCTTTGGTGGAGCCGTGGGCAAGTCAGCGCAGTTTCCCCTCCACGTCTGGCTCCCCGATGCGATGGAGGGTCCCACCCCGGTCTCGGCCCTGATCCACGCCGCTACCATGGTGGCGGCTGGCGTGTTCCTGGTGGCAAGGATGTTCCCCATCTTCGCGGTCCTGGAGGGGATGCCCGCCCTGACCTGGGTGGCAGCCATCGGCGCCATCACGGCGTTCTTCGCCTCCACCATCGCCATCGCCCAGGATGACATCAAGAGGGTACTGGCCTACTCCACCATCAGCCAGTTGGGGTACATGATCATGGCCCTGGGGATCGGCGGGTTCGTCGCGGCGGTGTTCCACCTCATCACCCATGCCTTCTTCAAGGCGCTCCTGTTCTTGGGCTCCGGGTCGGTGATCCACGGTGTGAACACCAACGACATGATGGAGATGGGCGGCCTTCGCAAGAAGATGCCCTACACCTTCTGGACCTTCTTGATCGGCATGCTGGCTCTGGCCGGGGTTCCGCCCCTGGCGGGATTCTGGAGCAAAGATGAGATCCTGGCCGTGGCCTTCGACCGGAACCTGGTGGTCTGGGTGATGGGCACCCTGGCCGCGCTGATCACGGCCTTCTACATGACCCGCCAGGTGTTTCTCACCTTCATGGGCGAGCCTCGGAACAAGGAGATCCACGCCCACGAGAGCCCGCCCTCGATGTACGTGCCCCTCATCATCCTGGCGATCGGTGCGGTGTTGGTCGGGCTCCTCGGTGTGCCCGCTGAGGTCCCGGTGTTGGGACCATTGCTGGGCAATAACCCCTTCCATCACTTCCTGGCCGCGCAGTTCAGCCAGTGGCAGTACGTGCATCTGCCTCACGTGGGCTTCAACCCAGCGGTGATGCTCATCTCCATCGCCATGGCTGGGGCCGGCATTGGCCTGGGCTACCTGGTCTACGGCCGCAAACCTCTTCAGGCGGGCCAGCCAGACCCGCTGATGCGTCTGGGTGCCGTCTGGACCCTGTTGCGGAACAAGTACTACATAGATGAGATCTACCGCGCCACCGTCATTCGCGGCACCATAGGACTGGCCGGCGTGCTCTTCAGGTTCGACCAGGGTATCATCGACGCCATCGTCAACCTCATCGGCAAGCTCACAGAGCGCTGGTCCTACGTCAGCCGCCTCTTCGATACCTACGTCATCGACGGTATCGTCAACGGCGTGGGCCGGGTCACCTCGGCCGTGGGAGAGGAGTTGCGCTTCATCCAGACGGGTCGCGTGCAGAACTACATGGTCATCGTCGTCATCAGCGTGGTACTGCTGATGGGCGTGTTCTTGTACCTGTAAGTGAACTTCGAGGAGGACGTTTAAATGGAAGGATTCCCGATTCTGACCTTGATCACCCTCACCCCACTGCTGGGCGCGCTGGTGGTACTGGCTATCCCCAAGGACAGGGAGAAGACCATCAAGCTCTTCTGTATTCTGCTGAGCTTGATCCCTCTCGTCCTGTCCGTGGTAGTCTGGTTCAACTACGATTTCCGGGCCGGGGCGCTCCAGTTCACGGAAGAGTACCAGTGGATCCCCACCCTGAACATCAAGTACCGCATGGGTGTGGACGGATTGAGCGTGCCCATGGTCTTCCTCACCGCGCTCCTGACCGTCATCTCGCTGTACTACTCTTCCCACGTGATCAAAGTGAGGGTGAAGGAGTTCTTCTTCTTCTTCCTCCTCCTGGAAATGGGCATGATGGGGGTCTTCACCTCCCTGGACTTCTTTCTGTTCTACGTGTTCTGGGAGATCGGCCTGGTGCCGATGTACTTCTTGATCGGCGTGTGGGGAGGTGAGCGTAGAGAGTACGCGGCCATCAAGTTCTTCCTGTACACTCTGACCGGCAGTGTGCTCATGCTGCTCGCCATCCTCGCCATGTTCTTCGCCGAAGGAACCTTCGACATCATCGAGATGGCGGCCCGACAGCCTTTCTCCGACAACTTCGTGCTACAGGCGCTGGCTTTCTGGGGCATCTTCATCGCCTTTGCCATCAAGGTACCCCTTTTCCCGTTCCACACCTGGTTGCCCGACGCCCACGTCGAGGCGCCCACCGCGGGCAGTGTGATCCTTGCTGGCGTGTTGCTCAAGCTAGGGTGCTACGGCTTCCTGCGTATCCTGCTTCCCATCTTCCCGCAGGCCTTCCAGGTGTACGCACCCATCGTCGGCATACTGGCCTTGATCAGCATCGTCTATGGCGCCCTGGTGTCCATGGCCCAGTGGGACCTGAAGAAGCTCATCGCCTACTCTTCTGTCAACCACATGGGCTACGTGATGCTGGGCGTGGCCGCGGCCGCCTACGCTGGCTCGCACATGGCCGGCAACCCTGCCCTCCTCGACAGTGCCACCATAGCGGTCAACGGCGCCGTCATGCAGATGTTCAATCACGGCATCATCACGGGAGGCCTGTTCCTCCTGGTCGGCATGATCTACGAGCGAACACACACCAGGGACTTGAGGGCCTTCGGCGGGCTGGGGACGAAAGTGCCGCGCTACTACGCGATCATGCTCACCGCCTGTCTGGCCTCCCTCGGCCTGCCGGGATTGGCTGGCTTCGTCGCCGAGTTCATGGTCTTCCGGGGCGCTGTAGCCATCATCCCCTGGCTGACGGTCTTCGGAGTCCTGGGCGTGGTGGTCACCGCCGCCTTCTTCCTGTGGAAGGTAATCCAGGGCATGTTCCTGGGCCCGCTCAACGAGAAATGGGCCGGCCTGCCCGACATGGAGCGGTACGAGATACTGTGTATGGCCCCCCTCATCTTCTTCATGGGCCTCTTTGGCCTGTACCCGGTGCCCATCCTCAACATCATGAACAACACCGTGTATAACATGCTGCACACCCTATCGCTGATGATAGGCGGCTAGTCCGGCGGGAGTTCGTTCGGCGAATGGAGGTTCCAAATTGGACTGGGCTGAAAGCTTGATCTCGCTCTCACCGCAGCTGCTTCTGCTCGTCTGGGCCCTGCTGGTCCTGGGCCTGGACCTGGTGATCAAGAAGTCCAAGGACGGCCTGGCCTACCTGGCGCTGGCGGGCTTTGTCCCCCCTCTGGTGGCTGCCGTCTACCTGTTGCTTCAAGGGACTAACCAGTCCCTGTTCTCCAACATGGTGCGCGTGGATGCCTTTTCCCTTTACTTCGCCATCATCGCCTGCCTGGCCGCCGGATTGGTGGTCCTGGCTTCCATGGAGTACATGAAGGCCCGCACCCGCTATCGCGGTGAGTTCTACGGGCTGCTGCTGCTGGCCGCGCTGGCCATGACCCTCATGTCCTCCTCCACCAACCTGATCATGATCTACCTCTCCATCGAGTTCATGAGCCTGACTTCGTACGTCCTGGTGGGCTACTTCAGGGACGATGCCAAGTCCAGCGAGGGTGGCTTGAAGTACTTCCTCTTTGGAGCCGTCACCTCATCGCTGATGCTATACGGCATGTCCCTCATGTACGGGGCGACGGGCACGACGGACCTCGCCGAAATCTCCTCCGCGCTGACAAGTATGCAGGCCACCATGCCACCCTGGCGTTGGCTGTTCCTGCCCGCCATTTTGCTGATGCTGACCGGGTTCTCCTTCAAGATGGCACTGGTTCCCTTCCACCAGTGGTCACCCGATGCCTACGAGGGCGCGCCGACGCCCGTGGCCACGCTCCTCTCTGTGGGGCCCAAGGCCATGGGCTTCTCGATTCTGCTCAGGGTGCTGATCACCGCGGTGCCCCAGTTCGAGTTCGACTGGGTGGCGATCCTGATGGGCATCTCCCTGGTGACCATGACCCTGGGCAACCTCACTGCCATCCGCCAGACCAATATCAAACGGATGCTGGCCTATTCCAGCATCGCCCAGGCGGGGTACATCCTGGTGGGTATCGTGAGTATCGTCCCCTTCACCGTCGGTATCCACGGGGTACTGCTCTATCTGATGGCCTATCTCTTCACCAACGCCGGGGTCTTCATCGCCGTTATCGCCTTCTCCCACGTCACGAACTCCGACGAGATAAGCGACTACGCCGGACTGGTGAGGAGGGCGCCCGCGCTGGCGGCGGTGATGGTCATCTTCTTCATGTCCCTGGCGGGACTGCCTCCCACGGCGGGGTTCGTGGGCAAGCTGTTCGTGTTCGGAGCGGCTGTGCAGGCCGGCTACTACTATCTGGCTATCATTGGCGTCCTGAACAGTGTCATCTCGGTAGTCTACTACTTCAACGTAGTGCGCCAGATGTTCTTCCTGGCGCCTCCTTCCGAGGAGCGGCTCTCCCTACCGCGCTTCCCCCTAGCCGCGGTCATCATCTGCGTGGTACTGGTGATGCTCATCGGGCTGTATCCCCAGCCCCTCATCGACCTGGTGGGACGCTCCGTCACGGTGCTAGCCATGATGCCATAGCGACGTCGTTTGGCTGACCTGTGACGTACGGATGCCACCCCGACGGGTGGCATTTCCGCGTGTCGCACCAGTTCTGTGCCTTGCCACCACCCCGGTTCCCCCCCACGGCCGAAACCCTCGCCATGAGCCCCCTCCGACACCATACAGAAGATGGTAGTGGGTCACGGCTGATCTCAGACGTCAGCCCGCATTACCGCACAGTAGGGCAAGCGGATCCAGCGCCGTCCCCCAGCAAGCAGGGGGGCCTTCCCCAACGATGATCAGCTACCAGGGGCAGCTCACTGACAATGTGGGCAATCCCATCAACGGGGACGTGGACATCGTGTGTCGCCTGTACCATGAAGCCTCGGATGGCACCGCCTTCTGGACTGAGGAGCACACCGGGGCCAAAGCAGTGCCGGTGGACGGGGGGTTGTTCCACGTGCTTCTGGGCAGCATCATGCCGATTGACCCTGGTCAACTGACGGGGGATGAGGAGATGACACCTCGCCAACTGTTCACCAGTGTCTATCATGCGGTTGAGGCACGTCATCTGGTGACAAACGACACTCCGGATGTCAAGGCCGATTCCGCTGGTATCGAGATCAACGACGAAAATGGTTGGACGCTGAGAATCGATGGCAACGAATTGGATTCCACCGACGGGCTACACCTGCAAGAAGAGCATTCTAACAAAGCCGTTGCCATCTATGGCAATGTCGATATGATGGGAAACTCGGTAACGAACTGCGGCCACGTGCAGATTGAATCCTCATCTGTGCCCCTCTTGCTCAGAGAGACTGATCAGACCGGTGCGGGCAGCCTGTGGCGCATGCCCCTTGACGGTAGGCATCTGCGTTTCGACGCAAATCAGAACGGCACAGATTTCGGTACATACAAAACTCCCCTGTCCCTGTATTCAGACGGCACCGTCGGCATCGGCGGCACCCTCAACATGAACGGGCACTCAGTAACGAACTGCAGGGCATCAGTGGAGGCCAACCTGCAGACGCCCGGGGAGTTGGGGGCAGAGCGCATCGAGCGCTTCGAGCAAGGTGATGTGCTGTGCTGGGGCGATGGGCGACTAGAGAAGTGCTCTGAGGCTGCCTCCCCGCTGGTAGTTGCGGTAGCTGACGCGGACGGCAAGCCCATAGTCATCGGGGCAGAGCCCGTCAAGGTACTGGGACCCGTGCACACTGGCGAACTGCTTGTGGCCTCAAATGTGCCAGGATACGCCACGGCCGCAGCGGAAGCACCTGCTTTGGGCACGGTGATAGCGAAAGCCTTGGAGGACTTCGACGGAGAGCATGGCTTGATCTCCGCGATGATCTTGAACCACTGAATAAGACACCCCGACACAGATAGTGACTGCGCGCGGTTCGTAGTGTGCGCTTCAGTGCATCCCTGAGCCTTTTTTGGAGCCTCGAAACATCAGGGGGAAATAGTACTTGTACTGGGGCACAAGGGTATAGGCGGTCAACTCCAGTGGATTACCATAGTCATCATAGACTGTAGCCCGATTGGTGATGGTGAAGCCCGTGGGACGAGCGTTCACCGTCACGCCGTATGTGATGGTGACGGGAGAACCGATGTATAGCGGTCCTGTCCAGGTGACAACTCCCCCGTCCTCAGTCCCCACTCCGCCGCCACTGATGGAAAGAGAGTTGGGGATGTAGGTCGTGTACTCGGGGATCGGGTTGACGAGGGTCGCCGGAGAGGCGGCCGAGAAGCCTACATTGCGCAAAGTCATGGTGTAGAATAGAGAATCACCCGGCCTCGCGGTTGCCTTATCTACCTCCAAGGTGCTAAGAGAGAGATCGGCAATACCGACCCAGGTTCTTGCCCAGCGATCAAAGGCGATCTGGTGCTCCTCGTACCCGATGGAAGCGATGTTGGTGACTGCCGTCCCTTCAGACAAGGGGTCCACATCCACCTGGTAGTTGACTATCAACGTCTCACCGGCAGGAATGGCCCCATCCCAGGAGACTCGCTTGGTGGTGGGCTCGTAGACGGCCGTCGGCGGCGATAGGGTATTGGGCATATAACTGATCTCGATGGGCAAAGTGTTGGATAGATGACCAGTGACTGTCTCCCAGCCATCGTTGTCCAAGGTCAGAGTATAGGTCATGGTGCCGCCGCTGGCCACGACATTCCGGTCGGCGATCAATTCCGAGGTCCCCAGCCAACTCAGCCAACCGGTGACACGCTGCATGACTCGCTTGGCGGGGGCGCTATCCAGAGCCTCGAAGGGAAAGGCGAAGAAGACCGTGCGATAGGCCGGGGCAGTATGAGCCAGACCGACGGGCAACTCGTGATGACCTCGGAAGCCTACGTCGGCCACGAGGGAGGGGGTGAGCGCGTCGCTGTAGTTGCGGAAAGGATAGGCCAGATCGTAGGGACCCAGGCTGTCACCAATGAGGCTCCCGCGCTCCCCCACTGCCACAGTGGTGGTCATGTCCTCAGTATAGCCTAGGACGCCCAGATAACCCTGTCCGAAGGAGGTCACACCACTCTGGTACAGGTAGTCCTGGCTGGAGAAGAATAGGCGTCCGTCCCCGTCCAGATAGGTTGTCAGCCTGGTCTCTTCGTCGGCAGTCAGGGGCTGGAACCAGTCGTAGCTGGTGAACCAGACAACGATGGGGTAGCGCCGGAGGATATCCAGGGGCGGGCTCTCCCAGGGCCAGTCGTCGTTCACCTCCCAATAGTCATAGGGAATACCGTTGTCGTCCAGAGCGTTCTGGTAGTGCTTCTCTTGGTCATACCAACGATCATCATCGACGAGCAGGACAGGGGCCGGGGTCTTGGTTGTCAGGGTAGATGTGGCCACAAAGGTCGGTGAGGAGACTGGGTAAGCCGTCAGGGTAGCCGTATCGAAGGCCTGCCAGCCCTCCCCGGCTGGGATGTCCACCCAGAGATCAATGTCAATGGAATCACACGTTCCCAGATCGACACTGTCCGTGGCCAGCGTCGTGGGCCACGCATGGCCGCTCAGCCCGAGGCTGTAGATGGAGGCCGACTCTCCTCCATCACCGGTGTTTCGCAAACGCACAGTATGGGACACCATCGTCGCCGGGAGACCAATTTGGGTCTGGGACGCAGGAGACAGTTCCACGCCAACCGTCTGACGGGGGCTCATCAGCCAGTCGATCGTTCGCTCCATCACCTGGCGACGGGTCTCCCTCTGGTTGATGCCCTCGA
>Ga0307378_10000225_pt1 | contig 105697 bp, 107 predicted proteins | sample UN1MG_FD_202238 | JGI IMG/M metagenome (GOLD analysis project Ga0307378, IMG submission 202238) | Soil microbial communities from Risofladan, Vaasa, Finland - UN-1 | ecosystem: Environmental > Terrestrial > Soil > Coastal area > Acid sulfate soil | place: Finland: Risofladan, Vaasa...
TTGGGCTATTGCAGGAGGATTAGGCAACTTTATCCAAGCCCCATTTTTTTGGATTATTAATCAACGCTGGTATTTACATTGGGTACTTTGGGTCTTAGCTTTCATATTTGCTTTTATATCAGGGCTACTAATAACAGGATTATTAGGTAGAACAGTGAAAAACTATTTAATTAAAGCGGGGGTACCTACTACTTTTTGAAATGAGGTGGCGCATTTTCTTTCTAATAATAAATTAGCCTTAGAATTTGAAAATTTTTCTTTTATATATGGAAATAATCAAAATCAAAGATCAGCGGTTTCTGATATTTCTTTCAAATTAAAAGAAGGAGAAGTATTAATATTAGCTGGTTCAAGTGGAAGTGGGAAGTCTACTTTATCCTATGCTATGAATGGTATAATTCCGTGGCGTCAGAAAGGATTAGTTAAAGGAGATGTTAAAATTTTTGAAAAAAGTATTTGGGATTATGATTTTTCAGAATTATCAAAGTTAGTGGGATTAGTTAAACAGAATCCCAATGAACAATTAATAACTTTCAATGTTAAAGATGAAATTGCATTTGGTCTTGAGAATCTTAAATTCTCTCATGAAGTTATCGAAGAGAGAATTAATAATATTTCAAATTTGATGGGGATTAATCACTTATTGGATCGCGATATCGAACAACTCAGCGGCGGACAAAAACAACTTGTAATTTTAAGCTCATTCTTAGTCATGAATCCGAAGATTCTAATCCTTGATGAGCCAATCGCATTCTTAGACCAACAATCCGAAAGTCTTTTGTTAAACAGATTAAAAAGTCTCATAGAATCAAAAAAACTTCCTCTAACATTAATAATAATTGAACATAGACTATCGAGGGTAATGGATATTGCTGATAAATTAGTGGTGTTAAATGATCAGGGTAAAATTTCCTTAAAAGGAGATATTAAAAAAATTATCACTCATAATTTTGAAGATTTACGCACAAATAATATAAGAGTTCCATGGATAATAGATATATTTCATGATTTTATAAGTTTGAAAAGAAATACAGAAATAGTAAGTTATCCTACAACTTTTCAAGAATTGTTAGATATTATTCAACATTTAGATAAAGAAGATTTGCAAAAATTATATCAGATTGTTATAGATAAAGAGATAAAACCAAAGGCTTTTCAAAAATATGACGAATTTGAAGAACAAATAGAATTTAAGGATATATATATAAAATCTTTAAAAACAAGTAAAGATAAAAAGACTAATAATTCTCTTGAAGAGAACAATGAAATATTAGAGACAAAGAATCTTAATTTTAAATATCCTAACAGTGGAATCGTTGCTTTAAAAGACTTGAATATGAAAATAAACCGGGGAGATTTTATTGGGTTAGTTGGGCCAAATGGTTCAGGAAAGACTACTTTATTATATCTGCTTGCGAATTTATATGAACCAACTTCAGGTCAAATTTACTATAATAACAAGAATTTAGCTGAGATTAATCAGTTTGAATATGCTAAAAAAATTGGCTTTATCTTTCAGAATCCAGAAAATATGATCTTTAGACCTACAATTGAAGAAGAACTATTATATGCTCCAAAAAATTTTGGGTTACTTAATAATATCAATGAATCGTATATTTCTAAGCTGTTAAGGTTAGTGGGAGAAGAAAACCCACAAAAAAATCCATATAATCTAAGTTGGGGGCAAAAACGTAGATTAAATCTAAGTTCTATATTTGTATATAACCCAGAGATTATTTTACTAGATGAGCCATTTATAGGTCAGGACCAACGAACAATAGATTCATTAATCGAAACACTTTATATCGAGAATAAAAGGGGAAAAACAATTATTATTTCTTCACATGATTACCACTTACTCTTAAAATATACTAAAAGAATTGTTGAACTAAATAAAGATGGTACTCTACGAGATTATGATTTCAGTACTAATTATTTTCAGAAACATAGAAATTTAGGACCAATTATATTATTGGAGAAAATAAAAAATCAGATTGAATAAGAAAACAATGAAAAAAAAAAATAAAATTTTAGATCATAGTTTATACACATTTGCTTATTTTCCTGGAAATTCATTAATGCATAAATTAAACCCTATATCTAAGATTTTTTTTTTAATTTTACTTACAATATCCATTTTCATGGTTAAAAGTTTGATAATGTTATCAATATTATTTATTGTGATTATAATATTAACTCTAATTAGTAATATATCTCTTAAGAATTTATTAAGAAAACTTAAATTCATAATTATTATTCTCATCATAAGTATAATATTAAATATCTTCTTCAATGCAATTCCAAGTAATCAAGAAACAGTTTTATTTTATCTTTTTAATATCCCCTTTCTGCCAATAAGAAGATTAGCTGTATATTATGCTCTAAAGGCATCAATGATTGTACTTATATTATATACTTCTACAATCATATATACTAACACAACATCACCAAAGGACTTCCTATACTCCTTGGTAAGATTAAAAATACCATATAGATATTGTTTTTCATTAATGGTGGGAATCAGATATATTCCATTAATTGAACAAGAAGCGAAGACAATAGCTTTAGCTCAAAGAGCAAGAGGATTTGGGCTTGAAAAGGCAAACTCAATTAAAAAAGTCTATAGACTGATTTTTGAAAGATTAGTGGCAACTTTAATTTCAATTCTGAGAAAAGGGCACATAACTTCAATTTCAATGGAAAATCGTTGCTTTGGGATTCATAAAAAAAGAACCAATTTAAAAATTATAAAATTCAGACTAATTGATGGCTTATTTATCTTTTTCTGCATATTTATTTTTTCTTTTTTTATATTGTATTTACTTCAATCACTACCGATCCCTCCATTACCTTCCTTATATCATTTATTTTTAGCAATTTTCTAAGAATACTAGGATAGATACTAAGAAGGTTTAATTCAATTATTATAATTAAACTCTTATAATTTATAGCAAGGAACTTTTAAAATTAGGAAAACCTAGTTGATATAATAAATAATAGTATCATTCTCCCTTATTACTCTTATAAGATATTACAAATTTTAGATTCGAAGTAGTTTTTATGGATAGGAAGAAAAAGATGTATTTAAAATACATTGGAATTCTTATTTTATTAAGTCTTCCCCTAATTGGATTGATGGGGCTCGTTTTGAGTAGAAATATTATTACCCCTAATGATGAGTTTTTTGTAGTGTCCAAGGGGGAATCTCCAACTATCCCTGCTAATACATGGAGTTTAACGATACATGGACATGTTAATAACACTTTAATTTTTACTTATTCCAACTTTACATCCCTACCTTCAAAAGAAGTTATTGCGACCCTACAATGTGTTGATGGGCCATCTGGTACTGCCATATGGAAAGGTGTTTCCATTAAGAATTTAATAGATTTAGCACAGGTACAAATAGGGGCTGTAGATGTTGTTTTTTATGCAGCAGATGATTATTCATCTTCATTAACTATTGAAGAGGTAAGTGTAGAAAATGTTCTATTAGCATATGAAATGAATGGTGAACCTCTTCCAGTTGATCAGGGATTTCCAGTCAGAGTAGTTGCTCCAAACCATCTAGGATATAAATGGGTGAAATGGGTTGTTAGAATGGAGATTGTAGATTATAACTATATAGGTTTTTGGGAGAATCAAGGGTGGAGTGATAATGCCTATCGTACTCCAGTCACAGATTGGATTTACCATGCTGAATTATTGGCGATTTCTTTTCTTTTGGGGGGGATTGCGTTAATGTCAGGATTAAAAAAGTCTCAAGTTACTGAATTCTTTCATGATCTTCCTAAGTTTGTAAATAAGAAATTCCATATTACAATTGGAATTGGATATTTTCTCACAGCTCTAAGTACTTTCTTCTATTGGGTTATCTCCACAATATTAAACAGAGGAGCTATTTTTTATACAATTCATGGTATTACGGCTTTAATATCCATTATTCTTGTAATACCTGGTGCTATTACTGGCTTTAAAAAATTAAGAAAAAGAGATTCTGAAAAAAGAAAATGGCATTACAAATGGAATTTATATTCCTTTTATTTCTTTTTAACTACAATTATTCTAGGATTTTTATTGATTTTTATTAGATGGCTTTTTTTATACTAACTTGGAAAAGTATTAAAGAAGCTTTCCATATTCATCATTCAATATCAAAATACGAGCAGATTGTTAAATAATTTATGGTTTCTTGAGAGCCTTATTATTAATATTTATTAAAAGTCTAATTAAAACATGGAAGTAGAAGTTCTATATTTCGCTGAATTTAAGGATATAACTCGAAAAGAGAGAGAAAAGTTTAAATTATCCAATTCCACTTTAGCGGGATTACTAAGTTTATTATTTGAAAAATATAAATTGAGAAATTTAATTTGGGATGAAAAAAATCAAAAAATACATCAATCGATTTCAGTTATAATTAACAATCAAGCTACTCATGAGAAAAATCCATCATTAATTAATTTAAATGACAGAGATACAATTGCCTTCCTATTACCAGTTTCAGGAGGATAGAAGCAAATGAATTCTAACGAGAAAATAAAATTATGGAAGAGAGAAAACTTTAATAATTAATTCACTAAAAATGGTCTATTGAAAATTAATTAATGATAATTGACTATTTTTAACTTAGATTAGAAAAATTTCTTCTAAATAATTTTTGTGAAATTAGAAATTAGTTGATTAGAATGATAAAAAAATCAAAAATTTCCGAAGATCCTAAAAAAATTCCTCCTGAAAAAATTAATTTGGCTTTAATCATAGTAAATACAAGTCAATTTCGTGAACTGAAGGCGAAAAAAAAACCTTCAGATAAAATCATTCCTAAAGTGGAGAGATTATTGAAGGATAATCAATCAATTTCATTAATTTTTTCTGAAATAATAACAGAATCAGAAGAGCATATCAATAAAGTTTTAGTAGAATTAATGAAAGATGATAAGATTGATTCAATAATCTTTAGCGGTGGTATGGGATTATCAAAAAAAGAGATTACATATGAAACTCTAGAGCCTCGGTTAGAAAAAAAAATTAATGGTTTTGGAGAACTCTTCAGATATCTGACGTATAATGAAATTGGTACTTCAGCTATGTTATCTAGAGCAACTGCGGGTATATTAAGAAGTAAGAAAAAGAGTAAAGCCATCTTTTTACTTCCAGGTTCTCCAGATGCTGTGAGACTTGCACTTCAAAATATAATAATTCCTGAATTAGGACATATTCTCTCTATAATTAATAAAGAAGAGTAATTTCATTGTTTCAAAATAAAAAATAATAATATCTATTTATATATTTGACAGTTTCAATAATTTAAACTACAACTTTTATGAAAAATTCTTCTTATTAGGTATAACTAAAAAGAGGAATCTTTTTCTAAATTATAGATATAAACTGTAAATTTGATCATTATTTTACTTCAATTAGAAAATAAACTTAAGGTATCATACATGGCAACATATATAGATTTGATAACACCCGGATTTTTGGCTTTTAGAGAAGGTTTAGAGGCAACATTAGTAGTCGTGATTATGCTTATATATCTTAGAAAGACAAATCAACGAAAATATAATAGATATGTATATTTAGGGGCTATTTTAGCAATAATCTCGAGCTTAATCTTTGCTGTTATTTTTTCTGTAATATTTGGAGGATTTTCCGGGATTTTAGAAACATTATTCGAAGGATTTACATTTATAATTTCAGGGATTTTTATCGTAACTTTGATTCTATGGGTCAGTAAAGAAGGTCCTAGAATGAGGGCGCATTTAGAGGAAAAAGTTGAAGAATCGATTGACGCACAAAAGGTTTTTTCAATTTCTATTTTAACATTTGTAATTATTATCCGCGAGGGAATAGAATTAGTTCTTCTATTAACTGGTACTACTTCAATAGGTTCAATTACTCAAAGTGCAAGTATATTAGGGGCACTAATTGGTTTAGGATTATCGGTATTTATTGGTTTTTTAACATTTTATGGCATCAGAACAATCAACCTTTCAAAGTTTTTTAAAATTACAAATATAATTTTAATCCTGTTTGCTGCTGGCTTAATCACATATGGTATTCATGAACTTATAGAGGCTGGAGTAGTGAGTCCTATAATACAAGAAGTATGGAATATTAAACACATTCTACCCGAATCATTCCCTGATGGCAATTTAGCAACTCCTGAATGGCTTGAAATTGTTGGTTCTCTGTTAAAAGCGTTATTTGGTTATAATGCAAATCCTTCTTTGTTGGAAATAATAGTTTACCCGAGTCTCCTAATTTCAATTGGTTTAATTTCTTTGAGATTGTGGAAACGAACTAATACTCTTATAGTTATGGAATTAGAAAAAACAGAACAACACAAACTATCGTTAGATTAACTTTTTTTTTTTTATTTTTTTTCTCATAATTTCAAATCATAATCTAAAATTATTTTAGAAATGATTAATTCTTAAATATATGGTTGATACAACCGGAAAAGTAAAAGAAATACAAGAGAAATATAAAATTATCGGTAGAACCGAAGAACTAAGACAAATTGTTTTAGCATATTCAGTAAGCAAGAATATATTAATTGAAGGTGAAGTTGGTGTTGGAAAAACAACTTTAGCTAAAGCTGTAGCTTCTTTTTTTGATTCTGACTTCTATCGTGTTGACTGTAGTGAGGAATTATTACCTCATAATCTAGTAGGTTATTTTGATCCTCCTCTCGTAATTTCGCAAGGTTATACTGAAGATTCTTATAAATACGGTCCATTAGCTTTAGCTATGCTGAATGGAGGCTGTTTATTCATAAATGAAATAAATAGGATGCCAGAAAGTACCCAAAATTCATTACTAACATCGTTGGATGAAAGAATCCTTAAAATACCTAAATTAAAGACGATCAATGCCAATAAAGATTTTTTTGTCGTCGCAACGCAAAATCCAAGTGCCCACGTTGGAGTTACTGTTTTGGGAGAGGCATTGAAAGATAGATTCATATGGATAAACCTTAGTTATCAATCTCCCGAAGAAGAATTTCTAATTATTAAACAAGAAGCAAATTTGAATAGCGGAAGTCCTGATAAGATTGCAAAAATCTCTCAAAATGTAATTCAAGTTACTAGAGAAAGTACTTCTATACGGAGGGGTAGTTCAATACGAGGAGCTATAGATTTAGCTACCTTAATCAATCAATACGATAATAATAATAGTACGAAAAATTGGGTTGAAGCCGCCGTAATGGCATTATACAACAAAATTGAACTGGAAGATGGATTAACTCAATCTAAAAAAGAAGTAATCACTAATATTGTTTTAGCTGTCCTAAATAAATCGGATTTTCAATAATCGATGATTTCTCTGAGGAAGATGCCGACGAGATTGAGAAAAGACTGCATGTAAGACTTACTGAAAGTCGACCAGATAAAGAAATTTTAGAGTATGAAATAATCAGAAAGAAAAGAAAAAAACCAGATTATTATAAACACCTAGCTGGCACATTAGATTATAAACAAATCAAAGAATTAACATATCTAGCGATAAAACATAAAAATCTTGAAGCTTTAATGGGATTACTTAAAGCAAATGTTTATGCTTCTACTGATGCTTTAGATACTGAAGAAGGTGTTCAGTTTTTCTCAGAGAAAGCTGCAGAATCAGGAGACTTTATGCCAGAGGTCTACTTTTTTATAAGACGCCCAATATCTGCTAAATATAAGTCAGTTTTTAGACGCCTTGCGCGGCAAAGTATTTTAAAATTGTCTTTAAAAATAACAAGTAAGGGAATCAGAGGGGAATTTAAAAAAACCGTTCCCTATTATCAAATGGGTATGCCTGAATTTAGTATGGATGAAACTGTTCAACATAATCCATTAAAAATTTATAAAAGAAGCTTAAATTATAAAGATATTTATGGAATTGAGAGGAAACGACAAAAAAGAAAAGTAGTGTTAGTTTTGGATACTAGTGGTAGTATGTATGGTCGTTTATTGCTCAATGCGGCTCTTACAACCTCCGTTTTAGCATATAACATGGAAAAAGAAGACTTTGCTATAGTTTTATTTAACTCCACGGCTATGATTATGAAAAAAATTGATCAAAAAAGACCAATCATTTCTATTATTGATGATATTTTAGATTCTGAAGCTGTTGGCTTTACGAATATTTTTATTGGATTGGAAAAAGGATTAAAGGAATTAAATAAAATAAAAGAAAAAAGAAAAAGTCGTTTTGGGATATTGATAACTGATGGGAATTATAATCGAGGCGATGATCCCGTTGCATTAGCAAAAAAATATCCAAAATTACATGTAATTGGGATGCCTGCTGAAAACGATGCTGATCAAGGGATAGAAACATGTCGAGAAATTGCTAAAGCTGGGCGTGGTAAGTTCTATGCTGTAAATGATTATAAAGAAATCCCAAGAGCCTTAATAGAACTACTCTCTCAAACTTAATTCAAATTTAGCTTTGTTTTTTTAATATAGTGATTAAATTAAGTATTTTTTCAATTCTATAGTATTAAAAATATGGAATTCATTATATTTATAAGTTAAAACATAAAAAAATAATAATCAAAAGATACTTTTATTTCAAAGATTTATATGAAATATCTAAGTTTACAACGGTGAGGAGTTATTTTTAAACAGGAAGACTATAGCTATATCTTTAAGGTTTGTTTGATTGGAGCCGGTGGAGTAGGAAAAACGTGTATTGTTCGGCGATTATGCTATGATACATTCAATTTAAATACTCAATTAACTGTTGGAATTGATTTTTATACGCAGGATATTTCTTGTATAGTAAATGGAAAGGAATCTAAAATAAGGCTTACGATATGGGATTTTGGGGGACAAGAACGTTTCAAATCACTTTTCAGATATTATATTAATGGAACGAATGGAATTTTCTTAGTATTTGATTTATTACAAATGGAAAGTCTTATTACTTTAGACTGGTTTTATGATAAATTAGTAGAAAATAACGTTGCGGATCGCCCGAAAATCCTTATAGGCACCAAGCTTGATTTGGCTGAAGGAGAGAATAAATCAATTAAAATTGATGAATCAATCATTAATGAGTTTCTTGAAAGACACAACGTGAAAGATTTCATTAAAACTTCTTCTTTAGATAATATAAATATTAAGCATATTTTCAACGAGATCCTTAAGAAAATATTAGATCTTCATAAATTTGATTATGAAGAAATACGTTAACTTTCATTTTTAAATTCTTTAACATCACCTAAAATTAAAAATTATTTTTGTACTAGAATTATATATAGTAGATTTTTTTTATTGAATTAGGTATAATAAAATAGTCTATTAGAAATTCTAAAAATTCAAAAAATAATTTTATCATAGATTTATATGTGAGAATAATATGGCATTCCAACAAGAAGAAAAACCCGCTTACATTTTCAAACTAGTTTTAATAGGATCAGGTGGGGTAGGAAAGACCTGTATTGCTCGAAGATTATGTTTTGATACTTTCGATGCAAATACTCAAATGACAATTGGAATAGATTTTTATACATATAATATCCCAATTATAGTACAAGGTGAGGAAACATTTGTAAGACATACTATCTGGGACTTTGGAGGCCAAGAACAATTTCGGCAGCTATTTAATTACTATATTGATGGAGCGAATGGCATATTTTTAGTTTTTGAGTTAATAAATATTGAAACTCTCACACGGTTGGATTGGTGGTATAATCAGATCATAGAACATAACCTCCATGAACGTCCTAAAATATTAATTGGAACTAAACTTGATTTAGTCCAAAATGCTGGAAAGAAACATAAAATAGATGAATTAATAATTAAACAGTTTCTTACAAACCATAGTGAACAAGATTATGTGAAAACATCTTCAAAGGAAAATGTAAATATCATTCATAGTTTTAAAGAAATGACGAAAAAAATCCTTGTTTCTCATGAATTGGATTATGATAAAATCTTATAATAAAAATTCTTTTGGGATTTTTTGTCCATAACCCGCATTTTTGAACTTTTGACCATTTTCTGCATAAAGAGTAGTACTAAATTCATTCAATCGTTTGTGTGGATATCCTTTCTTTTTGATTGCAGGTACTCCCGCATATAAAGAGAAGTCTTCAGTTTTATCTCGAAGGACAGAACCTGCTGCCAATACGGATCCATCTCCTAGTTTAGCTCCTTGCAATACGGTGGCATTAATTCCAACCAAAGAATAATCTCCTATAGAGCAGGGTCCATGAACCATACACGAATGTGCTAACCTTACATTATTCCCAATCTTACAAATTTCATTTGGTCTTGAATGGATTACCGCATTTTCTTGAATACTTGTATTTTTTCCTATAATAATTTTTCCCCAATCTCCACGAAGTTTCGCACCAAACCATATATTTGTATAAGCATCTATTTCCACATCTCCAATTATTACAACATCCGGAGCAATAAAAGCAGTAGGATGAATTTTTGGGATTGTGTTATTGAAAGGACTTTTAATTATCATTACTTAACCACTCAAAATAAGAATATCTAAAATATATTATGTATAGTAGATAAAGCTTATGATGATAATAGTTTCTGGCACAAAATTACCATGAGAAATTATACCAAATTTTTTTTTCATATATGTATGTGTGACGATATCACGTTCATTCATTAAAATTACTTTTATTAATTAGTTAAAATAATTAATTGATTTATAGCGTACTTTCTTAATTAGGTATAACTTTATAATATTCAAATTATTAGAATAATAGGTGGATTTCAACTGGCTAAAATATCAAATTTCTTAACTCAGCTAAAAAATGCCAAAAGACTTATTAGAATGACCATTGTGGGAGATGGAGCAGTAGGAAAAACAACATTAGTACAAGCTATGCTTCAAAAAACAACGGAATACAATCATAATCATTCAAGTCATAATTTGGTGGAAGATAAAAAGGTTACACGCACTCCATTTATGGAGATTGAATCTTGGACTTATAAAGATTTAGTTTTTCAATGTTATGATTTAGCTGGACAAAGAACTCCTGGAATGCATCCATTAGATATATTACAGAGTTCAGTTTTATCATATATCGATATTTACGTCTTTGTTTTTGCAATAGATAGATATGAATCCTTTGAAAATCTTAATAATTGGCTTCGATTAATGAATCTTGATTCTAGATTCAAACATAATAACATAGGATTTATTCTAGTCGGAAATAAAGTTGATTTAGAAAGAAGTGTTTCAAAAGAATTAGTTCATACTTTAGTCGGTGAGGGTAGATTCTTTCACTCTTATGTAGAAACAAGTTCTATTGAACCCTTTGTGGGTATTGATATAGTATTAGAAGAAATTGTAGGTATGGGTAAAAAACTCCTTATTTTATGTGATTAGGGCGAATGTATGGAGTATTAAAAGACTCTCATCTTCTAAACAAAACAAAAGATGAGGTGTTAAAATGACCGAGATTAACTGTAAAATATGCAATAAACGAATTAGTTTTGATCCTCAAAATCCTAATACTTTTATTTCCCGATCTGAATCGGGAAACTTAATGATTGGGAGACTCTATACAATCAGATTAGGTCATCAAACAGATTTAGGATCATCGCATATTAATGTAGTTGTTATTGATGAAAATGGAGAATATCGAGCTCACAAAGATTATTATGAAGAAAAAATCAGTGTTAAAGGAGCTCCAGATATATGGAATAAGCTTCAGCGTTTTATTCCATTAGAACTTCGGTTATACTTATCTCTAGCTAATGATGAAGAGAAAAGTATTCTTTCTTCTCTATCAGAGCCATTTAACAAAACACCTAAAGAATGGTATGAATGTTTAAAAGAATTAAGGCATAAAAGCTCTAATAATCAATTGGTTACCTTTTTAGCTGTAAAATGGGGTTTTATAATAGGAAAAGGTAAAGAACTCCTAAGTTATAAATATGAACCAAGCTCTTGGAGTTATCCAATATATTTACGCTTACAAGCACGGTTTGCCCCATCCCAAGAACTAATATTAATCGCCAAGAGAATTGATTTTAACTCTGCTCCATTAATAATTCAAGTAGAAGCTGCAATAGCTAAAGCTGAAGTTTTTCTTCGTTTAAGTGCATATGATCTTTTAGAAGAATTATATGATACCTGTCAAAAAGAATGGAGTGACCAGACTTCTATTGAAGTGAAAACAGGATTAATGCTTTTGCAAGGATATTATGGATTCCGGTTATATTTTCTCGGGAAAATAAATGAAGCATTAGAAGTAATAGAACCAGTTTTCAATTTTGGACAATTATTAGGAAATCGAGAAATAATAATGGTTGTGGGAAATTTTTACGCGGCTGTTAATCAATCCAGTGGCGAATTAGAAAAAGCGCTAAATATCTTTGAAATTGTATTAAAAGTCAGTAAAGATATGGGTGATGAACGAACTAATGCGGTGATTTCATCGAATATGTCTGTTATTGAATCTAAACAAGGTCTATATGATCAAGCTCTAAAACGCCAACAAGCCATACTAGATTTGCCAATTGTCAATGAAGAGTTTTTTATAAGAATATCTTTAATGAGTATTATCGCTGAAACGCTTTTTATATCTGAACGATATGATGAATCAGAAGAAACATGCAAAAAGCTTCTTTCAGAAGAAAATATACCTACTTATTATAAACTCGATATACTTTCTACTCTGAAAAGAATTGCTGGTAAGACAGATTCTCTTGAATTGATAGATTTTGTAAGAAGTAACCTGCCCGATGATTCTGACTTTTTAGAATCACCCGTAGGTCACATATTTATGCATGATTTGGAAGCAATAGAGGGAGAATTACGGAGTGACTGGTCAAAATTAATAGACAACTTAAAAGAAGAAAGAGAAATCATGTTTAAGAATCAGTCTGTAGAAGACGCAAATGATATTGAAATCAGGCTTGGTGAAGGGTATTTTAAATACTTTCAAGAGACGGGAAACCTTGAATATTTAAATCATGCATATAATCATTTGGATTTAGCAAAAACAATTGCAATAGAAAATCAGAGTTATCTAGATCTCTGTAGATTAGTTCTGCTTAAAGGGTTGTTAGCAGCAGAAAGTAAATTACCAACCCAAGCGAAAATTTACTTCGAAGAAGCACTAAGGACTGCAAAAGAATACAATTTATCTGGTTTAGAAAAAGAGATAAATGAAAAAATAGAAATGTTAAATACGGGCATTATTGAAAAATCAGTAGATTCTGTATTACGTAGAATGTTTCAAAGACTAACATTCAGGAAATCTGAAGATACAAAAGCAAAAAAGAAAAGTGTTATTTATTCTATGTTTATAGGAACCCAAGATTCTGCTTGGGAAATTTTATTAAGAAACGAAAAGAGTGGTTCTCTCAAAGATCCTATTTATCTGGTAGGATTTCACGATCTATGGAATAATATCCGGAAAACTATGATTCAACAACAAGTTAATTATTTCACAGTTCGGAGAGGTGCAGTTTTAATAGAAAATTCTGCTCATTTTCAATTATTTGCCCTATGTGATCAATTAGATTATCTTACTAGATTAACCATTCAAAATCTCTTACCCGAATTGGAAGATTTCTCTTTCAGGCACATTCCAGAAGAATTAGAAGATAAAGTGCTGAAATTGCTTAACAAAAATATTGGTAAGTTTTCTAAAGTAGAATAAATCTAATTTTATACACTTTTTTTCTATTTATGTTTTTTAGATTCTAAATAATTTTAGGATAAAAGAGCATTGAAAGTATCTTAGTTATTGAAAAAATATATACTTTTTAAAAATAACTGAAAAATTTTTCTTTTACTCTTTTAATTATTAGATTATAACAAAATATTCTTATTATGGACATTTTCACTCATTCTGTTTTTGGAGCTCTATTGTATATACTTTTCTTAAAGGATGTGACCTTTGATTATATCATTATAGCCATTTTTTTCTCCTTTTTACCGGACTTAGATATATTTTTATTCCCATTGAAAAGAATTTTTAAATCCAATTATCTTGAACATCGCGGAGGTTCCCATTCATACATAATAGGTATAATAATGTCAGCCATTTTAAGCATATTTTTCTGTATTTTTAGAAGTAAATCATTTTTTATGGCTTGGATAATAGGATCCACCTTTTATGGATTACATGTATCAATGGATCTCCTTACTACTACGAAGATCCCTTACTTATTTCCCCTTTCTAAAAAGGAATATAGTTTTTATATTGAAAAAGCAGGGAGCTCATTTACTTTTATAAATTCATTAATATTTATTATTATACTTCTTATTATGTATCATAATTCTGCGGAAATCTCCCTTTTTATGGGGATTATTAACTTTTATACATATTTTTATCTATTCTATTATTTATATCGAATTATTGCAAAGGTTTGGATAAATCTGCGTCTTAAGGATAACCAGAAATACTTTCCAGGTGTTTTACCATTTTATTTTACTATCTTTGAATACGATATTACTCATGATGGAATATCATTATGCATTGAAAAAAAGTCACATTTTTCAAAATCCAAGGTGATATATAAAAATCAATCTGTCCTAGATTCAGAAGAAATGGTTTTTTTCAAAAAGAGTATTGAATTATGCAATCAATATTATTACTATGCAAAATGGACCATTTTACCAATCTTTTTTAGAAATAATGGCGTATTTTCTATAAGATTTTTCTTTTTAGAGACAATGGTACATGGGAGGACTAATTATATTCAATTTGATTTCGATACGTTTACTCAGCAATTAGTTGAATTTAATCGGGGTTATGGACGTATCCAAAATTAACATCTTACGCTGGGAAGACTTAAGAAATCCCTAAGAATTTTTATATTTAATAAAAAATGTTTGCTTTTTATTATAAATATTAAAAATTTAAACCCTTGTACCTTTTTTATAATAAGAAAGAATTGTTTTTACTTAGGATTATCAGATTTAAAGAGCGAATAGATTGGTTAGACCTCCGACAGAAAAGAATATTTGTCTTCGATGTAAGGGTGGACGATTATTATGCGGGAAAAAAACTTGCCCAATCTTACTTAAAAAGTCTGTAATGAAATCTTTAGTACCCTTTGAATTAGATAAAACGAGAAGAGATGTTGAAATATTTGGAGCCAGCCCACCCGGATTTTTTGTTGGCCATTATAATTATCCAAATGTTTACCTTGGACCATTAGTACCATTTCAAGAGTTTGAAACTGGGCTCGATATTACAGATTATCATATTCTCGATGCTCCTGAACTATGGTTTGGCAAGACAATGGTTGATGTTATTCGGTATAGAAGTAGTTTAGTGAGGAGCAATTTTAAAACAAATGTATTTCTAGGTCAAAAGTCAAGAAAAAACACTCCTTCCTTGAAAACTCAAAAACTTCTGGAAACTTCACAAGAATTATCAATGGCAGCTAGACCCGTAGATACTGAAACCAAATTAGAAAAAATGAATCTGAGAATGATGATGGATAATCATGCCTTACCAATGGGACCTTCTGGAATGACAGATAAAATTGAAATAACTGAAAATACTAAAGTTCATCCTCAAGTAGATTACTGTGTTTCTGATACAGATTTAAAAGCATCTAAGGCAGTCTCAGAAAATCTATATTTTAAAGGACACGTACCTGAGTCTACAATAAAAAGGATTTTTTCAGCGGGGCTCCTAGGAGAAAAAAAGAATCGGCGGATTGTCCCTACTAGATGGACGATAACAGCTGTGGATGATATAATTTCAAAAGCTTTAATTAAAGAAATCAAAAAATTTCCAGAAATAAATGATTACCAGATCTTCGAAGCAACCTATCTCGATAACCATTTTAAAATCCTCCTTTTTCCTGGTAAATTCACATATGAAATGAATGAATGCTGGGCGCCAAATACCTTATGGAATATCTCTCTTGATGGCAAAAATCGTAATTTGCAGCCACAAATAATGACTGATTTTGAATTTTACAGTGGAAGAAAATCTTATGCGAGTAATATAACGGGGGCTTATTATGCAGCTAGGAAATCTGTTTGTGAATATCTATATAAAATAAAAAGACAAGCGAGAATTCTTATATTTCGAGAGGTTAGCGGTGGTTATGTTGTTCCTCTCGGTGTGTGGGTCATTAGGTCGACCGTTGAGAATGCTATGTTTACGCAAGACCCTGTTATCTTAGATAATTTTAACGATTCTGTTAAAAAAATGGCGGAAGGCTTCATGGTTGATTATAAATATTGGAAAAAAAGTAGTAAGTTAATCAATTTCATGAAAACTCAAATAACTCTTGATAACTTTCTGTAGGATTCGTTTTAATAATGAAAAAAAAATTTAGAATTTAAGAATTAATTTATTTTGTTCACATTTTCTTACGATTCTTTTGAATTAGGAATGAGATACCTAATAATAATGCTATAGAAATCAAAATAATAGAATATCCCGGTATTTCGGGAGTTCCACCGTCTCCACTTGGTGCTGTATATTGAATTTGTATTATTTTTGAAGTAATTCCATACATATTTTTAACGTTCATTGTAATACTATAGTTTCCAGTTGCGACGGAACCCAGACTATAGTCTATAGTAGTCGGTATTGCTGCCCATGCAGTCCAACCCGTTCCATTATATATCCGATATTGATAGTCTGTATCAATGATCCCATCGTTATTGTTATCAGCATCAGTAATATCGACTACAAGTTTAAAATCGGTTGAATTTACAGCTAAAATATCATCTTCAGTTGTAAAAGTAAAACTCGGAGGTAGTTGTGCTGGTTGCGAATATAAAGAACAATTTCCCAAGGATATTGGAAATGATCCCGTATCCATTTCCACTCGAGTTAAAATTCCGTCATTTGTGTAATTTAGATTATAATAGGCATTGTTAGATGTATTCCAAAATGCAATAGAGTTTATATTAGGATAAATTTGGTGATGTTCAAATTCATAAGGTGCAAAAGCTAGCTCAAAGTAAACAGAAACATTGTTCAAAATGGGCAATGAAACAATTCCATTATTTTCAACGGGGATTATAAATGGAAGAAAGTATAGTGAAATATATCCAAACGTTTCATTCCAATTACCAAAATTTACATCAAAGCCACCTGATGCTAACTTCTCTCCTGAAGTTAAATTCACCCCCCAAAAGTCACCCCAAACAGAAGTACTATTTCCAATCAGTGGTACAATAGTCATATTACCTTTTACAATTTCAAATAGGTATCCCAATCCGGAAGGAGGTCCTACCACTATTGGTTCATAAACATACCATTCGGAGGGATACACTGAAGATCCAGGTATGTTTGTTGTATCGACACCATCATAAATCCATTCCTGTGCTCCTACTCGTGGAATTAAAAAGGAAGAGAATATGAATATGCTAAAAACACTAATTAAAATAACTCTTTTTGAAATTTTCATAGTTTTCTTGCTCTTAGATTTCAAATTTTTACTTAAATATATAATTTTAAATGTAAAATACTAAAAAACACCCAAATATTTAAATATTTCTTAGGAAGAGGCTTTTTGACAATTTTGGATAAGTATTTAATATTTTTGACAATTTTGGATAATGGTATAATGTAAAATATTTGTAGAACTGAAAAATTATGAAGAGCGGAGAATACACATTTAATATATGAATTTTTTAATAAGTACTCCTATTTGTTAACTTAATTATTGTTTTTTTTAAAATTTCCTAAACAATTGAGATTAAATTCATTATGATTATTGATATGCATGTTCATCCCTTTTGTAAAGAAGTTTCTTGGGATGACTTAAATAAGATAGCAGATGCAATGTGGTCATCTGATTCTTTTAGGAGAAAATATATGTACAAGATGTTAAAAAATGTAAGTGAACAAGTTTCGATAGATAACTATATCACCTTAATGGATGAATTGGGTATAAATAAATCTGTAATAGTAAGTTTTAATGTGAAAACAGCTTATGACATAATTTTAGTAACTAATGATGACATAGCTAATCTTGTAAAAATGCATCCAAAAAGACTAATTGGGTTTGCAGGTATTGATGTTCCAGCTCCTGGCGCAATAGATCAACTTGATTATGCTATAACTTCATTAAATTTAAAGGGAGTAAAGATAGTACCTCCTGTTCAGAAGTTTAATATTTCGGACAGGCAATACGATCCAATATGGAAAAAGATGATAGATCTTAATATTCCCTTATGGACTCACGGAGGTCATCAGGTCTCAACCGTTGGGTCAATAGCTGAATATGGACATCCTATGTTAATTGATAAAGTAGCAATGAGAAATCGAGATTTAACGATAATAATTGGTCATATGGGAACCCCATGGTTTTGGGATACTTATTCTGTGGTTCTGCGACATCCAAATGTATATGTTGATATCTCAGCTCACCCTCATTTATATTCCTATTTTCCGTGGGAAGCTTATATAAAGGATAAAATTGAACATAAAGTTTTGTTTGCCTCCGATCATCCGCTAGTTCACTGGAAACAAATTCTTCCGGCAGTTAGAAATTTACCAATTTTGCAAGGGTTTAAAGAACGAATTCTTAGTGAGAATGCTAAAAAATTACTAAAAATTTAACTGCTTTTTCTTATCTGGAATAAACCACTTTTAAGAAGAAAAAATTGATTAAAGGTAAATCCCTTTAAAACTCATTATTTGATAATAAAACTAATTTTACGTGATTATTTTGATTTGGAATACAGAGATTACTAAGTTAACAAAGACAAGATATCCACTTATCATGGCTGCATTTGCCGGATTAGGTAAAACAAAATTTGCAGCTTCATTTTCAAATTCAGGAGGACTTGGAATCATAACAGCTTTGAACTATGAAATAAATAGTTTCAAAAAGGAATTAGATAAAATGCAAGAACTAACTGATAAACCATTTGGAGTCAATCTCACAGTTGTCCCTCCGGGAGTTCGATTTGGAGATACTGTTATAACAAATGAGGATTACTTAAAATATTTAGAGGTTGCTATTGACAAAGGTGTGAATATTTTTACAACGTCAGCATATCAAGCAACTTTTCTTGGAGATAGGATACGTGAAGCAGGTTGTTATTGGTTTCATAAGTGCGCATTAATGAGACATGCAATATCTGCTGAAAAAGCAGGAGCAAATGCGATAACATTAATTGGCATGGAAGCTGCTGGATTTAAGAATCCGTATCAGCATACAACTTTGGTGAATTTAACAATGGCTAAAAAGTTACTAACAATTCCAGTAATTGCAGCAGGTGGAATCGGTGATGCTCGAGGTTTTCTTGGGGCTTTAGCTATGGGTGCAGAAGCTATTTGCCTAGGAACGGCAATATTAATGACAATTGAAAGCCCACTATCAACCGAAATGAAAGAAAAATGGTTGAATACCGATATTTTCGACGAAGATTATCACAAAAGTCTTTATCATTTAACATTAGGACCTACGAGGGTACCATCTTCAGCAATAGGATTTCAAAAACACATAATTCCGTTAAAAGTTTTCATTGAAAGTCTTATGAATAACGCAGAAGATATCTTAAGGTTATGGGGTTTTACAAAAGAAGAATTCAACACAAATGCGAGCTGAATTTCAATTGAAAATAGACGTAAAATTCTAACTTAAAAATCTTTTATCCTAACTTTTTGTTTTATTATTTTATAACTGATATCTTAAAATAATTTCATTTTTAAGTTATTAAAGCCATTAACTATTAATCAATTATATCTAAGATCTCTTTCTTTTACACTTCTGTATAAATAAGAAGATCTATTTATAATTACAAAAAATAAAGAGTTATTTCAATGGTAAATGGTTATTTTGGTAAAATTTTATGGATTGATCTCTCAAAGGAAACCTTTAAAGAAGAAAGCTTACCTGAAGATTATTATCGTTCATATTTAGGTGGTTATGGTTTAGCCACTAAGCTTATATATGAGAATATGCCAGCAAAAACGGACCCTTTAAGCTCAGAATCGGTTTTCGGATTTTTTCCAGGATTACTAACTGGCACTATCGCACCTATGACAGGACGATTTATGGTTGCTGGGAAATCCCCTCTGACAGGAACATGGGGAGACTCAAACTGCGGTGGATATTTTGGACCAGAAATAAAAAGGAGTGGCTTTGATGCAATATTGATTAAAGGAAAAGCGAATAGCCCTAAATATGTTGCTATTATTGATGATGAAAAATTAATTTTAGATGCTACCGATCTATGGGGCTTAGACGTAGCTCAAACAGAAGAGAAGTTAACTGAAAAACATGGGAAGGTTCAAGTTGCGAGTATTGGTCAAGCGGGCGAGAATATTTCTCTTATTTCTGGTATTGTTAATGATAAGGCTAGAATAGCTGCAAGATCTGGTTTTGGTGCAGTCATGGGTTCTAAAAGATTGAAAGCTATTATACTTAAAGGATATCACAAAATTCCAATAGCAGATAAAGAAACACTAAATAAGCATACAAAAGAATATAACCAAGGTATAAATGATAACACTAGTGGTATGATTTACATATTCAAGACATTAGGAACGAGTGCAGGTAATACATTCCTGGCTCAATCGGGAGATACTCCAATAAAAAATTGGGGAGGTACATCAAAACAAGACTTTCCTGGAGCTAAGTTAAATAAAATTTCAGCGATGGAAATAGATAAATATAAACAGAAAGCCTATGGCTGCTTTTCATGCCCAACCCGATGTGGTGCTATTATGAAAGTTCCAGAAGTAGGACTAGAAGAAACTCACCGTCCAGAATATGAAACTTGTGCTAGTTTTGGTCCTATGTTATTAAATGATGACCTCATGTCTATTTTCACAATAGAGTGTTATGAAAATGGCATTATTTCCAAAGATGATACCGATGGACTTGAGTTAAATTGGGGGAATTCATCAGCAATACTAAAGCTATTGAAAAAGATAATAATCCGTGAAGGTATTGGGGATATTTTAGCAGATGGAGTAAAGATTGCTTCAGAAAAAATTGGAAAAGGAAGTGATGAGTATGCTATTCATTCAATGGGTCAGGAATTAGGTATGCATTCTTCAAAGTTCTATAAGAGTATGGGAGCAACTTTTGCATTTGATCCTACTCCAGGGAGACATACTACCCCCACTCTGGACTTTAGCACGTCCGGACCAATGGCAAAACCTAATGGATTGTTTGAGGGTTTTTCATTACCAGAAGGATTCAAAAAATCTGTTGATGAAAGAAGTGAAGCAGAAAAGTTAGTAGTTGGCATTTGGCAATCTTTAAATAGCCTGGGATTATGTGAGTTTATAGGTTCATTTCAAAAATACCCCCTTTTACAGATTATGAAAGCTGTGGTTGGGTGGAATATAACAATTGATGAATTAGTAAAAATTGGTATAAGGATTCAAACCCTTAGACAAGCGTTTACGTTAAGGGAGGGCATAGACATTATTAATAATAAGTTACCGGAAAGAGCTGTTGGTATAGATTATTTAGCAGATTATAAAGGATATTGTAAAAAAATGGGCTGGAATCCAGAGAATGGTTACCCTTTAGAAGAAACTTTAACTGATCTTAATATAGATTTCGTTATTAAAGATCTATATTGACTCTAACCCTTTTTTTAATCATAATTTAAAACAATATTATTTTTAATGGATTTAACATTAATTTAAATCATATCTCTAATGAGATGGTTAGAAAATATGACAGATAAACCTATAGTATATTGGGCATCCCCCATAGAAATACCAGCGCTAATAAATTCTGCTCAGAATATGATAACTAATAATCTAGTAAAAACTCGGTTGATTTTAGATAAAATCTTAGATAACATAAATTCAGGAGATAAAGTAGGAGTAAAAGTACATGTTGGAGAAGCACAAAATACCCACTATTTGAGACCAGATTATGTACGTGAAGTAGTGGAAACTATTAAATCTAAAGGAGGAATTCCTATTTTAATTGAAACCCAAGGAATTGGGAATAGAATTGAGTGTATTGAAATGCATGAGAATTATTCTGTATGCATAGGTCACCGAAAAAATACAAAAGATCATTTAAAAATTGCTCAACTCCATGGATATACTGAAGAAATAACAGGAGCACCTTTACAATTTATTGATGGTGATAATGGAATTGATAGAAAAATAGTAAATATCAATAGCAAACATTTTAAGGAAGTTTCTGTAGCGGCTAAATTATTTGACTTTGATAAACTTGTAGTCATATCTCATTTCAAAGGTCACCCTATGGGAGCCTTTGGGGGTGCTCTAAAACAACTCGGTATAGGATGTGTTACTAAACATCATAAACATCGAGCACACAGAGATTTTATGTATAGAGTTAACCCTAATAGATGTGATCTTTCAAAATGTAATCAAAACTGTATAGCTGCTTGTAATGTGAATGCTATAACAATAGAGAATGAAAAAGCTGTAATCGATGAATCAATATGTTATGCTTGTGCTCGATGTCTTCGAAAGTGTCCTGTAAAAGGAGCAATAAAAGAACCGACACCAAATAATAATAAAATTTTTGTAGAACGATTTATAGATAATGCATCTGGAGTTGTAACCTTTGGTCCTGAGAAAATTCGGTATATTAACTTTGCTCTAGATATCCCAGCTTTATGTGATTGTGTGCCTAACGCAAGCATTCCAGTAGTTCCTGATTTAGGAATTTTTGGTTCTTCTGACCCTGTTGCGATAGATAAGGCATGTGTAGATGCTGAAACTAATGCTCCAAGTATTCCATTTTTAAATAAAGATGGGCAATGGACTCAACCAATTAAGATGGGTATTGAGAAATTTCATGCATTAAATCCTATGGTTGATGCAACATGGCAGATTAATGCTGCTGTGAATAACGGACTCGGCTCTAAAGATTATGAACTAGTGAAAATATAATTTAGAATTCCTTTTTTTATATCTGTCGATTTAGAACATTTACTTTTTATCTGTTTAAGTCTTATTGAAGAATTTTTTTTAAATTTTAAATGGATTCAAGTTAAATATATGAATAAACTATACAATATATTAAATAATAAATAACTTTAAGTGAAAATTATGGCTCTTGCTGGAGAAAAAGTTGGAATTCCTTCCGCAGATGAGGCGCCTATGATTGTAATGGCTCGTTACAAACAACCTATTGCGGGATTTTTATCAATATTAATAGTCTTTATAATTAGTTGGATAACATGGTTAATCTTTTTTGATCCACGTTGGCATAATCCTTACCCTACCCAAGAAATGGAAATAACTGCTTGGGCGACAGTAATAGGTGGTTTTGGATTAATTGGAGTTGTCTGGGCAATCTGGTTTGAAAATTGGCCTTATTATGGATGGTTTCGTACTCCATGGAAAGTCGGCTTAGTAGGAACTGCATTAAATATTGTAATTATATTGATTTTTTCACTTGTAGTTTTACCATGGTTCACTTCATTTTATAGCAGCCAAATTTCAGATACTTATATAGCTTGGCTTGTCGGTGCTTCCATTTTTGGAGCATTAAGTGGTTCTTGTTTTTCATTTGCAGTACTCTGGGTTGCTGGTACAATGTATTGGCCTTTTTTTAAAATTAAACAACCAAAACGGGGAATTATTGTTTGGATAATAGGAACTGCGATAATGTTAGTGGTTTGGGTTTTGTTATTTTTTCCTGCTGGTGAACGTACAGCTACATCCGAAGCTTCTGCAGTTAAACCGGTGACATTCTTTCCTAGTTATGCTTTCTCATTAGGATGGACACAATGGATAATTTTTTTCTCACTTCTCACCCTTATGGTATTTGAATATTGGCCATGGAGTAAATTAGGGAGAAAACAACCTTTCATAGGGATGATCGCATTTGGATCTTGTGTAGTATTAGGTTTACTTTTTTCATTGTTAGGGCCTTATATTGCTCAATATATTTTCGATCCATTCTTTATAGCTATTGGTGGAACACCTCCGGATGCGGTCACTAGATTCAAAGGATGGTATATGATGAGTATCACTTATGCTATATTTCTCATATGCGCTGTTGTATTAGTCTCCTTGTTCTTTGACAATTGGCCAAAAAGATTTCCCCAATGGCAAAACTTTCTATTTAGATTTCTATTAGTTGTTGGAATTGGAACGTTAACATTTCTAGGTTATTATCTTTTATCACCAATTTTATTTGGAGATACAACAGACTACTGGAGAATGAACCCTACTCCATTTACATTATGGTTTTTATGGATTGAAATCTTGTTTGCTTATGTTTGGAGAAAATGGCCAATATATAGAGCAGTATAGGTGATTTAACAAATTGTTTAAAGCAGGAGAATACTCAATATCTAATGAATTCTCATGGATTGGTGATTGGGGAAAACGCCGTGCACTTTTGACACCAAATCGTGAAGCAATATTTGATAATATTGAGAAAAAACTTTATACTTACAAAGATTTGAACTTGAGAGCAAATAAATTAGCTCGTGTATTAATCAACCAAGGGATCTCTAAAGGAGATCGTGTTGCGATGTTTTCTACCAACAGAATAGAGTGCATCGATCTCTTTTTAGCAACAGGAAAATTAGGAGCAATTCTTGTTCCTTTTAATATAAGACTTTCAATTCAAGAAATTGAGTATTTAATTAAGAAAACTAGTCCATCGATTTTTTTCTATGAATCAAAAATGCAAGATACTGTTTCACAGTTAAAAGAAAAAGCATTGGTTAAAAAGAATGTGGTTATGGGAAATAAATCAGTATTAAATGATCCAACTACAAATAACTTAACGAAATCTGTTTCAGATTCAGAAGTTGAGCGTCCTAGATTGAACTTTGAGGATCCACACCTTATTCTATTTACAGGAGGTACAACAGGGCTTCCCAAAGGAGCTGTACTCTCTCATCGGTTGATATTTTGGAATTCTATAAATACTATTCTCTCATGGAACTTGAGACCTGACGAGATTCAACCATTATTATTTCCACTATTTCATACTGGTGGATGGAATGTCTTACTAGTTCCTTTTTATCATCTTGGTGCTAAAACAATATTAATGGGAGATTTTGACCCTAAAGAGACTATCCGCATTATAGAAGAAGAAAAATGCACTATTGTTATAGGAGTTCCTACAATGTTTCATATGATGGCAAATTTTCCAATCTTCGAAAAATCTACTTTTGAATCTGTAAGGGTTTTCATATCTGGAGGAGCTCCATGTCCAGTTGCAATAATGGAAAATTACTGGGCTAAAAACAAACTGTTTAAAATGGGATATGGGTTAACTGAGGTAGGTCCAAATAATTTCTATTTACCAGAAAAATATATCAAGGAAAAACCAACATCAGTAGGTTTGCCTGTTTTACATTGTGATATGAAAATAATAAGCACGAAAACAAATGATATTGTTAAACAAGGTGAAGTGGGAGAATTACTTCTCAAAGGGCCACATATCTTTTCTGGATATTGGGATGAACCAGAAGATACGAAAAAGACCATTGAACCGGACGGATGGGTGCATACAGGAGATTTAGCAATGCAAGATAAAGATGGTTTTTATTACATTGTAGGCCGTAGGAAAGAGATGTATATTAGTGGTGGAGAAAATGTTTATCCTGTTGAAATTGAGGAGCTATTATTCAAGCATCCTGCAATTGATTTAGCAGCTGTTATTGGAGTACCGGATGAAAAATGGGGAGAAGTAGGCAAAGCATTTTTAACTTTAAAACCAGGGAAATCATTAGAAGTAGATGAAATCCGTAATTACTTAAAGGAAGGGCTTGCAAAATATAAGATTCCAAGATATTTTGAAATCCGAAAATCTCTCCCAACTAGTGCTACTGGTAAAATTCTAAAACGAGAATTGAACTAGGTGAATGCTGATTGAAATATCGTCATGTTGGTCTGGAATCATGGGGAGTGTATATTCCTAAAGAGAGACATACAAGTGAATTTATCTCCAAAGAAACTGGAATTCCTCAAAATATTATTGAAGAGAAATTTGGACTTTTAGGAAAGTCGATTCCTGGACCAGGTGATCATACAGTCCAAATGGGAGCAAACGCTAGTCTTCAAGCACTTGAAAGAGCTGAAATTACACCTAAGGATTTGGATGTAATTATTTGGGCTGGAGAAGTCTATGCTGAACGACTGATGGTGGTAAACGGTATAAAACTTCAACAATTATTAGGAAATCCAATGAATTCATGGGCTTTTGATGTTAATCAGAGGTGTGGAACTTTTTTAGTTGGAATGTTAATTGCAAAAAGTATGATGCAATTAAACCCAAATATCAAAAGAATTTTAGTAGCGAGTGGTTATAGGAATTGTGATTTGATTGATTATAAAAATCAGAGATCTAGATTCATGATAAGTCTAGCTGCTAGTGGGGTAGCAGCAATTCTTCGAGCAGATTATAAAAGAAATGAAATTTTAGGTATCAGTGCTATTTCAGATGGTAGATTTGCTGATGATGTATATGTTCCCGCAGGAGGTACGATTCAGCCTATTTCTTCAAAGGCATTGGAAGATAGATTAAATTACCTGGATGTTCCTGATCCCGAGGGCTTAAAGGACAGATTGGATAAATACTCTATGGACTCATTTGTAAAGGTAATTGATAATGCATTAAAACAATCTGCTTACGAACGTGAAGATATAGGCTATTTAGCTTTATTACATATGAAACGCAGTGCCTTTGAGTATGTGGCTAAAACCGTAGGTGTGGACCCATATTCTCAATCAACCTATTTTGAAGATATCGGTCATAATGGACAGAATGATAGTATAATTTCAATTGAGTATGGAATTAGAGATGGAAAAATCAAAAATGGGGATATAGTTGTAATGGTGTCAGCGGGGATAGGATGGGCATGGAACGCTGGAGTTATTAGGTGGGGGCTCTCGGACTAGAGTTATTCTTTTATTATAATTCTTACTCTTTATTCCAAAAAGATAGTACAAGGTTATTAAATTCCTTAGGGTGATCAAATATTGTTAAATGTCCCGCTTCTGGGATTATTACTAATTCAGATTTAGGTAACCACTCATGTATCATTTCACTTGCCCACACAGGAGTGGTGATATCTTTTTTTCCCACAAGAACTAAAACAGGTATATTAAGATTTTTCAAGTTTTCACAAATATTAAAACCTGCTGAAGCCGCTGTAGCTTGTAAGCAAAGCTTCTTTGTCATATGATCTGTAACTAACTTAGCAACATATTGAGCAATTTCTTCATTATAAGGAATTAAACCCCTGATACTAATTCCCAAAGCGAATTTCTCCAATTTGCTACTATTAATCCGTCCCAAAACATCTGTGATTGCTTCTTGACTAATGAAACAGAAACTATCTGCTACTACCATTTTTTTAACATGGGAAGGATTCTCGAGACCATATACTAGAGCAATCATACCCCCCAATGAATGCCCTACTAAATAAAGCTCATTCTTCCAACCTAAATGTTGTAATAGAGCGAACATATCATCAACATAATTACGGATTGTAAAGCGCTCCTTTGGTTTAGTAGTTCTTCCATGCCCGCGTAGATCAAACCTGAGTATATTAAATTCTGATTCTAATTCATGGAGTTGGAATTTCCATGTATCACTATTCAGAAAAAGTCCATGAATTAGAACCATCTTAGGCCCTTTATTATTTCCACTAATTTCATAATAAATTTCAAAATTTTTCTCAGGTGAAAAAGTTGGCATAATTCTCCTTTTTATTTTTAACTAATTAAGTATATTGATTGATTGATTGTTATTATTTGTAAACAATTTTTTAGTATAATCAAATTTGAATTTTTAATTCGAAATGATAAAACTAAGCTTTTAGTAATATTTATATAATCAACTAATAAATAATAACTTAATTTAAAATCATATTATAAAAAAAAAAGAAGGGTTAATAATGAAAAAAGGAAAAATTTTATTATCTTTTCTAATGATATTCAGTTTTACTTTAGCAATTACTCAATCTGCTACTCCCCAAGTCGGAACTTACACTTTCTCTGGAGCACCTGGAAATCAAAAAATCTTAAAAGTCACAACAGTTAATAGTACTAGTCTTACAGCCTTGTTCGGTGCCAACTGGGATGATATACTTCAAGAATTCTTTGGATTAGGATGTCACCAGTTAGGAGCGAGGTTGAAATCTGTTGTTGTTTCTGTGAATACAAGTGCTAAATTCGACACAAGTACCTTGTTTCTAGCGCTTGGAGTATTAGATGTGGCGGTTTATGTGACTAATAGTTGGAATTGGACTACGGGAAGTTTTGCTAATACTCCTGATAGTTATAATCAAACAGTTATGTCTTTTTATGATCCTGACGAATTAACTGCATTTGTTCAAGCTTTCTATGCAACCTGGTACTTTATGTCAGTTAATGTGTCAATACAAAATGCTGGTGCTTATTTTGCACAGCTTCCTACACCAGTACCTCAATATTTAGGAGCAATAGTCTGGGAAGACAAATGGGAAAATATAGGAAATACGGTAACTCATCATGCGGAAGTAGGAGATTTTTTAGTTAATTATCTTACCTTAGACTTTTATGCCTATTTAGAGAACTGTACAGAAACCTGGACTTATGATACAACTTATGGTGCTTGGATTGGGTATAATATTAAGGATAATGAAGGTAATGTAATATATGAATTTTCGATAGAATTACCTAGTGGAGCCGAAATTGCGGGATATGAACTTCCAATAGTTATTGGCGTTGCGAGTATTGGAATAATTAGCTTAATTTTCATTGTTATGAAAAAGAAACGATAAACTCTATTTTTAAAATAAATAATTTTTTTTTATTTAATCTTTAATTCTTAATCTTATTTTTAATGATATTTTAAAATACTAATTTAATAGTTGTTATACCTTAATTATAATAATATTAAAGTAATATTGGAGTTTTGAAAAATGAGTAGTGAAAATGAATTTATTGAAAAAAAATCATTAGGTTTTGAACAAGGCAGCATTAGCCTTAGAATTGCTTTAATAGCTATTACTGCAGCATTATATACCGCTTTAGGTTATATTTTCCAGCCAATAAGTTTTTTGGAATTCCAATTCCGCGTAGCTGAACTAATAGTAGGGATGTGTATCATTTTCCCCTTTGAAGGATTAGTTGGGAATGTTTTAGGAGTGTTCTTTGTTAATTTGACTTCTCCTTTAGGTCCCATTGATTTAATCAGTTGTTTTGTAAATATCCCTGCATTATATTGTATTATATTTTTTAAAAATAAAGGATTTTTGAAATATTTAGGCGGTTTATTATATGCCATTATCATCTCGCTATATGTAGCAATAATTTTATATATTGTTCTTAGTTTGCCTATTTGGATAAACTTTATTTATGTTCTAATTCCAGAGTTAATTTTAGCGACAATTGGAATAGCTTTATTTGAGATTGTTAAAAGTAGATTTAAAATAGAATAAAATATAAATTTAATTTTAAGCTCAAATATTTCTTATAAAATTTTCATTTGTATAAGAAAGTCTAGATCATTTTCATAAAATAATTATAATATTAAGATAAAGGGGGGAATTTATGGAAGAAAACACTAAATGGTTTAATGAAAGATGGTGGATATCACCTTTAAATTATATTGATAAGGTAAAAAATTCTTTTAATCTTCCTGAAAGGGTTTATGTGAGGGATTCCACTATTCGAGAAGGAGAAGAAACTCCAGGTGTATATTATACTTTAGATCAAAAGATTAACATAGTAGAAAAATTAGAAGAGTTAGGTGTTGAGCATATAGATTGTGGTTATATAGGTCAAGTTCAAGATCAATGGGATTTAGCTAACCAGATTAAAGAATTAGGTCTTAAATTAAATACTTATTCTCATTTAAGTTCAAATCCTTCACGTTGGAATGATGAAATCAAAAAATCTTTAGAAGCCAAGCTTGATTATATTGGATTTGGTATTGTTTTAACAAAGTGGCAACTTGAGTTATTCACTAAAGATCAAAATATAACACCCGAAGTTATGATTAGTTTAATCCCCTCTGTTTTAAAAAGGATTAAACGATTTGGTGGGAAAGCTATCTTGGACTGCGTAGATGCTACCCGTTCTGAATTACATATTCTGGAAAAAGCAATCGAGAAAGGTATTAAATTTGGCGCCAAAATGATAATGCTTTATGATACGGTGGGTGCTTGTAATGTACCGGCAATTTCGTATATGATAAAACAATTAAAACCTATAACTAGAGATATCCCAATTGGAATTCATATTCATGATGATTTTGGATTAGGCACGGCAGCAACAGTCGCTGCTATAGAGCAGGGCGCAACTTACATGGATTTAGTTGTTAATAAATTAGGAGACCGAGCAGGGAATTCATCCTTAGAAGAAGTTGTTGTAGCTTTAGAAATGCTATATGGCGTTGATACAGGAATCACCCTTTCGAAACTTTATAATTTGAGTAAATATGTAGAACAAGTGTCAGGAGTTCCATTACCGTATAATAAACCAGTGGTAGGCAGAAATACGTTCTTACATGAGAGCGAACTTCATGTTTTGAGCGCTTTGAAAAAAGAGAAATATTGGATGTGTTTTACTCCTTATAAACCAGAAGTAGTGGGGCAAGAAGAACAAATTATTTTTGGTCCCACAACTCTACATGGAGATGCTATTAAAATGAAATGCGAACAAATGGGAATTCATAATTGTAATGTTTATGTTGCCAAAATCTTAGAAAAAGTCCATTCAATTATTTCTAAAAAGAAATTAATTACAGAAAAAGAATTAGAAGAACTAATCAAGAAGATAATATCTACTGAGAGGTAATTTGAAATCAAGGAAAATGATGTCCGGGCTATTTTAAAACTAATAAGTAAATTTACTAGAAAAGAAGTTAATATTTTACCTTTAGACTTACGAACAAATTCAGTAGTGGTTCATTATTACACTGAGATTATTCGATTTTGGAATAAAATAAATTTCATAACTAAAAGAAACCTTAAGAAAAATAATTTATTAGAAACTAAGGAATTCCCTAAATATTTATACGCTACTTATAGAATATTATGGGAAAAAGCATCTGAGAAAATAATTACCAAAGAATTAAAAGGAATTGACAAACAGTTTCTAAAAAGAGTCAGGATATTTTCTTGGAATGAAGCACTTAATAATAAAGATGAGAAAGAAGAAATTAGTATATCTGAAGCAATTCCTAGCTTTATGATTGATACGCTACTCCCAATGATGAATATTGAAGTTCTAAGAAAGAACATTAAATTTATGGACGGATTAGTAAAAGAATTTGATATCACATTACGTATTAACAAACTTCGAGGAAAAACAAACGACGATGTATTACCAATACAAATCAGAGAAAATTTTAAGAAAAATGGAATAGATTTTCGAGAAGATTCTGATATTCCAGAATTATTTTGGATACTCCGCGCACAAAAGAATAGAGTTATTAGGAGTTCTTCTTACCAAAACGGAAGCTTAATTTTGCAAGATAAAGCATCAGCAGCAGTTATTCAAGTATTGGCACCTAAAAAAGAAGATAAAATATGCGATATGTGTGCTGCACCTGGAATAAAAACAAGTCTAATTGCTGAGTATATGAATAATAAAGGGCACATTATAGCAGGGGAATTTCTTACTGAAAGGGTAAATACGATGGCTTTATTACTTAAAAAATTAAATGTTTTAAATGTACACATACTAAACACCGATAGCATTATTTTTCCTATCCGGTTTCAGAATTATTTTGATCGTATTTTATTAGATGCTCCTTGTACGGGATCAGGAGCCTTTTTAGCTAGTCCAGAATTAAAATGGCGGCAAAATAGAGGATTTCTACATCAAAATATTATTATACAAAAGAAATTGATCGAGAATGCGATAAAAATATTAAAGCCTGGTGGGATTTTAGTATATTCTACATGTAGCCTTTACGCAGAGGAGGGAGAATACCAAATTTTAGATTTTATAGACTATTTAGAACCTTTAGATTTACCTAATTGGTTTTCTCCGAGTTATAAAGTTGAGGATAATACAATACCTGGTACAGGTAGATTATTTCCATCACTACATCATACTCAAGGATTTTTCATAGGAAAGTTCAAAAAAAAGGAAATATGAATTTATTCATTCTAATTATGAAAAGAATCAGAGGTTGTTATAATGGTAAATACGCCAAGAAAATATATGACAATTGGTGAAATAGATGCAACCGGAGTAAGGGGTCCGCATGAAAAAGAATTAACAGATGTCAGTAAAGCAAAACATCACTTATTTATTAACTTAGAAATGAATAAGTTAAAAGAGATTGTAGAGGAAGTTATTGGAGGAAAAATGGAAAATATAGGTTTTAATGAAGATTGGACAATAACTATTGAAATGTTTCCAGAAGTAAATATTCATATGACTTATTCATACTTTGGAGATGAATTTGGTGATGGAATTGAAGCCGAATTCAAATTTTTCTTTTCAGGTGAGCGAGTTTTTTGGGTACCCGGAGAAGATAGTGCAACATTTATAGATATAATTATGGATATTATCGAAAGAAAAATAAAGGGACAAGAACCTTATGAAAAAAAATATGAGGAAAAAACAGAATTAATGAAAAAAGTTCTACTGCAAAGAAGAGAACCATTTTATTTTCTTAAAGATGTTGATAGAGAGGATTTAGCTGCATTTCTCGGTGCAAAAATATTGAAAACAGAGACTGGATGGAGAATAAAAAAAGAATTTTTCCCAGAAATTGTCATAGAAATTATTTGGGATGCACAAAATCATTTAGATATTAAATTTTCAGGCACTAACCTCTCTAAAAATATTGATAGTTATCATGTGGAATTTATTGGTATATTTTTGATAAATCATATCCTTAGGTTTATTACTGTTAGTAATATTGACAAGGATCTACCTGATATTTGCTATATTATGTTCTCACGATATTATACTAAAAATATTGGAAAGTGGGATCATAGAGTAAGATAAAATTTAAAAAAGATATGATTGACAATATAAATTAAATTGCCGTCCAGAGTATTGACCTCCCCTTTTTAGCCGCTCGTGTAATTTTTTTAGAATTTTCTAAATCTGACATTACTTTCCAAATTTGTGAATTGCTTAGTTTAAAGTACCGTCTCAATTCCGGAGTTGTCATTTGAGTACCACTCAATAAATTTGGGATTATTCTTATTATTTCTTCAATAGTATCCTCATCCGAGTCTACAGCAGTTTTTTCTTCATCATCTTCATCATTTGATTCCATTTCTGTAATAATTCGTGAAGCAATTTTATTTAACTGATTAATGTTATTATCGACATTCTGAGGTTTCATGAAAAGACAACAAAGTTCTAAATCTCTTGGAAAAGCAACAATGTAAAATTCATCATATAGGATTGCTCGTGGTTTTTTAACAGAATTATTTCCACCACGAAAAGCTAAATAAAAATTCATCGCAAAGTCATTTAGATTTACTTTGTCATTTATTTTTGAAAATTCCTTTTTCCATTTTAGGAAAGGGCCATCTATCATATCGAAACCTATTAAGGCGGCTCCAAACATTTCACTTTCGGTAAAATTCAATCTTTTAATCTCCTCCTAATTACTATTTTATCTAATTCTTTTTTAATTATACTCATCAATTTAAGCCGTTCTGAAGGATTAATAGCAGTTAATCCATAAGTTTTACAATGAAGTATATCCTCAACACGTTTTACATCCATTCGCCCATCATTTTTTACTAGGTCTTGCTTATTTGCAATCGCAATAATAGGACATTCCTTTCCTACGAATTTACAAGCATAGTTAATAAGTTCCCTTGAACTTAGAACATTTCGAGGAGTTGAGTCAGTCACTATGAAAATAATATCTGAACCTAAAAGGTAATCTTTTGAGTATGCCCTAAGATAACCGCTCTGACCCGCTAGATCCCAAACTCTTAAAAAATAATCTTCAAACTTAACTGTTTTGAGATCTAATCCATGAGTTGGAATGTATAATCGGTCTATCGTCTGTTCAGACAACAGTTTTAACATTGTAGTTTTTCCTACAGCTGGAGCTCCAATGAACGTAATCTTTACAAGCCGGCTTATTTCAGAACTCAACATTTCAATCTATTAAATAATTTGATCTATTAAGAAAGAATGAAATTAAAAAGAATATGAATCTGGATAATATCCAAGTATTACAAGAAGATTATATTTTTATATAAAAATTAATACCAGTCATTACTATTTTTTCCTTAAGAATTCAATATTTTTAGTAATTAATTTTAAAAATAGGTTAGATTTTTAACATTATATACTAATTTTGTTTAGTTAGATATTGAGAATATATAAATTGTGGAAATTAAATGAGTGATAATAAACGTATTAATAAGAATGAAAGGAAGGTACTAGAAGAAATTGAATCAGTTTGCGGAGTCTCATTCAAAAGGGTAAATATGAAATCTTATACGACAGTAGAAAATCTCTTTAATTTTGATGAAGAGGGTTTTATTACAATGCTTGGCTTCGATTTAAAAGAATTAAACTTGGATGATGATAAATTGAAGCTTTTAGGAAATTCTATAAAGAAGTTGACAAATATAGAGAGATTTCTTTTAAAATGCCCCGAGGGTAAAGAAGTACCAGAATGGCTAATGGAGTTAAATTATATTAAAACTTTGGTTTTAACTGATAGTCAATTATCTACGATTCCTGAATATATAAAGGAGTTTAAAAGTCTCAATGCGTTCTATTTAATGGGTAATAGAATATCCAATTTACCTAATTGGTTAACCACATTAAATGACTTGAAAGTGTTCAATTTAAATGACAGAGCTCAGACACTTGATTTAACAAAATCGAATATGGATATCCTGAGGACTCTACATGAAAGAAATGTAAAATTATCTGATCCCACTTTTAAATTGAATGTCATCATGGGAGTTCCTCTTGATCAAATCAAAATAATCAAAGAAATTAGTTGGTATGAAGATGGGATAAATCGAGTTTTTTCTGAAACACTTAATGATATTAATGAGCCTTGGAGAGATCCTCACACTTTTGGTGTATGTCTTCGGATTTTTGACGGTAAAATTTTACAAATGAGTATAAGTGACACTAGTTTAGAGAAACTTCCAGAAAATTTTGGAAACTTGAAAGATCTAAATTTTATTTCTATAATAAAAAATCGATTGACTTCTTTACCAGAATCAATTGGTGAGTTAAAAGATCTAAAGGGTCTTTTATTATCAGGTAATAATTTAACATCACTACCTGATTCGTTTGTGAATTTAATTTCGATCCAACATTTAGATTTAAGTAATAATCACTTAAAAGAGATTCCTACACAATTATGGGCTCTGAATAAATTAACACAATTAAATTTAAATGGAAATCCTTTAAGTAGCGAAGAAAATACTATAATACAAAAAGTTCCCGATTTAATCAGAGAGTACCTGAGAAAAAAAGCAACTATCAGAGTTTTTATTTCTCATGCAGTAGTAGATTTTGAAACCTATCGTATAGGAGATCTTATAAAATATTTGGAAAGGCAAAAAGAAATTTCTGAGGTTTACTTCTGTGAGGAAGATCTAGCAGGAAACATTGATGAATGGATGTTAGATGCTGTGCAAAAATGCCAGTTGTTGTTGTTTATAGCAACTAATAAATCCGTCTTTAATTCTGTGGATTGTGCTAATGAATTACAACTTGCGGACAAATTTTCTATTCCAATTGTACCCATAAAAGGCTACGATGTAGATTGGAAAGATTTAGCAGAAAGAAACCTTTCTCGTGAACTGGGATTAGAATTCGATAAGGATAAGTTTGATATTTTTTGTGAGAATTTATATAAATATATTGAGAATTTTAAGCGAGAAATTGATTTATTGGATAAGCAAACGAGAGAGAAAGGTATTACAGACATTTATGAGCGATTTCGTTTAATATTAGACGAAGTTGTTAGCGATTTAAAAAGAAATATTACCAAAATAGCAGAAAAGATGGATAGTCTTGTAGAAAGAATTACATATCTCGAAAAAAAAATTAATATTTAATTATAAACTTCTTTTGATTTCAAAAAAAAATTATAGTATTTTGGATAAAACCAGGTCATATACTTTTTAAAAGATACTTTTTCATCCATTTAGGCAATAGAAATCCTCCATACCAACATATCGCACTTAAAATTAGGATTAATCTAATAATAATTATCGTTGCTTCACTAAAAGGTACAGATGAGTCCAACAATGCTCCAACTGAAAAAGTAGTATAAGCAATTATTAATAGTTTCCCCTTGAGCTTTACTTCAGGATCTTCAGATTTTAGAGAAAGATTGGCAAATAAAAAGCCCGTAATAACGACAATAGAGATAAACAATATTAAAAACACCATTATAAAAGACTTATAATTTACATCAACGGGCCCATTCAATTCACCTATTAAACTTGGATTTAAAAATAGAAAAGCAAAAAATAAAACCTCAAATATGGTCCCAATTATCGCAAATAGGGAAAGAAACAACTTACGTTTTTCAGAATATAAGAATTCTGTAAAAGCTAATAACCAAAGAACAATCGCTATAGGTATAAAAATATTACCAATTAAAAAATAAACACCTGATTGGAGTCCAATACCATTAATTAATGCTATCAGAAAGGAGAGGCTAGAGGGCCACCATGGTTCAGATATAAAAATCCAGGTTGCACCGACTAAAAAATAAATCTTTTCTTTATATTTAAAGAATCTCGAGAGTATTATAAAACCTATTACTAAAGAGATCGCTACAAAAATAAGAGAAAATATTCCATTTACAGTATCTAAAGGACTTAATGACATATTCTAATTTTGTTTAATTTAATTTGTATAAATAAAAATTAAGAGCTTGGATTATTTAAATTTTGAATTTTTTTAAAAAAATATTGTTAAATGATTTAGAGGGCATATAAAAATATTAAAAATATCAATGAAAATAATGTTGGGGCAATTAAACTTATAGTCAATAGACTTTGAGACACCCTGATACATTCTTTAAGAGTGGTGATTATAGCGTTGAAATATAAGGGATCTCCCCAGATCTTAACATTTTCATAGGAATCTTTATAAAGGAATTCTACTGGTTCTAAATTTTCCTCAGCTTTTTTGATCAATTTTTCTAATTTTTTAAGAATATAGTCTATCTTAATCCTATCTCCAATCGGAGAATAACCTCGATTTGAAAATTGTCTAGCTACTGTATGAGAATCTGATGTGGTAATTTCTGCTCTTTCAATACCTTGATTTTGTAGAAAATTTAAGATATTAGATCGTATTTCTACATAGGCATTGTTTCCATCGAAATGAATTAATACAGTTTTCTGATTTGTGATTGTGTTTTTAAATAAATGAAGTACCATTCCTCCATATCCAATTCCAGCATCTTCAGAAAATTCCTCTAAGTGATCCTTTGCAACACCATATAACTTAGGAGCATATTGGATTTTTTTTACAGTTTCGCTCTCCATATACTTTTTAACAACATCAATTAAATCATGGGCTTCTATAGTATTTTTTTTAATTAAGACTTCATCTCCAATTATGGCATTGTGAGAATCTACAACGATTATGTCCTTATAACCTTTAGAAATAGCAATATTTCTTACATCATTTCCAATTTCTACCTCAATATCATCAGATGGAAGTGGATGTCTTGTTATAAACACAACTGGGACATTTCCAACTTCAGTGCCAATGAGTTTGGCTGAATTAGAAATTTTCCTTGTAAAACCTCTAATTTTTTGAATCCATTCGATTCCTGCGTTATTATTAATTTCATTTATATCTTGTTTAATTCTCTTAATTATTGCTTCAACATATCTATGAGTCGTTAAATTTTGAGTATGATCATTAGTGGTATGATAAACTGTAGTTCCAGGAATATCTTGAAATTCTTTATAAATATGTTCTGGTAAATCTGATGAGCCACAAGTCTTAAAAGGGCCAAAATGAATGTTTGGTATCACAAATAATCCTTTAATTTTTTTTGTGTTGATACTTCGAATTATTAAATATTGTATTTTTACTTCAGATTCTTTTCCAATATCATCAAAATAACGCTCAATAAGCTCATCATTTCCATCTGTCAACATAGAAAGTACAAATGCTCTAATAAATGCGTATCCTCTCATTCCTGTTGCTACTTGGTAGATGTTGCTTACTTTGAATAATCCTCTTCTGTAAGGGATGGCAAAAAATAGGGCGCAAACCGTGAAAACTATCATAGCTCTTATGAAAAAATTAAGATTAAATTGCCCTGAATATAAGCTGTAGGTAAATATCATTGTAAGTGGTTGAATCAATGCCAATATTATATTTCCACTACGTCCAACAGTAGTGAATGAGAAATAAATGACGAAGGCAACAATATAAGAGAGAATAGAACCTAATATGAGAAATACTTCCTGCATGGTAATATTATTTACAAGTATGGCAACAATTTGACCAAGAATAAATGTTATTTCTATTATACCACTGAAAAATGTATTAATTTGAATGGACCATCCAGTCGGAGGTGCTTTTAAAAGTGGTGATTTCTTTGAATAAAATCCCATAGAAAATAAAGCACCAAATCCAGATGTTAAAAGAAAAATAAATGTAAAACGGAAAAAATGAAGAAGATCTAAATAACTCTTTATTAGAAAATAATGCAAAAGTAATGATAATAAACCCAATACAATTGGTATGCCAAAAAAAGTTGAATATGCTGACTTTCTTGATGAAAAGAATTCCATATATGTAATAATACCCGGAATTTGACGACTCTTTTTTTCTTTTACAATCATAACTAAAGATATTGGATAAATTTAAATTGATAACACTTAATTGACAAATTTTCTTCTAATGTAATGAATAATTAATACAAATTTATCTTTATGTAAAAAATTATAATATAATATAAAACAAAACATTCTTTTATAAGGAATATGGAAAAAAAAACACAAGAATTGATACATCTAGCGAATAAGAGGTTTACTGAAGTTCTTTCCGATGGATTTAAATTATTTATTAAAACTTACAAAAGCTTGATAATACCATTAGCCCTCTTTCAGATAATTTTGATTGCTTTAAACGTTTTACTATTAACCGATCTTAATTGGTATATCGATTCACTAAGAGTATCTATTGATGCGATTATGGAGAAATTTATTGAGAACATATCTCTTACGGAGAGTGAATTAAATGAACTAGCTTACTTTCTTTTTATGACTTTAGCTCAATTTTTTCTTCAAAATTTAATAGGAGCAGTAATTATTACTATTGCTATGTGTTCAGTCAGTAATTATGTTTTTAAAATGTATATGCACGAAGATACTAGTCTTTCAAAGTCGTTTAAATCAGCATTTAATAAAAAGATGTTAATTGTAATTTTAATTCTTGGGATCTCTTTACCAATTGGATCTTTTCTATTACTTTTTCCCGCTATCATTATATTTGGATTTTTCATTTTTCTAATTTTCACTTACAATATAGGAGACGGAAAAAATTTAATCTCAGAAGCCCGTTCTATTGCTAAAAAGGCTTTCTGGAAAATAATAGGAATTTTTGTTATTAATGTCCTTTTCATTTTAATAATAGATTCTACTGTTACAGCTATCCTAGATTTTTTTCTAATCAATGACTCAACAATCCCAATTATTAGTAGTTGGTATAATCCTGCAACAAGAAATTTTGGAATGTTAATTCTGTATAATATACTGTACAGTATTGTTGATATAATTTTTGCACCACTATTTATCTGTTTATTAACCGCATTATTTTCTTCTTTAAAGGCAAAAAGAGATTTAAAAATTCAATATCAACAAGGGCATTATCCTCAAAGAGAATTGTATCAAAAATCTTATGAAATTCTAGGGCAAAAACCCATCGATCTTGTTGAAACCGAAGGAACTACAACATCTCCAGATATAAGACTAGATAGTAGATTTTACTGTCCATTTTGTGGAGTTTCAATCAATACTCCAAAGAAATTCTGTCCACGTTGTGGAGAGAATTTGTCCTCGTTGTGGAGTGATTAAAAATGTATATAAATATTGAAAGGAAGTTTGAATTAGAAAAAGAAAGCATTAAGAATCCAATTGTATTAATAGGATGGCCTGGAATTGCATTAGTCGCTAAATTAGCAATCACTTCAATACAAGAATCTTTAAATGCAAAAGAATTTTTGAATATTCAATGTTTTGATTTTCCTCCAAAATCAATCGTAGAAAAAGGGTCATTAGAAATCCCTTCAGCAAAGGTGTATTACAAACCAACTGATAAAGAGGATGGAAATGATTTTTTCATTCTAACCGCAAGTTATCAACCAACAAATCCAGAGGGCGTTTTTGAATTTTCTAAAACGTTTTGTGAAGAAATGGATAAGATAACTGGTAGAAACATAAGAATGTATGTGAGTACTGGTGCTATGATTTCTGATGTTAAACATGATACACCCTTAGTTTATGTATGTGGAACTGACCAAGATTTAGTTCAAACATTTTTAAAAATGGAAAACACTAAACTGTATGAGGGAGGATATATTTCAGGAGCAAATGGTATCCTCCCAGCTTGGGCGGGAGCAAATAACTTTGCTCCAGGAATTTGCTTATTAGCGGAAACTTTACCATTACCAATGATGACATTAGATCCGCGAAGTTCTAAAGCTCTGGTTACGCTGTTAAAAGATTATTTTTCAATAGATATGGACTTTAGTAAACTTAATGAAAAAATACAGGAAATGGAAAATATATTTGAATCCTTTAAAAAACAAGCAGACCAGTTCATGAAACCACCTACTGAGGATAGAGGGCCTGATTCATACTTCCGTTAATTATATGTATAATAAATTCTATTTAATTATAAATTATAAAATAAAGAAAATTACATAATATTTAATTGGAATTCTACTTAATTGATTCAATGTGCTAGATACCAGTATTCTTGAGAGTAATAAAGAAATCAAAGTTAAAATTTCTAACAAATTAAATGGAATTAAAGAACAATCTCGTAATTTTATAAAGGATATTATTACTCTAATTAATAAAGAGGTAGGAGTTAATAAAGTCTTATCAATTTTACTATTTGGAAGCCAAAGAACTAAAAACTCTAAAGATGTAACAATAGTATCTGATTGCGATTTACTGATTATTTTTAAAGACAGAGTCTCAAATCATCATATTAAAGAAATCGAGAAATATTTTATTGCTTTAGAAATTAAACATAATTTTAAAGAATATGATGAAAACTTTTCTAAAAAAGTATTAGGTGTTATTAACCAAACTACTGGTATATTCAGGAGTCACTTTTTAACTAAAAAGAAATATTGGGAAAGTGTTGTCTTTCATAAAATATTTCGCGTAAATAAAGTATTCTCATCAATATTTGCTCCCAGAAAAATAGTACTTGGTAATATTTTGATAAATAGTTCAATCCTTTACGGAGATGATTTAAGAGAAGCCGTGAGGCCAACTATCCAAATTACTTTCCAAGAAATGTTGAGGAGTACTGTCATGAATCTAATGATATCCCTGTTTGCGATAGCAATATCATTCCTTAAAAATTTGAACCCTACCAAATATCAATTAGAAGCAGTAAAATGGGCTTTAAAAGCATCAAATTATTATTGTTATCGAGATTCAGAAGATCTAAAGACTATTACTAAGCGATTTATCTTATTTGAAAAAAATAGATCACAAAAAAAAGCGAGAAGGTTTTTTTCTGATTTTCTTCAATTAAGAAGATCTCCTCATAATGATATGGGTTTTATGATTCGGTGTCCAATTAGACTCATAAAAATTCACATTAAAGCGATATTATTTAAGAAATTGATTAAAAGAAAGGAAGAATTAAGGTTTCCTTCTAAAATTGTTGAACCTATTATTTCTGATCATTCTTTTCCTTTAAGATTTTAATATTGGCATATAAATATAGAGATCTGATAAGTTATTTTTGAAATTTTAAAAATAAAAATATAAATATTTATAAATCTATTTAGAATTGTGCTGTAAAAGAAAATTAAATTTACAATTGCGTAATAAAATAATAAGAATCTATTAAAGAGGAAGAAAATATGGCAGAAGAAGTTGATATACGAGAATTATTCTTTGATATATTAGATATTGTCAAATTCGAGCTAAAATTTTACAGATATAAGGAGTCTCCCATGTTTGAACGTATAGTGAAGACTCGTGTATTCCAACAAAAGCTACAAAAGTTAAAGGATTTTATTAATACATATTTTGATATCATGTACAAAGACGAGGAGAGTCCTATAAATCAAACAGCTCTTCATACTCAACTGGATAATATCGCTAGATTAACTAATTATTATGATGATTTATCAGAATTTTATACTGATCATACAAAAATAATGATAACGAGAGATAAATTACAAGGTTTAGTTGAATATTCTCATGTTGAAGTGTTATTTCTCATATTCACTAATATTCTTGATTGGGAACATTATAAAAGTAGTCTCTTATTTCCTACAGACAAATCTAAAGAAAAAATCTTAAAAGCGTTTCTCAGTAAGCTTGCGAGCTCTGAAATTAAAGATGTAGAAGATATTATTGACTTAGAACAAGCCATTGATAATTTTGTACAGAGTATTGAAGCTTAATTCACAAAGTGATACTCCTTAATTTTAATAACATCTAATTTTTAATTTATAAAAAGAAAATTTATATTAAAACTGGCTCGTTGTATTCATAAGAGTATAAACTTTTTCATTTTCAGACTTCAATTTTTAAAGTCTTTAATATATTTATTGAAAAATTCAAATTTTTGGGTAATATTATATGACAATCAAAATAAAACTATACGGAGATTTAAGGGAAAAAACCACTCCATCTAATATAGGTAATGGAGTAGCTAGTACTCTTACTATAGAGATCGATAAAATTAAAACTGTACTAGATATTCTAAATAAATTTAGTATAAAAGAGAGAGAAATTAGTCATATATTTGTTAATAGTAAATATTCTGGACTAAAAAAAGAAGTGAAAAATGGAGATCGAATTGGAATATTCCCTAATAGAATGGGAATATTATTTGTGGAATTGAGAGATCCTTTTTAGAATAACAGAACTGTAATATACTTTTTTCCTATGAGAAAAGAGACAATAAATAGAATTAAATATGGGACTCATTATGTATCTGCTTAAGCAATGCATAAAAAATAAAAAATGTACTAGAATTAAGGGATTTTATATTCAAAATGGCTGATTGTGTAGACAAAATATTGGAAATCTGTGAGAACAGTGAGATAAAGAGATATCAAGCTCTAATCAAATTAATGCAGGAACTAGATAAAGATATATCAAATGCAATACGAGTCAGAAATTGTTTGATATTATTAGTGAATTTATGTTTTAATCCAGAATCTCCCGATTATTCGTATAATAAGGGTAAATCTGCACATGATCTTTCTGAACATGAAAAGTTCGAAATGAATGAATTATTAAAATGTGAGCTAAATAACTAATAGGTTTTAAAAAACCTTAAGATCTACTTCTTTCCATTCTTCATATTGATGAAAAATATGATCAATAGTTTCTAAGGTCTCAATAAGTGCATTTTTGGTTTCATCCTCTTGTTTAAAGGTATCAATAATCACATCACTAAGGTCTACTTTATATTCTTGAGCAAGATCCGAAATTTTTCGTAAATCGTCTCTATCGATACCTTTCTCTTCTAATTGATCGAGGGCATATTCAATTTCCTCTTTTAACTTAATTGTAGCATTTAAAGATTTGGTGCATTTATCAAATAATTCCTTTTCTCTATCAAGTACTATTGTTTCTTCTTCAGAAAAATCGTGTTTTTCATTAACAATTTCAAGTCTTTCATTTAATAAATATTTCACACGTTCGTAAATCTTAATTGCCGCTGATATCTTATTTAATCCTTTTATTAAGTCTATTCTCTGGTTTAATCTTGCTTCAACTATTTTTAAGTATGCGTCTTCATAATAAGTTTGTATCTTCCCAAATGTACTTTTTTCCCAATCGTTTATTCTATAATATAAATTCCTTAATTCATTATTTAGGGTAGTTATCTCTTTAGGATTTAAACCCTGATCTCCTAAGTCTCTAAAAATCTTATTAGTGTCTTGTTTTAATAATAATATTCTTAAATACATAATATGTGCTTTTTTTTCTATGTTTGTTATACTCCTTGAAGTACCTTCACGCTCACAGAATTTATATATTATCAAAGCATCATCAAGTAATTGATTAAATCTATCCTGATCTTTTCGAATATAATATTTAGAGTCTTGGACTTTTTGAATTGCCCTATCCATTTGGATTTCTAATTCGAAAATATAATCAATTAAACTCACTTGTTTTCTTTCGGATAAAATTCTCGATTTATACGCCATATCTTCTTCAACGTTTCTGCTTGCTAATAACCAATAAATAGCTGCGGGGACCCAAAAGAATATGCTAATAAATATCATATTAAATATGCTTCCAAAAATGGAAATAAGGGTATATGATACTAATAGTGTCACTCCTTTACTCAATTGTTCTGACAGTTTAAAAAACGAAGCAGCTGTACCTTTATGTTCTGGCATATTGATGTCTATCATTATTGCGTTTTTATTTGCTACAGGTCCAGCGCCTAACATTGAAGCTATTAAAGCAAAAATAAAGAAAATAATATATGTGGGATATGTTACAAATATTTCACCAATAGTGCGTAAAATGTAAATAAAAAGCTCGTTAGTTGGAATGGGGCTAGGATAGATGATATTCAAGCTAGCTGGATTAATGGGCTGTAATGAAAGGAGCATTACAATAGCAAAAGGTATTGAAAAAATAAGACATAAAGTGGCTAATCTGGCTCGGTTTTTTTTATTTCGTCGAAACAATGTATCTCCTAAACGAGCAAATACACTATTTCCAAGTATGTATCCGATACCAACCATACCCGCAAAAATAGTTGCTGTTTGAAGTTTAATTTCATCAGGAATTTGATAAAAAAATTGAATCATTAACATCGAAGTCGTAAAATAAACTAACACAGTACCAGGAATAACAGTGAAGAAACCCTGGATTATTAAATATCGATTTGACTTTTTCTGAATAATTGTTTTTAAATCCTCTTTCGAAATTCGATAACTATATTCTAAATCCAATTCAATTAGCTCTAACAATTCATCTTCACTAGCTCCACGTTGAGGGATTTTAACGAAAAAGAGAATTATCACTACTATAACACTTATTATAGAAAGTAAAATGAAAGGAAATCGCCATGTAAATATTGGTCCAAGAAACGAAGATAAACCTTGCCCAGCTCCATTAGATATAGAACTGAGGATTGCTAAAGTTCCAAACCAACCTGATCTTTCTTCCGGAGGTATCGCATCTGAAATAATAGAATACCCTACGGGTAATACACATCCTAATCCCGCACCACACGCTACTCTAGAAATTACCAACATAAGATAAGTACTTGAAAAGGCAGTTAAAATCATCCCAATTGTCCATGAAATAGCCCCAGCCATAATAACTATAGTTCTGTTTATTCGATCAGTATAATAACCCCAAAGTAAAGCAAAAAAAGCACTGATCAATACAAAAAAAGCATCAGGGACGGCAATTAATGCTTGGGGTATCTTAAACTCTTCTTGGATCGCAACATAACTAGGAATAAGCATATTAGCGCATGCTGTTGAGATGAAAAGCAACACCATGACTAAGATGATAGGTGCCAGATCCTTGAATTTCACCTTAGTTAGTTGAAATTTTCCAATAAGCAATTACCACTATAATGTGATTATAATAAATAGCATTTGAGTCTTAAAAAAACTTACAATGATTTATTTTAATGATAAGTAATAATCCAGAGTTGCATCAACATGAATTTGTAATGTATCAAATAATCTAATTTCAGCATCATCTTGGGTTAATATTAACGGTAGCTCAGTGCATCCTAAAATGACACCATCTAATTGGTAATTATTGATAATCCGGAGCAATACTTTTTTGGATTCCTGCTTAAAAAAACCAATTACTAATTCATCGAATATTATTTTATCTATTACATCTTGCTCCTCATTAGAAGGTGTTATAACCTCGATACCGATTCTTTTGAAATAATCTTGGTAAAAAGTGTTCTGCATCGTAAATTTTATTCCAAGAAGTAATAATTTTTTCATTTTTTCTTTCTTTGCTTTTTCAGCTGTAGCTTTAACGATACTTAAAATTGGTACTTCTGATAAATCCTCCAAATCATTATATACTGCATGTGGAGAATTTGCTGCCATGACTATAAATGTAGCTCCTCCGTTTACTAGTGAATTAATACCACTCATTAAATATTCAATATATTTTTCTCTTTTTCCTCCAAGTTCAAAATCTATAAGCTTCTGAAAATTCACACTGAAAATTAAAACTTCAGGATAATTATAATTATTGAATTTCTCATAATACTTTTCTAGAAGTAAATCATAATACTTGATTGTAGATTCATAGGACATACCTCCCAATATTCCTATTCTATTCATTTCTTTTAATCCACCTTTCATTTCCTTCTATTTAACACTCTTTTTATATCTATTAATAATAGAACCTATTGGTAATAACTTTCCCTCTTTTAGAAATCTCTAATCCTTCCATCTCTAACAGTCTGCGTTTCATTTTTATCCCACCTTGATATCCCCCGAGCTCACCATTTGTTTTAATTGCTCGATGACAGGGAATGACGATCGGAAATGGATTCCTGGCAAGTGCGTTTCCAACGACTCTAGCTCCATTATTTATACCGATATGGGTTGCTATTCGTTTATATGTACTAATATATCCTCTAGGAATCCCATATTCTGCCAAAAGCACTCTTTTTTGCACCTCTAAACACCTATTAAAATCAACTAGTTCTAGATCAAATTCTACCGTTTCACCTTTAATGAACTGTTGTATTTTCTCACCTAGTGATGTTATTAAAGAAGAAGAGTTCGACTTTAAGTGCTTGAAAGATTCCAGAGCCTTAACTTCCGAGTTGAGTTTAGCATCACTAAGAAATATACGTTGCACTTTTAGTTCGGAGCCTCTTCTTATCCATACAATTGTAAAAGACTCAAAAGGGGAAGAAAAAGTAGCGTAAAATGGATACTCCATGCCTTGTCAACATACTCAATAAAATAAAAATTTTTTCTATTAATATTCTTCGTGAAATCATCGTTTCACGATCTTTAATTAAATTATTTAATTACTTAAGATTCTTTATTCTTTAAATAAAAGAAGAGATGTTAAGTCCAAGTATGGAAGAAAAAGCAGATAAGAGTTCTTTTAAGAGTTATCTTTTTTTTTGGTCAGGACAGTTAGTGTCTATTCTAGGCTCCAGTGTCGTATCGTTTGTATTAATATGGTGGCTAGTAGATGAGACTCAAAGCGCTACCGCGCTTTCAATTGCCTCCGTGTCTTATTTTGTACCGTTTGTTCTAGTTTCCCTAATAGCTGGAGTCGTAGCAGATAGATATAATAAAAAAACAGTGATTTTCATAGCAGATTCACTACAAGCATTTTCAACGTTTATTATGATTTTCTTTTTATGTATTTCAAAGGAGAAAATCAAATTAAGCAAAAATATAAAAGAAAAAAATATGAATTAAATTTTTACATTGTGATTATAATATCACGAACCATAAAACTAATGCAATAATTCCCAGAACCAAACCGCCCAAACCATAGCTTTTTGAGTCATCATATGCGATTCCAATTATGCCGGCAATTATAGCAAGGGCGGCTAGTATGAAAAAGACGGTGTCTGCATATGGAAACCAGAATGAAGTTAACTTCAATACTAGTTCCAATACTATTGCTATTATTCCCATTAGTAGAGCAAAGGTTCCAGCTGATCTTCCCACATGTATCACTTTTTTTTATATTTTATAATTTTTAAATGACACTTTAAAAGTGTATATTATTATATGAATTGCCTTTTATTTAAAACTAATATTAATAAATAATTAAATAAAGATTTATAATAATTGGAAAAAGCATCCCTATTTCCGATAGTCAATCATTATTAAAAACCTCCAAGTTTTTAATTAAGTATTCACCATATAGTACTCCTGAATTTTAGGAGTACTCTTTTTTCTCGAAGTAAGTTTTAAAAAGACTATCCCATAAAATATCAAATGTGGAAAAATTAACTTTCAAAACTACAAACACAACATTCAAATTATTTATAACTTTTATAACTTTTATAATACTTATAAATTCATCAATTTTAATGGTCTATGTGCAGGTGTTTGACCAAATATGGCAATATTTTTGAAAGTTAGAGAGGATCTTAAGGAACCATTTGATAGGGAATTAGAAATGGGCATAGCCATCCTTGAAGGGAAACGAAAGAAAGAAATTTTAAAAAATAGATGCAAAGCTTTTAAGCTTCATTACATATAGTGAATGAAATTATATATTCAAAAAAAAAATTTAATCTATATTTTAGTAATATTAATTTTAACATAATAATAAAGTGTGATAAATAATATGGCAAAATATGACCAAATAATGAAAATACTAGCTATACTAGGTGGTATAATTGCATTAATAGATGCCCTACTTAGTTTTTTCGGTAGGAGTTTTTCATCTGGTTATTGGGGTTTTTCTATTGTATGGCCGATTATAGCAATAATTCTTGCGATCCTTGTAATTCTAAGCGTTGTACAACCAGATAAACCTCTTCCTTTTACGGGAATAGTTTTAGTGATAATGGGTATTCTTATAATAATTTTTGGAAGTTGGATAGGCGGAGTTTTAGTCTTAATTGCAGGAATTTTAGGTTTTCTTAAATAATAATTCAACTAAAAAAATTTCTTTTTTTATAGTTTCTTCAATAACTATAGAACAATATTTAAATTATTCCTTTATTTTTTGCCCAAATGTCTAGCTTAACCGGACTAGAAAACGCTTTAAGAATTTCTATTATTATAATAGGATTTACACTAGGTTACATATCACATTTTTATAAGAGAATAAAATTTCAAATTTATGCAGCAAAGGTATTTTTACTTTAAAGGGCTGAAGGGGCAAATTTTGCAGAAAGTTGGAGAGTAATTTCATATTCAATTTTTCTGAAAATTATAGAAGATTTTAGATAAGAATACTTATTTTAAGTTAATTCCATGTGATATCAGTACTATTCTGCGTATCAATACAAAGCAGGATATACTCTTAAATATTTTATAACCGATTCTCCCACTGATTATATTGATTTTCAATGGTCAGAATGCGGAGAAGTGTGTTCTGTAAAGAATTTTGGGCACTTTAATGATCCTTCCTTTTGTGAAATCTAAATAGAGTGTAATAACTGCGATAATAAATTAGAATTTACCTATAAATGTACAACACTAAAGGATTATTCAACCGAATGATCTTATCAATCGAATAAGTTATCTTTAGAAAATTTCTAAAGAATTCATTAAATAATTAAAAGATCTATTAGTTTAAGTGATAAAATTTAAATTTGTTTTAAAAATTTATTTTATGTAATAGATTATAAAAATATACTAAAGAGGCAAATGATCGAAGATTTTATTGATAGTGTCTGGATATTAGAAATTGAATCTGGAATCGTTATTTATGAAGAAATTTATAAAGATATAACAAAACATGGAATATCAACAGATATGATTTTAAATTTTCTTTCAGCCTTAGTTAGTTTTGCTGATGAAGTGTTTGCAGATGAGCTAAAACATATAAAGCTATCAAATCATAAGATCTTTTTTAATTTTTTAAAGCATATCATGTTGGTAATATCGATAACTGACAAAATTTCTATTGAGGAAAGGAAAATAAGCGTTTTAATTGAAAGAATCGGTAAAAAATTTGAATCTAAGTATGAGAACTTATATAACCAAGAATTATGGTATGCAAATCTCGATGTGTTTAATTCTTTTTCTAAAGATTTAAGAGAGATCATTAATAAAGAACCAGAATCAATCAAAATAGTACATAGTATTAATTTTTCTGAAAAAATAAAAAAATTGAATGAATTAATTGATTATGAAACAAATAAATTTTTAAACAGAAAGCAAAAACTCGAAAAAGTTTATGAACAGAGGGTAGAGAGATTAGAATCTAAAAAGAGCGAAACAATGTTAAATGAAAAAACAATAACATGATACCTAAAATCAACTTCCTTCCAAATTATAAATAATTATAAAAAATTTTTAAGAAATTAATGAATCCAAATATTTTTTCAGTATTTTTAAAATTATGATCATCTTTCTTATTCCTTAATTGATCAAGATCTATAAAAGATTCCTCCTCTAAGCGTTGAAATAAAACTATATGTTAATTAATTAAATCTTTAACAATAATAAATTCTGTTTCACTAGTTCTTTGGATATGAGTTCCTCGTGGTATTTCAAATAATACATTTTTAGTTTCAGGTAATATTTGAAAAGTATTGATTTTTCCATTAACTATCATGATTGATACTTAATTTTCCATAAATCCAAAATGAAATATCTACTAAATCGCTATATTTCCAATTTTTATAAATGGGTAATTCCTTAATATCTTCTGTATATATTTTATAATCACTATAATTATAAATTTAAATCACTTAATCACTTAAAATCAATTTAGAAAAAAAATGTAGAGGATTTGAACATGGTATTTGGGGATCATTTTGATAAATCCATAAGCGACAGAAATAAAGCTTCAAATAATATAGAAATTTCCAAAGAAGAGTTTCAAGGTTTAAAAGAACGTGCGGAGAAATATGAATCTGTAGTTAGTCAAGTTAAAACATTAAGACTTGAAAATAAGGAATTAAAGGAAGTTTTAAAAGATTTAAAAGTAGATGCTAGACCATACAAAGAATTGAAAGAGGAAAATGAAAAATATCTAAAATCTTTATTAAGAGTTCAGGCAGACTTCGAGAATTATAAAAAGAGAATAGATCGTGAAAATCAAAATTACCAACTCTATGCTATGAAAAAAATCTTACTGAAGTTGATTAACCACTATGACGATTTAAAGCGAGTTTTAAGAGTATTAGGAGCAAAAGGAATTGATGAGTCGATCAGAAAAGGTATTGAGATGATTGTACAGAATTACGAAAAGATACTTGAAGGGGAGGGTGTGAAACCCATGAATTCCGAAGGACAAATCTTTGATCCTTATAAACATGAAGTATTGAATTGTATTGAAAGCAATCTCCCTGAAAATACTATAATAGAAGAATTAGATAAAGGCTATTTTTTTAATGACAAAATATTACGACCTGCAAAGGTCATTATTTCCAAAAATTCAATTTTATGTAAAAAAACTCAATGAGAAATTAAAAATAAAACAAAAAAGAAGTGGAAAAAAAATGGGAAAAATAATAGGAATTGATTTAGGAACATCCAACTCAGCAGCCGCTGTACTTATAGGAGGAAAACCAACAATTATTCCAAGTGCGGAGGGGCTTACACTAGGTGGGAAAGCTTTTCCATCAGTTATAGCTTTTACGAAAGATGGTCAGAGGTTAGTAGGAGAACCTGCAAGAAGGCAAGCAATTTCTAATCCGGACAGGACAATTACTGCGATTAAAAGGAAAATGGGAACATCATTTAAGGTAACTATTGATGGCAAGGATTATACCCCTCAAGAAATTTCTGCGATGCTTTTAAGAAAGATAAAGGAAGATGCGTCAGCTTATTTAGGTGAAGAAGTAACAGATGCTATTATTACGGTTCCTGCCTACTTTAACGATAACCAGAGACAAGCGACTAAAGATGCGGGAAGGATCGCAGGATTAAATGTAAAGCGTTTAATCAATGAACCCACTGCCGCTGCTGTCGCTTATGGCTTAGATAAAGAAGGCCTTCAAATGAAAATTGCGGTATTAGATTTAGGTGGAGGTACGTTTGATGTGACCATCATGGAGATGGATAATAAGGTATTTGAAGTAATTTCTACTGCGGGTGATACTCAATTAGGAGGCACTGACATGGATAGAATATTGGTTGATTATATAATTGATGAGTTCAAAAAAGATCAAGGAATCGATTTAAGAAAGGATTCTATGGCAGTTCAGAGAGTGCGTGAAGCTGCAGAAAGAGCTAAGATTGAATTATCTACATCCGTCAGCACCGATTTGAATTTACCTTATATTACCGCTACCAATGAGGGCCCAAAACATTTGAATATGACATTGACAAGGGCTAAATTAGAACAGTTGATAGAGCCCGTATTAGAGAGACTTGACGCACCCATTCAGAAAGCATTACAAGATGCGGGGTTATCTAAAGGAGTTGTAGATAAAGTCATCTTAGTTGGTGGACCCACCAGAATGCCTAGTGTTCAACAGAAGTTTGAACATTTCTTAGGGAAGACACCAGAACGCAGTATAGATCCAATGGAATGTGTTGCCTTAGGAGCTGCAATACAAGGTGGTGTTTTAACGGGAGAAGTTGAGAATTTATTATTATTAGATGTCACTCCATTGTCCCTAGGCGTTGAAACATTAGGAGGAGTCTTTAGTAAGTTAATTGAGCGGAATACAACTATTCCAACAGAAAAGAAAGAGATCTTTAGTACTGCTGCAGACAACCAATCTGCTGTAGAGATTCATGTCCTACAAGGAGAACGGAAAAGGGCTGAAGATGATATCACACTCGGTAGATTTCATTTGACTGGAATTCCGCCTGCTCCAAGGGGGATTCCACAGATTGAAGTTAAATTTGACATTGACCAAAATGGCATTCTTAATGTGACCGCAAAAGATTTAGGTACAGCTAGGAGTCAATCCATTAAAATTACCGCATCCACCAAGATGTCTGAGGATGACATCAATCAGAAGATCCGTGAAGCCGAGATGCATGCTGAAGAAGACAAAAAGTTCAAGGATTTAACTGAAGCTAAGAACCATGCTGAATCTTTAATTTATCAAACCGAAAAGCTAATGAAAGAAAACGAAGGAGTAATCGGTGATTTAAAGGATAGCATATTGAGAAAAATCTCTGATTTACGGGCCGCTATGGAAAGCGAAAATGTTCCACGAATAAATAGTGCTATGGAAGCCTTACAAAAGGAATTACATGAAGTCTCCAGTCGTATGTACGGTCAACAAGCGAGACCAGGAGGATATCAAGGAACCCCACCTGGTGGTATGGGTGACACGACCAATGGGGCAAATTACGGATCTAAAGCAAAGACAGAAGATGAGAAACAAGCAGAAAAATTTAGAAGGGCTACAGGACAAGATGATGTAATTGATACGGATTATTCTTAGGTTTTTTTTTAATTAATATTTATTTTTTTTTTATTTTATTAAAATTCTTAAATTCATAAAATCATTAATCAAGATTCAAAGAAAGGGATGAAAATCATGGTAAAAGATTATTATCAAGTATTGGGTATTGATAAGACGGCTAATAAGGATGAAATTAAACGGGCTTTCAGGAAGCTCGCAAGGAAGTATCATCCAGATGTAAATCCTGATGAACCTAAATCAGGTGAAAAATTCAAAGAGATTAATGAAGCCTATGGTATTTTGAGTGATGATAAAAAAAGAGAGATGTATGATAAATTTGGCGTGGTAGAAGGAGATCCATCTTCCTATCAGCAACAGGGAGGATTTCCTGGAGGAAGACAAGCATACCAATCCCCAGATGGTACAACCTTTTACTATAGCACTTCTGGAGGTCCAGGAGGGTTTGATTTCAGTGAGATTTTTGGTAAGGGAGGAAAATCGAGAAGTAGTCGTGGTTCTGGAGGATTTGATTACTTTAATGATTTAGGAGATATTTTTGATGTATTTTCAAAACAAGGGACAAGTTCAAGAGTGAGAGATGGAGGTTTTGGAAATCGTCCTGTAGAAGGAGAAGATTTAAGATATGATATGGAAATTGATTTTATGAATGCATATTATGGTGGAGAAAGTAAAATTTCCTATAGAGATCCCTCTACTGGCCAACAAATTACATTGACAGTGAAAATTCCAAGAGGAATAAAAGATCAACAGAAGTTAAGATTAAAAGGTAAAGGAATGCCAGGAATGAATGGAGGTCCTCCTGGAGATTTATATATTAATGTGAATATGAAGCCACATCCTATTTTTAAAATAGATGGTGATGATATTTATGTTGAAAAAGAAATTACTTATACCACAGCAGTTTTGGGTGGTAAGGTAGAAGTTCCTGGAATTGAAAAATCTTTAAATATGACAGTTCCTCTGGGAACACGGGACGGTTCGATTTTAAGGTTAAAAAATCAAGGATTTTTTAAGACGGGAATAGAAGAAAGAGGCAGCTTATTAGTAAAAATTTCGATTAGGATCCCTAAAAAATTAAATAAAACACAAAAAGAATTATTAGAAAAATTACAAAAAACAGGTTTGTAGGTAAAATTATAATATGATGACATTTGATAAATTATGTTTCCAGATATTTCAACCAAAAGTAAATGTTTTCGTAATTTCAAGTTTTTAATTAATTAGGTTATGATTTCCTGTTCTTAAAAAAAATTTTAAAGAATAAGTTTTATTTAAAATTAAAAATTAAATTTCATCGAATTTTTCAAGGTTAAAACCTTGTTTCTTTAATTCTTGAAACACAAATTCAAGTACCTTTTTTACATCCTCTTCTTTAATTTCGCTTAATTTAGGGAGATTTTTAAAAGTATTGAGATCATTCAAATTCATACGTTGCTTAGGGATGATGTCGTTGATTGAAATAATCATATCTGGTGCAATATCAAGATGTTTATAAATTACACTCGCACAGGCGGTATTACATCCATTAATAATAATAAGAAAGGATTGTTTGAGATGATTTTTTGTAATTTCAACTAAATTATCTTTTCCTAATAATATGTTTTTGAGAAAAATGGTGGAGCATGTCATTGAGCTAATAGAAGCTATTCTACTTTTCTCTGCTAATCGTATTGCGACCTGTCGTGCTAATTCACCATGATATTCTGAACCCGAACATGGTATTAAGACAATGTTTTTTGCCTGAATTTCATTCTTACTCAAATTAGATCAAACCTTTTGCCTTCAATATATCGGGTAGCTTTTTCTTCAGAGCAAATGATGTCGTAACGATTTCCTTTCCATCAATAACTACACTATTACCACGTAAATTCAATCTTCTTGCTTCTTCAGAGTCTAAATTTTTTGTATCGAATGTAATATACTTATTATAAGGTGTAATTACCTGAAAAACGAGATTCATAAAGCTTTCCCATTGGCAAGCGCATACATTTAAAGGCACATAAATTTCTACTTTAAGTTTATTTTCTTTTTGAACTTCACTTTCTTGTTGAACCATTTTAACACCTTCATTTTATATTTTATGTTGGAGTTCTACAATTTTTTCAAATTTTTCATTTCTTTTAATTAAATTATCTATTATTGCCAGTAACTTGAAAATTTGAGTATCTTTTACTTTAAACAATTTTTTATTTCCTTCCCTTCTACTTTCGAGAATATCTGCGTCAGTAAGAGTTTTTAAATGTCTAGATAATGTAGATTGAGTTTTATCAAACATTTTTTCAATGTCGCAAACACAAATCTCATTCCCATGCCTTAGAGACTCTAGAAGTTTTAATCTAGTCTCATCGGAGAGAGCTCTTAATAAATTCAATCTTAAATTTTCAAGTTTCATAATTGTTATATGCATTTATGCGTATTAATACATATATTTATAAACGAATTTTCTATTTAAATTTTGTGGTAGTAAGAATTAAATGTGATTAAAATTAAGATAACGAATTTGAGATTTATAGATGGTGTTAATAAATTGAAAAATGCAGAAAAAAAAATTGGATTTATTATGTGTGTATGCACTGGAAAATGTCCTGGATTTGCTAAAATGGATATATGGGATTTTATCAATCGTGTAAGAATTGAACTTCCTGTAGAATATGGATTTATTCATCCCCAATTGTGTGAAGAAGATGGCGATAGATTTTTAGATGATTATTTACGCTCTGATCGAAAATATATGGTGGCGGGTTGTGCTCCAAACATGCAATATAAGTTATTCAGAGACGCTTTTAAAAAAGTAGGCCTAGATGTAAAAACAGATTTAATTCCCTTGGATATTCGCGAAATGACTACAGATGAAGCTGTTAATTTAGTTGAAAAGACTCTGGAAAAATTAGAGGAAGAGGTTAAAAATGAGTAAGAGTTATGATGCTGAAAAAGAAACATTTATGGGAGTTCCACGAAAAAAAATTCCCTGGTGGCCAATAATAGATTATAATAAATGTAACTTTTGCATGGAATGTGATAAATTTTGTCCACATAATGTATATGCAAAGAATAATGATGAAAAACACCAATTAATAGTTAAAAATCCATATAATTGTGTTGTATTTTGTCGAGCATGTGGGAAAACTTGCGCTCCAGATGCATTACACTTTCCTGAAAAAAGTGAAACATCAAAATTAATAAAAAAATTAAGATCTGAATCATCAGGTGATTGAAAACTGGAAAAGAAGAAAACTTCCATTTTACCTTGTAACGGTTTGGATAAATCTTTAGGTGTGATTGCTAGAAATGTAGCTCTTAAACTGATTGAGAAAAGACCTGAAATACAACTTATTTGTCCTGTTTTGCTTAATACTGGTGATGAAAAATATGAAAATTTCATAAAATCTACAAAGATTATTGTTATTGATGGTTGTATGACTAGATGCGCAACTAAATTAGTAGAAAAAAGAGAAAAGAGACCATTTAAACGAATATTTATCCCAGATATGGCTAAAAAATATAAAGTTAAACCTAGAAAAAAACTTATGTTAAACGAGGAAAATGAAAAACTCGCAGAACAAATTATGAAAGAAATTATGAAAGAATTCGAGGAAATTGAGGTGAAAGAAGTTTTAAAAAATCGTGAATTTGAAACTGTTGAGTTTTTTGAAATTACAGTTGATAAATACTATTTTAAAGTACCTAAAGAAGGATATTACTTTAATGAAAATGATTGTTGGATAAAACCAGAAGGAAAAACAGCATTATTAGGTATATCAGATTATCTACAGAATGCTGCAGCGGATATATTATTTGTAGAGTTACCAGAAATTCGGAGTGAAATAGAACAGTTTGATGATGCGGGAAGTTTTGAATCCAGTAAAACAGTATTACAATTAATATCTCCAGGAACTGGTAAAATTATTAGAGTCAATAAAGCATTAGAGAACAATCCAGAATTAATGAATCAAGATCCTTACCAAAGAGGGTGGTTTATTGAAATAGAATTGAAGGATTTTGAAGAAGATAAAGAACTTTTAATGAATGGACCAGATTATTTTAAATATATGAAAGAGAAAATCATGAAAGAAAAAGAACATTTAGATAAAATCAAAAGTGAAAAAAATGTCTGAAAAGAAAGTATATATTATTCCATGTAGCGGAATAGGAAAAGTTTTTGGAAGTATTGGCAGGGAAGCAACGTATATCGTTTTAAATGAATTGGCAAAAGGAAAAGTTGAATTAGAGTGTTTACCGTTAATAGTTAAGGGAAAAAAAGAAGTAATTGAGAAATTAAAAGCTAATAAAGTAATTGCAATTGATGGGTGTCCATTAAAATGTTCTTATAACAATTTAATTGAACAAGTGGGAAACGTAGATGCCCAGATTATGACAACTAATATCGTTAAAGAAAATCGAGACTTTAAACCTGAACCTTCTATTATTCCTATAGGTGAAAATGCTAAGGTTTTGTCTCAAAAATTAGCAGAACAACTAGCAAAAAATGTGAATGAATTACTTGAAAATGAATAGGAAGTGAATTGAATAAATGAAAAAAAAGGTAGGGATTATTGCCTGCAGTGGAGAAAAATTAGTAGGAGGTACTTTAAGTCGTTCTGCCGCTAGAATCGTTGTAGAAAAATTAAGACCAGATAGTACCATTATATTATGTCAACCATTATTTGCTACGGGTGGTTTAGAACGTCATGGAGGGCAGGAGGAAAGGGATTTTGCAAAAGATCATCCAACAATAACTATTGAAGGATGCGAAGAAGAATGTTCAAAAATTGCAGTTGAAAGATATAGCGGTCCAGTAGCAGCAACATTTAGAATTGATGAGTTTTTAAAAATACATCCAGAGTTAACACCTAAATCTCGAGAAGATTTGGGAGAAAAAGGGATGAAGTTAGCAGAGATAATTGCTGGAGAAATTGCTAAAAAAGTAGATGAATTATTTGTAAGCAGCTAATGATAAAAATTACTTTTAAAATCCAGTTTTTCTAATATTCATAAATATAGATAAATAGGAGATATTATGAATTCTATAAATAAATTAAAAGTAGGACTTATTTCAGATGGAAAATATGGAGAGAGAGCTTATGAAAACTTTAAACAGATTTTTGAGACTAAATGGATTTTAGTTCCAGAGATTCCTGCAACCGTAATATTAGAGGAGGATATAAATCTAAATATTCCTGAATGCGATCTTTATGTTTCGTACGTGCGACATCCCGACGTTATTTTACAATTAGCAGAGCTTCAAAAACCATTGATATTAGGCATTACTCCTGGAATGGGATTATATAGACAAGCTAAAGCGATAAATCCCAAAGTTATTAGTCCTCGAACTATGTGTTCTTTAGAACCAAATACTGGTATACCTGAAGTCGATGAATTTGCTCACTATTTTGGTAAGCCTGAATTTCAAATCGATAGAGACAATGAAGATAATATAAGGGAAGTTTTAGTCATAAGATCTTCTCCATGTGGATCTTCTCAAGCTGGAGCTGACTTTTTTAAAAATAAAAAATTAAACATGCAAAATCTACAGGATCTTGCTCTGCATGTATGCCATGAATGCCGAGCACCGAGGTTTGGTCACACTTGTGATAAAGAAGTTTCTGGAATAATTCACATTTTATCATTTATAAGCAATTTTGAAATAGGTAATGACTTTGACAGCGAATTGAAGATATTTATAGATAGGTTAAAAACCGAATATCAAACTCGAGTGAATAATTAAAATATAATATAATAAGCTTGCAAGCAAAAAGCGAAATAATTTCTGGTTGTTGATTATGAAAAAGGATATTGAATTATTATTTGGTCATTTAGTAAGCATTTATTCGAAAGAATATGCTGAAAATATTATAAAGGTTCGTTAAAAATAACTTAACGCAGATAGAAAGCTCTCTCTTTAAGTAAAAGCATTCAATCTAAAATTTATAAATATTAAATTTTACACTTGATAAATCTTTTTTTAATTTAATTATTATTTTACAATATTTTATTTTATTTATGATAGAATTAAAGGAATGAACCCATTAGGATTTATTATGGATTCATATGAATATTTACCTGGTGCTGAGATAACACCCATAGGGAAAATATCAAAAAAATTATTAAGGTTAGGTATTAAAACCTTTAAGAACTAAATTTTTTATTAATACAAATTCCAAAAATACAAATATTCTTTTTAATACAATCGCTAAAAAAATGTTAAAATCACATAATTCGAAGGAAATTGATTCTAAGATAACTCCTGACTTTGTTCCAATGATTAGAATAGTTTTTTGGAATAGTTTAGGGTTCTTCTTTTTTACGTTTTTAATTCCATATGTTACTGCTCAACTCTTTGAGGCTTCAGGTACCGAGATGGGTCTAACATTTGCAAGTCAAACACTTGGAGGTTTAATAAGCACACCGATTGTAGCATATCTCACTGATAAAGTATCTAAGAAACTTTTGGTATTAATAGGGAGTTTTGGTAGAGCTGCATGTTATATCCTTATGTATCTTGGAATAATTCTTTCTTCTTTGATTATATTTGCAATAGGGCTTTTTATACTCGGGTTCTTTGTTGGATTTTTTTGGAGCCCTTTAAATGCATTGATTTCAGAGAAATCCCATAAGACATTTCGTTCATCCGCATTTGGGAAGCAAGGGGGAATGCTTGGTAAAGGAAATTTAGTGGGATCAATTGTTAGTTTTCTTATTTTTGGAGTAGCAAACTATTATGTACCCAGTAATAAATTTATAGTTTATTTTCCCTTAATTTTATTTACAATCTCTAATATCTACGCAGGAATCGTATTTCATAAGAATGTGGATGAAAATTTAACATATGACATGCATTTCAATCAAGTAAACTTATCAACAGAGAAAATAATTGATAAATTTTCAATTGATTCAAAAAAAGAAACTAATAATATTTCACCAAAATTATCTCTCGGTTTCCTCATAGGTTTTATCATTTTAATAACTGCTTTTATGACAAGTAGTGCAAATCAAACAATAGCTCCACCCTTTTTTCAAGTTTATTTAATAAATGAGTTAAAAGTAACTGACGCAACATTGGTAATGATTATTTATTTCCCTAGTCAAATAATATCATTGCTACTCGCTCCACGGATGGGTAAAGTAGCTGACAGAATCAAACCTCAAATTGCTATAACCTTTATAAGTGGATTCGGAGCTCTTGTAACATGGCTTATAGTAAATAGCTCGTCAGGATTAATGTTTGGGATTATTTTAACATTTGATGTTACCTTGGCTTGGGCTAGTTCTTTAGTATTGCAAAATGTACTAAGTCGCATATCTAAAGGACATCGAGGTAAAATATTTGGTATGACTCAATGGATGAGTTTCCTTGGAGCTATCTTAGGTCCTATTGTAGGAGGATTAGCATGGGATCACTTAGGACCACAAGCACCATTTATAATCTCCATATTTATAGAATTGTCTGTGATACCACTATACATTACAGCTATAAAGATATTGAAACCCTATATGGCAGAAAAAATAGAAGAATCTTAAAAGATATGCTAAAGGACTCCTAAAATAATAAAATTTAATTATTTGGGAATGTTTATTATAAATATTAGAAACATCATGGGCCAGTGGATTAGTGGAAGATCGTTCGCTTGGCATGCGAAAGGCCACGGGTTCAATTCCCGTCTGGTCCATAATTTTTTCTTGGTTTTTGTTAATTTTATGATACTTAATTGATTAATCTTTTAGAAAGTCTTATCTACCTGTGAAATAAATGGGTAAAAAGAAAAAGAAAAGAATATTAGTATTAGTATAAGAATTCATTACTGATTCTTTCCAATATCAAACTTTCTCCGTCAAACTTTCTTCGTCAAACTTTCTCCAATAAGAAAAAAAAGAAAGGATTTAAGCATAAAACCTAAAAACCGCTTCAATTTTATATACTTTGTCTATTTTACGGAAGAAATTTATGCAGTATCCCATTTATATTCTGAAAAACCTAGAATTTTATTGCAAGAAGGACATTCCCACATTTTTACATAATTTTTAAATCGTACGTGCATAGTTTCTCCTTTAAATTCTCCTAATTCCCGCCGACTCCATTGCCAATTCTTATACTAGGCAAATTATTCTTATAAAAATTAGTGAATTTTGTAATTAATTTAAGATCCAAGAAAGATCGATTGCTTTATTACTTAGTTGATAATAGGGTAAAAAGAAAAAAAGAGGAAATGCTAGTATTTCTTCTTATCTTGTTCAATATCAAATTTCCTCCATCAAACTTCCATCACTAAGAAAAGAAGAAAAAGAATTAAAGGTAATTTCTTTTCCTTGGTAGGCTGAATTGGTGCAATTGCATATAAATTAATAAGCGAAGAAAAGTGGAATGATCTATTAAATTCCAATGAGACAATGAAGCTTACCTCGATTTTATCATTTTTATATTTTTTTTTTCAATTTTTTTTAAAGCTAAAATCAAAATGCTTTTTTAAAATAATCTCTAATTATTTCTAGAAATATAATTAATAAATTTGTATTTTAGAAATCGATTTAAGGTGTGATTAAATGATAAAAGTAGAACAGTTGCCGAGTGAATGCTATGAATATATGACTCCAATGGAACGAATCACTAATGTTCTATTAAAGAAGAGAGTTGACAGAATTCCTTGCTTTCCATTTGTTTCTGCAGCTGCTGCTCAAATTAGGAGATTAAATTATGGAGAATATGCGTCTAATCCTAAATTATTTTTAAAATGTCAAGTTGAAGCTCAACAATTGTTTGGTTATGATGGAATAACTGCCATGCCGGATCTTTGTGTTGAGGCTCAAGCTTTTGGAGCTAAGATAATATATCCTTCTGATAATGCTGCATATCCAGATCCCTTTAATCCAGTTATAAAGTCTGCAGAGGAGTATAAAAATGTTGATAAGTTATTTAGTTGGTCTCGTGCAGAAAGGATGAAGAACCAAATATGGGTTGTTAAAACAATTAGGGAAGAACTACCAAATGTAATGATTGGGGGGATGACTATTGGGCCATTAGGATTACTTTCGCGACTTCGTAATGTAAATGAATTAATACGAGATTTTGTTCATAATAGGGATAAATTGCATGAAGCATGTGAAATTATTACTGATATTCAAATTGAATATGTTGAAAAACAAATTGAAGCAGGAGCTAAAACTATTATGGTACCTGTTGTCCTTGCTGAAAGAGAAATAATGAGTCAGGAGATGTGGTTAGAATTAGATATGCCTTATCAGAAAAGAATTGCTGATTTTGTGAGGAAGAAACGCTGCTTTTATCTACTACATTCATGTGGTCGAGGGCCCTATTTTGATCCTATAATTGAGCATCTTAAACCCGTTATAATACAAAATGCATTTTTACCAGATGGAATAAAGACCGAAGAAGAAATGGTTGAAAAATATGGTAAAAAATTGATTTTCCTTGGATTTTTAAGTGTATCACTGCTTGCATGGGGAAATCCAATGGAAGTTATTTCAGAGTGCAAAAGAGAACTTGATGTTTTTGGAAAAACTCCTGCAGGGTACATTTTGGGTGCTTCTTGTGAATATCCCCCCTATGCTCCTCTTTATAATGCAATGGCAGTAGTAAAAGCAGCTAGGATATATGGAAAGAACTATAAAACAGGTTATGGTCCTAACTACGAAGAAGAAGGAGGTAAAGAAATTGTCTGAAGATGAGATATTTAAAAAGTTAAGAGATAGTGTGTTAGATTATGATATAAAAGCTGTAGAAGAAGCCGCTAAAGAAGCCTTAGAAGCAGGAATCAATCCTCTTGATGCAATTAGTAAAGGACTTTATCTGGGTATAAAAGAAATTGCTGAGCAATATGAAAAGACTGTATTTATCACAGATATGATTTTAGCATCTGATGCTTTTTATGCAGGAACTAACATTTTAAAAAAAGAAATTAGTTACCAAGAATTTAAAAAGAGTCGCAAAGGGGTTGTTGTTATCGGTGTAGTGAAGGGAGATGTGCATGATCTCGGTAAAAATATGGTAAAATATCTGTTCGAAGCTGAAGGATTTGAAGTAATAGATCTTGGCTTCGATGTTCCATCAAATAAATTTATTGATGAAGCTGAAAATAACAACGCTGATTTAATTTTAATTTCCGCGATGTTAAGCTCGATGTTTCCTGAAATAGGAAAGATAGTTGATCTAGCAAAAGAAAGAGGTCTAAAAGAAAAAGGGGTTAAAATAATGGCTGGTGGAGGTCCCGTCACAGAACAAATAGCATATAAATATGGAGCCGATGGATGGGCATTAACAGCTCCAGATGCTGTAAAAGTAGCATTAAGTCTCATCAAATAAAAGTAAATCAAACGAGGATTAGAGCCTAATAAAAATATTTATTTAGTGATTAAAAAGTTAAAAATCATGGGAATAAACGGGTTTGTACCCTTATTTGTACTTGTCGGGAATTTTACTTTTCCATAGAGACTCCTTATATACCTCTGCCGCTTCATCGATAGATTCGAAATTAAAACATTTTCAACTGTTTTATTATTTAGTATATATTAGGAGGAAAAAGAAAAAAAGAGAAAATCTTAGTAGTTCCTTCTTATGTAATTCAAGATCAAATTCCATTCAATATAATTTCTCTATCAACTTCTAGCTCTAAGTACAAAAGAAAAAAAATAATTAGTAATTTCTTTTCCTTGGTAGGCTGAATTGGTAATTATCCAGCATTTCATTGAAAAGATCTTTTCCAAGACCCATTTCAAAGCACTTTCCATGAATTTTGAATTAACATTTAAAAATTATTATGGTGATACAAAATTGTAAAAATTAAATATTAGATTATAATCTTTTTTATCACCTTTGAAATCTAATAAAATTAAATGAAAAAAAATAGGTGAACAATTTGGTATTAATAGTAACTCAACATTGGTGGCCTCATGGGCAATCAGGAAAAGTTGGAAAAGCATATCTTGACGTAATGAAAAAATTTCCCGATGATAAGTCTATTTCTAAACCCATCCTACGCTCTGCTATATGGGCGGTTAAAGATGGTATGTTTAGTACTACTATTAGCGCTATTCAACCAGGAAAAGTGAAAGAATCTATGGACATCGCAATGAAACGATTATTAATGGTATCAGAGTCCATCGAAGGATTTAAATATGAGGTTCATATTGCCTATGACCTCGTAGAAGGTATGCCACTAATAGGATTAACAGCCCCAGAATAATACTTGTAGAACAAAAATTACTGATAAAATAAAACAATAAATTCTTTTTTTTTTATTAAAAATTCCTTGTTAGGCTGAATTGGTAATTATCCAGCATTTCATTGAAAAGATCTCTTTCAAGACCCTTTTCAAAGCACTTATCAATGAAAAGACTTGAGATTAATTATATAGTACTTTATATAGTTGTTTCATGGCATTAGACACATATACTTCAATTTCTGAGGTATTTTTTTTTAGAAAAGAAATCATTTAGAAAAAGAACCAAAAAAATTAGTATAAAATTGAAGTTGATATACTTCACCTTCTTCTTCATTCAAGAGATTCAAAAACTTCTTGAATATTTAGAAAGTAAACAGTATTGGAGTAATATGAAAAAAATGATGAGATGATAAATAAAAACTAAATTAAAGAATAAATAATAATCTTAAACTTTAAAAATAACAGAAAAAACGGGTTCCTTCATTACTGGTCACTGGTCCAAAAATCCTAGGAAAAAGGTCGAATATAAATAGATTTTAAAATGATTGACATTTAAATATGGTATGATAATTCCAGAATGATTTAAAATGCCTGTCGAACCTAAAATTGCTGCCACCATAGTATTATTACGTGAACGAGTACCAGATTTAGAATCTGATGATGATTGTGAATTTGAAGTATTCATGGTCAAGCGGCATGAAAATGCAAGGTTTATGAGTGCGCATCATGTATTCCCCGGTGGAGGGATAGAAGCACAAGATATGACTCTAGAATCAAGCGCAAGAATAATAGGTCCTGATAAAGAGATTCTAAGTACTGTTAAAGAAGTATGTGATGAGCCGTCTGATCTTTGGATAATTGCGATACGCGAACTTTTTGAAGAAACAGGGATTCTAATTGCAACACAAGATAAAGTAAATATTATTGAAATAAATAGAGATAATGGCACGAAATTTAAAAAGTATCAAGAGGAGCTTCAAAAGGATCGAGAAACTATGACAGGTATTTTAGCAAAGGAAAATCTTTATTATGCTGCGAATTATTTAAAATATTTTGGAAGATTAATTACTCCTAAGTTATCTCCTATTCGATTCGATACTCAATTTTTTTTATGTAAATTTCCTCAGAATCAGAATATTAACTTGTTTAGAGACGAATTAACAGAAGGATTATGGGGTTCTCCAAAATTCTTATTAAAACTATTTCGAAACAAGAAGATTAAATTAATTTTCCCTCAATATACAACGCTTAATCGACTCAAAAGATTTAAAACAATTCAAGAGGCTTTTTCTAATTCGAGAAACGGATTCAAAATTGTTCAAGTTAAGGATTTTAGATAATATTTTATTGTTATAAAATGTAAATATCTGATATTTAATCTAATAATTCTTGAATTTTAGTTAAGTTTCAGCTAAAATATCAAAATTTTTATTATTTAGCTCAGAAATACAATAAAAATTAAAATATATCAGATGAGGAAGATAATTAAATAGAAATACAAATTAATATAATAAAACAAATTTAACGAGGTGTTTTATTGTGGTAAAAGGAAAAGGATTAGCTATCTTCGCCCTTATTATTGGAATATCGGGTTTAGGGTTAGGAGTATATTCTCTAGTTATCCCCCAGCACCAGATTAGCGGTATTAAGAAAACTTGGTTTGTATATGATTCAGGAATCCATTTCACAAATCCAACTTACACAGATATTAATATGAACGCAATTAAAATTAATTTTACGGTAAAATCAGGAGAATCGGTGTATGGTCTTTTTAATACACATGCTTCATTAGTCGATATTGGAGTAGCTTCAATTATTTTCAATTTTGTTTTAGACGGATTTGTAATAGGGAGTCCTGTTTCTCCAGAGGCAGAATTTTCTAGTGATCATCTAGCTATCAGTGGGTCGGTTACACTTCAAATGGCTACAGATACAATTTTACCAGGATTTCATACTGCGACTATAAGCATACAAGGAAACTTCTTGAATAATGCTATCGAAGAAAGTACCTTGTTAATTCAAACATATCTCCCTTAAAAATTTATTGAATAAATGTATTACTGAAGTCTAAATAATGGGTTCTATTTTTTTCTTTTTTCTTTTGATATATTTCTGATTTCATCAATAGTATTTTTATGTTCAGACGGAATGAACTTATATACTTTATCCCCAATTTCAGAAGTAAATTCATTTTTATCTTTTTTAACTTTTAATTGAAATTGGTTGATTAATGAAGATACAGAAAAACATATATCCTAATTATCTGGAAGCGTAGAAAGGAAGAGCGCTGAGTTTCTTTTGGATTTCGTTAAATGGGTGTAAAACCATTTTTTTGGTGAGTTCCAATTCATCTTTTGTATCTGAGTAAATGGCATACCATTTTACAGACTTTCCAAAAACAGTTTTTAGCATTACCTTCTTATTTAAGAGAACATCCTTTGCTACATTTTTTGGAATATTCCCAAGTGAATCCTTATAGACTTTTTCTATAGCAGTTTTAACCTTCATTTTGGGATTAGCCTGTAATTTTATAACTATATTATCCATATAGTCTTTATATTCACTTATATATTCAAAAGTCTTTTCAACATAATCAACGATTTTTTGAGCGTCAATTTTATTCACATCAAAACTTTGAAATGTCTCTTCAATCCTTTCTTTCGCTTTATCTACAAGCCCAACTTTAATTTCCTTAATTAGTATATCAATTGATCCTTGATTAGATAAAAAATCATTAGCTCTCTGTTCTAATTTTGAGAGTAGGCTTTTTTCTATTTCTATTGGTGATGATTGAGCCTGTTCATGTTTAGCTTTCAAACTTTCAGCTTGTTCCGTATTATAATTATTCACCATATGATCCTCTGCACTTTCTTGCTGTATTTGATTTTCTTGTTGTTCTCCTGCCATGCATGAAGGGCAAATTCCGCTATATGTATGTACCACCCCTATCCAGGGTTCAGTATTATAAATCTTTCTACATTTCTCACAATGATTATATTTTACCATAAATAATTCATATCTTGTTTTTTAAACATTTGAAATTTACTTTTTAAGGCAAATATATTGATTGAATTAAAGATTAATAGAGTTAGCGATAATTTAAAGATAATGTATTTTTTTAATTCTCTTTTACATTTCCCTCATTCTTACTGAAGCACGTTCAATTATATGACGTGTTAGTTCTTTAAAAGCATCCTAAAGGTTTTCGCCCGTTTTAGCAAAAGTTTCATAATAAATGCTTCCTTTATTTATCGCGTATTTTCTTACGACTTTAAAATCAATTAAGCACCCAATTTCTTCTATTAAATATATTTTATTTCCTACAATAATAGAGGGAATATTATCTATATTAGCCAGAAAAAGGATTCACTTTACATAGATATCTCTCTAATTCGCGTCCACTAAATAATGAAAAAAAAAAAGAAAAGTTTTATATACGGAATTGTCTATGCATTTCTTAAGCAAAGTAGGCAAAAAACCAATGACTGAAACAGTTATTAAATTAGATAATGTTTGTAAGAACTTTGGAAGTTTAAAAGCTGTTAATAATTTAAGCTTAGAAGTTAAAAAAGGTGAAGTTATTGGATTCGTGGGGCCAAATGGGGCGGGTAAAACTACAACATTAAAATTAATTGCTAGGTTACTGACACCAAATTCTGGTAAAATTTTAATAATTAATAAGCAAGGAAAACTACAGAATCTTCGTGAAAATCACAAAAATCTGATTGAAATGGGATTCTTAATAGATATCCCACATTTTTATGATTCCACACCATATCGATTATTAAAATATATTGCGAACCTTAGAAATTATCCTAAAAAAAAATTAAATCAGAGAATAGATCACCTTTTATCAGATTTTAATTTAACTAAATGGAAGTATAGGAAGATTAAAAATTTCTCAAAAGGAATGATCCAAAAATTAGGTTTTATAGTAGCAATAATTCATGATCCCGAAATTATAATCTTAGATGAACCTCAAACAGGGTTGGATCCTACTGCTCGTATTGATGTACGAAAACATATAAAATCGCTTCAAAAGAAAGGAAAGACAATCTTTGTCGCTTCTCATATGTTATATGAAATAACTGAAGTATGCAATAAAATTGCACTATTAAATGAAGGATCGCTCGTAGGATTTGATACATTAGATAATTTAGAGTTTTTACTCAGAGTTAAGGAAATAGTCTGTAAGATCACAAAACCAATCCCACCAGAAAAGATAAACTCATTATTAAAAAAACTTGTCCAAAGTCTTGAACCCTACTTAGAAATTGATTTAGATCCAACGATTTCTGAGGAATCTATAAAATATAATCCAAATGAGAAGAGTTTTTTTATCTATTATGATGGTACTGAAGAATCAAGTACTAAGATATTAAATATTTTAGTTAATGAATTCAAATCCGATTTTACAATTTCTTCATTTTCTAAACCGAAAACTTTACAGTTAGAAAGATTATATACTCAAATGATATATGATAATGAAAATCCAAAATTAAATAAAGATGCTATATGAAAATGCTATCAATAAATAATGTATATATAGAAATAAAACCTATTTTTCATACTTTTTCTTTTGAAATAAAGCTCCAAATGAAAAAATTTTTAATTTTTTCAGTTGTGACTATTCTTCTATTAACTTTAAATAGCTATTTACCATACATAACAATATCTTCCCGATCTATGCCACCTTCACAAGCTCGTTTTTATGAATTTGGAAACATTACTTTAATTTTAATTATTGTTTTAGCCGTCAGTTTCTTTTTTGGAGGTGTTATTTGTTCTGAATTTAAAAATAAAACGGGAATGGTAATATTACCCCTTACAAATAGATTTAAATTGCTAATTGGAAAGTATTTTGCAAATTTAGTGTTTGTAATTGGAATTGCTGCCGTTTATTATTTAATAATGGCACTTTTTGCTTACAATTTCTATGGTGGACCACTAATTAAAAATTTAGTATATAGTTTTGGTTTTGCTATATTATGTATTCTAGCGTTAGGCAGTATAGCAATTTTTTTAAGTTCAATTATGCCATCTAAAATTTCTGTAATTGTGATTTTAATTGGATATGTTATAATACTGGAACCAATTCTTTCTTTTTTTATTTGGGGGATTAATATTAAATTAGAACCATTATATTCATTAGATTATCTTTTTAATATTATAAATTATGTTTTGTATCCAAATTTTTCAACATTAGAAAGACGCGATGGATTTAGCGGGTGGATATATCCAAGTATAGAAGGAGCAGTAACTTTTTTATCAATATATATGGTAATATTCTTCATTTTTGGTTTTTTATTATTTAAACGAAGAGAATTTTAAGATTAACAAAAAAAAAATAGATTTTTGAGGATTTATAATATATGGTAAATATAAAAAAAAGCCTAACAATAAAGCTCATACTTATAGTATTACTGGGAATAACTTCAATAAATCAATACTCAATTATTTTTGTACATGCTCAAAGTAATTACCATCTTGCTTTAGAAATGGGCACTCAAATCTTAGAAGTTAAGAGATATGATGATCAAACATGGAAAAACACGGTGAATATAAATTCAAGCCCTATTGATTGGTTTGGAGGAGAATCTAATAAAGTTGGGGCTAAAGGTAAAAATACTCTATTTGAGTTGGGATATGGAGGATGTGGTACTGAATGGATATTTACTAATTTTGTTATTCCACAAAACACTATGGATATATACAATTTTTTATGGGAGTTTGGTTATAATCAAACATTTTTATATGATAATTATCCTCGCTCTTATATCCTTTGGGGATACAATTATAACTATTGGCAATTTACAATCAAAGAATTTCATGATATTCCTGATGATTCAAATGAACATTCAATTATTCTTCAATATCCCCAAAATTTTTCTACAGCGCTAAACGACTATAATAATTTTTCTGGAATAATTAATAATGATACAACTCTACAATCATTAGGTTATTCATTCCCAATTCTCAGTGGGGACGATTTACTTTGGCAATATTTTACTCGGAGATTTGCTGTCGCAAGTCCTATTAATGAGTATTTAACAACATTAACAAATACTCTTGAATGTGAAAATACGACAAATCGAGGTAATACACTTACATTTCAACGATCTGGATTAAAAAATTATATCGTTGAAGTTACCTATAGTACTAAAGGAATAATTGATCATGTAATTGTAAAGAATTCAGAAGGATACATTTTTTATGAAATTACCAGTTTTTATCCAAAAATAATCTTTTATATCATAGTGGGAATATTAGCTATTTTCATTTTAGGGATAGTTACACTGGTTATTGTAAAAAAAATTAAATTACAGAAACAGTTTAAAAATGATATGAATAGATAAGTTAAAAAATTCAATCTCCCCTATAAATAAAAGGGTAAGAAGAAACAAGTTCTCCTTTTAGTATAAATTTTATTTTATAATATGATTCTATAAATCCTTTATTCTTTCCGAAGCGCGCGTTATCATGCGGTGTGTGAGTTCTTTAAAAGCTTCTTCAACATTTTCCCCCGTTTTAGCAGAAGTTTCTATATAAATGCTATCTTTAATTTCCGCGTATTTCTTTACGGCTTCAATATCAATCGAGCGTCCAATTTCTTCTAATAAGTCCACTTTATTCCCGATTATAATAAATTGTATTTTTTCTTTTAATATTGAAAACATCTCTGAAACCCATTTTTCAAGCGCTTCATAAGTTTTAATCTGAGTAAGATCAAAAATTACTAGAGCCCCTTGAGTTCCTTCATAATATTGTTTATGGAGAAATTCAAACTTTTTCTGGCCAGCAATATCCCAGATAACAAGCTTAGCAAAATCTTTTTTTTCCATATGTATTTCTTTTGTTAAGTAATTAATGCCTATAGTAGTTATATAATCATGAGAGAATTGGTTTTTCACAAACCTATATAGAATGCTTGTTTTACCTACCGCCGGAGCTCCAAGCAACAAAACTTTGAAACTATATTTTGTCATATAAATTACATGATTTTAGAATTTTCTACGTAATGAGATATAATTCATAATTTTTAAAAACATTTTAGGTTAAAACATTTAGGTTTAAATATCTGTTCTGATTTGATAAAACTAATATGAGGAAGATAAAAAAAAGTATAACTCTATTAATCTCTACTATCATTTTTGTCACATATTTCATTATTCCATTTGTAGGAATACAATTAAATAGTTCAAATCCTTATAATCTAAATTCTAATAATCCATTTAAAATGGATTTATCACCTACTTCTTTTAACACAAAAATTAGTTCAAGTGATAATATCAATCTAGAGGATTATTCAGAAAAAGAAAATTCAAAGTATGATACACACCTTAAAGAATTCTTGGTAAATATCACTCTAACTAAAATTAGTAATCCAGAAGAAATCAAAATAATTGTCCACTTTGAGGATTCTATATCAAAAGAAGAAAGAGTTATCATCTTAGATTCAATTTTTAACGATTACGATTTAGTAACAAATTACGATATTATTTCAGGAATTTATTTAAAAATCAATCCAAATCAGTTAATTGAAAAAGAAAATTTAATTGAAAGCAATCTCGCGATAACCAAAATTTACAAATCGAGAGTATTTCAATATCCCTATATTGAAGAGGATGATCTACTGCTCAGTGCCTTAGATGAAGATGATTATTCAAATTGGTGGATTTCTGCAATTGGAGCAGAAGATCTACCGTATGATGGTTCGGGTGTGAAAGTGGCTGTAATTGATACTGGAATATATGCTCATCCAGATTTAACCATTGTGAATAATCGTAATTTTGTTACTGATGAACTAGCATCAAATTTTAATGATGATGTTGGACATGGTACCCACGTAGCCGGAATCATCGCAGGTGATGGGGGAGCATCATCGGGAAAATACCGTGGTGTTGCTCCAGGAGTCCTTTTAATCAATGCAAGAGCTGGAAATGCAAGTGGATTGAGCGATGTCGATATAATAAGCGCTATTCAATGGAGTTCTAAACCTATAAGTGAGGGTGGTGCTGGGGCTGATATCATTTCGATGAGTTTCGGTGGAGGCTATCCAATTATTTCAGATTCAATAACAGATGCAATTTCATCTGCTAAAAGGGATTATGGTGTTATTTTTGTATCATCTGCAGGTAATTCTGGTCCGGATTATTTTACAGGATCGACTCCTGCTTCTGGTGTTGATGTAATTGCTGTAGGTGCGACAGATAATGATAATGAACTCGCCTCTTTTAGTAGTTGGGGTCCCACATTTAATTACATAGGTTACCCCGATGTTGTTGCTCCTGGAGTTTACATTATCTCGGCGGAAGCATTGGATTCTGTTATTTCAGACGAACAACGTTATTTAGGAGATTATTTCGATTTTCTCGGAGATGGAGATTATATCCCTCTAAGTGGAACGAGTATGTCCTGTCCTATTGTTGCTGGAGCATTAGCAATTTTATTAGAAGCTTTTCCTAATATTACTCCCGAAACTGCCAGGATTGCTTTATTAGAAGGAGCAAGAAAACTTGAGGATGAAAATGATGATGACATTCTTAAGTCTGGAGCGGGATTAATAAATGTTTCTGCCTCTCTTAATTATTTAAACAGTATTTCTCCTGATTATAATAATACAGCAAAATTGTATCCAGATAACCTTCCCGTTAAACCATATGATTTATTACACTTTCCAGGAGATCATCAAAAATTTAATTTAACAATTATTTCAGGAGAGGATAATATAATTGATATAGATATTCCTACTTTTATTCCAGGAGTCTCTCTCTCATTAGATACGTCAACTATTGTATTCTCTGAAGCAGGATTAGGCTATGTAGAACTTGATATTCAAATAGATAAGCTTGCTCTTCCGGGGATAAGGAATTTCCAAATTAATCTTACAGTCGGAGGTCAAGTATATGATACTGCAGAAATTGTATTAGATATTCGATTACCAGAATATCGGATATTAATGGAATCGTTTCATGGATTAAATGATTGGTTTCCTGATCCATTTTATTCATTTTATCAGATGGGCTTTTATGAAGCAATGAGAGATCTTTCTGAATTAAATATTTCAATTGATTATAGCATGGAATATTGGACTCCAGATTATAATAAGGATTTAGATAATTCAATACTGACAGAAGAAAGGTTAGCACAATATGATCTTGTATTGTTGCAAACCCCTATACTCCCGTATAGCCCATTGGAAATAAACAATTTAGAATATTATTTTGAGAATGGAGGTAATCTATTATTTTTGGGTACAAGGTATCAAGATATGGTTGTGGAAAATATTAATTATTTATTCTCTAGATTGGGAGTAGATATTCAAATTAATGAAGAAAATGTAATGAATGATGAGTGGTTAGGAATTGGTATAGGGCTTGATTCTCAAAGTGTGAGTGAATTTGATAATCCAGAGATTTTTAATGGCGTAACTCAATTCTTTTGGCAATATGGCAATAGCTTTAGTGTTTCTACAAATGGAGAGTCAATTGCCACCATCAATAACACAACTGTTGCAGCTATGTTTAACGGAACGTCACAAGGGAAAGGACGATTCTTAGCTTTTGGAGATTTACATTGGATATTTGATAAATATAAATCATCATCGTATTCTCAAGATCATTTTACACTCTTGAAGAATATCATCGAATATCTTATACCTAAAGAAGATGTATCTATTAATGTTCATTTAAGTAAAGATCGTATTTCGGATCCAGAGATTGGCTTATCTATTTATCTAAAAAATCAAACCTCAGAATCTCCAATAAATATTTCTGAATATACTCCTTTAGATGTGACTATTTCAAATGGATCTTTTTCTGAACAAATTCTATTAAATACCACATTTTCAGATAAGGGGATTTATTTTAATAGGTCATATATTCTTCCTTATCCTAGTTACTCACCTTATAATATTACTGTAAATTTAACAGTTGGATCAGAAAATTATATTAAAGCTACAAAAATTCTGTTTTTTAAACAAAGCGAAATTCCCCAGATCATTGACCTAACTAGTGATCTCCCTATTGATGATCTTTCTATAACAAGAGCAATTGGAGATTCAACCAATTTAATAGCTAAGTTGGATAATTTTTCATATGGAGATTTTGATGGGTATTTATCAATCTATTCTTATTCATTCTACAATACAAAAGAATCTGTGAATAAAACTTTAGCGTTTAGTTATTCTTCGTCTAATCATGATTATAGGAACAATTTTGACCCCAGTAGTACAGATCCCTCAGGATATGCAATCTATTACATAATTCCATCAAATTTGAATTATACTAATCCAAATTCACCCAGATATGCATTTCAAGTCGTTAATAATGATCCTGAAATTTTAAAAGCAACTTCTAAATTCAATTATGGTGGAAATTCTGACATTAATTTTGACGATACGGAATCTGATGATGGTTCCTTTGTCTATTCAGCGACTCAAGGAAATACTTTTAATTTTGAAGTTGATGTATCAGACATAGAAGAAACTGATAAATCTAATCTAAGAGTGTTTGTGAATTTATTTATCTGCTCAGTAACTGGTGATGGGTTTATCATGTTAATTTTTCCAAAAACCATTGAAGTAGCTGAATTGAATTATGAACTATTATTGAGTAAATTTGTAGGATCCTTTATAATACCAGATAAAATGCAGTATAGCACTATTTCTGGGACTAAATCAATATCAACTGCTGCTAGTTTTGACAGTGTTACTAATAGAGGATATCTGGGTATTCTTTACATCACAGTATATGATAGCGAGGGGGGATATGACGATTTTATAGTTATTTTGATTATTTCTCAAAGACCAATAGATTATTCTCTTATTATCATAATTGTGATTTCAATAATTGCTCTAATAGGAGTCGTGAGTACGATATTATATTTCGCAAGAAGGAAAAAATATCCAAGAGTTACTCAAACTCAACCATCATTTCAAGAATATTATTATCGCCCATCCTATGATGAACGAGAAGAAAAGTCATATATAACTCCTGAACCCTTATCTCAACTAGGACAATTTTATTGTCCTTTCTGTGGGCAATTAGTTTCCACACCAAAAAAATTCTGCCCCCATTGTGGCGAATCTCTTATGTTTAATGAAGAAGATCAATAAATTCTTTTTCTTAGAAAGAGTGTATTTTCTTCATTTTTTATTTAATATTAAAACTTTCCCATCCCGATCTCCTATGTACACTTTACTTGTCATTCCAATAAATAAACCCGTGTCAACTACTCCAGGAATAAATAAAATTTTTTTATCTAATTCTTTGGGATTATTTATTTCGCCAAAATCTACATCTATAATAAAATTGCCATTATCGGTAATTAAAGGTCCACTCTTTGCCTTAGCCATTCGAAGTTTTGGATTTCCATCTAATTCTTTTAATTTCTTCATAATTGGAAAATAAGCCATTGGAATAACTTCGATAGGAACTCCGCGTTTCCAATTCATTCCCAATTTATCAGATTTCTTCCTAAAATCTGCTATGATAATAAAGATCTTTGAATTTGAAGCCACGATCTTCTCTTGTACCAAACAACCTCCTCCACCTTTAATTAAATTGAGATCTTTATCTATTTCATCTGCACCATCAATATCAACATCAATTTCAGGATATTGATCTAAAGAAACTAACTCTAATCCATTCTGTATTATTAATTGATAAGCTTGAAATGAACTTGGAATACATTTTACATTTAAATTCTTTTCTTTGTTTATTTCACCTAATCTTTTTACAGCATATACAATAGTTGATCCACTCCCTATACCAACGATCATACTCTTTTTAATATTTTCTTCTACAGCTTTTATTGCTGCATTCTTTTTTCCTAATTCAATTAAATTTTCAGTCAAATTATTCACGAAAAATTCAATTTTTTAACAAATTCAAAATCCTAATCGCTAAAAGGGCAGCATTTTCACCTCTATCAATACCAACACTTGCAACAGGAACTCCCGGAGGCATTTGAACCATCGATAGCAATGCATCCAATCCACCTAATTTAGCACTTACTGGTACCCCTATAACTGGTTTGTTTGTCTTTGAAGCGATCACTCCAGGTAAAGCAGCAGAAAGACCAGCTATAGCAATATAAATCAATGATCCAGCACTCTTTATATATTCATCTAATTGCTCTGGATTTCTATGAGCAGAAATTATTTGAAGATCATATTTTATATTATTATCTTTTAAAACTTTTTCGACTTTTTCATAGATCTTTTTATCGGAAATACTACCCGCAATAATAGAGACTAATACATTTTCTTTATCGTTAATAGATTTTTTCGACATATTTTATCTAAAACTACCAAAAATAAAAATAATTCTAATAACTATTAATCAATGATGTAATATATTACCAAAACTATTAATTTATTTTCTTTTTTCTTTCAAAAGCGTTATCAAAAACTTTAATATCTCTTTTAAATTTTTACATTTGTTAATAAAAATTTTGTATTAAAAACTTATTTTAAAAAGGGATATTGAATAATGGCAAAAGAATTAAAAGAAGTATGGTTGATTGATTACGCTAGAACTGCCTTTTCACGTTCTAGGCCTAAACAGCCAGAAAGAGACGTTTTTGGAGATCAGAGAGGCGATGAATTATTAGGCCAACTATTAATGAAGTTTTTTGATGAAAAATTAGCAAATAAAGGAGTAAAAAAAAAAGATATTCAAGAGATATCAATTGGTACTGCAATGGGGGTGCATGAATGCTGGACTTATGGGGGTAAACTTCCATCATTTATGGCAAATTTTCCTGTAGAAACTTCTTCATTTTTTGTTGATAAGCAATGTGGTTCAGCCGGTGCAGGACTCCAATTTTTAGCAATGGAAATTATGACGGGTATGACAAATTATGGATTGGCGTGTGGTGTTGAACATATGACCCGTATTCCTATGCAGAATGATTGGATTAAACCTAATCTAGACATGATGAATAAAAAATCAAAATGGTATAGACCGCAATATGATATCTTGACAACTATTAATATGCTTCAAACAGCTCAGAAACTTTATGAGCAAGAGAGTCCCTATATTACAAAAGAAGAAATGGATAAATTTGGCGTAAGAAGTCACAATTTAGCAGTAAAAAATACTGAAGCTGGCTGGTTTAAAGGTGAAATTATCCCAATCGAAGGTCACGCTGAGGGTAATGTCGAAGAGAAAATGTTAATAGATAAGGATCAAGCACCAAGGAAATCTACCTTAGAACAAGTGACAAGATTACCTAGAATTTCAAGACCGTTCTATTTAAAAGAAAATGCTTATGGAGAAGATCTTGGTGGTAAGCAAGGTTATGAACAACGAGAGGGGACAAAAGATGGTGTAATTACTCCTGGGACTGCATCACCACTTAATGCAGGTGCTACTGCTGCATTACTAATGGAGGCTAAAGAAGCAGAAAAGCGTGGACTCAAGCCAATGGCAAAAGTAGTCTCACTTGGTGTTGCTGGTGTTGATCCTTCCGTTATGGGACGAGGACCTGTACCCGCTTCTCAAATGGCTTTAAAACAAGCTGGATTAAGCGCTGAAGACATAGATTACTGGGAGATAAATGAAGCATTTTGTATTGTTACTTTAAACTGTATGAGAAAATTAAAAATTCCCGAAGAGAAAGTAAATATAATGGGTGGTTCTACTGCTATTGGACATCCTTTAGGAGCTACAATGGTGCGACTTACCGGAACTTTGGCAAGAATCTTAAAAGATAAAGGCGGTAAGTATGGTATAGCGAACGCTTGTATAGGAGGAGGCCAAGGAATAGCGATCCTATTAGAAAATTTAGATGCTTAGAAATTAGTTTTATCAAATCTAACATAACTTTTTTTACTTTTTTTTATTTTGTATCATCTCATTTTATTATTTTAAAATGTTTCAATTGCTAAAATTAAAATTCTTAAGATTTATCGTTATTCTGCGAAATGTTTAAATATTAACTAATAACAAATTATCTTACACGATAATTAAAATGGATGTGAATTAAAATGACAGTATATAAGTCAATTCAACTCGTTGCAACTAGTGATAAAAATTGGGCTGACGCTGTAAAAAACGCATATGAGGAAGCCAAGAAATCTCTAAGAGGGATTAGAAACATTCAAATAGTTGAATCCGATGTCAAGGTAAAAGAAGATATTGACAAGTTGATTTACAGGGTTAGAGTCCAAGTAAATTTCCAACTAGAAAGATAAAATTTCTAAATATTTTTTATTTTTTTCTTTTTATCTTTATTCAGTAATATTTAGACTATTTTTTATTAGGAATACCAGAATTTTATAAATCCTATTGTTAAATTTTAAATATCACGAATTCTATTTAGATTTTAATAAATTCAATAAGGGGTAGTAATGTTTCAGTCAGATATTATAGGAGAATTATTTTCTGATCCACGTGTATTACAATATATAATTGGGGGTATAATTTTAATAATAGTCTTTATACTTTGTTATTCATTACATAGAAAGCTAACAAATTAAAACTAAATAAAATTATATATAATTTCAATTAATTTTTATTCTTTTGATTAGATCAAGCTTTCGTCTTATTTGAGATTGTGCCGCTAACGCATAGGAAAAATTAGGATCAATTTCTAGGGCTTTTTCATAATATACTAAAGATTCCTCGTACAATTCCATCTCTTCATATATCAAACCTAAATTATATAAACAATATTTATAATCTGGTTTAATTCTTAGTGCAGTTTCAAAAGAATCCTTAGCTCTTTCCATTTGATCCAGATTGAAATAAGCAATGCCTAAATTATACTGAGCTCTATAATTATCTGGACTCAGATCAGTTATTCTTTTAAATATTTGTTTTGCCTTGTCATATGCTTGAGTATAGTCATCATTTAGGTATCCTCCATAATCAAATAAAGTCTCAATTAAAATATTTTTAACTTCTTCAGAATTAGATTTGATTTTATATAATTCATCTAAGATTTCTAAAGCTTCTTCATATTTTTCTTGATTTTTTAAAATTTTAGCTTTTTCAATAAGGTCTTTAATGTTATTACTATGTTCCATAGAAATATTCACAGATTTTTAATTAATTAAAAGAGAATAATCTCTAATCTATATCTCATTTTCGTACCAGATATACTTTGATTTCTTTATGCCTAATTTTAAAAATAAACTTCTTAAAGCCCCATCTTCGTCTGGACAAATAAAATAGATTTTATCAATTTTTAGAGATCTTTTAATATATAATTGAAGTTCTCTTACTACTTTTTCCTCAATTCCTCTTTTGAATGAATCTTCTTTCTTTGTTAATACTTGATGAATTAAAACTCTATCATTACCTAAATAGTCTCGAAATAATGTATAGGTTCCAAAACCTACGATTTTTCCGTCCTCTTTTGCTATAACCATTGAATTTCTATATTGAAGGTCAAGGCTCCTTCGATTCAATTCTTCCTCAAATTTTTCCCAATGGGAGAAGAAATAAGATTTATTCTTAATAAAATCTTTAAAAATTTCCTTCAATGCCTCTTTGTCCACTCTTGGGTCATATCTATCAATAATTATCAAATTTTTCACCGTAGGAAATAAAATATCTATTCTTTAAAATATCTATTCTTTAATAAAAATTATTTTTTAAAACTTAGAATTATTCACAATGATATAACATGAAACAAAAAAATGATGAAAATCGTATCTTGATTCCTTTAAAAAAATTAAGATCGAATATAATTGTCCCAAAACCATCAAAATTAGGAGATGCTGGTGCAGATGCTCGAATTATGGGTTTTAAAAAAATTGTTCATGAGGAAGATAAAAAAGAATTAATTGAGATTGATTCTGATATTTATACATTAAAACCACTTGAAAGAATAGGATGTCCATTAGGATTTTCCACAGCCATACCAGACGGGTATTACTTTAAAGTGGTTCCTAGAAGTGGTTTAGCCTTGTGGGATGGTCTGTCTATTGTAAATTCTCCAGGTACAATTGATTCAGGATATCGAAATGAGTGGATGGCTATAATTGTCAATCTTTCGAATAAAGAAGTAACTTTAAAAAAGGGAGACCGTATTTGCCAAATCATCTTATGTAAGATTCATGAATATGAATTTAAAGAAACTAATATTTTACCGGAGTCAGAAAGAGGATTAGGCGGTTTTGGATCGACTGGCAAGGCATAAATTTATAATTTCATAATTTATTACATTCTCAATTAGACGTTAAGGTATTGATTATTTTGGAACTTTCTCATGAGGAAAAATTCATTGTAGAAAAACTCAAAGAAAATGAAGGAAAGTTAAAATACAAAGAATTACAAACACTTTGTGAAGAGGAATTCGAAGGAGTAAGATTAATTTTAAAAAAACTTAAAGAGAAAGGAATTGTAGATTATGAAGGGATGATTCCTGGATTTTCTGCCGAAATTGGATTATTACGAGATAATGAAATTACTTAAATTTCCCAATCGTAACCCTTATGTTATTCTTTTAATTTTCTTATATAGTATTTTGGTTTAAAATTTACCATGAGTGAAAATAATTTAGAATCCATTAATGATAATTTTATTGAACAAATTCTAAACCCTAAGAGTATCTGTGTTTTTGGTGCAAATAATAATCTTATGACAACAATGGGCTCAATGCAACTACGGAATATTATTGCGGGAGGGGGATTTAATGGAAATATATTCCCTGTACATCCTAAATTGGAGAAAGTTCAAGGAATTCAAGCTTATCAATCTATTTTTGATATCCCAATAATACCAGACCTAGCATTTATCATATTACCAACTAGAATTGTACCACAAGTTATGGAAGAATGCGGTCAAAAGGGTGTGAAACATTTAATCATTACATCAGGTGGTTTTCGAGAGAGCGGACCAGATGGAATAGAATTATCTAAACAAATAGACGAAATAGCCAAGAAATATAATATGAGATTTATTGGTCCTAACTGTTTAGGTATATATAATGGATGGTATGGATATCCTGATAAAAAAGACGCTTATTTTAATACCTTTTGGATCTATCTCCCACATAAACGAGGAAATATTTCGATAATTAGTCAATCTGGTACTGTTGCGGCTCAAACTGCTTTTCATACAAATGATTTAGGAATTAAAATTGGAAAATCTATTTCTGTAGGGAATGAACGAAATATAGATTTAGTAGATGTATTACAATATTTTAAAAATGATCCTCAAACAGAAGTAATTGGGCTTTATATTGAAGAAATCAAACAGGGAAAAGACTTTATTAAATTAGCGAAGTCTATTACCCCCAAAAAGCCGATAGTTGCAATTTATGCTGGAGGGACAAAAGCAGCAGCAAGATCTATAATGAGTCATACAGGATCAATTAGTGCTGATAGTAAAATCTATGAAGCTGTATTTAAAGAAACAGGCATAATTTCTACTAATTCCATTATGGATTTCTTGTATTATCTTAGAACTTTATCTCAAGCACAATCATATAATATCTTTCCAAAAGGAAATAGAATAGGAATTATAACTGATTCTGGAGGTCCTGGTGCTATGATGGCAAAAACTGCCGAATTGTATGGATTGGAGATACCAGAATTTTCACAAGAATTACAATTAGAATTTAAAAAAGATATTCCTAAAACAGCAAGCTCTGTGAATCCTGTTGACATTACTTTTCATGAGAACTTTATGAATATGTTTATAAAATTCCCAAAATTATTAATGAAATCTCACGAAGTCGATGCAGTTATTGTGTTTGGTGTTTATGATTTTGATGATATAATGAATGTCATTGAAAAATCCGGGATGAAACTTGATGAAAACATGAAAAATATGAAAGATATATTTGAAAATATGGTTCCAAAATCTATAAAAAGCTTAATGAAGAAACATTCAATACCCGTGTTTTTTGCTGGACCATATCCTTATAGATATATATGGATGCAAAAATTCATAGAACATGATATCCCTATTTTTAGTATGTGGGATGATATAACTAAATGCCTTAACATTTTATGTCGTTATGCTGACTATCGGAACAAATTTTCGTGATAATTTATTTTAACCAACTTTTCTAATGATTCAATAATAAAAACTAATTATATTCAAATTTTTATTTAAATTAATTTAAATAATCTAAAAAACAAAGATAAAGTATTTTGACTGAAATTAATAGAAACATATCAAAGAATCATTTTCTTCATCGCTTTTTGAATCCAGAGAGTATTGCTGTTTTTGGAGCATCAAATTCCTTTTTAGATAATATGGGTGCTATGATGCTTCGAAATGTTATATTTGGTGGATTTCCAAAAGAGAAGATTTATCCAATTCATCCTAAGTTGGAAAATATCCAGGGTTTAAAAGCCTATAAATCAATATTAGATCTTTCAGAAACTCCAGATTTGGCTTTTATCATTTTGAGACCAATTCATGTTCCAAAAGTATTGGAAGAATGTGGACAAAAAGGAGTAAAACGAGTAATAATAGTATCAGGAGGATTTCGAGAATTTGGTTCTGAAGGGATTCAACTTTCTAATAAAATTCTTGAAATAACTAAAAAATATGATATTAGATTTATTGGTCCAAACTGTTTAGGAGTTTATAACGCATTTTATAATTATCCTGAATTTGAAGATAAGTGTTTGAATACAATGTGGATATATGAAACTCCTGAACGAGGTAATATTTCCATTATTGCTCATTCAGGAACAGTTGCATCTCATGTGTTTTGGTATTGTAATAGGATTGGAGTTAAAATAGGAAAATCACTTTCTATTGGCAATGAAGAAAATATAGATTTAGTTGATTTTTTAGAGTATCTTAAAGATGATCCAGAGACAGATGTTATTGGCTTATATATTGAAGAAGTAAAGAAGGGAAAAGAATTTATAAATATAGCAAAGAAAATTACGCTTAAAAAACCGATTGTCGCGATTTATGCAGGAGGTACAGAAGCAGCTTCACGTTCAATCATGGGACATACAGGCTCAATTGCGGGAGATAATAAAATTTTTGAAGCTGTGTTTAAAGAAACAGGTATAATTTCTACTGATTCAATTAAAGAATTTTTTTATTACTTAAGGATATTTTCACATAATATTATTCCAAAAGGCAATAGGTTAGGAATAATAACTGATTCGGGAGGATGTGGTGCAATGATGGCAAAAGTTGCTGAGAAATTAGGGCTGGTTATACCCGAATTTTCAGATGAATTAAAAGGTAAATTAAAACAATATGTGCCACCTGTAGCAAATATTGATAATCCTTTAGATTTAACTTTTCAATTCAATCAATACAATCTCTATATAAAAATTCCAAAAGTCATGATTAATTCTGGTGAAGTTGATGGAATAATTATCTATGCTGCATTTGGTTTTGAAGAAATTTTAGATATAATTAAAACCTCAGGCGGTAAAATTTATGAAGAATTTGAGATATCTAACGAAATGATGAAAGGTCTTTATTTAAAACCAATTCAAAGGTTAGTGAAGAAGAAAGGAGTTCCTGTTTTTTATATTGGTCCACAAGGGTATTCTAATCCATGGGTTCGAGAATTTATCAATTCAAATATTCCTATTTTTGATTTATGGGATATGCCAGTTAAATGCTTCTCGGTTTTAGCAAAATATTCTGAATATCGTAAAAATTTAAATCCTAAATTTAAAAATTGAAATTTTAAGTCTTAAAAGCTCCATTTATTTCACTAATTATATATATGTTTTTTATCTATAATTATTAGAATTACTTCAAAAAGTTATATCAGATACAAGAAAATTTAATTATAATAAATTATACGAGCGTAGCTTTAATTTTGCCAATAGAATTTTATAATCCTCCTTTAGCGATTTTAGCTTCTGGATCAAAACTAGGGGTTGACCTTGGAGGCAGCAAAAGCATTTTAAGTATGGATGCTCGTCATAACTTATATTCTGAAGGTATAATCTTTAGTGAGCTCAGCTGGGGTGCATTTTATCAAGAAGAGGGGTTAGAAGATCAAATTGATACATTTGAAACTAAAGAGTATGACTCTGTTCGCGAAGACCCGGAAGCTTTAGTTAAAACCATCGTAAAAAGCATCTATAATATCATTAATAACAAAAAACTTTTCTATGGTATTGCTGATTTTGAAGTAGATGCTTTTCTTAGCCAAAATACTATTATTCCTGGACTTAAATTGGATTATTCAATAATCAATAAATTATTAAATGCCCATAAAAACATTAGAGATAAGGATTTATTTCCCCCGATCTTATCAGATGCAAGAGGAGCAAAAAGAATTAAGATTGAATTTCAAGGAACGAAAAAAAAGAACCTCCATTTAATCGGAAGTAGATTAGAAGATTTTGCAAATCTGTTAAGATTAGCAAAGGGATTTGCTACTGGTATTGTATGTACTTCCCGGGGAGCAGCAAACCTTTACATTATGAGCGATAACATTGTTTTTCAGGAAGATATCTTACCAGATCTTTATATTGATGATGATAATTTAGCTATTATTGAGATGGGTATCCAAAGAGAACTTCTATTTCCAATTAGTTGGTTCAGAATAGATCTTGGAATTAAATCATTAGAGACCTTAGAACTTTGGGACAAAATTAAAGATCACCCTAAATTGAATAAAGCTTTTGAGCACTATGAGAAATATATTAGCAGTTTAGTCTATAAAAAATTCCAATTTATGGCTTCTACTGAAAAAATAGGGAAGGACGGAGAAGAAGATTTTTATGAAATGAATCCCGCAGAAAGAAGGCAAGCACTAAGAGATATGGCTGAAACTATAAGAAAACTAACTGATGAATATAAAAAGTAGCGCTTTATCTTTCTTTTAGAATTCTTGGAGCTTTAAAATAACCATCTTTTTTATGTTTCGCATTCTTTAATGCATCCTCGGTAGAAAGCGAATCCCTAGGTATGTCTTCTCTTAATACATTCTTTAAGCCATCTATCGGATGGGTCATAGGTTTAACATTGCTAGTGTCTAAATTATCCAATTTTTTAAAATAATTAAGGATATCACCTACTTCTTTTGCAAGTTTTACTTTTTCTTCCTCAGATAAATCAAGTAAAGCTAATTTGGCAATGTGGTCTATAGTTTCTTTTGGTAACTCTTTATTCTGATTCATAGCTTAGTTCACTAAGTTATAGTCATATAAAATAATTAAACTTTATCCTATTGTTTTTTAAAATTATTGAATTGAAAGTTATACCTTTTACTTATTTAAACTCAGTTTTAAACTGTGATATATAAGAATATCAAATAAAAAATTTTAAATATTCAATAATCATTATATCAGTTACTGGTAGTCCAGTCACTGGTAATTAGAGAACAGTTGGTTATATTGGCTATTATAACGCTATATATGATTTTGAGTTAACTATGGTTGAAGATTATAATAAAAACTTTGAAAAAGTAATGAAAAAAAATTTTACAAATATTTTCATCCTTTCTATCCTTGAAAAGGGTCCTTCTCATGGTTATAAAATAGGGAATGAAATTGAAAAACGTACTTTAGGAATGTGGAATCCATCTGCATCAACCCTATATTGGATTTTAAATAACCTAAGGGAAAAAGGATTTATTAATATCCATAAAGAAGATAAAAATAAAAAAGAATATGAGATTTCAGATACAGGTAAAGAGGCATTAGGATTAATGAAATTAACTCAACGAAATATTAGAAATACATATCGTCGGTTTTTAGCCGCATCAATAGATCAAGGGAATACAATTGATTCAGAGGATCTTGAACGCTTCGATGAAATTCCTTCGATCCAAGTTCTACCAACAGCTTTAAAACCAGAAAGGTTTAAGGGTAATTTGTCCCTTAATGAACGAATCCAACTACTTGAATCAAAAAAAGTAGCATTTATAGAAACTAGAGATCGAATGAATGAATACATCAAGGATTTTGATGAAACTATTTTAAAAATTAAGAAAGAATTGGATAAACAGGAAAAATAATCTCTATCAGGAAAATTTTAGCAAAAAAGAAAAATAATGAATAAAAAAGAGTTGATATATAAATGAGTATTGAACAAAATAAAAAACGAATACCTTTTCTTACTTTTCTTATATCTTATAAATGTACTAATGAATGCAAGCATTGTGCTCTTCATGGATCTCCAAATCAAGACGACATTTCAATGGAATTAAAGGATGTAAAAAGATATTTAGAAGACGTTACAGCTAATTATATAGTAGATGAAGTCGGTTTTTTTGGAGGAGAACCTCTACTTAATCTTGATTTACTAGTTAGCCTCATTGAAGAAGTGAAAAGATATGATATTCCAAATATTGGATTACCAACGAATGGATATTGGGGAAAAAATGATACAACTGCTAAAAAATATGCCCTAAAGTTAAAAGAAGCAGGTTTAAATACCATCGGTTTTAGTATTGACACCTTTCATCAAGAATTTATTCCACTCGATGTAGTGAAACGAGCAATAAAAGCTGCTCATGAAGTTGGAATTGAACGGATATATTCAATAACTCAAAACCTAGGGCCTGAAAATATAAATAATCTTTTTAATGAACAGAATAAAAAAATTACGGAAGTGATTTCCAAAGAGTTTGAGTTTTGCCAGATAATAAATAGTGAGTTACAAGTAAGAGGTCGAGCGGCAAAACAACTCACCAAATATTACTCAATGAATACAATACCCTCAGATAAGTGTCTTATTTTCAAAACTCCGATGTTTATGATTGATCCTAATGGATGGGTTTTCCATCAATTATGTCATGGGATTTGTATTGGGAATGCCAAGAAAAATTCTTTATCTAAAATAATAATGGACTTTAACTATAGAACACATCCGATAATAGGGAAGTTGGTGGCTAAAGGAGGCACTAATAATCTTCTTGAAATTGCTATTGAAAAAGGATATGAACCTCAAAATGGATATGCGGACAAATGTCATGTCTGTTCTTTAGCGAGGAATTTTCTCCGTCCTTTTTATCCAAATATACTCGAACCTTCAAATATATATTATTAAATACTACGAGAAAGAGATAGAACATCCCTTAAAGAAATTTATAGAGAAACTTTAAAAAATAATAATAAGAATTAAGTGATATCTCTATTTTATTATAAATATGGTGGATGAAGAAGATTTAAGAGATATGATCCCTAGCTACGCTTTTATCTCGTTAGCGAGACGTGGAATGGAGAAAATCTCTTTAGATCAATGTTTTCTTAAAGATTGCGATAATCAAGACCCTAAATTATTACAACCGTTTAAAAAAGAAGAATATGAAGAGGAAAAGAAAGAAATTAAGAAAATTCATATAAAGTGTAAAAAATGCCATGGTATTTTCATATTAAAACTTGAGACATTAAAATATGTAGCAAAATCGACTAAAAATGAGGAAGAGGAACCACTCTCTATGGGGTTAGTATACGCTTTAGATGAAAATGGCAATTCTCTTGGACATATAGGGTATTTTTAAATGAGATTTGATTTTTATTTGTTTGATTTAGATGGAACTTTGCTTCATCTTGGCAATATCGGAGCTTATGTGGATCAAATATTAATTGAAACCTTCATCAGGTTAGAAGCCAGTAATCCTCCAAAAAAGAATGAAAAGTATAAACTGTGGTCTCCTGAAGAAGACTTCTTTGATGTTTTAGAAGAATGGGGTGTCAAGAATCCTCAGAATTTTTGGAAGGTTTTTGATGAGATAGATTTTAAGTTACGGAAAAAACTAATAGAAAATGAACAGGCTTTCTTATATAAGGATGTTTATAATATATTAGAAAAGATTTACCATCACAAGTATGATAAAAAACTCGCAATAGTTTCAAACACAGCATATTATATTGTTGAATTTATCTTGAAAAAATTTGGTATCACAAATTTTTTTCATGAAACTTTTAGTTTAGGTTATTATAATAACGATCAGGAACTAGCTAAACCGTCTCCAAAAGGCGTTCTCACGATATTGGGTAAATTTAAATATGATCCAAAAGAATCAAAAGCTATATTAGTTGGAGATTCTAAATTTGATATTATTGCTGCTAAAAAAGCTGATATTTATGCATGTTTAATAAGAAGGGAAATAAATTATCATAATAAAAATTATAACAAATGGGAGATTCAACCAGATTTCGTCATAGAAGGATTGGATGAACTACTTCATTTGTAATAATAGGAAATCTAAAAATTATTAACTTAATCATTCAAAATTAATGAAATAATAGATATTGAATGAATAAAATTAAATAATCAAACTGATTTTTATTTAATATTGAAAATCTTAAGAGACTTGTCCAAATGTCGACAAAATTAGGAGAGGAAGACGGTTTACGAAAAAAAGTGTGGAAAATTATCAATTTAATACAAGCGAACCAATTATTTGTACACTATAAAGATTTGAGCATCAAATTCTTACCTAAAAAGAGTAAAAAAGTAAATACAAAATTATTACCTGAAATATTATCATTATGCATCCTTAATGCTATAGTTCCCAACTCCGCTATGTTATTGATTGGAGGACACGGAGGGGGTAAAACTACTCTTGTAAAGCTTCTAGGTAGGATGTTCACAGCAAATTCACTTAGCAATATTGAAAATTCAATCATCAGAGGGCATCCTCAACTGACTGAAGAGAAATTAATTGGTACATTAAAGTTAGGAAAATTAATGAAAGAAGGTGAAGAAGTGGTAGTATGGAGACAATTTGTTACAAATTTTTGGAAAATTATTGACGAGGTGAATCGGCTAACTCCATATGCTCAAGACATCTTATTATCTTTGCTTGCTGAGGGAACAGTTAAATACTACGACTCGATAGCAACTATTAATAAATTTTGTCTATTTGCAACGATTAATCCTCATGATGTTGGAACTTTTGAACTATCTCAACCATTTTTAGATAGATTTGGAATTTCAGTTCCAATATCAATGCCGAGCAGTCATGATTTACAACTTATCTTAACAGGAAAAGATGAGAAATATTCGGGGATGGATGAATTAATTCAAGTTCCCGAAATATTAACTATTGATGAATTGATGGAAATTTGGTATTACGTGAATAGAATCTCATTCACTCCTGAAGTTAATAATTATATCCACGCTATAATAAGAGAATTTACACTTTGTTCAAGAGTAGACAAGGGTAATACCGAAGACATAAAACCTAGCACTGGATTATGTTCAGGCTGTCATTTCAATACAGCTCAAAATATCTGTAACAAAATTGATTCGATTCTAAGTGTAAGGGTTGCTAAAGATCTTTTAAGGTATTCTAAAGCTTTAGCATGGTTATTGGGAATAGATAAGATCGATGTTAATATTGTAAACACTATAGCACCATATGTAATTTCACATAGAGCAATTTATGTAAAAAGGGAAATAGATAAGGCTCCATATTTTGGAAATAAGTATGAGTTTTCTAAGAATATTTTAACAACAGTTCAAAAAAGGTTTAAAAATCGTGAAATCTGCTATGAAATCGCTGATAGATTTCGAGGAGGAAATCCTAAAGAAAACGATTTAGAAGAGTTAAAAAAATTTGAAAAGAATGATTTAATAGTAAAATATGATTTAATCCCGTTTGTGAGTTCTGTCGATAACAAGGAATATTCTCCGATTGCCCAACAAATACAAGAAGCGGCAAAAAAAGGTGATATCAATAAATTAGCCGAAATTCGAAATAACATTCTAGAAGAAATTGATTTCCCAAATAGAGGTGACTTAATTGAATGGTGCAATCGAGAACTTTTTAAGCAGACTGTTACAGATTATGTTTTTAAATACACCTATTGGAAAGAAGTATGGGCAGATATCGCGGCTGAATTCTCTAATTTAGATCAACCATTGAAGGAAGCGTTCAGTCAACGACAAACTAAACAAATCCGTACAGAGGATATGCTAATTGAAATTAATGTGACAGGGACTAAAGAAGACTCGTTAGTAAATATTCAAATTTCTGGTGGATCTGAAGCTTTAAGACTAAGAACAATTCTAGATAATTTTGAATACATATTAAAGGAAGAATAGATAAATTTAACGGTAAGATGATTCAATCTAGAAGAAGAAAAGGTAAAAAAATAAGTAAAGAGCTCACAGAAAAGGAAGAGAAAACAATAGAGTTAGCTAATGTTGCATGGAGTAAGACGCTAAAGGAATTTTATTATCCTCCATTAAACGATCCTAATTATGTATTTGATTACACGCACTTAGAGGGATTTTATATCGATCCTGAACACCGATGGCAAATAACAATGAATTTAGCTAATACACCTATACTAAAAGATGATCAAGAATATATTGACTATTTTTACATTATCTCGCTTCATGAAGTATCTCATTATCAAATCATTCCTTACGATGGATTGACTCACGCTAAATTATTAAGAGCTGCTATGACCCATGTGAATCAAAATTATGCTCCTATTGTTGTAAATATTTTTGCAGATTTGATTATTGATACTAAGTTATACCAGAAATATTCCACTCTTATTGAATGGGAAATGGCTGAAACTTATAAGCATATCACAAGTAAAGGCCCAATAAGTAATTTTAGTAAATTTCTATTTCGAGCCTACGAGAAAATGTGGAATAAAGATATCATAAGTGATGATAAACTTAAAGAAATGGATTCAATAGCAGAAAGAGTCACTAATATTATACTAAAAAATTTTGAAGATGAATCAACGTGGGAAAAAAAGGTATCTCAAGTTGCATTATCTTTGAAAAGTCTAATACAAGATACATTTACCTTAATAGGTACTGGAGGTTTAATAGATAAAAATAAAGAAAAGAGAAAAAGTCCGGGAGGAGCATTTTTAGAAGTTCCAAAAGATGTACTAGAAGTAATGGATAATCCGCTGGAGAATAAAAATGCAGATAAATTAAAGGAAGGTAATGAAGATGATTTACGACAAAAATCAGAAGAATTTGCTAAAGATATCCCCTACTCTGAATTTGGTGGACCTGCGCGACAAGCAGGTATTTTGATTGATGGAAATGCTTTAGCTACTTGGTATCGAGGATTAGCGCGAAATCTAATCGAGATAAAAATTTTTGAAGAAAAATCGGGAGGACAACTACCAGTTTATCCAGAAGTTTGGCGTATAGGAGATAGAATAGAAGAATTAGATATAGTTCAGAGCTTATTAAATAGTCCAATAATAATACCTAATATTACTACAAGAAAATGGGCATATAAAGAAGGACCAGGTCATTTGGTTGAAAAAAAAATCCCTGATCTTTTAATAGTTTTAGATTCTTCGGGTTCTATGGGTTGGAACTATACATCAAGATCAACTCGTGGTAAAGGTCCATATCATACAGCTCTTGTAGCTGCGTTTGCATCTTTGCATTATGCAGCAAGTAAGGGTGCCAAATTTAGTATAATTAATTTCTCAAATATAGCAGATATTTGCCAATGGACATCTGATTATAATGAAGCCGAGAATGTGCTGTTGAGGTATCAGGGTGGAGGAACATTTTTGCCAATTAAAGAAATTGGAAATCAATGTGAAAGAGCAGAAAAGAAAGCTCTTGTTTTTATCATCACTGATTTTGGCATCTATAATTGGAGTAAAACAAAAAAAATAATGATAGAGTTAGTAGAAAGAGGGCATAAAATTGTTGGATTTTTCATAGGGTCTAAAAAAATACCTAAAGACAAATTTAAAAACCTTCTAAATAATGTAACCTTTTACGGGATAGGAAATACTAAAGATTTAATTAGTTTGGTTATAACTGAAGTCAAAAAATATTATTTATAGTTCATTTTTTTTACTTAAAGATACTTAATCAATTTCTTTGAGTTTTTTTTATTTCTTCTATGAAGCCTTCAAACTAAGTACTTTTATAAACTGGAGGATTAATTCTGCTTATAATCTATTAGCTGACCAAGAAAAAGTTCATTTAAATATGGAGGAAAAAGTTGCAAATGCATAAGTAGTAATGTATTACATTGAATCAGGTTTATTAATTTCCCGTAAATACAATTTCATAAAGTATCTTTGACTTTGACAATACATTAGTTTATCTCTTTGTGTTAAATGCTTGCATTTTTGTAATACCTTCTGGATATCTGTAAGTAGTTTGAAACTATCATATTTTGCCTTTTGTGGGAAATTTTCTACTGTATTTTTTCTATCATTATTTACCCTAATTTCATAAAACAAATTCTTAAGATTTAAAACAGGTTCTGAATTTTCTAATCTTAAATCTGTCAATACTTCTATTTCCTCTTCAAGATTTATTGAATTATCATTAATGGAATTACCAGAATTATATTCAATAAATATATCGCATATTCCTTTATGTCTATATCTACAATCTTGGCAATCATAAGAACAAGGAGAAGACTTGACTCGACAAATGTTTTGGATTTTTTTAGGAACATTTTCCGATTCTTGTATATTTGAACTGATCATTTTCATTACTCTTGCATTCAATTTTATGTATTTCTTCCAATATTTTTCCTAGACTTTTCTGGTAATAGCAGAGAGATATCTAGATATATATAAAAAACATATGATTTCTTCTTTTGAAACTAAGCAATATCTAGGTAACATCTTCATTTAGTTTAGAAATAAAAATTCAAAAAAATTAAAAAAAATTAAAAAAAAATTATGGAACATTTTCTGATTTCAATAATTAAAGCACAGCTAGAAGCTTATCAATATCAAGCCAACCTTTCAAAGCATGAATAACTTTTCCTTGTTCATCTACAACGAATTGTCCGGGGGATTGTTTTTCCCAGCCTTCATATTCTCCGTGCTCAAAACCAAATTTCCTAACTTCTTTTATTTTTACAGGAATTTGAGAAACTGCTTCTTTTGTCATTAACCCTAAGTCATAATCAGCATATAATTCATCTTTTGAGCTTGAAATAATGGGAAAGTTAATCTTTTCTTTTTCAATATATTCTTTTGCTACTTTTTCGCCGGATTGAGTTATGTATAAGATTTTAGCTCCTTTTTCTTCAATTTCATGTTTACGTTCCAAAAGGGTTTTAAGATCCAATTGACAAATTGGACAACCAAAATATCTTGAAAATATTAACACAATCTTTTGATCTCCAATAAATTCTGCTAAATTGATAGTTCCTGCATTAAAAGATTTTAATTTAAATAAAGGGGCTTTATCTCCTTCTTCTATATTTTTTTTTCCCATAATAGCCTACGATTTGGTATTATTTGATTTATAAATTAATAGTTTACTAAAAAATTTATTGAAATTTTCTATTTTTCCATGCTATTCGTGTCTTTCTTCAACAGACATCAAGACAAATCCAAGTAAAATTGGAGTAAGCGAGAGTAAAAATAAAAAATACCAGATAAAATACAAGTAATCAACATCTTTAAAATGCCATGGAGCCCATCCATGATATGATACCATAAGAACGAAAAATCCAAGTCCTACTAGTTTAGGACCGATTTCTTTTGCTTTATACCCATAATATGCGAAAATGTATGCCATAGTAAAGCAAATGGGAATCCAAATTATATGAAGAAAAAGATACATTGTAACTTCAATTGGATTTTCTGAAGGAATTATAAATAACCCAATGATCAACAATAAAAATCCAATAATAAGCACGGAGATACTAGGAATTTGCTGTACTCTTTTGTTTTCAGTTAAAATTAATAAAATTCCATATAATATTCCAGCAGAAAAGCATGGCATGCCCCATCTCCATGCAAAAAAATGGAAGGCAGACAAATTCTCATTAGCATTAGGAAATTCTAAAGCTCTGAAGATATGAGCTACAAATGTAATACTGTACACGAAAAAGGATATACTCCAAATAAATAATGAAGTATTTTTTCTTCCTGTTCTAATCCACCTTAAAAATAAATAACCTCCTATTGTCCATAATAATATTGTGCTATTTAAACCAAGACCAAATAAAAAGAAACTTGATTTTAATACAAGTACAGATGCTCCGTGGGGAAGAAAAATTAACACATAAGCAGAAATAATCGAAATAATTATGAGACCTAGTATATAAATTAAATGTGTCTTTTCCAAACTAATTACCATTCAAATTTTTTAAATTTTTTAATTATTTTCTCATCGTTAACTTTATCTTCTAACTTTTGTCCTAAGTTATCATAACATTCTAAAAGAATATTGTATAATTCTGTTACTTTTTCATCAATCTCAGAATCATTCTTTTCCAAATAACCCTTTGTATAAAAAGCCTTATATATATTCACTATTGACATTATTTTATAAGAATAATCTTTAAGGGTTTCGTAAAATAATTCACTCCTGTAATTTTTATCAGTTATTACAGAAAGCATTAACATCTCTCTATTCCCACGAGCCCAACAAGAGGTAATTTCAAAATACAAGTTTGTTAATTTTAGATCTTCTTCAATTAAAGAAACTTCAAAAAATTTATCTGACATATCCAAGTCAAAAAATCCTAACATTTTTTTACCAACTCTTTCTAAAATTGAACCTGGATGAGAAAAATAAATTTCTGGACCAATTATTGTATTAAAATATAATAAAGCTAATTGCATTATATCAAATTCTTATAAAACTTGTTACTTAATATTATTTTTAATGCGGTAGTTAATTTTAATTAATTTGATTTTTTGTATATTTAATTGTTTTTATTTTTCAATTACTAATTTTGATATAAATAGAATTATTATCATTATATATATTTTAAAAAGAGATATCAAGATTATTTGAGTACTTTTCTTAAAAATTCTGGCTAACCCATTCTTCAAATTTAATCTTTCTTAGTTGTTCTGCCCATAAAGTCTTTATATTAGGTATATCAGGAAGTAGATTTTCTTTTTTGAGAAGTGCATATAATTTTTCGATTGCTTTTTCAATTAAAATTTCGTATAAAGGAATTTTTTCATCAAGATTGCCTAATTTTTCTTGGACTTCATAAGATAATTGTTTAATAATAGTTATCCAATTTTTTGTAAATTTCACGATATATTCTTCTAATCTCTCAGAGATTTCTGTTGATAATATTGGGATGGTTAACTGATAATTGTTGTCTATCAATTTAATCAAACTATACCATTCTAAATTCATAAGGTGATTTTCAATGGTTTCTTTTGTCCATTGGTAGGAAATATGACATTCATATTCTTCTTCAGTTATTAATAATGGTTTAGGAGAAAAGTTTACTTTTTCATAGATTTGCTGAAAGGTTTTTGGACCGGTAGCTAGTATTATTAATATTTCACGTCTTACTTTATTATCTAAGATCCAAGGAATTTCAGGATCATCCCATGATTTTGAAGTCGCAAAATCGAACCAAGGCTGAATCTCATCTACATTTATCTTCCCTACAAAACGATAATCATGATATTTTGTATTTTCTTTCATAATTTTTCCTTCTTTCATTAAATTTTAATTTAATTTTCTTAAATATTATTTTTCTTGAAGCATTGCCTCTATAAGAATTTGAGTAGCCTCTTCCTCAGTTAAACCCTTAGCTTGTAGTTCATCAAGCCATTTTTGTGGGAACCTACCTAAGGAAGCTTCATGTGAAACACTTGAAGTTGGATCTATAGCTCTGATAAAAGGACGCGCTCTACATATAGATCCTTTTCCTAATACAATTTCATTACACTCTACATGACCATTACATCGGGGAGCATTTCCCTCAGTTATCCCATACATTAGCACTTCTCCACCATCTTTAGCGGCTGCTTTCATTTTAATTACGCTTCTTGCATTTTCCCCCTCAAGAAAGACAGAATCTCTTATTCTGATTGAATCTTTTTTGCATTTTCCAAATGCTCTTATGTTTGATTTAATTACACTGTTTTTCATTGCATATATATCTAGCATTATTTTTACTTGACCAGGAGTCCCTCTTGTAAGGTTAAAATTATTTTCAAAAATACTATTTTCTCCAACATATATATACCCAACTGGTGCAACCAATGCTCCCGAGTTCTCACCATGATAATGAGTTTCACTATAAGTAAATTTACAATTTTTCCCTATATAGAAATGGCCAAACATTTTGTGAATGAGTCCATTTGCTTTTGGGAAACTACAATGTGCTTGTATAGTTACGTCTGTATTATCTTCAGCAATAATTCTAGGAAATATCTCTTGAATCCCTGTCTCTTTATTAACTCCAAAGCATAAATGAACGGGGTCTTCAATTTTAATTCCTTGTTTAATTACAATATCTGCTACAATTCCATTTTCAATCTCTCTTCCTTTTAAGATAACGCCTTCTACTTGTTCTAATCCGCTAATCCTATTAAAATCTATTAAAAGTTTGGCACCCTTCCCATGTCCCGGTAAAAAATCCCTAATATCTATATTATAATCTTCAAGGCTTTCTAATATTTCTTCTGGATATTCTACTTTTCTCATAATCCTTGTTCCTCCCTAAATATTCTATCGATATAATCCTCATCAAAACAAGCTTCTTTCCCATTGAATAATTTTCTTTTACAAAATTCTTTTAATCCTGCTTTAGCACAATATCTTACCATAACTTTTGGAAACACATCAGTTAATAAAGAATCCCCTCTCCAGATAAGAGTTCCATAATCCGCAACCATCCCGATATCTTCTCTGTGGGTAATTAGTAGTATTGTCATATTCAATCCCTTGATTTTACTAAAAATATTTAGAAAATCTTCAATAACAATGAAATCTAATCCTGAATCAGGTTCATCTAAAATAATTAACCTAGGTCTCATAGCAATGGCTGCTGCTAACTCTACTCTTTTTCTCTCTCCTCCACTTAAAGATTCATCAATAGTTCGATTCATATATCTTTCAGGTTCTAAGTTTACAATCTCTAAAGCTTCACGAATTATATCTTTCATATTTGCTTTATCCTTAATACCAAGCGAGATGTATTTGGGAATTGATAATCCATCGATTCTTGCTGGCTCTTGCCAAGTTAAAGTTATTCCCAACTTCGCACGTTCAGTTATACTCATTTCTGTAATGTCAATTCCCTCAAAATATATTTTTCCTCCAGAGGGTTTATAATTACTTAATCCCATTATAGTGTACGCTAATGTCGATTTTCCAGACCCGTTTGGACCAATAACGGCATGTATTGACCCTTCTTTAACACTAAATGAGACCTTATTTATTATTACACATTCTTGATCAAATGTAGGTACAGTTAGATCTTTTACTTCCAAAATCAATTTGATACACTTAAAATTTATAATTACAAATTTGTTCAGAAAACTTGGTTAAGATATTAAATTCTTTTTTTAATAAAAACTTAAATTATCTCCAGTTTGTCAATATTCGAAAAAATTTAAGATCAAATCTATAAATAGAAAATAGTAGATAAATTAAAAAAGACCTTTAATATTATATTCTTAGTTTTTATAATAAAATTTTACAACAAATTGTACACAGTTATAATTTATCTTATTGGTGAAAATTATGGTAAAAAAAGAATATATTTGCAATAAAGGTAAGAGATCTAGCATTATTATTGAGGATTTAAAAGTTGAAATTAAAGAAGGAGCAACTCTTGTTTTAGGTTTTGCGGGAATCGGGCTTATAGGCACTATAGTTGCTAATACATTAATAGAGCAACTGACCGATGTTAAAGAAATTGGTTTTATTACTTCAGAGTATCTCCCCCCTATCTCTGTGTTTTATGCAGGAGTTTTAAAGCATCCCTTCAGATTGCTTTATTCTCCACAACATAACTTGATTATTGGTGTCTGTGAGGTTCCCTTTCAAATTCCGACTGCTTACAACGATCTAAGTAAGACTATATGTAATTGGGCTTTATCTGATGATGTTAAAGCAAAGGAGATAGTGATTTTTCAGGGAATCCCCCAGAGAGGAATTATTGATGAATACCCTGTTTATTATGCTGCTGAAGAGATAATGATGGATCATCTTGAAAAATTCGGAATTACAAAAGTTGAGAAGGGAATCATAGTAGGTCCAGAAGCGACAGTTTTAAACGAAGCATTAACCAATAGACTAGCCGCTTATGCATTATTCACTCCAGTATTAGAAATTCCCACTCCAGAGGGAGCTGCTAGTATTATAGAAGTACTAAATAAAATGTACGATTTAAAAGTTGACACTACATCTCTTATTGAGCAAGGAAAAGAAATTAAAGCTAAAATGTTAGAGTTAGCGGAAAAAGCTCAGCAATATCAACAACAGCAACAATTACCTGGAACTGGTAAAGAATACACAGGATATTTCCAATAGTATGAAAAATAATTCTATTTATTTTTAAATTTTCTAACTAATTTTTTATTATATTTTTATCACATTTTGTTTAAAAAATAAGAATTACGTCGATCTCTACAATCTATTATTGATAAACTATAAAAATTACATTTATAATTCACCTTTATTAAGATAAATTGAATAAAAACACCTCCAAAAAGGAAAATAGGGTCTGAGGTAATTTATAATTAAAGAAAAATTTGTACCAGTCCAAATTGATCAAGAATTATGTTTAAGATGTGAAAGATGTTTACGAGCTTGTAAATCTAAAGCAATTTATTTTGAGCATGGAGTAAGAAAACTTGATTATTTTAAATGTAAGGCATGTCTAAATTGTGTTCAAGTATGCCCAAGAAACGCGATAGAGGTTACTTCTATTACACATCCAGATCAAATTGTAAGTATTAAGATAGACCACGAAAAATGTAATATGTGTGAAAATTGCCTGGATGAAAATGGAAAATTCTGTCCTAAAAACCTTTTTTACAAAGATATCGTGAAAAAAGTAGGAAGAGAAGAAGAAGGAATAAGATATAAATTTAAAGAAATATCTAAATGTCAGGGTTGCTTAAAATGCGAATTATCTTGCCCAGAAAGGGCTATAAAACCTGTAAAATTCGAAGCTGAAATATAAAAAGAAAATTTTAGCTTTTCTCATTAACTTTTTTTAAAATTAGTTTTCTAATATCTTCAAATTTCTTTATTACAACAATCCCTTCCATCTGATTTAATTTTTTTATATTTTCAATTTCAACATCTCTAATTTTTAAGATTAAAGGAGAACCATCAGGTCGAGAAGTAACAATTGGCTCAGTATCTTGATCCGAGGGAAAAACATAGACTATCTGTCCTCCTTTAATGGCTTGAGCCACACAATTTGTTATTAAAGTATCTGCGATACCATATACAATTTTAGCTACACTATTAGCAGAAACTGGGCAAGCTAAAAATAAATCGTAATTCCCGATTTGCAGAGGTCCAGCATAAAAAGGAATATTTGGGGTTTTTTCAACTTTCACCTTTTTAACTACTTCAGTGAGGGCTAACCACTTTTTATACCACTTAATGACAGCACTCCCTTCTTTTGATAAAATAACAGTTAAATCTACATTAAAATCGTCTTGTAATTCTTTCATCAAATCAATGGATTCTTGAAGAACATAACCCGTTCCTGTCATACCCCATATTAATTTAAACATTTCAAATACTCAGTTTTATTTATTATTATATCTACTAATAAGAAGAATTAATAATTTAAGCATAATAAATATTTAATGAGAATAACCTAAAATTATTAGCTATAGATTTAATATGAATGATTCAAAATATATCTATCTTGATAATGCTGCGACGACTCCAATGGATCCTAGGGTTATTGAAGAAATTACTAAACACTTTAGGGAGACTTATGGAAATTCTTCGAGCTTGCACTCAGTTGGGCAAAAAGCGGGCCAAGTATTGCATAAATCTCGCGAAATGATTGCAACATTAATTAATGCGAATAGGGATGATATTTTTTTTACTTCTTCAGGAACAGAGGCGGACAACATAGCTATTTTTGGTGTTTCTTCAAAAAATAAAGAAAGAGGAAATCATATAATTACAACTTCAATTGAGCACCACGCAGTAGAAAATCCATATAAAGAATTAGAAAAAAAGGGATTTGAGGTTAGTTATTTACCGGTTAATAAATATGGATTAATTAATCTAAAAATCTTAGAGGGTGCAATTAAAGATAATACTATCCTAATTAGTATAATGTTTGCCAACAATGAGATTGGTACAATTGAGCCAATTAAAGAGATTGGCGCAATAGCGAAAAAACATGATGTTATATTTCACACTGATGCTGTTCAAGCATTCGGAAAAATTCCAATTGACGTAAATGATATGAATATTGATTTATTATCTGCTTCAGCTCATAAGCTTTATGGTCCGAAAGGAGTAGGTATGTTATATATTCGGAATAAGGGAGTAAGAGAGGGTTGGGGTAAATTTATTAACCCTATCATGTATGGTGGTGACCATGAAAGGGAAATGAGACCAAGTACAGTCAACGTGCCTGGAATTGCAGGTTTTGCAAAAGCTGTAGAAATCGCAAAGGAAGAAATGGAAAAAGAAATGAAAAGACAAATTAGATTAAGGGATAAAATTATAAATTTTGCGACTATAAATATTGGAGATTGTTATTTAAGCGGACATCCTACTCAAAGACTCCCAAATAACGTAAATTTAGGATTTAAATATATAGAAGGAGAATCAATAGTATTAGATTTGGATGGGGAAGGAATTGCAACATCTACTGGCTCAGCATGTTCATCAAAATCATTAGATCCTAGTCATGTACTGCTAGCAATAGGATTAAAACCTGAGGACGCTCATGGCTCATTGAGAATTTCCATAGGTAGGTTTACAACTGAGGAAGATATTGATTATTTCCTTGAGAAATTACCACCTGTAATAGACAGATTAAGAAAAATATCCCCTCTTAAAAAAGGAGTAAAATATATGTTTGATGATAAAACATCAAATCATTATCATTAACAAATTTTCATCAAGTATTATTTAACAACTCAACCGTAAAATAGCGATAATAATGATAAATATCCAATAGATAAAATTATATGAATTATAGCAAACGTAGCACCCACTTTCAATAATCTTTTAAAATTTAGATTTTGCACATCATTATTTTGAGCAATTTTGAGAGTCATTACATCACAAGCTGCTCCTTGAGGTATAAGGTTTCCACCAATATTTACTGCTATAATTAACGAATAATATAAAGGGATTGAAGGAAATCCAAAGCCATCGGGGATTGGAGACACCAATAAATTTACGATTGGAATAAAAACTAATGCTGTAGGAGTATTAGCAACAAATCCCGACACAAGACTAACAAGTACTAAAATAATTAAACTTACTAAGAAAGGGTTCAAAGTTTCAAACGGGATTCCTTTGAAAAGCTCTTCAAAACCGGCTACTCCTAAACATCCAACAACAACATATAATGAAATAAAGAAAAATATTATTTCCCATTCAATATCTTTTAAAAATTCACTCATTTTTTTATTAGTAAATTTTTTATTAATTAATACTAATAAAAATGCTGAAAATGCTGCTGTTAAATAAAGAAATGGTAAAATTGCAAAAAGAATGATAGTAATAATAATAGCTATACTATTAAAATAAAACATTCTTTTATCTGATATCATTACTTTAGCGTCTACTAGATCCAAGACGTATTTTTTTTGAAGATCTTCTATTTCTGGTTCTTTACTCAATTGGAATTTATCTAGTAAAAAAGCTGTTATGAATAAAAGGAAAAAAGAAAATATCCAATAGTAGGTTATAAAATAAACCGTATCTAGATTAAATGCGGCAGAGATAATAATATTTTCTCCACTAGAGAATGGAGTTATGATTGACCCTATATTTATACAAATTGTCATTCCTAGTAAATAAGTCCCTGCTCTTATTTTTAAAAAACGACATAAACGTATTACAACTGGTGCTAATATTAGTACAACAACAACATCACTAATAATAGAGGCTAAAATAGTTGTAATAAAACATAATAAATAAAAGAATAATTTTCTATTTCCCTTTGAAATTTTAAAAAGTTTTACTGCTAAAAATTCTAAAATATTCGAATCTTGTGCAATTTTAGTGATAATACTCATACACAAAATAACTATTATGGCTTCAAATTCGATAAATGATACAAAAGTAGATATTGTTAAACCCTTCGTTATACCCGTAATTGTGCCAGCTGTAAAACAGCATAATAATGAAATGGTAACAAAATCTAATTTCTTTGATGAATAACTAATTAATATAATAATAAAAATTATAAATATTACAATTAGGAGCCATGGATCTTCCAACATAGTTAATTATAGAGGAATTTATTTATAAAATAATTTTTATTAAAGCTAGTTAATAATTTAAATTTGATTAATTATTTGCTCTTTATTACTTCTTTTTCAAAATGGAAAGTAAGAATTATTTAAATCAAATGAATTGCAGATAATACAATAATTTCGAATTTTCTTAAAAAGAAGGTATTTCTAAATATATTTTATTTATTATAATTCAACTTACAAGAAAATGTCTGATGAAGGAGAATCGTCGGTTTTTTTTGACATAATTTTATCTATGCCCATGATAAAATCTTCATTCGAAATAATTTCAGAATTTCTTCTAATAGCATACATTCCTGCTTCTGTACAAATACCTTTAATGTCAGAACCTGTTGCACCTTGAGTACGAGAACTTAAATGCTTTATTTCAATATTTGCTTCAATATGTAGATTTTTCATATGAACTCTAAAGATTGCTTCTCTGGCCTTTTCATTAGGGATGGGAAATTCTACTATTCGATCAAATCGACCCGGTCTTAATAAGGCTGAATCCAATATATCTGCTCTATTTGTCGCACCTATAAATTTTATGTCGCCTCTTTGATCAAATCCGTCTAATTCACTCAATAGTTGCATTAATGTTCTATTTACTTCTCTATCACCTGAAGTATCATCTTGCATTCTAACAGCACCTATTGCATCTAATTCATCTATAAACAAAATGGCAGGTGCTTTCTGTCTTGCTAAACTAAATATTTCTCTTACATATTGAGCACCTTCACCTATGAATTTTTGAACTAATTCTGTTGCAACCACTTTAATAAATGTTACATTTGTTTCATGGGCAACAGCCTTAGCTAGTAATGTTTTCCCCGTTCCTGGTAAGCCATAAAAAAGAACACCTTTAGGTGGTTCTATCCCAATCTTTTTGAATAATTCAGGTTTTTTCATTGGTAATTCTATTATCTCTTGAACTTCTTGAATTTGATATTCTAAACCTCCTATATCATCATAGGAAACGTCAATTGGACTATCTATTATTTCCATACCCCTTATAAATGGGCTAAAATTGGAAGGTAATAGTTCCATTATGGCATAATTTCTTTGATTTAGGGCAACTTGTAGACCAGGAACAAGCTTCTCTTTTTGCAATCTATTGCTAATTCTAACAATAAAACTAGCGCTAGGTGTACTATCTACAATTGCACGGTCATTATTATCATCTAACATATCAGTTATATATCCCGATATTAATGGAAGTTCACTTAACCGTTCAATTTCTTCACGTAAACTTTTTACTTCAAATTCCGCTTTTTTTATTCCATTATTTAGTAAATTTATTACGATTTTATTTTCCTCTATTTTTTTTTCAAGATGGCGTATATATGAAGATATTTTTTCTACGTTCTCTGGATCTTTTTTACCATTTTCAATTTCTGAAGCGGTCATTTTATTATAGGTATTTGATATTAGAATTATAATTATATTAATCCAATTCTTTTCACTGCTACTTCTAAAATCTTATTTAACATTTCTTTATATGGAATATTAGCAAAATTACACATTTTTGCTAAATGACCATCCCAACACCAACCGGGATTCGGATTTACTTCTAAAAGCTTAGGATTTCCTCTCTCATCCAAACGCCAATCAAATCTAGCATAATCTTGACATTCTAATCTTTCAAATAATTTGAGAGAACAATTTTCAATAATTTCTACTATATTTTGTGGAAGATTTGCTGGAATTGATTTAATATTCCAATAAGGAGAATCTGGTATCCATTTTGCTTCATAACCACAAATTTTTGGTAATTCTGCCGGCAAATCTGAATAATCTTCTTCAATTATTGGAAGAATTATAAAATTATCTGGTTTATTTCCGATAATTCCAACTGTGAGATCCTTACCGGTAAGAAATTGTTCAACTAAAACTGGTTTATCATAACCAAAATTTTCACGAATCTCTGAAATTGCATTTAATAATTCCTCTCCATTTTTAACTACACTTCTCTGAGTAATTCCAAAACTCGAGTCCCCAAAATTTGGTTTTACAATTGCAGGGAAATATAAAGGTAAATCTATTATTTTTTCTTCTGGTTTAATGAAAATAGCTTCAGGAACGGGAATCTCTAATTCTTTTGCTATACCTCTTACTAATGATTTATCATAACAAAAGGCTAGACATTGAGGTCCAGATCCGGTATATGGAATTTTTAGAATTTCTAGTAAAGCAGGTATATGTAATTCCTTCTTAGCATCGTTGTAATAACCTTCATCACACAAATTAAAAACAAAATCAATTTTTCCTCTTAAACTTAATAAATCTTGAATAAGAGTGTTGTGATTATCAAAAAATGAAAAATTGTATTCCTTAAGATCCTTTAGTGCAGTTTTTAATTGATTTATTGTAAAAAAGTCATCATCATCAAATTTATTTAAGGGTTTGAGTACATCAGGTTTATTAGGGTCTCCAAAAATAACAGCAGAATTTCTACTAGATATCTTTTCTTTCTTTTTAATTTCTGTCCATTCTTTTTTGACGATAGCACTAACAATAATCCTTTTTTCCATCATGCCTAAATCTTGGTCTCTTTGACTTTCAGGACTGATTGAACCATGGAGAATTATATCGCTAAAACCTACTTTTTCTAATAAATCTGAAATCCCTGTTTTTGAGTATAACCTTTCTGCATAAAACTGATCAACTAATACTCCTTTATTAACATGGTTTATTACTTCTCGTGAGATCAATTTTTGTTTATCTAAAGATAAAGATCTTTCTCGACAAACGAAAAAATTCTTATCAATCCATTCCCATGAGCGTGATTGAAAATTTTCTCTAATATATTCTCCATCGGTTATGTCTATTAGTATTTTTAAAACACGGAAAGCTTCTTTTAATACAAGAAGATCATCATTTATTGATTCAAAATATCCAAAACTATTACCTAAAATTAAGACAAAATCAAACGTGTCTGGACTATATGGTAATTTCCTAGCATCACCTTCACGAAATTTACATGAAACACCACATTTTTTTGCATTACTTTTAGCTTTTTGAATTAAATATCTTGAGCGATCTAATCCAAATATATTTTCAAAGCCTCTATTGGCTAATTCAATAGAATGTCTTCCTTGACCGCAACAAAGATCTAGAATCTGATGATCAGGATTTAATTGCATAACTTTTGAAAAAAAACTTACTTCAAATCCAGTTATTTTATGATCTTCTACTACATCTCCATCAGTTTTTAAATAATAGGCATTAAATATCCGTTTCCACCAATCTTTCTTGACATATTCTTCTAAGTCAAGAACAGGGCCTAAACACACGGATGTATTTTTTTCTTTATTCTCAAAAATTCTTTTTTTATTATTAATACGGTCGATTTGAGTTGTCATTTTGATTTTATATTAAACATTTTGATACATTCTGAAAAAAATAAGGTTTTTT